>ENA-ORCP01000384-ORCP01000384.1-human-gut-metagenome-genome-assembly--contig:-NODE-384-length-39789-cov-19.679140_pt1 | contig 39789 bp, 23 predicted proteins | sample MGYA00242990_ERZ507991 | MGnify/ENA primary metagenome ERZ507991 (study PRJEB26167, sample SAMN06115496) | human gut metagenome | host: Homo sapiens | place: China:Henan | collected 2015-05-07... | reverse complement strand
CGATAGTTTCGGATCAAATTGTGAATTCTATATAGCTGGTTTGTTGTGTAGTTCTACATTTTAGTTCATCTTAGGTTTAATCGTTTACTGATTAATCGACATTTTTATTAATTAAATTACAGACTTTGCAATACCATTTTGCAAAAAGTCGGCATAATTTTGAAGTCTATTCTATATATTACTCAACTATAAAAGGGTAACCACACGGAACCAGATCTGATTATCATTGTTCGTCAAGGTAGAATAATTATCCTCTCCCTTGATCTTTCTAGCCCAATCCAAACGGATATACCATGTTGGCTGACGGTGGTAATATTCCTTTTTGTTCATATACTGCAGACCAAGGCCCCAGCCCATGAGTCGGCGGTGATTATTCCCATTTTTATCCATAATTCCCTCTCCGATATCAAAGAATGGACCAGCCCATAGGCCATCGCTTATTTTATGCTGAATTTCCGCACTGAACTGATAACCCGCATCCACAGCTCCTTCGCTGGAGGGATATGCACGAACGCCATAAGGTCCACCCAGACTCATTTTTTCGGATCCATCCAGTGCACGGCTGGCCATCTGTCCATGGAAGCTGAAGTAAAGTCTCCAATCTTTCTTTTTCCCAAGATAATCCTCTTGCACCGCATCCAGATTGAATTTATGAAAGTTTCCTGCATCTTCACACAATTCATCATGATTTTCTCCGGCTAAGCGCAAATGGGTATTTTCAGTCTTTCCTCGAGAGTAAATGGCCGTATAGTTCGTATAGGAACGGGAGCTTTCATAGGCTCCTCCTATCCCCACATAGGCACTCCTTGTCTCTTTATCTGATTTATATCCAAAAGCATCATAGCGGTCATTAAACCAGCGCCAGCTGAATCCGTATAGCAACTTCATGAAAGTATCCGATTTTTGGATAAGCGGAGTGCTCCCATACAGGCCCAGTGTATCTGCTCTCCCTTTTCCTCCAAGCCGGCTGTACCAGTCGCCCAGCTCATAGCCCATGTGAGAATAGGAAATTCCCATGCGGCTGCCCAAGTGTCCCACCGGCATTTCATAGCTGGTCCACCAGTCTTTGGTATTTCCATTGCTGGACAGCATTCCCCCTATGGTAAAGCTGTCCCCGTTGCGGGCCGGATTATTGAACTGGATATTCGCCCCATAACGATACCGTCCTGTATACTTACTGCCATAATTATCGGTAAACAGACTGACTTCGGTATCTTTCAAGGTGTTCAGATAAATATCGATGTCGCTTTCACCGATTTTCTCTCCTGGCTTCATGATGGCTTTGGCCTCGATGCCAGGAAGATTATTATAATTTTCCAAGACCCCTTCGATTGTCCTTGTCTTTATTTCTTTTCCATTCTTCATAGGCGCCGAATAGCTCAAGGCACGGTAATCACTCATCTTGGTCTGATTGTAAATATTTGTCTTTCCATAGGTACCGGCCACAATATCCATGGTCACGATTCCATCTTGGATGTCCTGTTCGGGATAAAAAGCCGTGGCCAGGTAGTATCCTTTTTTCTTTCTCAAATAGAGATTGACTTCATTGGCCGCTTTTTGTAAATCTGTAAAATTTACTTCTTTATTTTCATAGGCTGCCAATAACGGCTGGATTTCAGCTTCAGGAATATCCCCCGTCATTTGTACGTTAATTTTCCTGACGAAAAAAGTGTTCTCGCCGGAGAGTTTTGACTGCCTAACCGTCCGCTCGTCGTCAATAATCATCTGTTTACGCTGCTGCAGTCCATTGGTCTGTACATTCTGCGCGGCAGGATCCACAGGCTGCAGCACCCCTGCTGCCCGGGCCGTGAAAGGCGATGCCAGCAGCAGTGCCATAAGCAGGGAATACCTGCCCAGTCTTCTTGAAATCAGAGTATTCATTATTTGTCATCTCCCATCTTCACGCCCTTGTCTTTGATATAAATCAGCGGCGGCATATGCATGTACCATTGGAGTTTTTCATCTCCGGTGGAATGATCATCGCTGTAGAGATAATCGTTCCGGCTGATCTCCCTATGAGGAAGGTCTGGTTTTACCGGTTCTTCGGGCTTATCCGGTTTATCATCCGGCAATGGTGGATTGACTGTTTCCGGATTGATAAAGATATTGAGTCCCTGTTGGCTGGAATTGTAAAATCCGTAGAGATGGTTGGGTACACTGCCATTTGATTCTTTATCAGAAGCAGTATAAGCCGGTTCCTGTGATCCATCTCCCCTGTTGTTCACGCGGGTAAATTGATCCTGCAAAGCCGTTACACGATTCCAATCGACTCCCCGGATGACCTGTCCATCAGGCATTGTCACATCATACAAGGCACGGGAAACATCAGAATCATGACTGTTTACACTGTTTTTCACCGTTTCAACCTTCGTCATAAATGCAGTAAGCAGAGGTTCATGATGCAGGGTATTACCGTTATTGTCTTTCCGATTTTGTTCGTACATTTTCCAAACATAACCACCATCGGGGTAAATACCCATCTCACTGCCAATCTGGCCTTTGGAGTCCAATGTGATGTTGTTTCCCCATTTCAGGAAATCTGTGTCAGGCTGGCTGGAAATATCTGGAATCCACGTAGCGTTCTCTTTCAGTTCCCCGGATGTTTTCATTTCATTTACGAAAGTGGCGATTGCTGGATTATACTTACTGCCAGGTTGATTCCGTGGCTTCCATTCTCCTTCTTTGAACCCTTCACTGAACGCCTGTCCCTGGGTTGAAACATTATGGAGCCGCAACATGGAATGAAGCTGATCTAAATCCGGAAAATCATTTCCCAACTTAAATGGATTCGATAAGGTGACAAGTCCAAAAACACCTCCGACAAGACCGCTACTGGTAACAAGTCCGTAATTATAGCTATCGCTTATCTCCATGTTGCCATCGATCATAGCTCCAATCAGACCACCGACACCATCATCTTTCAGTCCTTCTGCTTTCACGTCTCCATAGTTGTCATTAGAATACAACTGGGTAATGACGTGATGATCTGAATAATATGGATCATATTCACCAATGAGTCCTCCTACTTGCCGTGGTCCATAATTATTTTCTCCATTACTTTCCACTATATACGAATAAATATTTCCATAATTTCTGTTATTTTTCATAGATACGGGAGCGTTTTCTTCATTATATAATTCACCAATCAGCCCTCCCAAAGAATAACGTCCTCTGATATTGCCATAATTCGAGCTGTTGGTAAGAGACAGTGGGGAACCACTATTCATATCTGCTTCGCCAATCAAGCCTCCGTATTCATAGCCGTCCATTCCACCGTCATCTAAATCCTGATAATCGACGTCACCGAAATTAATAAGCTGATCCAATTCAGCTGGACCGGAGCCATTATCCAGTCGTCCTATGATTCCTCCTACATTCTGGATACCTTTTTGAATACGTCCGTTATTGTATACCCGCTTCATGATCAGTTTGCCTGAAGAGTCATTATATCCAAGAATACCGCCGACATAATACGTTGCCTCTATCAGCCCCTTGGCAGTATTGTAAGAATCCCTGATGGATAAATCAGAATAAAGTCTTCCATCTTTTTTCCCAATTAACCCGCCGATATATTTGCCCCATTTGATTCCTGAAATCGGAGCATTATTATAAGATTCTTCCAAGCGCCCACCAAACTCTCCAGCAAGCCCTCCGACCGCTTCATATCCTGTAATCCCTGCATCATTCCATGAATGATGCAAAATCATGTCATCCACATTCCCATCCTTGGACACGCCTGCATACCCGACAATCCCCCCAATATTGTGATTCCCCGTCGTAACAACGCCTGCATTATGGGCATAGTCAATTTCAGTATTTTTGGCACCCAAAATCTGATCAGCATTTCCACCGGAGAGAAAACCTACAATACCACCAATATAATCTCCTCTTTGAGACTCAACATCGGCCGAATCCTTGTCAACTCCAATGGTCCCGCCATTAAAGGCATGGGAAATGTGAACATTCGCAGCAGCTTCCTCGGTAGGTCCAATGGAACCGGCAATCCCACCAAAATATCTGCTGGGATAGGAGGGTGACCCCACGGGCTGCTGCTCGATACGGCCCGTATTGCGCACTTGGTCCATATCGGCTGCTGCAAGATGACCTGCAATACCTCCTACATGTTCACGGCCAATGACATGACCGGAATTGGATACATTCCGGAATACGTTCTGTGCATGATTCCGATTTCTCCATCCCGACTCATAACCGATAATCCCTCCTATGCCTGTACCAACATTTTCTCCCATCTTTTTTTCAGGATTTCCCTGGACCAGGGTGTTGACATTATGTACGTTTAAGAAAGTGTTCCCTGCGTACAGTCCATCGGAGTACCCAATCAATCCACCCACATAGTTATCTCCCGTCACAGTGCCATTGGCCACAGTTACATTGGCAATGCGTATGCCATCCCCATCCAGATAGCCTACCAGTGTCCCTGTATACGTTCCCGGTTTGCTTGTAACATCGACATGATCAAAGGTGAAATTTTCAATGCTTACACGCTGGTCTTTATCGCTTCCTCCCGTTGCATAGCTGAAAATGCCGGACCCGTCCTGGCAATCTTTAATATTTTTGTTCGCCACCGTATATCCCAGACCATCGATGGACGCTCCTGAGCTCAGATTGGGTGCATCGTCGCTCCAGGTTTCAACGGTTAAATCATCTCCATTCAGCATAAAATGTCCCCAGCTGTCCTCATCTACCGCTTTCCGTAAATCCTGCATGGTATCCTTCAGCTGAAAGGCCTCTGCCGTTACACCCAGTTTCTGATCTACGGCTGCCGTTGTTTCTCCGTCTCGAATACCGGCATGGACTGTATTGGCATCGATAGTGATTTTCGGCGCATTGAAATTCGAATTGACATTGGCAGCTTTCAGGCTGATCGTATCCCCATGCATCTCAATCCGATCGGCTTTTACCGCTCCAAGATTGATGATGTTTCCCTGGGCATCTCCTTGGAAGTTCACTTTGCCGGAAGCAATGAAATCAGGAACATCTACCACGTCTTTCGTACTGGCAACAAAGCTGCCGGCATTGATGACCGCCCCATCCCCAATGAGAATGCCATTGGGGTTAATCAGGTATACGCTGCCATGATTGGACGCATTGATTTCTCCATAAATTTTAGACTCATCATGTCCGACTACCCGATTCAGGACGGCGAAATTTTGCGGACCGGTAAACTGCACCTTTTCTCCTTTTCCAACAGAAAAAGTATCCCAGTTGACAAACAGGTTCTGCGTCTGCTGGGCAATGGTCATGGCGCTGCCCGATGCAGAAATGCTGCCGCTTCCGCCTGCTATTACACCCCCCTGTGGCATGGCCTGAGAGGTCTGTGCTCCCCAAAAGCCTGCCCCCATTAAGGCTGCTATGCACCCTAGGAGTCTCACTTTTTTGTTTACACGAAATAAACCACGATTTTTACTTTTCATAACAGTCGCCCCATTTCAAAGTACTATAAAATATTGGTATATCTAAGGAAGCGCTTCCCTAATTTGTTTATATAGCAATAATCATTTCACTTCCTCCTCTTTGATGACTCTTACGCGCTGGATGGTTGGTTTGCCGTTTCTATCCTTGCGAATGGTATCAATGCGGATGTATTTCATTTCACCGCTGAATTCTTTAGCCAGCCTATCCAAAGTGCCGTCCCTGTTCAGGTTCGGGTTGGCAGCGGCACCGGCCATGATGGCGCGGTAGACGATAGCTGCGAATTCGTAGCGGGTCATCATGCGGTCGCCGGCGAAATTGCCGTCGGGATAGCCGGTGAGGATTCCTGCCTGTCTCAGCTTGGTGACGTACTCATAGGCCCAGTGGTTGGAAGGAACATCGGGGAAGAGTTCGTCGCTGCCGGAGAGCTGTCCGGCATTTACGCCGGTGAGCTTGTCGATGAGGGCGCTCTGCTGGTTTACCACAGCCTTCAGGTCAGCCACATCCTTCCTGAGGTCCTTGATTTCCTTAGCCATGGCCACCCGGGAAGTGGAAACGTGATTGCCCTGACCCAGCTTCACACTGATGCCGGCGTTCAGCATATTTTCACCGCCGCCGAAGGAGCCGCCTACGCTAAACATGGTGTCTTCATTGGGCCGATAGTAAGCACCGATGGCTGCGGCATTGGCATTCTTGTAATTCCCATAGCCTGCTGCAAAGTCCCACTTGTCGTCGGGATCAAAGTCCAGGGGATGGAGAGCCGCCAAGGCTGCGGCGTTGGCGCCCACCCGGTTCACCCTTGTGCCCAGCTTGTTCACTTCGCCGCCCAGATTGGAAATATTCTGGTTGGTGGCATAGAGCTGGCTGCCATTGACAGCATCGGTGGAATCCGGTGCGATCTTACCCGGTGCGACGCCTTCAATCTTGTTGCCACCCATGTTGACATTGCCCTGCTGGATGGTGATAGCATCGTGGTGGTCATCACCGTTGATGGTAAAGCTGCTTAAGCCCTTCAGGTCCTTGGCCAGCTTGACAGTCATCCTGCCATTTTCCTTCACTGTGCCATCATCATTGTAGGTTGTATCGGTAGCAATGATGCCGATATTTCCATCGCTGAGATCATCCTTAGTTGCTTTGTTGCCATTTTGCCTGCCAACATTAATATCGCCAACAATATCCAGCTGATGGTTCAGTTTGACCTTGGCTGTGCTGCCGAAATCATCGCCGTACTTCATGCCATCATCCATGGTAGCCACTGTATGTCCATCTGCAGTGACTCGTTTGATATCCGTAATATTATCAATGCCTTTTACTGCACTTCCGGCCTGTAGGACTACCTCAGACTGACCATTCTGGAATGTAAGAGTTCCTTTTTTCCCATTTGCCGTAATAGATTTCATTCCGTCCTGACTGATAACAGTCATCTTTCCATCGTTTCCATTATCACCAGTGCTTCCAAAGGTGACATCATTGCTGAGCGAAATATCATAATTATCCCCAGCGTTCTCAGTGGTATTGGTCTTTTTGAGGATAAGATTTCCCTTTCCCTCATTTCCATTCACAGATACCGTACTATGCTGGTTGACTGCCCTATTGATCGTTGCATTTATGTTATTGATTTTGTTATCAATATTGGATTCCACCTGATGCAGCTGGTCTTCCGTAGCAGCACGGCCGCTGACATAAGACCCATCTTCATTCCAGGTTTTGTTGTCCAGGTTGGTGACAAACTTGCCGGCATCGGCTTTCTTATCCGTAGCATTGCCATCCTTATCATAGATGGTCAGGCTGCTGTCACCGTCTTTTATATACCCAAATTTGACGCCCTTATCACCGCCCACAATCACCTGTCCCTCGGTACCACTGACAGTCACTGCTGTTTCGTTTTTTCCCAAGGTGATATTATCTTTCAGATTTATGGAATAAGTCTTATTGCCATTCGAATCTGTCGGCCCCTGTACAGAAATATTGTCCGATCCCTGTATAATTGTCGGCTGAGCTGCCAATGTTTCGACTCTCTTCAGCTGCGCCACATTCACGGCATCCGTATCTTCATATCCTGCCGCAACACCTGTAATCTGCCGGGTCACATTTTCTTTCGGATTTCCTACTGCAATTGCGCTTTCCGTAGAACGCCAAACCGAATCCGTCCCTATACTTTCTTTACCTGTCGTTACATCATAGCCGGAATGCTGTTGATAATCAGCACCCTGACCAGCTGCACGGTCTGCTATGGAACGGCTTCCCAGGGCCATGGAATCATCCACTTTCGCCCAGGCATCCTGTCCGATTGCCGCAGCATGGCTACCACCTGTAAAGGTTTTGGTATCCGCATCTTCTACGCCAGTTTTCCCGCCTAAAGCCGCCAATGAGTTATCACCGTCGGCAATACTGCCATTACCAAAGGCAGTAGAATTTTCACCATAAGCTTTGCTTTCATAGCCCCAGGCCGTCGCATTTTCTCCCAAAGCATAGCTGCCGTCACCCCAGGCTGTTGCCTGATCGCCTGCAGCCACAGTTTCATTTCCAAAAGCCGTACTATTGGCTGTGCTGGCAAAAGTCCCTCCTACACTCTGGTAATCAGGTAATGTTTCTGTAGGATTATCAGCTATTGAAAGGGTTCCATCGGCATTGACCGTTACTTTAAAAAATTGATTGCCTTTTCCCTTTACATATTTTGAAATATATCCACTTCCGTCTTTCCTGACCAGTATGGGCTCTCCATTATATACGACAGGTATCCCTTGCGCATCAGTCAGGAGCAAAGTGCCATCTTCATTAACATAAAAATCTTGATTGCCATAACTTTTTGTATAGGCACTTATGCCATTGGAAAAGTTCGTAATCTTATAACCTGCCGTTGCAGAGTCTCCCCAAACTGTGGATTTATCGCCATAAGCCTTGCCGTCTTCTCCCCAGGCTGTTGCAGAATCGCCATAAGCTAGAGTCCAATTCCCCCAGGCCGTTGCCTGCGAACCAAAAGCTCTACTTTCATAGCCCCACGCTGTTGCATCAGTATCAGAAGCTACCGTCCAACTTCCCCAAACTGTTGCATTTTTACCAATGGCTGCAGTCCGATATCCCCAAGCCGTTGCATTGTCAGCGTGAGCCTCAGTTCCGTTTCCAAAGGCAGTATTATTGGATGCAAACGCAAAATTTCCCTCTGCAGGCTGATATGTAATTGTTCCTTCTGTAGGAGTATTCGCTATAGAAAGGCTGCCATATGTATCTACTGTTACTTTAAAATTTTGATTTCCTTTTCCAGATACCTTTTTTGTAATATATCCATTTCCATCTGTGGCAATCGGTATACATTTTCCATCATACAAAAGAGGTACTCCATACATATCGGTAAGAAGCCTTACACCATTTGAATCTACATATATAGAGCCACGACCAGCATTACCATTTGGAGTCTTACTGAAAGCAATGCCTTCATTCATCCAATAAGATGGAAGTTCGCGTGAGATATACTGAACCTGATAAGGACCTGCTGTTGAACTATTTCCCCAGGCTACCGCATTCTCACCTTTAGCAACCGTAAGCTCTCCAAAAGCAGTGGCACCTTCTCCAAATGACTGGCTGCCCCTTCCAAAGGCCAGAGAATAATTACCGGCAGCAAGACTATTTCTGCCAAATGCAAGTGCACCTGCGGCTTCGGTGAGATTATCAGTCACCAGTTCACCATGAACCGTCTCAAAAGATGTAGGAGGCAGCTCAAAGGGATCGATCACATTACCAGGAAGGTTGAGAGAAGTGACCTTTCCCTGCAAATGGATTACACCATTTTCATCAATAACGGCTTTTGCAAAATACTTTTGATAGCGGAGGTTAGAATTATACTTAGAGCTCCCCGACGCCCCATTAGCCCCCTCCCTCTGAGGCACATACAGGTTCCCATCCTTTCCGATCAGGACAGGTCTATCATCATAAAAGACAGGCTTGCCGTCGGAAGAAGTATATATTTTAGATCCATCAAGGGCAGCACAAAAAGTTCCGATATCTGTCTTATATCGGAAGTATAAATCGCCATTTTCTGTGGTTTCAGGCTTAATTCCAGCATAATTTCTATTACCAAAGGCAATAGAGCCTGTTCCACTGGCAATATTATCCGGTCCTATGGCAGCAGCATAATCTCCTTTTGCATCTGCTTCAGAACCAATGGAGATGCCATATATGCCACTTGCCCTGCTGTTCTGTACAATCTGTGTTCCTCCTGTTGCCGATGAAATAGATTCTTCAGAAACTATATTTCCTTTTTCATCTACAATAATCTTATAAGGCTCTGCCGCTTCCAAAGTGGGAAACAGCAAGTCGACTGAAAGGAGCACTATTAAAGGTAATGCTTTTATGCACAAATCACGGCAAAGATTAGAGGTACCCCCCCGAATTTTTAGCCAATTCAGAAACTGCCATATAGCATCCTCTGGTTTTATTGAAGACTATTTTGAAGATTTTATTCATATATACCTAACTCCATTCAAATTACATTGGACATTTACCTTTTGAGCCCTAAAATAATTCATAAGTATGTATTCATATTACCCAAAATAGTTGTTTAAGTTATATTATCAACTCCTTTCATCAGGGCATCCACAAGCCTGCTTCGCACAGAGTTCAACATGATGGGCACTCAGATTCTACTCAAAAAAAAGCAGAAACAAAACCAGCGCCCCCTTCTGGTTTCATTCCTGCGTGTTTATAGACTCCACTGTCTGACGGACCTATACAGGTCTTTCAAAATGAAGTATACCATAAAATCCCAAAAATAAAAACATTTTCAATGATAAGTAATATAAAATTTATCTATATGTTTTAAAAGTATTGTTCTATATATATTCTTTTCCAAGTCACCAAAGTACATACAGCAGATTCATTTTGATATGATAATTACTTATGATATCTAGCTATCTATATAAAAGCAGCGATAGAAAAAATCATCTGTTATTGAAATAAAAAATGAAAAAAGATCAATCAGTAAATAATTTATTATGTCTAAATTTGTAATTTTTAAATTCCAGCTATTTTTGAGCTTCCACTATTTGATGCGAGCACAAAAAACACTACGAAAGTAAATGAATTAACTTTCAAATCCCACGCAAAAAGCAGCAGAGCCTTTCGGTTCTGCTGCTTTCTATCAATTTCCTTCCAGTTCTGCCACACCGAGGGGCGGGCTTTCGAGGAATTTCACCTTTGGATTTCTCTGGGCCAGCCAGCCTGCCTGCCAGGCGTTGGGCAGGAGGTATACCGGCCGTTCGCGGCGGTCGTAGACCACCATGGCGTTGTCGATGCCCACCAGTTCTTCCGGCGGCACGTCGCCTTCGGTCCAGCGGGCGGCGGTGAAGCCCAGGGGCTCCAGGTTCACCGATACGTTGTATTCGTTTTCCAGCCGGTATTTCATAACTTCAAACTGCAGCTGGCCCACGGCGCCGATGATGAAGGATTCCATAATGTAGGGCTGTTTGTACACCTGGATGGCCCCTTCCTGGGCCAGCTGGGTGACGCCGTTCAGGAACTGTTTCCTCTTCATGCTGCTTTCCGGAGAGAGCCGGGCGAAGAGTTCCGGTGGGAACACGGGAAAGTCGATGAAGGTGACGGGGTGCTTCTTTTCGCACACCGTATCGCCTACGCCCAGTTCGCCAGTGTCAAATACGCCGATAATGTCGCCGGGGTACGCCTTTTCTACGGTCTGCCTTTCGGTGGCCAGGAACTGCTGGGGCTGGGAGAGGCGGATCATTTTGCCGCTCTGGCGGTGGAGGACGCTGACGCCCTTTTCAAAGACGCCGGAGCAGATGCGCATGAAAGCCACCCGGTCGTGGTGCTTGGGGTCCATGTTCGCCTGGATTTTGAAAACGAAGGCGGAGAAATTGGGGTCTTCAGGAGAAATGGTGCCTTCCAGCGTCTTTCTCGGTTCCGGCGGCGGTGCCAGCTCCAGGTATTTTTCCAGGAAAGGCTGTACGCCGAAGTTGGTCATGGCGGAGCCGAAGAACATGGGAGTGAGCTCTCCTTTGGCCACCTTTTCTTCATCGAAGGGGTCCCCTGCTTCGTCAAGAAGTTCCAGGTCGTCCTTCAGGGACTGGATGATTTCAGGGCTTAAATGGGAGGTAATCTTTTCATCGTCCATTTTCCCGGAAATCACTTCCAGCTTCTTCACGCCGTGGGCGTTGTCCTTGATGAAGAGATGGCACATTTCCGTTTCCCTGTCGTAAATGCCGGTGTAATCGCCGTTCACGCCGATGGGCCAGTTCATGGGGCAGGAACGGATACCCAGCACGTCTTCAATGTCCGCCATCAGGTCGAAGGGGTTCTTGCCAAAATGGTCGATTTTATTGACAAAGGTAAAAATCGGAATACCCCGGTCCGAGCAGACCTTGAAGAGTTTCTTCGTCTGGGCTTCCACGCCCTTGGCCACGTCAATCACCATGACAGCGGAGTCCACCGCCATGAGTGTACGGTATGTATCTTCGGAAAAGTCCGCATGCCCCGGGGTGTCCAGGATATTGATGCGGCAGCCCTGGTAGTCGAACTGGAGCACGGAACTGGTAACTGAAATACCACGCTGTTTTTCGATTTCCATCCAGTCGGAAACCGCATAGCGCGCCGTCTTTCTTGCTTTGACGGACCCCGCCAGATGGATGGCTCCGCCGTAGAGCAGCAGTTTTTCTGTGAGCGTCGTCTTGCCGGCATCCGGGTGGGAAATGATGGCAAAGGTGCGGCGTCTCTTGATTTCTTCCAAATCAGTCATGTTTCACCTCAAAAATAAAATAAGCGTCATATCATTATACCCCATGGGAGAGGGATGTGGAAAGGGATTTTGTATTTTTGAGGACCCCTAAGGGGGCGGCTTTCGCCGCAGGTTGTGTAAAAGGGTTATGCAGAAAGGTTGTGGATAAAAGGTTCTTAAGATTGACCGGCCTATGGAGCCGCTGCGCGGCCCGGGTTCAGAGGGTTCAGAAGGTTCGGCGCTCTTTGGGCGCAAAAGGTTCTTAGGATTGACCGGCCTATGGCCGGAGGGTTCTTAGGTTTGACAGCCCTTCGGACTGAGGGTTGTAGTGGCCGCTTCGCGGCAAAATAAAAAGGGGGCGCCGAAAGCGCCTGAACCTTTTTACGTTCGGAAATACTATGAGTCCTTTTTCATAAGGACGCCCATCCCTCCAACACAAAAAGGGCACCCCTCCGGGTACCCTTTTTTCTTCTCTATCACAGTGTGAGCGCTCTTGCGAAGTGTTCTTTCAGAATCTTGATGGAGTGCTGGAGTTCTTTATTTTCTTCTTCCGTCAGGTGGAGTTCGATAATGTCTTCCACGCCGTCCTTGCCAACTTTGACCGGCACAGAGGCGAAGCTGTCGGTAATGCCGTATTCGCCGTCCAGGTAGACGGAGCAGGGCAGGATTTTGTGTTCGTCGTGGTAAATGGCCCGAACCAGTTCGGCGGTGGCGGAGGATACGCCGAATTCGGTGCAGCCCTTCTTGGCGTTTTCAATATTTCCTTCGTCATGGACCTTTTTCAGGATTTCTTCTTTGGAGTCCATGTGGTAAACGTCCGGCTTTTCCTTCAGCAGTTCATCGATGGGCTTGCCGGCCACTTTCACGTGGCTCCAGGGAATCATGCTGGAATCGCCGTGTTCGCCCAGAAGGTAGGCGGTGAGGGAGCGGCGGTTCACTTTGAGCTGGGTGGACAGCTGCATCTGCAGGCGGGCGGAGTCCAGGGCGGTGCCGGAACCGATGATTTTTTTCTTCGGCCAGTCCAGCTTGTACTGCAGGTATTCCGCGATAATGTCGCAGGGGTTGGAAATGGAAATGATAATGCCGTCAAAGCCCGATTTCTCAATGAGCGGCAGGAATTCCTTGCTGGTGGCAATGGCGCCGTCCATCATGTCCAGCCGGTTCTGCCCTTTCTGGCGGGGTCTGCCGGAGGCATTGATGAGGATGTCCGCATCCTTCATGTCATCCATGGTGCCTGCGTAGGCTTCAAAATGATGGGGCTGGTAGCTCACAGCGTCCAAAAGGTCCAGGGATTCGCCGATGGCCTTGTCCATATTGGTATCATAGAAAACCACCTCGTCCGCCAGTCCCTGTACCGCAAACTGGAGGGCCAGATGGGAGCCTACGTTGCCTGCTCCGATAATCCCGATTTTTCTAGTTTTAATTGACATAAGAATTCCACACTCCTTTTCTACCTGTAAGGAATTTCTTCCCTTCTCCTATATGGATTCTGCCCGGGGACGCGCTGATTAAATCGCTATCGAGTGAATCAGTGCTTCCCTGATATCATTATTTTGCATGATAGTATGCATGAATGTATTATAGCACGATTGGTATCATGGTTAAAGGGGTACGGACATAAAGGTTCTTAAGATTGACCGGTCTCTGTGGGACGCTGCGCGGCCCGGGTTCATAAGGTTCCAAAGGTTCTGCCCGCTTCCGGCGGTCGGGTTCAGAGGGTGCGGTACCTCCCTTCGAGCGATAAGTGTATAGCCGGCGTTACGGGATTGGCTTCCCATCCCACGCGTCATTCTGAACAAAGATTTTATAAAAACCGGCGCCTTCAATCATTTTAAGGCGCCCGCCACCACCCTTTGAACCTTCTGCCCCCTTCTGTACCTTTTGAACCTGCACCGCAATGCGGCCCCACTATTTCCAAAATTTCCTTCTTGACAAAGTGAAAGGGTCGGGGCTATAATTCAGCCATACGAAACAGGCGATGATGAAGAAGGGGTAATGAGACTTTTTCAGAGAGGCAGCGGCCGGTGAGAGCTGCCAAAGGCTGATTATCTTTCCACTTCGGAGACATGGATGAAGAATCTTTCGGGTAGGCCCGTTACAGCCTGTCAAAGATGGCCTTTCGGCAATTTGGGTGGTATCGCGGGTGCTCTCGTCCCTTAGTGGATGGAGAGCGTTTTTTTATACCTGCTTCTTCCTTTTGCCGTGGCTAAATTGGGTGGCACCGCGAGAAAAGAGAAGCTCGTCCCATGGGACGTCTTCTCTTTTTGTGTTATTTGGAGGTTTATGATGAAGAGAGTATTCAATTTCAACGCCGGTCCGTCCCCTATGCCCCTGGAAGTTTTGGAGGCTATGAAGGAGGATCTCACCAATTTCAAAAACACAGGCATGGGCATTACGGAAATCAGCCATCGCTCCAAAGAGTTCCAGGATATGCTGGACGAGACGAAGGACCTGCTCAAACAGCTCATGCACCTTGCTCCGGATTATGAAATCGTATTCGTCCAGGGCGGCGGCACCATGCAGTTCCTCATGACGGGGTACAATTTCCTTCACACCCGGGCAGCCTATGCGGACACCGGCGTGTGGGCCCATAAGGCAAGGAACACCGCCGCCTTCTTTGGCGAAACCTATGACGCCAATTCTGCCAAGGATAAAAACTACTCCTACATTCCGGATACCTATGATATCAAGCCGGATACGGACTACCTCTACATCTGCGCCAACAACACCATTTACGGCACGGAATACCGGAAATTTCCTGAGGTGAAGGTGCCCCTCATCTGCGATATGTCTTCAGACATTCTTTCCAGGGATATCGATTTCAACAGATTCGACATGATCTGGGCAGGTATCCAGAAAAATCTGGGCGCCGCCGGTGTGGCACTTGCCATCATTAAAAAGGGCCTTCTGGAAACGGCCCGCACCGACATTCCGGAATTTCTGCAGTACAATACCTTCGTGAAGAAGGACTCCACCTACAATACGCCGCCGGTTTTCTGCATTTACACCCTGAACCGCATGCTCCACTGGATTAAAAACATGGGCGGTCTCAAGGCCATCGAGGAAAGAAACAAGGTGAAGGCAGCCCTCATTTACAACGTCATCGACGAGAGCGGCGGTTTCTATAGGGGCCATGCGGAAAAGGAAGCAAGGAGCCGCATGAACGTGACCTTCAACCTGGCCAATGAAGCCATGGAGAAGGATTTCGTGGAAAAGGCCAAAGCCAATGATTTCATCGGCGTCAAGGGCCACCGTCTGGTGGGAGGCCTCCGGGTGTCCCTCTACAATGCGGTGACGCCGGAAGCAGCAGAAGCGCTGGCCCAGTTTATGAAGGAATACGAAAGAACAAACGGATAATAAAGAACAAACGGATGATATTTCAAAGGAGGAAATCATTATGTTTAGAATTTTCATCACCGCCGACGTAGCCAAGGAAGCCAAGGAAATCCTGGAAAAGGAATTTATCGTAGATATCCAGCCCAACATGAAGGAAGATGAACTTTGCAAGGTCATCGGCGACTACGACGCCATTATCACCAGAAGCCAGACGAAGGTAACGAAAAAAGTTATCGACGCAGCCAGGAACCTCAAAGTCATCGGCCGCGCCGGCGTAGGCATCGACGGCATTGACATCAAGGAAGCCACCCAGAAGGGCATTACCGTGGTGAACACGCCGGAATCGAATACCATTGCAGCCTGCGAGCACACCATCGCCCTCATGCTGTCCATGACACGCCACATTCCCCAGGCTCACCAGTCCATTATGGAAGGCCGCTGGGACAGGAATAGCTTCACCGGCATCCAGCTCCTGAACAAAACCGTGGGCATCATCGGCGTCGGCCGGGTAGGCTCCAACGTAGCCAAGCGCCTGCAGGCCTTCAACATGAAGACCATCGGCTATGACCCCTACATTCCGCTGGAAAGGGGCAAACAGCTTGGGGTAGAGCTGGTGGACCTGGACACCCTCCTGAAGGAATCGGACTACATCACCCTCCATACACCCCTCACCGATGAAACCCGCGGCATGATCGGCAAAAAGGAAATCGAAAAGATGAAAGACGGCGTCCGCATCGTCAATGCATCCCGCGGCGCCGTGGTGGACATCTACGCTCTGGCAGAAGCGCTGAAGAGCGGCAAAGTGGCCGGCGCCGGCATCGACGTATGGCCCAATGAACCGCTGAAGCCGGAGGATAACCCCTTCCTGGGCATGACGAATGTAGCTTTGACTCCCCATCTGGGCGCTTCCACCAAAGAAGCCCAGGCCGGCGTTGCCACCGACGTGGCCATCGGCGTCATGCAGGCCCTCCACGGAGAACCGGTAGCCACCGCCGTGAACGCTTCCCCCATTACCAAAGCCACCCTCCATGTCATCCAGCCCTACTTCGACCTCTGTGAACGGATGGGCAACATTGCCATCGACCTGGCCGGCGGCCGCATCAACCGGGTGAACGTAGAATACACCGGTGAACTGGCGGAAACAGAAACAGCGCCCCTCACCACCGCCGTACTGAAGGGCCTCCTGGCACCGGTGCTCCAGCAGACAGTGAACTTCGTCAACGCCCGGGGCATTGCAGAAGAACGCCACATGGACGTGCGGGAAGTCAAAGCCAAGAAGGGCCACTATTTCACCAACACCATTTCCCTCACCGTGGACACCGACAAGGGCAGCCACCGCATCACGGGCTCCCTCTTTGACCGGAAGGAAGCAAAAATCGTTTCCATCGACCACTTCCGTGTGGACATTGAACCGAAGGGCTGCATCATCATTGCGCCTCATGAAGACAAACCCGGCATGATCGGCCAGGTGGCTTCCGTTCTGGGCAGGGAACACATCAACATCAACGGCATGCAGGTAGGCGCCGGCAAAGAAGCAGGCACCAACGTCATGGTGGTGGCCGTGGACAAGGACATTCCCTCCGCCCTCATCCCCGCCCTCATGAACATCGACGGCATTCACGACGTCAAAGTCGTTCACTGTGAACATTAAGGAGAACCTATGATACGAATCATCCTTCTCCGCCATGGAGAAACCACCTGGAACATCGAAGGCCGCTACCAGGGACAGGAAGACACGCCCCTTTCCGAAAGGGGATGGGAACAGGGCCGAAAAGCGGCGCTGGCCCTGAAGGACGTGCCCATTGACCGGGCCATTTCCTCCCCCCTCTCCCGCTCCTATGAAACCTGCCGCATGGCAGCGGACTACCACCACCTCACCGTGGCAAAAGACCAGCGGCTCACCGAAATCTCCCACGGCCTGTGGGAAGGCATCCATGCCGATGAAATCGAAGCCCGCTACCCCAAAGAATTCCACCTCTGGCACACACATCCTGAAATGGTGCAGATGCCGGAAGGAGAATGCCTGGAAGACGTACGGAAACGGGCGCGGGAAGCCTTCGACGAATACGCAGAGAAATATGACGGCGAAACGGTGCTCGCAGCCGCCCACGACGCCGTAAACAAAGCCATCATCTGCGACCTTCTGGGCCTCGACATGAGCCACTTCTGGCAGATCAAGCAGGACAACGCCTGCATTAACGTGCTGGAATGTGACAAAGGCACCTGGCGCCTGGTCACCTTGAACAGCACCGCCCACCTGGGATACCTGGTGAGCGGTATAGAGCAGAAGGGGCTGTAGGATAAAAGGGAGCTTTGCAAAAATGTGCAATCATTTTTACAAAGCTCCCTTTTGACATGGGTTCAAAGGGTTCAGAAGGTTCAAAGGGTGGTGGATAGCCGCTTCGCGGCGATGAGTATGAAGGCAGCGTTACGGAATTTATTTTTTTGTTATTAGTACTGCATGACGTAGTACAAAAGCCTCCTTCCACAGGAAGGAGGTGGCCCCTAAAGGGGAAACGACTCACTATGATTTGCGCGTCGCTTCCGCTCCTTCAAATCATGTTCGCTGTGCACGCCGTCAGGCGACGGAGGATAAGGGGTATCAGTTCCTTGTTTATTTTCGGACCTATCCTCAGCCCTATTGGGCAGCTCCTTCCTGAGGAAGGAGCCCACGTTACGCGCTGAATCTTCCCGCCGGACACTGTCATTCTGAGCCGCAGGCGAAGAATCTCGGTACAAATCTCTTATGAAGCAGCTGCTATTAAGTACCAGTCGGCGGGAAGGCTGCCGCTTGGCAGTCAGAGCAGCGGAGAGTATCTTTTCGGCTTGCAGCGTGGTACACCCTTTTGCCACTTCGTGGCATTTTCCCTCAAGGGAAAACAAGGCGTTACGGGATTAACTTTTGTGTCACCAGTGCTACATGATGCAGCGGTAAGCGGATAGCGGTAAGCGGACAGCGGCTACCTCAGCCCTTCATCACAGCCTTAGGCGTTTTATCTGCCGTTTCTCCGGTGAGGCTTTTAGACACATCCGTAGGCACCCGGCGGTAGGGGAATGTTTTGTACACCTTTTTCATGATATCGTCCAGAATGTACACATTCCGCACGGTCCCCTCATCTTCCGTGGCAAAATAGGTGCCCCTGTCGTCCCGCACGGTGCCGTCGGTTTTCTTATAGCTGTAAATGTCCACCATGGCCCTGGTCTGAACGATGGCGTCGCCGTCATCGAAGAGGAAACGATGGAAAATCCACTGCTGCCACTGAATCACCGGCATGACAACGATATCCGCCCCCGACTCCTCTGCCAGACGCGGCAGATCCGACGGGGAAACCGTGCCTTCATAGCCCGTGGTATCCAGGGTTCTGTAATAGGGATAGCGGAAAATCTGCTTCATTTCGCGGTTTACATAGGAAGCCGCTTCCCCGCCGTTTCCTCTCACCCGGGGCGAAAGAAGAAGCACTGTCCGGGTATTGTCAAAGTACCCCATCTTCCGGTTCATCTCCTGCTCATCCGACGCTTCCGCCAGAAGGCCAATGGACAGGGCAAAAAGAAATGAGAGTAAAAAAGCGATGATTTTTTTCATGTTTTTCATGGAAGCCTCCTTTGGCGCCCTTCGGGCGCCGGATTGACAGCCGCTGTGCGGCTGAAGTTTAACGGGGCTTTCGCCCCGAAGGTTCTAAGGTTTGACAGCGGTCTTTGGCCGCTGAGGGTTGTGGTATTGCCCTTGGACACGCCCTGACGGGCGTGAGGGTTGACGGCCCTTTGGGCCGAAGGTTCTTAAGGTTCTAAGGTTTGACAGCGGTCTTTGGCCGCTGAGGGTTGTGGTATTGCCGCTGCGCGGCAATGAGTATGAAATCAGCGTTACGTAATTAACTCTTTTGTCAATCATAGACCTATGACGAAGAGCCGGAGCCCCTCCTTCTTAGGGCGTCACGTGCTGAAATTAACCGTGGGACACTGTGATTCCGGGTGCCAGCGAAGAATCTCGGTGCCGGCTGCATATGAAACAACTGATAATTAAGGAAGCGGTAAGCGGGCAGCTGCCTCACTAGCCCACCAGCCCACCAGCCCACCAGCCCACCAGCCCACCAGCCCCATTCTATCACTTTCTCCTGCTCCGGCCAGCTATAAGATATTTATAAGCAGACAGAAGATTTTTTCTATATGCCTCTTTTTTTAGAATTTACTTTTCCTTTTCCCCTTTTCAGGCGAAATAGGAAATTTTCTGCCTGCGGTTATCCTGTTTCCTCCGCGGTCCTTCCATCTCCTCGGCGGTCATGGACGGTGCTCCGAAGTGTTCCGATTTCATCGTTTCTTTCTGCTTTTCGGCCCATGGGCAGGCAAAAGGTCTCATGCTATAATCGAGTCATAAGAGAACAATCACGCCAAAATGTCCGGAGGGAATTCTGTATGCCGTTCCTTTTTTTCTGGTGCCTTTTTCTATGCGTCATTGATGCATACCTTGTATTTGCCTATAAAACCGATTTAACCGAAACCTTTCAGCAGAAAATGGCCTATTTCCTTGGCGGCCACATTGCCTTTGTATACAATCTCTGTTTCCCATGGATGGTCTGGTTCATGTTGGATGAGCTGCGCCCTGCGCTGATATGCATTTACCTGCTTCTCAACTACTGCACCCTCCTCCGTATGATGCATGTGGACTACCATGGCCTCATCAATGCCCTGTGGGGCGATGCTGCGCGCCACCGCCGCTTTGCCATCCGTTTGAATCTGGAAAAGTTATGCTGCGCCCTTTTCCTTGGTATTTCTACCTGGCTCTTCAGTATGCTTGGATTTCTTGTGAAATTATAAAAGCCCCGTGAAATCATTTCACAGGGCTTTTTTCATACCTTGAAATAGCTGCGGAGATAGTCCACGAAGATTCTGACCGGCGTGGACTGGAGCATGGGCTGCTTGTAAATCAGGTGGCTGGGCCTGAGGAGCGGCCGTTTCTGCTTGTCGTAAATCATTTCCCGATTCACCTGGGGCGCACACTTGGGCAGGAGGTCCGCTGGAATGAGGGAATGGCCGAGGCCCTGGTTCACGATTTCCACACAGGTAAGGCAGTCGGACACGGTGAGCATGAAATGGGGAGAATCGGTGAAGTTCTGCCTCCACCACCGGGTGCGAAGCTCGTCCAGGGACGGGTCGCTCCGATAGCGGATGGACGGCTGGTCCGGCAGGGTGCTGTAGTCGATTTTCTTGGCGGAAATCAGGTACAGCGGCGCATCCTCCAGCAGAATGTCCGCGTCCGGCCATTCCTGGTTTCCCCGGACGATGGCCAGATGGATATCCTCCTTCTTCACCAGCTTCACCAGCTCATCACTGGTATCGGTGGTGAGGGAAATCTCAATGTCGCTGTACTTATCCACAAAACCCTTCAGAATGGCAGGCATGTGGGACTGGGCAAAGGACTGGCTGGCGCCGATGCGGAGAACCCCGGAAATGGAATTTGGCTCATGGGTCACGTAATTCTTCATGTCCTGGTACTGCTGCAGCTCCTTTTCCGCAAAGGAGAAAAGACGGTTGCCGGCATCGGTGAAATGGACCCCTTTATTGGTGCGGATAAATAAAGGACAGCCGATTTCCTTCTCCATCTGGCTCAGACGATAGGTCAAAGAAGGCTGGGTCATGAAAAGCCGCTTGGCCACCTTATTAATGCTCCGTTCCTCGCGAAGATAAATCAGGATTTTCCAGTCCGTGTTGTTCATTGAAATACCCCTTACTAACCAAAATCAAACGACCAAGGTATAAAAATATTTTGGTATAAAATTATTTTATTAGATTATACCATATTTTCGTCAAGAGAAGTAGGGGAAAATAATAGGCCGCAAAGCGGCCCGGGTTCAGAGGGTTCCACGCCTATTGGGCGCAGAAGGGGGGCGCGGCTTCGCCGCAGGTTGTGTAGAAAGGTTGTGTTCGCTTCGCTCAGGGGGCATGGATGAAACGATAGAAGTCAGAGGTCAGACGTCAGACTGCGTTACATATCAATCTCCCGACGAACACTGTCATTCCGGGTCGGTCAGCCGACAATAGGAAGGCCCTTTTATGGGCAGGCTAAGGGCCAACTTTGGCCGACTTGCGCATTCTATGCAGAATGCGCACAGTACGTGGAACTTTGGCGACAAATGCTATTAAATACCAGTCGGCGTGAGGCTGCCGTTTGGCAATCAGGTCAGCATAGAGCGAACCTCCCCCTCTGGGGGAGGTTCCGTAGGCAAAAGGGGTGCATTTCCATCGCGCCGCAAGCGCGGTTGTACGGTTTTCACACGGGCGAAAGCCCTGTTTTAAAGATTTTATTCAAACTGGCGCCCCTTATTTTTAAAGGCGCCCACCTTCATTTACCATTTACAATTCACCATTTACCATTTCTAACAAGGTGTCCCCCTTGGCCCTCCTGCACCTTCTGCCCCATTTTCTTTCAAATAAACTCCCTTGGATATTCGTACAGTTTCTTCGTTCTTTCCTTATAGTCCGGAAGCCAGCGGGCCATGAGGGCGTGGAAGCGCGGGGTGTGGCCTGTTTCCAGAAGGTGGTTCAGTTCATGCACCACCACGGACTCGATGCATGCCTCCGGCTTGGTGATAAGGTCCAGGGCGAAGGTAAGCTCCCCGGTCCCAACATTGCAGCTGCCCCAGCGGCTTTTGAGGATACGGACGTTGAAGGAGGAAGGCTTCACACCCATGCGGGGCGCCCAGATAGCAATATATTTGTCTATAACCTTTTTCAGTTCTTCCTTCATGAGCTTTTTGTAAGCACCGGGAAAATCTTTGGTTCGTGGCGTAATCATAATGCATAGCCTGCCGTCTTCCACCTCCGCAAAGCTCACGGCACAGTGAAAATAGGCGATGGGGTATTCTTTGCCAAGGAAATAATGTTTTTCTCCACTGCCATAGTGATAGTGAGGGATATCGGGCATCTTTGCCAGTTTTTCCTTAATCCAGGCATCCTTGGAAGCGACGAAATCTTCCGCTTCTTTCAGAGGCATGGCCGCCGGTGCAGACACTAAAATTTTTCCTGTTCTGGAAATCCGAAGATAAATGGCCCTTATCCCAGGCGTAAATGTAATGGTCACGGGATAAGGAAATTTTCTTGTTCCCTGTTTCACTGTTCTAATGACTTTCTTCCCAGAGTGCTTTCTCATATCGTTTTCCCCGACTTCATAAAAAGAAACAGAGGTGCTCCGGATATGCACCCCTGCCATTTCAACAAATATTACACCTTTGTGCTTTCCTGCAGCACATGATCGTCCGTTTCAAAAAGGGCCTTTGCGAATTCCTCGGGATTGAAACGGTCCAGGTCATCTTCCCTTTCGCCCAGGCCAATCCACTTGATAGGCACATGGAGCTCTTCATGGACGGAAAGAACCACGCCGCCCTTGGCAGTGCCGTCCAGCTTCGTCAGTACCACGCCGGTAAGAGGCACGATTTCCCCGAAATTCTTAGCCTGGCTGATAGCATTCTGTCCGGTGGTGGCATCCAGCACCAGAAGGGTCTGGTGAGGCGCATCGGGAATCACCTTCTTCACCACGCGGCTGATTTTGCCCAGCTCTTCCATGAGATTCACCTTCGTCTGGAGACGGCCGGCGGTGTCGATGAGCACCACATCCGCCCCTCTGGCCTTGGCGGCGGATACGGCGTCAAAAGCAACGGCTGCGGGGTCCGCCCCTTCCGCATGCTTCACGATATCCGCTCCCGTCCGTTCTGCCCAGATGGTGAGCTGCTCCGATGCAGCAGCACGGAAGGTGTCGGCCGCCGCCAGAAGGACCTTCTTTCCTTCCTTGTGGAGACGGCCGGACAGCTTGCCGATGGTGGTCGTCTTGCCTACCCCGTTCACCCCAACCACCAGAATCACCTCCGGATGGTGGGTATACTCCTCCGCCGCCGTATCGTCCTTCAAAAGCTCCTTCACCGTCTTCTCCATGAAGGGCATAACTTCCTTCGTATTGTGGATGGTACCTTCCGTCACACCCCGGCGGATCTGACGCATCAGGTAATCCGTGGTGCGGACGCCGATGTCCCCAGACAGGAGCACCATTTCCAAATCTTCCAGGAAATCCTCATCAATCTGGGCATAGCCGATGACTACGCTTTCAATATTCTTGATCAGACTCTGCTTGGTCTTCGTGAGACCCTTCTTGATTTTATCAAAAAATCCCATGCTCATTCCTCCGAACATACAATAATATATTCTATTGTACCATGAATGACATGGAAATAGGAAAAATAAAGAACAGGGAAACTGATTCTGCCATGGGAAACCACAGAAAAGTCACTTAAACTTTCATGTATCTCTAATACTCATAACTATCATATTCATGCCCTCAAAATCAGCAAACATAATTTCTAATTTTCCTATTCCCATTTCCCATTCTATCATGTATAATAAAAAACAGATGAGAGTGTGGAAAAGGTCCGGGGAGTGGCCACAAAAAAATACCCGGTTCCTGATCCCGCTGCAAGCCATCTCGCATAGATGAATACATAAGAGCTCCGGGTCTCCAGCCCGTTCGATGCGTTCTGAGTTTTCAAATCCTTTCCGGCCGAGAACTCAAGAAGAAATCATTCGCAGGCGCGATATGAAAGCCTGAAGAAAGCGTCCTTCTATGGATCGGATAGTTTCGCCATGGAATCTATCTGTGCGCACGCTTTTTTCAGGCTTTTCGTAGTGGTTTGAAATGAATATAAAAAGCACCAGCCCCACAAAGGGCCGGTGCTTTTTTAATAGGGCCTGTGTCGGGATTAAAATTGGAATCATGGGCAGCGAGAAGCCATCATCCGCCCCGCCTTTCGCCGTCATCCTGAGCGACAGCGAAGGATCTCGGTAAGAGCAGCCATTGTCTGAATGGCAGGTAAATACCGGTCGGTGGGGCGATGGCTCTATGATTTCCTCCCTATCCTCCTCCGCCTAACGGCGGCACCTCCTTCCTATGGAAGGAGGCTTGGCATGTGAAACGGCGAAGCAGTGCGGTTATTGACGACGCTATTCTTTTCGAAGGGAGATTTCTCGACTCCGCTTCACTCCGCTCGAAATGACAGGGAGGCGGGGTGCCTCTGGTACCATAGGGTGCCAAAGGCTAGATGCGAGGCCGGGTCGGGATTAGAGCCGCAGAGAAACCATCATCTGCCCGCCTTCCGCCGTCATCCTGAGCGATAGCGAAGGATCTCGTTAAGAACAGCCATTGTCCGATATGCAGATAAATACCGGTCGGCGGGGCAGCATCTGGTGATTCAACTATTTGATACACTTTCAATCATGCTTTCCCAGCCTTTTTCCTATTCTATTCAGGCTGCGCTCTATCTTCCAGTTCTCCTTCGATATCAAGGTACAGGGACTGCAGCTTGTCCAGGGTTTCATCCGCCGCCTGCCAGAGGCCCCTCTTTTCTGCTTCCAGCAGGGTTTCGGTAATGCGCTGCAGGGCCCAGGGGTTTACTTTCTTCATCCAGTCCTGCATATTTCCATCCAGTGCATATTTTTCCGCCAGTTTCTCATACATCCAGTCTTCCATGACCTGACTGGTGGCATCCCACTGGAAGCTGATGGACACGCGGCTGGCCAAATCAGCGGCCCCTTTGTATCCATGTTTCATCATGCCCTTTATGAATTTAGGATTCACCGTTTCCATGCGGAAAACCCTTTTGGCCTGTTCCTGCACGGTGCGCACTTTGATACTGCCCCTATCCGTGCTGTCTCCTTCATAGGAATGGGGCGCCCTGCCGGAGAGGCTCCGCACGGCAGCGATGAGACCGCCGTGGTAGGCATTGTAATCGTCGCTGCTCATCATATTGGTTTCATGGTTGTCTTCATTTTTTACGGTCACATCCATATGGGAAAGCCTTTCCTTGAAAAGCTCCGGTTTATAGGCACCTTTAGACTTACTTCCGTAGGCGTGGCCGCCCCAGCGGACGAAAACGCGGGAGAGGTCATCCAGGTTCTCCCAGTTTTTAGACTCCAGGAGAGCGGATACACCGGCGCCGTAGGTACCGGGTGCATCGCCGAAGATGCGATAGCATGCCTCCCGCCAGGCCTCTTCAGCAGGCATTCCCTTTTCTTCCATAAGGCCGCTTTCATGAAGGGCGTGTTTACGGATGAAATTATCTTCCTCCTGTTCCGGAAGGGAGGCCGCCAAGAGAACCGCCCGGTCCATGAGGGATACCACCGCAGGCATGGTGTCCCGGAAGAGTCCGCTGATCCGTCCGGTCACATCCAGCCTGGGTCTTTTAAGTTCTGCAAGGGGAATGGGCTCGAGACGCTTTACATAGAGGCTTCCTTTTTCCCAAAGGGGACGGATGCCCATAAGATAAAGAAATTCCGCAATGCACTGGCCGTGGCTTCTCATGTTGGCGCCGGACCAGAAGACCATGCCTATATTTTCCGGATATTTTCCTTCATCCCTGATGTACTGGGCAATCACCTCATCGCCCAGCGCCTTTCCCACTTCCCAGGCCGCTTTGGTGGGAAGCCTTCTGGGGTCTATGCCATAGAAATTGATGCCCGCCGGAAGAAGGGATACACCGCCGGCATGGGGCGAACCCGACGGTCCGGGCATAATATATTCCCCTTCGATTCCCTCCAGGGTATGGTCCATTTCATGCTTCGTGCCGGATAGGCTCCTGTAAAGGTCATGGCAGATGAAGAGGGCCATTCCTCTTGCCTTCTCTTTCCATTCTCCGCTTCCTTCTGTCATGAAGTCCAAAGACAGCGCCCTTTCCATCCCCTCTTGGCTGAACTGATTTTCCTGCAGACATTTGACAAACCGGGCCGCTTCATTTCTAATCAGGCCCATCATCTCACTGCCTGTCACGTTTTCCGAAAGAAGCACCTGGGCTTTTTCCGTGAGCTCTTTCACCGAATATCCCCGTTTTTCCGCAAACAGCTCAAAAATGGAGGGAATATCTCCATTGGGCTGCCGCATAAGCTGGAGGATTTCATCGGACAGGATATTCCCTTCCGGCATTCTCCCCAGGATATGAAGGCCCACATGGCATTCACTGTTTTTCAGATCTTCTATATACCCGTGAAGCCTGCCCAGATAGGCGGAAAACATCTCTCCTTCCTCATAGGGCACTTCGCCGTCCAAACCGGCCTTTTCCGCCAGCTTACGTATCATCGGTTCCAGCCGCTGTGCCGTTTCCGGTTCCGTTTTCAGGAAATGTGCGTATTCGTCCATTTCCTTTTCCAGTTCCGCCAGCTCATCATAGGTGCCGGCATCCGCCATGGGCGCCGGCATATGGTCCACCAGGCAGGCGCTGCCCCGCCGCTTGGCCTGTATGCCTTCCCCGGTGATGGTCATATGGTAGGGATACACGTTAGGAAGAAAGCCTAATGCCAGATCCGGATAACTGTTGCGGTCAAGGCCTGCCCCTTTTCCCGGCAGCCATTCCAGATTGCCATGGGTTCCTACATGAATGACGGCGTCTGCTTTCCAGATGTCCCTTATCCACTGGTAGTAGGCCAGATACTGGTGGGTAGGGGCGATGTAAGGATCATGGTAGATTTTCGCCGAATCAAATCCATAACCACGAGGCGCCTGCACCGTGATGAATACATGACCGTCCAGTACGCCGGGCACCAGGATATTTCCCTTTTCATCCACCATGACAGTTCCCGGCGCCTTTCCCCAGTCCTTTTCCATCTGAACTTTCACGTCATCAGGGAAGGAGCGGAAGAAATCTTCATACTGTTTTGCGCTCACCTTCTCGCAGGCGGCTTCCTGCTCTTCCGTCATCAGGGATATGTCATTGGTGGCCCCGGCGGTGATAAGCTCTGCCAGCTCCTTTCCCGATGAAGGCACCCGGTCAATGGCATAGCCCTCTTCCTTCATTCTTTCCAGCAGCAGGCGCACACTTTCCATGCTGTCCAGTCCGAAGGCGCTCCCTATGTTGGAATTTTTCGGCGGATAATTATGGAAAATAATGGCAATCTTCTTATCCCTGTTTTTCTTCCTGTGAAGATTGGCCCAGGCGCCGGCCTTTTTTACCATGGCAGAAATCCGCTCCCCCAGGGGCCGATATTCCACCTCTCCCGTCTCCTTCACATGCTTGGCCGCTATGGGCACCCCATGGATGATACCGTCAAATTCCGGCATGGTTACGCTGATGGACACCTCCATGGCATTCATGCCTTCCAAAGACTTTCTCCATTCCTCCTCCGGCATGAGCAGGGAATAGCACTGCAGTACAGGGACTCCCATTTCATGGACGGTTTCCCTGGAAATGGAACCGGAAGTGGTGAAGGAGAATTTCATCACATTCACCAGACTATCAATCACCGGCTTTCCATTCTTCATGAAATAGCGGTGAAACACCTCATCCAGCGAGGGCATGCCCAGCTTCGTATCAGGAAGACCGTTGGTAAAGACAGGAATCACATTGAGCCCCTGCCTTTTGGCCTCTTCAATGAAGGCATCCTGGTATTTCGTATCACCCCATATCCATTCATCCCGGTAAAACAGGAAGCCCATCGTCGGGCGGCCCGGAACGCAGAACTTTTCCCGGTACCCATCCAAATCCGTCATATACCGGTCCTTCATGGCCGGATGATACAGGCCTGCCCAGCAGAGCGGGCACGGCACCGCCGGCTTTTCCGCAGAGCCATCAAAAAGAGAAGCGCCATAGAGCCACAGGTTCCTGTAATTTTCCAGTCCACCGTAGAAACTATACTCCTTAATGGTCCTGATTTCCTCTTCTCCAATCCACCGCCGGCACTCCTCCTCCGCCGAACCGGCAGCGTCCATGTAGTAAGGAATCCCCCGGTCCTCCAGGAAAGCCAGACACTGCTGCCAGAACTTCGTGCGGATGGTATTTCCCATGAATTTAATCATCACCAGGGACGCTCCCTCAAAGGCAGAGACATAAGTACCAAAGCTGTCCCCATCGGCAATCTTAATGGTACGACATTCTTCGGCCAGCAAGCCTTCCTGCTGCAGTGACTTCATGGCCCGGTTCATCATGAAATACCGGCGGTCCACATTGGTTGCATAAATGAGTTTCACTGCCATTGATTTTCTCCTAACTGTAAAATGGAAATAGCCATTCACTCCGCATTCTCAAAAAGTTCCGGATACACCGCCCGTGCACTGGCTTCCATGGCATCGGTGATGTGCTGGCTCATAACATACTTGTACTTCTCCGGAAAGGGAATGAGCCTTCCGTTTTTGACAGCCTTCACTTCACGGTATGCCGGATTTTCCATGATTTCCCGGGCAAATTCCTTCTCATCATCCCCTGCCTTCACCTTCCACACCGGCAGGAGAATCACATCGGGATCGATTTCCGGCAGGATTTCCAGAGACAAATAGGCATTGGTTCCCTTTGGCACATCGTACCGGGCAGCGCCGTCCTTCACATGGGCCATGGCCAGCACCTCGCTGAACAGAGTCCCCTTTTTGCCCAGAATTCCCCGGAAGGAAAGGCCCAGGGCGCACCTCTCCTCAGACGGACCAATGGCAGAGAGCTTCTTCTCCAGGGCCGCCCTTTTATCCTCCATATCCTGCACCATGGACTCCCCGGCTTCCTCCTCATGTACCGCCTTCGCCACACCCCGCACTTTTTCTTCCATTTCATCCCAGTTTGCCGCCACCAGGGACACATACACCGGCACGCCGGACTGGCGGAGAAGACTGACCAGCTGGGGAGACACCGCGGTGGATGCAACGACCAGGTCCGGCTTCAAAGCCATGATGGACTCCGCATTGAGGTCCGCCTTCCGCCCCACAGTCGCCGCCTCCTCCGTCACAAAGGAAATATCCCGATTGCCTGCATATCTGGAAAGAGCGATCACCCTTGAAGTATCCACCAGTCCCAGAAGGATTTCATCGGTGCCATAGGTAAGAGACACGATGCGGGAGGGATGGTCGGGGAGGGATACGGAATATCCTGTATCGTCCTGAACCGTCCTCATGTTTTGATTGGAAGAAATGGATTGACCACAGCCGGAACAGAGAATGGAACAAAAAAGAAAAGAAGAGAGCAAAAATAAGAACCGCTTCAAAAAATCTCCCCCTGCACATCCTGACTCATAACGATTCTATTCAAAAAAACGGACTGCAAAGCTACCTTTTTTGCAGCCCGTTCTCATTAGAATTTATGGGAATATGAAATTCTCCAGTTATAGGGCAGATCCAAATTACCATATCTATTGGAATAGTTCTTATGATCAAAAAGATTATTCAGTGTAACCGTGACAGAATCATTCTTCGTCACATCGTAGACAGTATTCCATGTGACTCGGGAAAGACTGGGAATCTGTTTATCTTTGGACGGACGGGGAGTATAATCTTCTCTATCGCCAAGATATTTCCAGGATAACGCGCTCCGTACCTTGTCAGAACGGTATGTCAGACTCATGACTCCGTCAATTCTGGAAGAATCCTGAGTCCAATGGGCATTCTTCTGACTCACATCCTTGATTTCCGGATTGCTGAATCCAAATCCCAATGCATAGTCCCAATGAGAATTCAGCTTCTGCTCATAGGCAAACTCTACCCCTGTATTTCTGAAATTTCCCTTATTTTCCGCATACTGCAGTCCTGTTTTAGGATCAACATCACTCCATCCAAATTTATTCTTGAAATCCATGTAATAGATGGAAACTTTGAAGCTCTGATTATCATTAAACTCTTTCTTTATCCCTGTTTCATAAGTCCACCCTTTTTCCGGTTTAAGATTTTGGAGATTCAGCCCTTTGGAGCCAGGCTTTATGTAGAAAATGGAACTGAATGAAGGCATCTGGAATCCTCTGCCCACGTCAATATACCATGAAGTGGAATCATTGATTTTATACAGGGTCTGTATCTGCGGCGTAAATACATTCTGATTTTTAAATGGATCTAGAATACGCTCCCCTCTTAAGCCAATGGTGGCGCTGAATTTAGGAGAAAATACATCTGTATAGGACAAATACAAAGCGTGGTTCATTCGATGCACATTCTGATTATCTCTCACTACATTTTCATAGTTTTCCCTTTTAAATGTATATCCGGCAGTCAGACTGTCTTCCCCAAACTCCCACGTTTTCTGGATATCACCAATATAGCTGGACAGATTGGCCGAAGAATCGACTCTCTCATTTTTGAGACGATCTGTTCCTCTGACAGAACGATAATTATACCCAAGGACAGCCTTCAAGCCATTATCTTTTCCTGCATAATTAAAACCAGCAGTCATTCTTTTGTCGTCATACACATAATTATAATCTTTGGATGCTTTGGCTGTCTTTCCATATTTATGACCGCCTCTGGTGATATCACCTTCCTGATACATCATATTAAAGCCAATATCATCCGTTAATTTCGCAGCAATGGCCGCCTGATTGGACTGGCCCTTCCCAACCCACCAGTCTGTATTAGAGCCAGCCCCATAATCATTGCTATGGGTACGGCGATCGTCAAAGGAACGTTTTAAATCAACAATCATGCGTGGTCCTGTATACATAATGCCGTAATCATTATAATAATTGCCTGCTGTTCCTTTCACAGTCACATGCTCTTTCCCCTCTTCCGGAGTCTTTGTAATAATATTCACCAGCCCTCCCATGGCCTCAGCGCCATAGAAGGTTCCAGCAGCACCTTTAACTACTTCAACCTTCTCAATCATCTCCTCAGGAATTCCTTTTAAAGAATTATACCCGGTGAGATTCATGGGGATTCCATTCACCATAACCAGCGTCCCCCGGTCAAAACCACGTACCACCGTGCGTCCGGAGCTTAGCCCGAAGTCCTGACCGGCATCGCCATATCCCGTACTCTCTACGCCCAGCTGGGACTGAATAGCATCAAATGCATTCTTGTATCCTTTTTCCTCAATATCCTTAGCCGTTACCACTTCTACATTGGCCGGTGTATCCAGATCTTTCTTTTCCACTCTCTGCGCCGTCACCACTACCGGATTCAATGTATACACTTCCCCCTCTGCCCTGGCAGCGGTTCCCCATGTTCCTGCCAATGTTAAAGCCGATAAAGCCATTAAAACTTTCATTTTACGATTCATAAGATTCTGCCTTCTCTCATTCAAAAATAAGAAGGCACCGTTCTGCTATATAAGAGCCCCGGTGCCCTTCCGGAAAATATGAAATTAGAATTTATATTCATACCCCATCATGAAATTTCGTCCCAAATCATAGAAGGTTGAGCTGGATGTAGAAATAATGTCATGCCGGTTGAACAGATTATCGATATTCAGGAAGAAACGGCTCGTATCGTTGGCCTTATATGAAAAGTTTAAATCAGACAGCCACTGCGCCTTTAAAGAGGGATAGGGGGTATAATCTTTTGTACGCTGGCCCAAGTAGCTCACGTTGAATGCTGTAGTTAATTTTCCGGCGATATAGGTTACTCCGAAGTTTCCACCGAATTTCCCGTAATAATCATGCCAGGAGACCTGCGTTTCTTTCCCTTCACCGGATACATTTCTCTCCTGTTTTTCAGGATGGCTAAATGAAACGCCCGCATGCCAGGATAAGTTCTGGTTCTGGATACGAGTCCATTCCAGTTCCAGACCTGTATTTTTTATATTCTCATTGGCATAATGGATTTTATCCGTTCCATCTTTTTCTGTAATCCATTTAGCTTCCTGGCTGTCATCAATTTTGTAATGATATAAGGCAACACGCCATGCATTCTTCCCTACATTTTTCTTCCAGCCCAGTTCATAATGCGTTCCGGTCGATGGCTTCAGATTCTCCGCTCCCCGGATATTCCCCCCGCCATAGAGCTGAGTAAAGGTAGGCATCATAAATGATTTGCCGACTTTTCCATAAATCATGGTATTTTCATCTAAATCATGCATGAGAATGAACTCAGGCGTAAATTTATCATATTTATTTCCAGCTGCATCCGCTTCTGTCCAGGTTTCCCTGAGATTTAAATTTGCACGTGTAGATTTTGTAAAATCATAGGCCAGCTGCCCATAGAATGAGTGCATATTTCTTGTATAGTGGTTAAATGTTCCTGGTGTAACTTTACCCATGGATGTTTTATCGCTGACCGTTTTATCTTCCATTTCTCTTTGGAAGTCATAGCCAAGCATAAATGATCCGTTTTTGAAATTCCATCGATTGGAAACATCTACGCCGAAAGTTTCATCTAAATAGGAAGAGGAGTCATAGTATTTTTTATTGTAATTGTATTTTTCTCCAATATAAGGATATGTTGTAGCATTGTTATTATAAGAATGCTGATCTCTTCGATTATAAAAAACGTTAGCCTTCAAATTCCCGTCATCATAGTGAATAGTTGTTAAATTTTCTTCCGTCTTATGCAGTTCATTCTTATATGGAGCGCCCGCATTAGCCTCAGGATAGACCTTTACCTCATGAGTTTTGGAATTAACGGACGTATATGCTCTTCCATCCCAACGATAGAGATAGTGATCGCTATTGCGTCCGTAAGTGTGGCTGATAAACAGTTTATCATTGAAATCATATCGTGCATTAAAATTGGCATGCTCCCCTCTCCGAATATTAAAATACATACCCTTGGGTCTGCCGCCATCCGGACTTGATACATTATCTATCTTCCCTGTATGGTCATAAGCAGCAGTAAAACCCAATTTGCCTGCCTGTGCAGATAATGCATAATTTTGAATCCCATAATTTCCAAAGCCTGCTTTAACCAAATTGGGGCGTTTTCCCTTCGTTATAATGTTCACTACGCCGCCATTTGCTTCAGAGCCATATAATACGGCACCCCCTCCGCGAACTACCTCGATCTTTTCAATAGATTCAGTGGGGATATCCTCCAGATTGTAACGCCCCGCTTGATTGATAGGCACTCCGTCAACCAGAACCAGCGTCCCTTTTTCTACACCACGAATAACGATTTTATTCGTCATGGTTCCCTGGGAGATATTCCTTGGTCCCTGTGCATGTGCAATAATTCCTGTGGTAAACTTGAGTGCTTCCTGTACACTGGTTGCCCCTGTCTTCTGTATATCTTCGGCAGTCAATACATCTACTGCCGATGGAGTCTTCAGATCCGTTGTTTTTGTTCGCTGTGCCGTTACGGTAATGGGATTCAGTTCATACACCTGCTCTGCGGAAGCGCCGGTCCAACCGGTGCAGGCAAGAGCAATCCCCAGGGCTGCATACTTGATTTTCTGATTCATACATATCCTCCCGCTGTTTTTGAATATAAAAAAAGAGAACTGAAAAAAAGCGCAGTGCGCTCCAGTTCTCAAATTCCCCATAATAATATGCAAAAGACTTAATGTATTACCTTATTGTTATAATTATTATTCAATCTTTATTCATTATCCTCTTCTTTTATTTTATTGTCAAATATCAATGTGCAATTTTTTATGCTCTTTCATGCCCTATCCTCTGCCGCCTATGGTGGCGGAGCAGTCCAGCCATTTGCGATATTCTCTGATTCAGCAGAAGATTTCGGAACTCCCGTTCACTGGCTCCATGAAAAATGATACTCACTCCGTCATGTACCTCCGCTCGAAATAACAGGGCGGCGGGGTGGCGGGGTGCCTCTGGTACCATAGGGCCGGGCAGGGTATAGGTCGAGATTGGGAAACCATCAAACGCCCCGCCTTTCGCCGTCATCCTGAGCGACAGCGAAGGATCTCGGTAATAGCAGCCTTTGTCTGATATGCGGGTAAATACCAATCGGCGGGACAGTGGCTCTATTCTTTCCGCCCTATCCTCCGCCGCCTAACGGCAGCACCTCCTTCCTGAGGAAGGAGGCTTGGCATATGCGGCGGCGAAGCAGCCCGGTCATTTACGGTGCTTTCCGATTCGACAGGAGATTTCTCGACTCCGCTTCGCTCCGCTCGAAATGACAGGGGGGGCGGGGTTCCTGCCTTACAATCGGCATCAAATCGCAATCACCAGAAATCAGCCGTCTTTGGCTCCTCCCTATCCCGCTTCGCGGGACTTCCCCCCTCCGGGTGGCAGAATAGCTCGCATATAAGCGATAGATTCACAGGCTTGGGTAATGCGGTGGAATAAAAAAGCATGGTCCCCAGGGGTTCCATGCTTTTTCTATATTAGTTGTTTTTCAGCTGTTTTTCCACTTTTTCCAGTGCCATTTCCAAGGTGTGCCAGCCCAGGGTGGCGCATTTGACGCGGACGGGCATCTGGGAGATGTCTTTCAGGGTAATGGCGGCTTCCAGTTCTTCCAGCTTAGAGTCGTCGGTAACTTTGCCGCGAATCATGTCGAGGAAGAGGCGGCAGAGGCGGAGTCCTTCTTCCACGGTTCTTCCCTGGAGAAGTTCGGCCATCATGGCGGTGGAGGCCTGGCTGATGGCGCAGCCGGAGCCGGTGTAGGCGAGGTCGGTGATGATGCCGTTTTCTACTTTGGCTTCGATGTCGATGTCGTCGCCGCAGCTGGGATTATGGCCATGTTCGTGGACGGTGGGGCTTTCGATTTTGCGTTTATTGGTCTTATCTCTGTTGTATTCCAGGATAAGGTCGGTGTAGAGCTGTTTTAATTCCATCAGTCGTCGTACCCCATCACTTTCCGAACGTCCTTCAGTTCCTTGAGGAAATAGTCCACTTCGTCCACGGTGTTGTAGAAGTAGAAGGAGGCGCGGCAGGATGCGTTGATGCCCAGGTAGTAGTGGAGGGGTTCGGCGCAGTGGTGGCCGGTGCGGATGCAGATGCCCTTGGCGGAGAGAATCTGGGCTACGTCGTGGGGATGGACGCCTTCCACTTCAAAGGCCACGAGGCCTTCTTTTTCTTCGGGATTTGTCGGCCCGATGATGTGGATAAAGGGGAGTTTCTTCATGCCTTCCAAACACCTGGTGACGAGTCTTCTTTCCTGGGCCCTGATTTCATCGTAGCCGATGGCTTCCACGTACTTGATGGCAGCCACAAGGCTTACGGCACCTTCCACGTACTGGGTGCCTGCTTCAAATTTAGCGGGCAGTTCGGCGAAGGTGGTTTCCTGTTCGTGTACGTCTTCAATCATGTCGCCGCCCATCAGGAAAGGTTCCATGTCGCTGAGCAGTTCTTCTCTTCCGTAAAGGACACCGATGCCGCCCATGGAGCACATTTTGTGGCCGGAGAAGGCGAAGAAGTCGCAGCCCAGGTCCTGGACGTCCACTCTCTTATGGGGCGTGGACTGGGCGCCGTCGAGAACGACGATGGCGCCGTGGGCGTGGGCCCTTTCAATAAGGGGCTTGGGGTCGAAGTCGATGCCCAGTACGTTGGACACTTCGGCAAAGGCGAAGAGTTTCACCCGGGGATCGTCGATTTTCTTCAGTTCTTCTTCCGGGAAATGGCCGGTTTTCTTATCTACATAAATATAGTCCAGCACGGCGCCGGTTTTCTGTGCCACCCGCTGCCAGGTGACCAGGTTGGAGTGGTGCTCTGCAATGGTGATGAGGATGTGGTCTCCCTTGTGGAGATGGGTTTCGCCGTAGGAGCGGGCCACCAGGTTCAGGGATTCGGTGGTGTTCCTTGTATAGATGATTTCCTTTGCACTTTTGGCGTTGAGGAATTTCCGCACCACTTCCTTGGAGGTGTCGTAGGCTTCGGATGCGGAAATGGCGAAGATGTGGGCGCCTCTGTGGGGGTTGCCGTTTTCATGGAGCACATAGTCCGCCACGGCGTTCACCACGGGCAGGGGCCTCTGGGTGGTGGCGGCGTTGTCGAAGTAGATGATCTGATGGCCGTTCACCTTTGTATTGAGGATGGGGAAATCTTTTCTGATTAATTCGCTGTTCATTATATCTCCTTCGAATCCAGTTTCTGCCTGAGTTCTGTAATAATTTCTTCTCTCACCGATTCATCCATGCCGTCGATGATGGGGCGGATGAGGGCTTCGATGACGATTCTCCTGGCTTCTTCCAGGGAAAAGCCGCGGCTCATGAGGAAATAAATGGTGTTGGCGTCCAGCTGTCCTGCGCTGGATGCGTGATTTCCCTGAACGTCGTCTTCCGTGCAGAGGAGGAGGGGCAGGGAAATATTTTTCGTCTTCGGGGAAAGCTGGATGGCATAGTCCCCTTCGTCACCAACGGAGCCGCTGCAGCCTTTTTTGAAATCCAGGGTGCCCCGGAAGATTTTCTTCGATTCATCGTCCAGTGCGCCTTTCACGTCGATTTCCGCATGGGTCTTTTTGCCCACATGGTCGATGTGGTAGAAGAAATCAAGGTGCTGCTTTTTCGTTCCCGCATACACCGCTTTTTCCGTCATGGCGGCATGATCTCCGGCAAGGAGGCCGTAGCTGTGGACGTAAATATTTTCTCCACCCAGTTCGGCGGCGGAGAAATCGGCACGGGCCCCTTCTGCCAGCACAGTGTGGCGCTGGTCGAAAACTGCCACACCGGAAAGGCCCGTTTCCAGCCGGGATACCTTGAGGCAGGCGTTTTCGGAAAGGTCATAGTAGGCCCCTGCCAGGCAGGTGCCATTCTTCGTCTCTCCCTTCAGTACCCAGATGAGGTTCAGGGATGCTTCCTTTTCCAGATGGAAGAGGAAGGTGCCTGCAAAGTCCGATACATCGCCGTCGCCGGAAAGGGTGATGGTGAGATCCGCCTTTTCGCCGGCGGGGATGGTAATGGTATAGTGACTACCCTTTTCCAGAGCTTTCACCGTTTCTTCGGAGGCGCCCCTGAAGTTTTCAGGAAGGGCGCCGCCTTCCTTCACATGGGAAAGGTCTGAGAAGACAGGCCTGTTTCCCTTCTCCGGCGCTTCAAAGGCCACGGGAGTGTCGTTGGTGTGAAGGTAACGGTATGTGAGGAGAGGCAGCCGGTTGATTCTGATGTCTTCCATAATGCCTCCTTATCCTATGGCCCCTTCGAATTCAAGATCGATGAGGCGGTTCATTTCTACAGCGTATTCCAGGGGAAGGGCTTTGGAAATGGGTTCCGCAAAGCCCCGAACCAGCATGGCCTTGGCATCTTCTTCCGTAAGGCCCCGGCTCATGAGGTAGTAAATGTCCTCGTCCGGAATGCGGCCGATTTTGGCTTCATGGCCCAGGTCGATATCATCGTTTTCGATGATAATATCGGGGATAGTGTCGGAGCGGGACTCATTGTCCAGCATAAGAGATTCGCAGCTGATGGAACCCTTGGTACCCCGGGCGTTGGGCCCGATGTACACCACGCCCCGATAAATGGCGGTGCCGCCGGCCTTGGAAATGGATTTGGAGTTAATGGTCATGGACACGTCTTTCCCCAGGGCTTCCACCTTGGAGCCGGTATCCAGGAACTGTCCCTTGCCGGCAAAGGTGATGCCGGTGAATTCACAGGTGGAGCGGTCCCCTTTGAGCACGGTGTCCGGATAGAGACAGGACGTATGGGATCCGAAGGATCCGGATACCCAGATCATATGACCGTCCTCTTCCACCAGGGATTTCTTGGTGTTCAGGTTATACATGTTCTTCGACCAGTTTTCAATGGTGGAGTAACGGAGGGTGGCTCCCTTCTTCACGAAGAGTTCCACCGCCCCGGCGTGGAGGTTGGCCACATTGTAGCGGGGGGCGGAGCAGCCTTCGATGAAATGGCAGGTTGCCCCCTCTTCTACGATAATGAGGGTATGCTCAAACTGGCCTGCCCCCGGCGCATTGAGTCGGAAATAGCTCTGCAGGGGCATCTTCACATGGACGCCCTTCGGCACGTAGACAAAGGAACCGCCGGACCATACGGCGTAGTGAAGGGCTGCAAATTTATGATAGTTCGGGGTGATGAGTTTTCCGAAATAGGGTTTAATCAGTTCCGGATACTTCTTCACCGCCGTTTCAAAGTCAACATAAATGACTCCCTGTTCCTCCAGTTCTTTCTGGATATTGTGGTACACCACTTCGGAGTCATACTGGGCGCCTACACCGGCGAGAGATTTCTTTTCCGCTTCCGGAATACCCAGCCGGTCGAAGGTTTCCCTGATATTTTCCGGCAGGTCTTCCCAGCGGGCCTTCATGTCCGTCTTCGGGCGGACGTAGGTATCGATGTGCTCCATATCCAGCTCCGAAATATCCGGCGCCCAGGGCGGCACATCCAGTTTGTTGTAGATTTCCAGGGCCTTCAGCCGCTTTTCCAGCATCCATTCCGGTTCATCCTTTTCTCTGGAGATTTCCCGGATCACGTCTTCCGTGAGGCCCCTGTCTGCCTTGTAGGAATACTCCACCCTATCCTTCACATCATAGATACTGCGGTTGATATCCTCTACCTGGCTCTTTTTCTTTTCTTCAGCCATGACTACACCTCACTGCGGTATGCATCAAAGCCGTTGGTTTCGATTTCATCCACCAGCTCCGGTCCGCCTTCCTTCACAATGCGGCCGTCGATGAGGACGTGCACGTATTCGGGGGTGATGAACTTCAGAATCTGGTTCAGATGGGTAATGATGAGAAGGGAATTATTCTCATTGTGGTATTCGGAAATATTCTTGGAAACGATGCGCACTGCGTCCACATCGAGGCCCGAGTCCGTTTCATCCAGCATGGCCAGCTTCGGATCCAGGATGCGCATCTGCAGGATTTCACTCTTCTTCCTTTCGCCGCCGGAGAAGCCGTCATTAAGATAACGGTCAGCGTAGGACGGATTCATTTCCAAATCCTCCATCCTTGCCTTCATAAGGCGCTTGAAAGGAAACAGCCGCTGCTGTTTACCGGAAATGGTGGTCTTCGCGGTGCGGATGAAATTCTCCATGGTAATGCCTGCCACGGAAATAGGGTTCTGGAAGGACAGGAAAATGCCCAGCTTTGCCCTTTTATCAACAGACAGGTCAGTAATCTCCTGCCCTTCAAAATAAATATGTCCCTCAGTCACCTTGTAAACAGGATTTCCCATGATGGCATGAAGCAGCGTCGACTTGCCTGCCCCGTTAACACCCATAATTACATGGACTTCCCCCTTGTTTACGGTGAGGTTAATGCCGTGGAGGAGTTCTTTCCCGCCTACGGAAACGTGGAGATTCTCCACGCGTAGCAATTCACTCATTTGATCACCTCATAATATATTGTAACCTGCATGCGTCAGGAGACGTATACAATTGAAATCTTATTCCATTTTATATTATTTATCTCTATATGTAAATACGCCGGCGCCGTGGAAACTGCTTCCTTCCTGCCTTTTCCCCCTGCGGCGTCACATCCTATCTAACTTTTTCAATATGTAATCCTTTCCATACAGATTTAGGGAAGATAAATGATAATATCATATGGATGGCCACTTTGCGGTCTGGGTTCAAAGGGTTCAGAAGAGAAGAGTGTTATGGTGGCCGCTTCGCGGCAGTATATAGCCTCCTTCCCTAGGCAGAAATCCTGCAGAGGATTTCTGAGCCGGGCTAATATGTGAGCATAGCCTGCACACAAAGCGAACACCTTAAAGCCCGGCCAGCGGGTGGCGCCG
>ENA-ORCP01000380-ORCP01000380.1-human-gut-metagenome-genome-assembly--contig:-NODE-380-length-39887-cov-19.140266_pt1 | contig 39887 bp, 30 predicted proteins | sample MGYA00242990_ERZ507991 | MGnify/ENA primary metagenome ERZ507991 (study PRJEB26167, sample SAMN06115496) | human gut metagenome | host: Homo sapiens | place: China:Henan | collected 2015-05-07... | reverse complement strand
CGCGTCGACTGATTCCTTGCATTGAATAAAAATACAAGAATGAAATCCGATAACGATTTAATCAGCGCTTCCCTAGGGCGTGAGATTTCTCCACTGCGGTCGAAATGACAGCAGGGCGGGGGCGGTCTGCGTCATTTCATCTCCTTTCAAAATGACGGTACGCTGCCCGCCGTTTTGTCATCTCGAGCGGGGGAACCTGTCGTTATGGCAGACACTTTGTTCAGCGCTGTTGAAACTCTGAGCCGAGAGATCTCCGTCCACAATTCGACCTGTGCTGTTAGGGCGTGAGATTTCTCCACTTCGGTCGAAATGACAATAAAGCGGGAAGATTCCTTGACCGAAGCGGACAGAGAAACCCTCCGGCCATAGACCGGTCCACCTTAATTCCCTGTATCCCAAAATTTCCCATGGCAGAATGCACAAAAAAGTATATAATAATAAAAGTATGGAACCATGATTTAATGGAATGATATTTTTCAGAAACAGGAAGGGATAATGATGAAGATTTCACAGAGAGCACTGAGCTTGACCACTTCTCCTATTCGCAGACTGGGCCCCTATGCCACGGAGGCGCAGAAGGCAGGAAAGAAAATTTATCATCTGAACATCGGACAGCCGGATATTGAGACGCCGCCCCAGTTCATGGAGGCCATCAGGCATTTTGACAAGAAGACCGTGGCCTATGGACCTTCCCAGGGGGATATGAACCTGATCCACCAGATTCAGAAATATTACAGGGAATGGGGCATGGAGTACAGCGAGAAGAATATTTACATCACTGCCGGCGGCAGTGAAGCGCTGGAGCTGGCAGCTCTCGCCCTCTGCGACCCCGGTGATGAAATCCTGGTATTTGAACCTTTCTATGCCAACTACAATTCCTTTGCCAAGATTGCCGGTGCCCATGTAAGGGCGGTGCCCACCAGCGCAGAAACCGGCTACCGTCTGCCGGACCAGGAAACGGTGGAAAAGTACATTACCAATAAGACCCGCCTCATCCTCCTCACCAACCCCGGCAACCCCACCGGCGTGGTGTATAACAAGAAGGAAATGGACATGATTGCTTCTGTGGTGAAGAAGCATGGCCTGGCCCTCATTGCGGATGAAGTGTACCGTGAATTTGTTTACGACGGCGCCTACACCAGCTTTGGCACCTACGACGACCTGGCGGACAACCTGATCATCGTGGATTCCGTGTCCAAGCGGTACAGCGCCTGCGGTGCCCGTATCGGCTGCCTGCTCTGCAAGAATGAAGATTTCACCACCCAGATTAATAAATTCTGCCAGGCCCGCCTCTGCGTGCCTACGGTGGAACAGGTGGGAGCGGCTGCCCTCTACGATACGCCGAAATCCTATCTGGAAGCGGTGAACCAGGAATATAAGAAACGGCGCGACACTATCGCCGCTGGCCTTGCTGCCATTCCCGGCGTCATTTCCTCGGACCCCAAGGGTGCTTTCTATGTTATGGTGAAACTGCCGGTGGACGATGCGGAAAAATTTGCCATCTGGCTGCTGAAGGACTTTGATGTAAACGGTGAAACCGTAATGATTGCACCGGGCAATGGTTTCTATGCAGAACCGGGCAAAGGCGTGGACGAAGCCCGCCTGGCCTATGTGCTGAACTGCGATGACCTGAAAAAAGCCATCCACCTCCTGGGCGAAGGACTGAAGGCCTATCCGGGAAGAAAAATCTGATTGATGATGAAATGAAAAATCCGTGGAGAAATGATTGTATGCATTCCTTCACGGATTTTTTGCGTATAGTTTCCTGTTCGGCGTGGGACAGTGGGGATTCATCGCGACAGGACAGTGCTCGTGAATAGTTTCCTACTCGACGTGGGAAATGGGGATTCATAGCGACGGGAAACTGTTTGCGAATGGCTTCCTACTCGACGTGGGACAATGGGGATTCATAGCGACAGGAAACTGTTTGCGTATAGTTTCTTATCCGGCATGGGGCGATTGCGTATTATCGTGACAGGAAACTATTTGCGAATGGTTTCCTATTCGGCGTGGGACAAAGGTGAATCATAGCGATGGGAAACTATTTGCGTATAGTTTCTTATCCGGCATGGGGCGATTGCGTATTATAGCGACAGGAAACTGTTCGCGAATGGTTTCCTATTCGACGTGGGACAATGGGGATTCATAGCGACAGTAAACTATTTGCGAATGGGTTCCTATTCGGCGTGGGGCGATGGTATATCATAGCGGCAGGAAACTGTTAGCGAATGGTTTTCTATTCGGCGTGGGACAAAGGTGATTCATAGCGACGGGAAACTGTTCGGCAGGAGATTTCTCGACTCCGCTTCGCTGCGCTCGAAATGACAGGGGAGGGGAAAACTATTGTGTATCATAGCGGCAGGGAACTAGTCGAAAAAGTTTCCTATCCGGCATGGGACGATGGCAAATCATCGTGGCAGGAAACTGTTTGCGAATAGTTTCCCATCCGGCATGGGGCGATTGCGTATTATAGAGACAGGAAACTATTAGCGAATGGGTTCCTATTCGGCGTGGGGCGATGGTATATCATAGCGGCAGGAAATTATTCGCGAATAGTTTCTTACTCGACGTGGGACAATGGAGATTCATAGCGGCAGGAAACTGTTTGCGAATGGTTTCCTATTCGACGTGGGAAATGGGGATTCATAGCGACAGGAAACTGTTTGCGGATAGTGTCCCATCCGGCATGGGGTGATTGCATATCATAGCGGCAGGAAACTATTGGCGAATGGTTTCCTATCCGGCATGAGACGGTGGTGTATCATCTCCACAGGAAACTATTTGCATGACTTCTTCCTGGTGATATACAATATGTCAAAACAGCAAAGGGAAGGGAGAACGAAATGGAAAAATTATATTTTGCTTCGGATTATATGGAGACTGCGGCGCCGGAAATTATGGAGGCCCTGGCAGGGCTTGCAGGGAAGAAATTCACCGGCTACGGGTCTGATGTGATTTCAGAGTCCGCCAGGAGAAAAATCCTGGCCGCAGCGGGCGCACCGGAGGGAGAAGTGTATTTCCTGGTGGGAGGCACCCAGACCAATGCCACGGTCATTGATACCATGCTCCGTTCCTACGAAGGGGTCATTGCCGCTTCCACGGGCCATGTGTCTGTCCATGAGGCAGGAGCCATCGAATACGGCGGCCACAAGGTGCTCACCCTTCCGGCAAAAGACGGGAAAATCGGGGCGGCTGATATTGATGGGCTGGCAGGGACCTACTGGAACGATGAAAATCATGAGCACATGGTCATGCCTGCCATGGTGTATATATCCCAGCCCACGGAGTACGGCACCCTTTACAGTTTGAAGGAGCTGGAGAAAATCAGTGCTGTTTGCAGGAAATGGAAACTGGCCCTCTATGTAGACGGCGCCCGCCTGGCCTACGCACTTTCCGCCAAAGGAAATGACGTGACCCTGAAGGATCTTTCCCGGCTTACCGACGTTTTCTATATCGGCGGCACCAAGTGCGGCGCCCTCCTGGGCGAAGCGGTGGTGTTCCCGAAGAAGGGGACGGTGCCCCATTTCTTCACCATGGTGAAACAGCACGGCGCACTCCTGGCCAAGGGCTGGGCTGCAGGACTGCAGTTCGACATCCTCTTCACCGGCGGCCTTTACGAAAAACTGGGAAAGAACGGCGATGAAACGGCAGACCGCATCCGGCAGGCTCTGGACGAAAAGGGCTATGTACAGGACGTAAGAAACAGCACCAACCAGATTTTCATTACCCTCACCCACGAAAAGGCCCGGGCCCTTTCCAAAAAAGTGGAGATGGGATTTTGGGAGAACAAGGGAGATAAAGTGGTCATGCGCATAGCTACCTCCTGGGCTTCCACGGAAGAAGAAACGGAAAAATTGATTGCGCTGCTGTGAGTGAGCTAGGGAAGCGCTGATTAATTCGCAGAATCGAATTTCATATGTATTTTTATCCAATGCTGCGTCATAAGTCTCCTTAAATAGCTCGCTATTCGCGTCGACTTATTCCTTGCATTGAATAAAAACACAAGAATGAAATCCGATAACGATTTAATCAGCGCTTCCCTAGTCGCTTTGCTCCCCTACAGCACGGCTATCACCGACTCACTGGATTCTCAGGTCGCTACCGCTCCCCTACGAATCCAGTTCCCTTGCCACCTAAAGGGGACGCAAGAAAAGCTTTGTTCCCCTTGAAGTAACAGAATAAGCAGCTCTATGCTTTCCTTTAATATCATGCAGCACTCGCCCAGCGCCCACCTTCATTTACCATTATCCCACTGCCTTCCCGCCGACCGGTATTTACCGTCTTTTCCTCACTTGCCATTCTTACCGGGATCCTTCGCTTCGCTCAGGATGACGAGGGGGAAGGACAGGCGGCAGCCCCAAGAAAAAAGGACCTCCGGAGAGGTCCCAAATGGCAGACAAACTATTGTTATTATTTCAATCAATCGGATTTCTTCATTTCGCCAGTGCGTCTTTCCCGCCTGCAATGCCGGGGTGGGTCATTTCGTAGGGGGAGAGGATGCGGGTCATGGCTTCTTTGGTGATGAGCTGTTTTTTCAGGATGATTTCACGAACCGGTTCGCCGGTGGTGTAGGCTTCTCTGGCGGTGGCAGCGCATTTTTCGTAGCCGATGTGGGGCAGGAGGGCGGTGATGACGCCTACGCTGTGGTCCACCCAGTACTGGCACTGTTCTCTGTTGGCCTCCAGGGTCTTCAGGAGCTTTTCATTGAATGTATTCACCGCATTGGTGAGGTAGCGGAAGGAGTTGAAGATGTTGAAGGCAATCACCGGTTCCATGACGTTCAGCTCCAGCTGTCCGTTTTCCACGGCCATGCTGATGGCCAGGTCGTTGCCGATGACCTGGTAGCAGGTCTGGTCGAGGACTTCTGCAATCACCGGGTTCACCTTGCCCGGCATGATGGAGGAGCCGGGCTGGCGGGCTTCCAGTTTGATTTCATTGAGGCCGCAGCGGGGGCCGGAGGCCATGAGACGGATGTCGTTGGCCATTTTAATGAGGGAAAGGGCTGTCACCTTGAGGGCGGCGGAAACGTCGGCGTAGCAGTCGGTGTTGTTGGTGGCGTCGATGAGGTTTGGCGCCGTTTCAAAATGGAAGCCCGTAATTTCAGACAGGGTATAGGGGAAAAGGCGGATGTATTCCGGTTCTGCATTAAGGCCGGTGCCTACGGCGGTGCCGCCCATATTCAGGTCCTGCAGGGAGCGCAGGGACCTTGTAATCCGTCCGATGCTCCGGCGCACCATGGAGGCGTAGGCATTCATTTCCTCGCCCAGAGTGATGGGCACAGCGTCCTGGAGATGGGTGCGGCCCATTTTCAGCACGTCCTCAAATTCCTTCCCCTTGGCCTCAAAGCCCTCTGCCAGGTCGATGAGCGCTTCCGTCAAGGCTGCCGCTTTCCTGCAGAGGCATACTTTAATGGAGGTGGGGAACACGTCGTTGGTGGACTGGGCCATGTTGGCGTGGTTGTTTGGTGAAATAATATCGTAGCGGCCCTTTTCATAGCCAAGGATTTCAAGGGCCCGGTTGCACAGAACCTCATTCATGTTCATGTTGATGGAAGTGCCTGCGCCGCCCTGGATGGGGTCAAGCGGGAACTGGTCCAGCATTTTGCCATCCATGATTTCATCAGCAGCCTGGATGATGGCTTCTCCGATGGTCTTGTCCATGCGGCCTGTCTTCAGGTTGGTGAGGCAGGAAGCCTTTTTCACGGAAGCCATGGATTCGATGAAATCAGGGTCCAGGTGGGCACCGGTAATCTGGAAATTTTCCTTAGCCCTCATGGTCTGAACGCCGTAGTAAACCTCATCAGGTACTAATTTCTCTCCCAGAAAATCATGTTCCTTGCGCATTTTTGAATTCCTTTCCATGCATGTGCTGCAATAATAAAATTTGAAAAATAATTTCAACGCAATCTTAACGGTGTGATTCATAACTTGAAATCATGATTATGACTAAAAGCGGCGGGGAGGCCCATCCCCCGGAAGGCCTCCCCGCCACGTAAAAAGGCGTCTGATTGTCCCAAAACATCAGACGCCTTTGCCAGTCATATTTACTTTGAAGAGGAAAATTTGGAATTCCCTCATCTGCTCATGAGTGTACACCTATGCCGGAAATCTGTCAAGTGGTGTGAAAGATAATGTATCAGAGCAGGAAAAATGATAAACTATAGGCAATGGAAGTTCTGTGGCGCCGCTTCCCGTTATGAAGCGGCGCCGGAAAGGAGATTATATGGACACATCCACCATACCGCTTGCCGAATTCAGCAGGGAAGAAGGGCTCATTTCGCCGGATTTCGAGCACCTTCCCCTGAAACTCCCCCGCCGCTGCCTCATGGCCTTTCTGGGAGAAAAACGAATTGCATCCTTTGCGGAAAAGAGGGGCGGAAAGGTTATAGGCACCTTCCTTTCCCTCACCAAGCCCTTCCCTCTTTATGAAATCGAAGGGGAAAGGGAACCCCTCCTCCTGGTGCAGGCCCCTGCCGGTGCCCCGGCGGCCGTGCTCATTGAAGACCGCCTCTTTGCCTACGGCGTGGAAAAGGTGCTGGCCATCGGCTGCTGCGGCGCCCTCACCGACATTCCGGAAAACTGCTTCTTTCCCATCAAAAAGGCCCTCAGAGACGAAGGCACCTCCTACCACTACCTGCCCCCTGCCCGGTTCATTGAAATGGACAAGGGCCCCCTCCTTCACCTGAAGGACTATTTCCAAAAGAAAAACCTCCCCTTCCGTCCCGCCGCCACCTGGACCAGTGACGGCTTCTTCAAGGAAACGGAAGAAAAAATCAAACGCCGCCGCGAAGAAGGCTGCACCCTGGTGGACATGGAAGCCAGCGCCCTCGCCGCCTGCGCCAGATACAGGGGAAAGGAGTTTGCGGAAATCATGTTCACCGCTGACACCCTCTCCTCCCTCACCCACGACCAGCGCCGCTGGGGAAAAGAAAGCAGAAACGCCGCCCTCATTCTGGGCATGGAAGCGCTGGAAGAAATATAGGGGCCGCGAAGCGGCCCGGGTTCAAAGGGTTCAGAGGGTTCTTAGGTTTGACCGGCCTACCGGCCGGAAGGTTCTTAGGTTTGACGGCCCTTCGGGCCGAGGGTGGTGGTGGCGCCCAGAGGGGCCGCTTCGCGGCCCAGGTTCAAAGGGTTCAGAAGGTTCTTAGGGTTCAAAGGGTTATGGTGGCGCCTAACGGCGCAATTATAATGGCCGCTTCGCGGCCTAAAACCTTTACAGCCGGGCTTCGCCCGTCAGAACGGGTGTGAAGGTTTTCCGCCGTTATCGCCATAAACATAAATTGACTCAAAAGCCCAGCGCCCATAGTGCCCCCGCTTTAGCGGGGGAAGGTGGTGGCGTCAGCCACCAAAGGGGGCCCGCCGGAAGGGTGCAGGAAGAGTATGACTCAAAGATTTCTCTCCGCCCACCCTCGTTGCCCCTTGAGGGGCCATAGGGTGTACGGGGCCAAGCGCCGATGTGACACTCCGCTGCTATCCGGACCGCCGATAGGCGGCCTGCCCTACTTTGAGTTTCTTTCCGATTCTTACCCTCCAGCACCCCTTCGCCCCGCTGGGAAGCGTGTCACTGGATTCTCAGGTCGCTTTGCTCCCCTACGAATCCAGTTCCCTTGCCACCGGAGGAAGCGTGTCACTCGATTCTCAGGTCGCTTTGCTCCCCTACGAATCCAGTTCCCTTGCCACCTAAAGGGGACGCAAGGGAGAGCAGCACCATATTACCTGAGTTGTCCCCACTGCCCAGCACCCATAGTGCCCCCAGCGGATGGAGTGGCAGGGGTTAGTGCCTCATTCCCCCTGCCTTCGGCAAAAGAAAGCAGCGCCGTTCTTTCCACGCAAAAAGCTGTGAAATCCACCGGATTTCACAGCTTTTCTATGTTCATCAGCCCAGGTCTTTCAAGAGGTCCGCCACGTGGGAGGATGCCTTGACTTTTCTGTATTCCTTGACCAGGTTTCCTTCTTCGTCAATGATGAAGGTGGATCTTTCGATGCCCATGTACTTTCTACCGTACATGCTCTTTTCCTTCAGCACCCCGTAGAGGTTTACCACTTTTTCTTCCTCATCCGAAAGGAGGGGAAAGTTGAGTTCGTTTTTATCCCGGAAATTGCAGTGCTTTCTTACGGAATCGCGGCTCACGCCGATGACTGCATAACCCAGGGCTTTGAAGTCTGCCAGGTGGTCCCGGAAAGCTTTGGCCTCCAGGGTGCAGCCGGAGGTGTTGTCCTTGGGGTAGAAATAGAGGATCACCTTCTGTCCTCTGTAGTCATGAAGAGATACGTCTTTCCCGCCGTCTGAGGGAAGGGTAAAGTCCGGTGCCGGTTTTCCAATTTCAAGTGCCATAGAAATGCCTCCTTTTAAAGGACGGTGATTCTATCGTGAATCAGCCATTCGTTAATTCGATTTCTTTCAATATAGTACCACAAAAGGGAAGAGCAGGCTAGTGGATATAATAGACGATAGAAGATAGAAGATAGAAGATAGATGATAGATGATAGAAGACAGACGCTAGTCCACCAGTCCACTAGTCCACCAGCCCACCAGCACACTATCTCACATCAATCCCCTCACCAGGATGATGAAGATGAGGAGGGGAAGCAGGTACTTGAAGTAGGGCTGGATCCAGCGGGGCATTTTCATGCCTTCGCCGGTGTTCACTTCCTTCAGGTAGTTGTCAAAGCCCCAGCCGTACTTGGTGACGCAGAAGAGGGCGAATATGATGGAACCAATGGGAAGGATGAGATTGCTTACCACAAAATCTTCCGAATCAAGAATGCCTCTGGCACCAAGGATATGGACATCCTGCCAGATGTTGAAGCCGAAAATGCAGGGAAGGCTGCCAAAGAATACAAGCGGCAGCAGGATGTAAACCGTTTTCTTCCTGCTCCAGCCGAAATTATCCATGCAGTTTCCGATAAGTCCCTCAAAAACAGCGGTCACCGTAGAGAAGCTGGCAAAGGTCATGAAAGTGAAGAAAAGGGTTCCCCAGATTCTGCCGCCGGACATATTGACGAAAATATGAGGCAGTGTAGCAAAAATGAGGGACGGCCCTTCTCCCGGCGCCACGCCATAGGCAAAGCAGGCAGGGAAAATAATAAGTCCCGCCAGCAGGGCCACAAAAGTATCAAGAGCCGCAATGCGGATGGCCTCCCCGGTGAGGGCATGGTCCTTTCCCATGTAGCTGGCAAAAATTTCCATGGAGCCCTGGCCCACGGAGAGGGTGAAGAAAGCCTGTCCCATGGCGGCTGCCGCCACATTGCCAAGGCCCGCCTCCACCGCCCGGTCCCAGTCCGGCAGAAGGTAAAACTCGATACCCTTGCCACCGCCGGGAAGGAAAACGCTGTTCACCGCCAGAATGACGATGAGCCCAAGAAGGGACAGCATCATCACTTTGGTCACCTTTTCCAGGCTCCCTCCTACGCCGCCGGCGCAGATGATAAATCCCGCCACCACCGTAATGCCCATGAAAATCGTCTGTTCCAGGGGATTGGAAACCATGGTCCCGAAAACTCCGTTGATTTCCGCCGCCCCCATGCCCTGGAAGGCTCCGCTGAAAAAGCGCCAGAAATAATCAAGCATCCAGCCGGAAATGGTGGTGTAGTAAATCATCAGGATAAAGGTCCCCAGAAGGCACACCCAGCCGTGGATATGCCACCAGCTGCCCTTCGGTTCCAGAGCCTTAAAGCCCCGCATGGCACTCTTGTGGCTGGCCCGGCCTACGGCCAGTTCCATGGTAACCACCGGAATACCCATGAGAACCAAAAAGGCCAGATAAAACAGCACAAACACCGCGCCGCCGTATTCGCCGGTAATGTAAGGAAATTTCCACACATTCCCGATGCCGATGGCACAGCCTGCACTGACCAGGATAAATCCCAGCCGGGATTTGAAGCTGTCTCTTTCTTCCATTCTTCTTTCCTCCGATTTCCCATTATAACGGCAGACAGACACCCTTCGCCTGCCGGAAGTGAATTTCACACAAGAAAAAATGCCCTGCCCGGTTTCCTATTCACCGGCAGGCATGAAATTCATACAACTTTTATATTATACAACAGATTAGAGGAAAAGGATAGGACGCTGGGAGCCGCAAAGCGGCTCCGGGTTCAGAAGGTTCAGAGGGTTCAGAGGGTTGACAAGCCCTACGGGCTTGAAGGTTGTGGTGGCGCCCTTCGGGCGCAATTATAATGGCCGCTTCGCGGCCTAAAACCTTTACAACCGGGCTTCGCCCGATGGCAAACCATACAACCGCGCCTATCGGTCAGTCGATTAAAAGGAAGGCCCTTTTATGGGCAGGCTATGGGCCAACTTCGACTGACTTGCACATTCTCTGCAGAATGTGCACAGCGCGTGGAAATGCACCCCTTTTGGTGCTGCGCACCACTTCCCCCAGAGGGGGAAGTTTTCTCGCCGCTCAGCATTTGAATTCATAAGCAACTCAAGATATAGCGCCGCTAGAATCTCCCCCTCCGGGGTGGCAAGCGAACACGATTCGTAGGGAGCCGTAGGTGACTGAGAATCGTGTGAGACGCTTTCCCGTGGAGAGACGTCGCCGTAGGCGACAGAAGGGGTGCATTTCCACGGGCGAAGCCCGGTTGTATGGTTTGCCGCAGTTACCGCCAAAAACACAAATTGACTCAAAAACCCAGCGCCCATAGTGCCCCCGCTTTAGCGGGGTGGCAAGGGAGAGCATTGTCCCCCTTGAAGTAACAGAATAAGCAGCCACCCAAAAAAAGGGGGGCCCCGGAAAGGTAATAGCGGTTTTTCCACGTTTCATTTCTCCGCTTCCCCTTGAGAGAAATGGCTCTATCCCAAAAAGCATAAAAAAGCGGCGCCCCTCCGTTTCAAGGGCGCCGTCATATATGACTCCTATGCCATCTGATTGTCTGATGTCTCCCCGACAGCGGTAAGCCGATAGCGGACAGCCGACAACCGTCTATCTTCTATCTTCTGCCTTCTATTGTTTCCCTTCTTTCCACTCTTTTTTCTTTCCGAAAGGAGGAGAAGAGGGAGAGGAACTGGAGGATGCCAAGAATAAGGAGGACCAGGAAGGCTTCGGCGGTACCCCCGGCCGTGGCGCCGGCGAAGCCTTCGGGATGGGCGGTCTGGGCGGCGGAGACGATGGCGGCGGCCACGGCGGTGCCTACGGCACCGGAGAGCTGCTGGGCGGTGTTGCAGATGGCATTGCCGTCGGGTTTCATGGATTGATTCAGCACAGAAAGGCTGTAGGTGAGAATATTTCCTACGGACAGTCCCTGTCCGGCGGCGAAGAAGAGGTAGCACACCGTGAGGACCCCGGTGGAGGCGGAAGAGAGGGTGCTGTTGAAGAGGACAAGGGAGAGGATAAGGAAGGCGCTTCCCAGAAGCACCGGCCGTTTGGCGCCGAATCGGTCGTAAATGCGTCCGGATATCGGCGCAAAGAGGGCGCCCAGGATGCAGCCGGGAAGAAGGATGCATCCTGCGGCGAAGGCGTTTTCACCGGTAACAATCTGGGAGAAATTGGGAATCAGAAAGCCCAGGGCCAGGCAGATGAACTGAAGCAGCGAAAGGCCCAGTGCCCCCAGCACGAAAGGACGATTTCCAAGGACCCGGATATTCAGGAGCGGCCTTTCTCCCTTCTCTGTCAATTTCCTTTCCCGCTCCCGGAAAAGGAGAAGGGCCAGCAGGAAACCGGCAAAGAGGACAGCCGCCATGAAGGTCAGTTTTCCATGGCCCAGCTCCGTGCAGCCCATGAGGAGGCAGGTGAAGGAAATGGCCAGATACAGGAGACCGCCGGCATCAAAGGGACGGATGCGGATATCCGAAGACTGGCGCACCGACAGGCCGCCCAGAACGAAGGAAACCAGAAGCAGCGGAAGCACGGCCCAGAAAATCATGCGCCAGCCGAAGAGGCTCACAATGTACCCGCCGATGGAGGGTCCCACCGCCGGAGCCAGGGCGCACACCAGCATGCCGGCACCCACCATGACCCCCAGCCGGTCCAAAGGCGCCTGTTCCATGATGATGTTAAACATGAGGGGCAGCGCAATACCGGTCCCCGCCCCCTGCAGAAGACGGCCCAGAAGGAGCAGCAGGAAATCCGGCGACCAGGCGCCCAGAAGAGTGCCCAGAATGAAAAGCCCCGCCGCCGTGAGGAAGAGTTTCTTCATGGGGAACCGCTCCTTCAGGTACCCCGACAGCGGAATTACCACCGCCAGCACCAGAAGATAGCCCGTGGTAATCCACTGCACCAGGGAAGTGGACACGGAAAATTCCTTCATGAGGGAAGGAAATGTGACATTCATGGCCGTTTCGATGACCACGCCGGTAAAAGACAGAATGCCTGCGGCGATGATGGAAAAAATCAGTTTACCGTCCAGGCGGCGTTCAAACTGCATATGACTTGCTTCCTTTCATAATGGGGCCGCTTCGCGGCCCAGGTTCAAAGGGTTCAGAAGGTTCAAAGGGTTCAAAGGGTTGTGGTGGCGCCCTTCGGGCGCAGTTATAAAGGCCGCTTTGCGGCCTAAAACCTTTACAACTGGGCTTCGCCCGTAAGGGCGGTTGTATGGTTTTCCAGCGTTACCACCATAAACATAAATTGACTCAAAAGCCCAGCATCCATAGTGCCCCCTGAATAGGGGGAAAGGTGGTGGCGCAGCCACCAAAGGGGGCCGCCGGAAGGGTGCAGGAAGAGTATGACTCAAAAATTTCTCGCCGCCCACCCTCGTTGCCCCTTGAGGGGCCATAGGGTGTACGGGGCCAAGCGCCGATGTGACACTCCGCTGCTATCCGGACCGCCGATAGGCGGCCTGCTCTACTTTGAGTTTCTTTCCGATTCTTACCCTCCAGCACCCCTTCGCCACTTCGTGGCCCTCTTCCCCTAAAGGGGACGCAAGGGAGAGCAGCACCATATTACCTGAGTTGACACCCCTGCCCAGCGCCCATAGTGCCCCCTGAATAGGGGGGAAAGGTGGTGGCGCAGCCACCAAAGGGGGGAGCCGCCAAATATTTTTTGGCGATAGTGACGCAAAGCACCAGAAACTAGAAACCAGAACCCGAAAACTATCCTAATCCTCTGAGCTCCTGCAACTATTTATTTTGGATAACTAACTGCGTACCCTTAGTATACTACAGTTCACTTCCTCTTTAAAGAGCATTTTGAAATCTAAATAAAAAAGCACGGCCCTCTGCCGTGCTTTTCCCCAATCATTCCAGCCGTCCGTCATGGGTCCTGGCTTTCATCAGGATATCCTTGACCCTATGGATGGTGTCTACCATGGCCTTTACATTTTCCTCCGGAATGTCTTCCATCTGGTCACAGAGCCAGCCCTGGAACTGTTTCACATACACATCGTAATAATGATTTCCCAGGTCCGTCAGCTTCAGCGTATACACCCGCTTATCATTCCGGCTCTGTCTTTTCTTCACCGCCCCCATTTCACAGAGCTCATTCACCAGCTTCGTAATGGAAGGCATGGTGCCATTCATGGCGGCAGCCACATCGCTCACTCGGACGCTTCCCTGTTTTTCATGGATGGCGGAGATGCAGTTGATAATACGGATATGCCGGGGCTTCACCTTCGGCGGAAGGTCCGGAAGAATCTCGCAGATTCTCCGTGCCTCGTGGCAGGCATCCAAAAACTGTCTGGTCAATTCACTATTCATCGCAATCCCTCTGTTCCCATTATTTTAGATAACTAACTTCCCTATTAATTAAAGTATACCACAATTCAGTTTTTCATGAAATCTGTTTCATGACCTATCTTGATATAGAAAAGAGACATGATACGTTGGGATTAAGAGATTAGAAATTAGAAATTAGATTTCAGACGCAGGTGGTACCCAATAAGGCATACGCCCCTTCCCCCCTGCCGCCGGAGCAAAGCGCAGCGCCGCCATGACGCTCCCTTTCTTCACAAAAAACGGCGCCCGCCGATTTTTCGGAGCGCCGTTTTATTTCATCTTTCCTATTTTCCCTATTCCTTAAAACACCAGCCCGCCTCGGGCTTTTCATTCCAGCAGTACTCCATGCCCTCCGCAATGGAAAGAGCCCTTTCCCTGCCGAAATGGTCCGCCACAAAGCCCAGGGCCATATCTATCCCCGCCGACACGCCGGCGGCAGTGTAAAACTTCCCGTCCCTTGTCCAGCGGGCGTCCCGCTGCCAGAGCACCTTCTCCCCCATGGACATGGTCCAGTCAAAGGCCCTCTTATTTCCCGTGGCCCGGAGCCCGTCCAGAAGCCCCGCTGCCGCCGCCAGGGCGGAGCCGGTGCACACCGTCATCACCACCGTCGATTCCAGCGCCGCCCTCCGAAGGGCAGCAAGGAAATCGCCATCCAGCGCCAGCTTCCGGCTCCCCATGCCGCCGGGAACGAGAAGGATATCGCTTCTTCCAAGAGAGCCAAGCGCCTCCGTCTCCACCGTGAGCCCCTTCTCATTGGACACCGGGCCGCCGGAAAGAGAGGCATACCGGATTTCGTACCCCGGCAGCCGCCCCAGCACCTCCAGAGGCCCCAGCGCATCCAGCGCCGTGAAATCGTGATAAAGCAGAGCAGTGATTTCCTTCATAAAAAACACCTTAACATTTCCTGTAAACACCCCGGTCCGCAAACCGGATAAGACCCCGGTCCCGCAGCATCTGCAGCTGCTGGCGGATTTTGGCACGGATATTGTGATTATCCGGATGAAGAATCGCAAGCCTTCCTTCAAAGCGATACATATCCTGCAGGGTAAACTCTTCGCTCCCGATTTCCTCCATGCAGCGGAATACGTCCATGAGCCAGCCCCGGGAGGACAGGTTCATATCCCCCAGAAAAGAGGTACTCCTGTATTTCCGGCACACCTCATCCTTATCGACTGCCAGCCCGCCGCGGACGATGGCAATGCGCCCATAAGACGGCACCTCATCCAAAAGGATGCTGCAGCCCGTCCAGCCAGCCCGCCGGGCCGTAGCCGCCAGGGGCCGGCGCTTTTCAATGAGGGAATCCACGAAGAAATGCTTCGGTACAATAAGGAAATCCTGCACCCTGCCTATGTCAAGGTCATAGGACATAAAAAGGAAATCAGGATTGTCTGATTCATGAATCCGGCGAATCATGGTATCATAAGCGCCGTCCGCAATCTTTCGTCCCAAAGCACCCCGCTTGGCCTTCGATTCAAAAATCTCGCCGCAGCTGGGGCAGGCAAAATCCGCCACCGGCCGATTCGCCTTCAAATGTTCCAGATGGTCACAGCCGCAGCGGGGACAGTACATATTCCGCTCCACCCAGTCCTCCGTCACCACCCGAGCCCTCTGGGAATGGCTGGTATACGCCGCCGCCAGGGACATATCAAGACAGGTATCCATAAAAGCCCTCCTTTTCTTCATTATAAAAGAAGAGCCATCCCTGTCAATCCGCTTTTTCCCCTTCCTCCAGGGCCTGGAACTTCACATCCAAAAGACTGCCCGGCTCCAGCACCCATTTCCCTTCCCGATACAGCCGCTCCGCCTTTTGCAGCGCCTCCCTTTTACCCTCCGCCTCCAATGTAAACTCTTCAGAAACCGTTTCTTCAATGATAATGGTATATTTCATGGCTCCTCCATCCTGTGGGAATCAAATTTTTAATAGTTCCCCAGCACCGATCGTATGATTTCACCTACAAAAAAGCAAAGATCCCATAGGCATGATGGGCAGTAAAAAAGCCCTTTCCGCAGAGAAAGGGCCTTTTTATAATGATGAATCAAAAATGGAGACCACGCAAAAAACTCCTGATTCCTCCCATGCTGATGCGCGGTAGGGCTCAGGCGTTCTGTTTCGATGAATCGGCCACGGGCCGCGCTGATTCATTGGCTGTCTGATTGTCTGCCGTCTTCCCGCCGACTGGTATTTACTATTATTCCATCATTAACTATTCTTACCGAAATCCTTCGCTTGCGTTCAGGATGACTGTGGACGATGGGAAGGAAAACAGCAAGCGGACAGCAGTAAGCGGACAGCGGGCAGCGGATGACAGTCTTATGCCCGCCCGTTCCCCAAATAAAAAAGCCCCGGAAAATTCCGAGGCTTTTCTTTATTTCATGGGATGGTATTTCTCATATACATAGTACAGTTTATCCGTCATGAAGGCGAGGGCTGTGCTGCCTTCCAGGATATCCGCCCAGTAGGCGGGGATGAATCCTTTGCCGAAGCGGACGCCTTCCAGGGCGCCGGTGATGGCGGCGGTGGTGTTGCTCTTGCCGGAGTGGTTGGCGGAGATGATGAGGGCGTCCAGGGGGTCGTCTACGGCCAGGGCGCAGTAGACGGCAATAGCCAGGGCTTCTTCGGCGTTTTCACCGCTCCCCAGGGAGGCGATGCTGTCGATGTGGTCCCAGGTGCCTGTCTTGCCGGCAGGGTGGTTGTTGGCCTGTTCTTCCGCCGCTCCCAGAAGGGAAAGGATGGGGTCCGTTTTATGTACCTTGCCCAGAAGGGCCTCCGCCCTTTCCAGTGCTTTGGGCAGGGTGAGGCCGTAGGCCAGGCAGGAAATCAGGGCTGCCAGGCCGCCGGCGGCGTAGTAGCCTACGGGGTCGGAGTGGGAGAGGGCGGCTGCTTTGACGGCTTCATCAAAGGCGGCTTTGCTGTCTCCTGCAAAAATAAGGCCGATAGGAATGGCCCTTGCCAGGGCGGCGCTCCCTCTGCAGTCATTCACTTTCACCTTGGTGGAGCCTTTGGCATCCTTGGAGAAGGCACCTAAAAGGCCTTCTTCCGGATTCCTGCGGGCGTGCATGAATTTTTCCCTCACCAGGCAGAATTCTCTTTCATGGGGCTGCCGTCTCATCCAGGTCCGCTGCCCCCGGCGGGGTTCTTCTCCTGTCTGGCTGTAGTACCAGCGCATATATCCGCGGTAAATTCCATCCACCAGGTCTAATTTCTTGGCGTCTGCCCATAGAATCCCGTCTATGGTGGCCAGTATCATCTGTGTGTTTTCAGAGATAGGCGCCTTCCTGCCGTTCTTTGCATCCCGCACCAGGGTACGGAGGCCGAAGGGGCCGAACCTGTGCTGTATACGCCCCACTGAGAAATTCTGCAGGGGATAGCCCAGTGCATCCCCGTAGGCACTTCCATACAGTGCCCCGCGAAACTTCTCTATATCCGCCATGTTTTCCTCCTTTTCTTCAGTTTCGCGCCGTCTGTCCTTCTGTGTGCGGAAGAGATGGTTCCCATTGTGTTCTTTCCTCCGGGAAAATAAAAGTTTCTGTAAATCAATCCACTTCACAGAAACTTTTATAAAAAATATGAGCAGAACGGCCTACTCCTGATTTTTATCCTTTTAAATATATTATAGCATAGTTTTGTAAAGGAAATATAGAAAAAGTAGGAACAATTTGCTGTAGCGTATACGATATAGGAGGACTAAGGGTTCAGAGGGTTGTGAAGGGGGCCTGTGGACACGCCTTCGGCGTGAGGGTTCAGAAGGTTCAAAAGGTTCAGAGGGTTCAGAGGGTGTGGTATCGCCCTTTCGGACGATAAGTTTTATAATTCCGCTTCGCGGAATAAAAACCAGACAACCGGGCTGCGCCCGTGGGAAAACCATACAACCGCGCTGACGCGCGCGGAAATGCACCCCTATCCCCGCCTGCAGCGGTACTTCCCCCGGAGGGGGAAGTTTTAGCGACACTGTGCTTTGTGATGCTTATGAGTTCAAAAGCTGAACATAGAGTAAATCTCCCCCTCCGGGGGAAGGTGGTGCGTTAGCCCCAAAAGGGGTGCATTTCCATCGCCCGCAGGGCGGTTGTATGGTTTTTCTGCCGCCGACAGGCGGCATTTATACTGGCGCCTGAAGGGCGCCCACCTTCATTTACCATTTACCATTCACAATTTACCATTTATCCAGTTCTTCCTGCTCACCGGTATTTACCGCCTTTCCCTCACTTACTTCATGTACCGGGATTCCTCGCTGTGCTCAGAATGACGCGTCGGCAGGACGGCTCCGGTCCGTCTGATTGTCTGATGTCTGCCAGTCTGGCCGTCTGATGTCCCCCAGCGGTAAGCGGACAGCTGAAAGCGGACAACAGCTCACTGTCCCGCCAGCCACCCCGCCGCCGCTGCGATTTCCAGAAGGCCTATGAGGGGGACGCCGTAGACGAATTTTTTGTGTCTTGTCTTATGGTGGAAGAAGTACATGCCGGCGAGGGCACCGGCAAAGCCTGCTGCCAGGGCGGAGAGGAGGAGGGTTCTTTCGGAGATGCGCCAGCGGCCATGGATGGCTTTCCATTTGTCCAGGCCGAAGAGGGCAAAGGAGGTCAGGTTCAGGAGGATGAGGAGGGCGATTTCCCATTTCATGGGCTTATCCCAGTTTGTCGCCGTCGGCCACTTTTCTTTCGGGGCCGATGAGGACGACGCCGTCTTTGCTGTAGGTGCCCAGCACCAGCACTTCGGACATGAAGTCCGCAATCTGCCTTGGCGGGAAGTTCACCACTGCCAGGACCTGGCGCCCGATGAGGTCTTCTTTGGTGTAGAGTTCGGTAATCTGGGCGGACGATTTTTTCTGTCCCAGTTCCGGCCCGAAGTCGATGAGAAGCTGGTAGGCCGGTTTCCTTGCTTTCGGAAAGTTCCTGGCTTCCCGTATGGTGCCCACGCGAATGTCCAATTTCATAAAATCATCAAATACTGCCATCATTTTCTCCCTTATCTTGTTTCTTCACTGCCGCAGGTTTTCAGATATTGAATGACCGCCTTGTCCAGTTCTTCCAGGAAATCGGTGTTTCCCGGCGGCAGGCCTGCAATCATGGAAAGGCTGTCGGGGCTCCTGTGGCAGATGAGGCATTTCAGAATGTCTGCGTATACGCCGTGCACCTGGAGGAGCACTTCCCTGCTGCCCGGCGATGTTTCCGCAAGGCGCCGTATGCTTTCGCATAGGTTGCCGAAGGCAAAGCTGTTGAAGGTCTCCCGCTCTTCCAGATAGTAGGTGAAACTGCCGTTGTTTTTCCTGTAGTTGTCATAAAGTACCAGCTTGGATTCCATAGATATGCCTCCTTTATGAAATCGAAGGGGCCCCGGTTTCTCCCAGGGAGAACCAGCGGAGGGGCTCTTTCTTCTTATTGGCGGCGCAGAAGAAGGCCTGCCCCTTCATTTTCTTCATGCTTTTCACGTCCACCGGCTCCCCGTTTGCGGCGATGGGATAGAGAGAGCCCTGGGGCGTCAGTTTCTTCACCGTTCCTTCCCCCGTTTCATCGTCTTCCATGAAATAGAGGGGCCGGAAATCGGCGGTGCTGTCTTTTTTCTCCCGCCGGGGAACGAGGAGGGGCACCGATATGCCCGTGATTTCCTGCACCATGTGCCAGCCGTCATCGCCTTTTTCAAAGATGAGGAGCTCCGGCTTCCCGTTCCGGTCGGTGTAGGGGCTCTCCAGAATCACCAGCGCCTCTTCCCTGTCATCGCCGGATAGGTCGGCGAGGTTCCAGGCGTAGTTCATGAAACTCCGGTCGTAGGTGGAATCGGCGAAATAGGCAAGAAGCGCCTGCCGAAGTTCTGCATCCTCCACCTGGGCGGAGGACTCCTTCTTCACCTTCTTCGGTATCCACGCCTCCGGTGCTGCCTGCGCCGGTGCCGCCATCTCCACCATCTCCCCGTTCTTTTCTATGGAAATGGTGGAAATGTCTTCCCCCTCACTGCAAAGGGGAAATAGAAAAATCATGGCCGCTGCCAGAAATTGGATTGTATGTGTCATCATGGATGCTCCTTTTTTCTTTATTATACCATTAGGATGGGCCTGCGGCCCAAGGGTTCAGAAGGTTCAAAGGGTTCAGAGGGTTCAGAGGGTTCAGAGGGTTCAGAGGGTGTGGTATCGCCCTTTCGGGCGATGAGTTTTATAATTCCGCTTCGCGGCATTTATACTGGCACCCGAAGGGCGCCCACCTTCATTTACCATTTACCATTCACAATTTACCATTTCTCCAGCTCTTCCCGCTGACCGGTATTTACAATCATTTTCCCTACTTACTATTCTTACCGAGATCCTTCGCTTACGCTCAGGATGACGGCACCCGGCGGGAAGAAGGCGGACAGCGGTAAGCGGCCAGCCCCCATTTCACTGTCCCCCTATCCCCCTATCCCACCAGCTCACTATCTCTATACATCCCTATAGAAAAATTCCATAGGTTTTCTTCCCTCCCATCCATTTCTCCAAATTCTTCCCTTTTCAATGAATATCGGCATTTTTCGAAATTTCCTGCCGGCGAACGGAGGATGAGAGGGCTCTTAAGGACCAAATTTGTCTATTCCTTTTTCGGCCCACTTGGTGTATGATTATGTCCGGTACAATATATTGTGCCTCTATTTGTATGTCTAAACTATATTTAGTAGAATGCATGATTTCATCTACTATTCACATTATCGAGCAGAAAACTAAACTATCATTGAACAGGGGAGTGTCTCACATGGAAAACAGGGATCATATGGATGTTATTCACGTCAAAACGAACGTCATAAAGCGTAACGGGCAGGAAGTGTCTTTTGATATTTCCAAAATCATCAACGCCATTGGCAAGGCAAACAAGGAAGTGGAGTCCATCCACCAGATGAATGAATTCCAAATCCGCGCCGTGGCGGATAACATTGCCCGGAAGATTGCTTCCTACCCCCATGCGGTGAACGTGGAGGATATCCAGGACATGGTGGAAACGGGCATCATGGAAATGCGGGGCTATGAAGTGGCCCAGAAGTATGTGCGTTACCGCTACAAGAGGGAGATTTCCCGCAAGAGCAATACCACCGACGACGGCATTCTGTCCCTCATCGACCTGTCCAATGAAGAAGTGAAGCAGGAAAATTCCAATAAGAATCCTGTCATCAATTCCACCCAGCGTGACTACATGGCCGGCGAGGTGTCCAAGGACCTCACCAAGAGACTGCTGCTGCCGGAGGAAATCGTGAAGGCCCATGAGGAAGGCATCATCCATTTCCACGACGCCGACTATTTCGCCCAGAGGGAACACAACTGCGACCTCATCAACCTGGAAGACATGCTGCAGAACGGCACCGTCATCAGCCAGACCCTCATTGAAAAGCCCCATTCCTTCTTCACCGCCTGCAACGTGACCACCCAGATCGTGGCCCAGGTGGCATCCAACCAGTACGGCGGCCAGTCCTTCACCCTGGCCCATCTGGCACCCTTCGTGGATATCAGCCGCAAGAAAATCACGAAAGAAGTGATTGAAGAAAGAAAAGAAACCGGCGAATCCATGGATGAATCCATCATCGAAAAGATTGTGGAACGGCGGCTGAAGGAAGAAATCAAATCCGGCATCCAGACCATCCAGTACCAGCTCATCACCCTTATGACCTGTAACGGACAGGCTCCCTTCGTCACCATGTTCATGTACCTGGACGAAGTGCCCGACGGACAGACCCGGAAAGACCTGGCCATGATTATCGAAGAAGTACTCCGCCAGAGAATGCAGGGCGTGAAGAACGAAAAGGGCGTATGGATTACCCCGGCCTTCCCGAAGCTCATTTACGTGCTGGACGAAGACAACATCCACGATGATTCCCCCTACTACTACCTCACCAAGCTGGCTGCGGAATGCACCGCCAAGAGAATGGTACCGGACTACATTTCCGCCAAAATCATGAAGAGCCTGAAGAACGGCGACGTATACCCCTGCATGGGCTGCCGCAGCTTCCTCACCCCCGACACCGAAGGCCTTGGACCTCACGGCGAGCATAAATACTACGGCCGTTTCAACCAGGGCGTAGTCACCATCAACCTGGTGGATGTGGCCTGCTCCTCCGACGGCGACATGGACCGCTTCTGGAAAATCCTGGAAGACCGCCTGGAACTCTGCCACCGGGCCCTCCGCTGCCGCCACGAACGGCTTCTGGGCACCGTGTCCGACGTAGCCCCCATCCTCTGGCAGTACGGCGCCCTGGCAAGACTCAAAAAAGGCGAAACCATCGACAAACTCCTCTTCAACAACTACAGCACCATTTCCCTGGGCTACGCAGGCCTCTATGAAATGTGCGTCCGCATGCTGGGCGTTTCCCACACCACCGAAGAAGGCAGGAAATTTGCCCTGGCGGTCATGCAGAAACTGAACGACAAATGCGCCGAATGGAGAAAGGCTGAAAATATTTCCTACTCCGTCTACGGCACCCCCATGGAATCCACCACCTACAAATTTGCCAAATGTCTGCAGAAACGGTTCGGCATCATCCCCGGCGTCACCGACAAGAACTATATCACCAACAGCTACCACGTGCACGTGGCAGAAAAGATTGACGCCTTCCATAAACTGAAATTCGAATCGGACTTCCAGAAACTCTCCCCCGGCGGCGCCATTTCCTACATCGAAGTGCCGAACATGCAGACCAACATCCCCGCCGTCCTCACGGTGATGAAGTACATCTATGAAAACATCATGTACGCCGAACTGAACACCAAGAGCGACTACTGCATGGTCTGCGGCTACGACGGAGAAATCAAAATCGTGGAAGACGAAAACGGCAAGCTCGTCTGGGAATGCCCCAACTGCGGCAACCGGGACCAGCACAAGATGAGCGTGGCCAGAAGAACCTGCGGCTACATCGGCACCCAGTTCTGGAACCAGGGCCGTACCCAGGAAATCAAAGACCGCGTGCTTCATCTCTAATAAGAGGGTCCGCTTCGCGGCCCAGGTTCAAAGGACACGCCTTCGGCGTGAGGGTTGACGGGGCTTCGCCCCGAGGGTTCTTAAGGTTCTGAAGTTTGACGGCCCTTCGGGCCGAGGGTTGTGGTATCGCTCCTTCGGAGCGATGAGTTTTGTAATTCTGCTTCGCAGAATGGAAAACCTCCACAACCGGGCTTCGCCCGTTGGAGATACACCCCTTTGGGTACTAACGCCCCCTTTCTCCTAAAAAGAGGAACTTTACCCGCCGCTTAACTGCGGTATATAAAAATGGCGGCGAAGCCGCCACCTTAACCCTCAGCGCCGCAGGCGCTGTCAAACCTGCGAACCCTCCGGCCCTATGGGCCGGTCAATCTTAAGAACCTTCAGCCCCAAGGGGCACTGAACCCGGAGGCGCTCCGCGCCTCCTTTTTACTTATACATAAGCAAGGAGTCCATCCATGAAATACGCCAATTTTAAAGAATACGACATAGCCAACGGTCCGGGCATCCGGTTCTCCCTCTTCGTTTCCGGCTGCACCCACCACTGCAAAGGCTGCTTCAACCCGGAAACCTGGGATTTTAACTACGGCAAGCCCTTCACCAAGGAAGTAGAAGACTACATCATCAAAGAAACGGGCCACGAATTCTACGAAGGCCTCACCCTCCTGGGCGGCGAACCCATGGAACCGGTGAACCAGAAAGGCCTGCTGCCCCTGGTGAAACGGTTCAAGGAACTTTACCCCCACAAAACCATCTGGTGCTTCACCGGCTACCTCTACGACCGGGACCTCCTGGGCCACTTCGCCAAGGTCATGCCGGAAACCATGGAACTCCTGAAACGGATCGACGTACTGGTGGACGGCGAATTCATGCTGGACAAAAAGGACGTGACCCTCCTCTTCAAGGGCTCCTCCAACCAGCGCACCATCGACGTGCAGAAGAGCCTGAAAACCGGAAAAATCGTCACCTGGGACCCCGGTGACACCAGCATGTCCCCGAATTCAAAAATATAAATATAAGGGCCGCCAAAGGCGGCCCGGGTTCAGAGGGTTCAAAGGGTTCTGCCCGCCTTCAGCAGGCGGGTTCAGAGGGTTGTGGTGCGGCGCCTTTCGGCGCCGTTTTTTATTGTACGATTGTAACACACTGCCCAGCGCCCATAGTGCCCCCAGCGAAGCTGGGGTGGCAAGGGAACACGATTCGTAGGGGAGCGCTAGCGACCTGAGAATCGTGTGACACGCTTCCCAGCGGGGCAAAGGTGGTGGCGCAGCCACCAAAGGGGGGGGACCGCCGGAATGGCACAAGGCGCATTTGACGCATAGGTTTTCCAACTCAATTTCTTGTTTTCCCTTGAGGGAAAGTGCTGCGAAGCAGCAAAAGGGTGTACGGGGCATAGCACCGCCATGACACTCTATCGCATAACTGACCGCCAATCGGCGGCCTCTTCCACAATGCATTTCATGTCCCTGCTCCTCCCCTGCTGAATTAGCCACCTGCGGTGGCCTCCCCCTATCCGGCTGCGCCGGACTTCCCCCTAAAGGGGAAACGACTCACTACATTTTGCGCGTCGCTGACGCTCCTTCAAAATGTGTTCGCTGTGCATCCACGGGAAAGCGTCTCACGTGGTTCTCAGGTCGCTTTCGCTCCCCTACGAACCTCGTTCGCTTGCCACCCCTATTCCGGGGGCAAAATAGACCTCTCTACGCTTACCCGTAGAACCATGGGACACACTGCCCAGGACCCATAGTGCCCCCAGCGAAACCGGGGCAAAGGTGGTGGCGCAGCCACCAAAGGGGGCGCCGCCGGAAAGGTACAGGGCCCATTGACTCATTGCCACGATGCCCTTCTATCTTCTACCTTCTATCTTCTATCTCCCATACAAAAAACGCCCCTCATCAATGAGAGGCGTTTTCTTATTGTCCGTGGTAGGCAGCCCTGCGAAGGAGGAGGGTTTTCATTTCATCAATGTCTTCGGTTTCGGTGCAGTCCACCCGGGCGGAGCGGAGGAAGAGGGTGCAGGGGCAGCCGTCTACGCTGTGGATTTCATGAATTTTTCTGGAGAGTGTATCCAGTTCTTTTTCTGTGATTCCCTTATCTTCCATGTTATGAAGGATAAGGAAGCGGTTCACGCTCATACGGCCTATGACGGCCCTCCCACCGAAGCTGGCCCTGATTTCTTTGATAATCCGGCGGACCAGTTCTCTCCGGCTGTCTTTGCCATAGGCTTTCCCGAAGTCTTCTATGGCCGGGATGTCCAGAAGGATGCCTTCGTACTTCATGCCGGTACTCTGGAAGGCGTCGGCATAGTGCTCCGCTTCGATGACGATGCCCCGATAGCTCAGGACACCGCTTTCTTCATTGGTGAAGCTGCGGAGGCTGTCCTTTTCTTTCATGGCCGTTTCATCGTTCAGATCCACGAACCAGCCCAGAAGGCCAATGATTTCATTGCCTTCGTACACCGGCACCTTGGTGGCCCGGATGGCATGGAGCTTGCCCCGGGCGATGCATTTGCCCTGGGCATTATAGGAAACCTGCCCTTTCTGCAGCACCTTTTCTTCCTCTTCTTTATAGGTGCTGTTCCCCAGGTGCCATCCCATGTCTTCGTCCGTCTTTCCAAGGATGTCCCCTTCACTGGCAAAGCCGTAGTAGTGGAGGAAGGCGTCGCTGGCGCCCAGGAATCTTCGATTTCTGTCTTTCCAGAAGAATTTGAATTCCGATTTCCTCCGAAGGGCGCGGGCAAAGTTCCGGTCTCTCTCTTCCTTCGTTTCCTCTTTGCCGGTTCCCAGCAGGGATGCTGCATAGAGATGGAGGAATTCTGCCCGTTCCGCCTCCGGCAGGGGCGTAAGGACTGTGTCCTTGGCGCCCAGGAGGATATGGTTCTCCTCCGCCTTCCCCATGACCATGGCTATCACTTCTTTCCACCGGTACCGGCCATGGCTGTCCTTGATGCGGAAATGGGAGGCCGACAGCCGATGGATGGAAGCGGCCGCTATTTTCTGGATATTTTCAGGACGGGTGAATTGAATGAATTTTTTCCGGTCATCGGGGTGCACATAGTCTGCCAGATGGTGCCACTGGGCAGGCGTAAGGGCCGAGCCCGGCCGCATGCCGGGAATGGAAGAAAGGATGACGTCCACCGTCTGTTTATCCCCCTGGTAGTAGTAGAGGGCATCGAAAATGCGCATCATATTTCTGTAAAGCATATCCAACGTCTGCACAGGGCCATGCTCATCTTTCACGGACATATTGAGGATGGATACGGTGCCGCCGCAGAGGGACTCATTTCCTGCCAGCGTATGCATGGTATTCTTCAGCATGAAACCGTTCCGCATGGCCACCACGGACTGCTCCTGCCCGCTAGCCCGGCTGCCTTCGATGAGGGCCTGGATCCATGGATAAATAGGATGGCTGTGGGGCACTTCATTTCCTTCAAAATAAATGTTTCCGCCGCCGTATACATCTTTCCCCACCTGCTGCAGGGCGTCATTTTTCAAAAGAAGTACAAACCGGTCCTTCCGATTCAGGAAGAGGCCCACCGGCTTGTCAGTGAGCACATTCACCAGACCCACCCGGTTCATGACCACACTTTCCAGTGGTCCTTCAGGCACATAGGTGCCTTCCATCAGCTTTTTCTTGAAATCCTCACTGGTCATGGGCTTCCCGTAGAAATACCCCTGGATTTCCTCACAGCCTGATTCCCGCAGGAAATCTACCTGCTCCTTCGTTTCCGCCCCTTCCGCCAGGGTGTGGACGGAAAGGTTCTTTGCCATGAGGATAATGGACCGAATGATTTTGCGGCTCTCTTCGTTGAAATTCCGGAGGAAGGCCATATCGATTTTCAGCAGGTCGAAGGGAAACTCCTGAAGCACATTGAGGGAAGAGTAGCCGCTGCCGAAATCGTCCAGCCAGAGCCGGTACCCTGCCTTCTTAAAGCGGAGAAGTTCTTGCTTCAAAACTCCCCTGTCCCTGGTCAGCGCCGATTCCGTCACTTCGATGTGGAAAAACTGCCGGGGCACCTGGTAGCGGAATATGATTTCTTCCATGAAATCAAAGGGCTTCATGATGTCAAAATCCACTCTGGACAGGTTCACCGATACGGGAAGAATGGGATGGCCCGCCTCCTTCAGCTGATGGTAAAGCCGGGCGGTGGATTCGATGACATAGCGGTCCAGCAGATGGATGAGCTTCATCTTCTCCAATACAGGGACGAAGATGCCGGGAAGTATCATGCCCTTCTCCGGATCCTCCCACCGGGCCAGAGCTTCCAGGCCGCAGACCTTTCCCGTAAGGGCTCTGGTTATGGGCTGGTAGTACACATGGATATGGCCCTTTTCCATGGCATTTTCAAAATTCCGAAGCACAAAGGCCGTATTCACCATATCCCGGCCCAGGGATTCGGTGTACACCGCCCAGCTCCGGTTGCCATCCTCCTTGATGGAGTCCGCCGCCAGTTTGGCCATATCGAAGGGATCCCGCCAGTTCATGGTTTTCAGCTTCTCCGGCGGTACATGGTCCTTATCAAAGAGCACAAGGCCCGCTTTGCAGCGAATGGCCCTGTCCTGAATGAGGTCATTGATTTCTTTGACCATCCTGTCCATTCGCATGGTGATATGGTCCCTTGATGGCAGCACCATGAAATTGTCGGCTCCCAGATGGGTTGCCGGCGCATGGGGGAAACAGGCGCGAAGGACCTGGGCAATCCGGTAAATCAGGGTATTTCCCGCTTCAATGCCATAGCTGCTGTTAAAAGAAGAAAAGTGAACCAGGTTGATAAATACCGGCACCCGCTGCCCCCAGATACCGCTGGCTTCCTCCTCCTCCTTCAGCAGCTGCTTCGCCTTCCGGTAAAAAGCATGGGGTCCCAGAAGGCCGGTATCGCTGTCCTTCTCCAGGGCGCTCTGGCGCACATCACTCTGCGCCATGCCCACCACCCACAGGGCCCCCCGCTTCCCGTCCACCGCCGGACCGAAAACACCTTCCACCCGGATGAAATGGCCCGTCCTGGTTTTGCTGGAACCTTCGTAGAAATTGTAATTTCCCCTTCGTTCACTGCCTTGATACAAACCGGCCAGGGAATGGGCATCTTCGTCTGCCATGAGGTTCCTGAAAAGTCCCTTCGTAAATTCCATGAACTGCTGCTCCGAAGCGCATTCAAAAATACGAAGGGCCTCCCGGTTCACCGCCAGAATCCTTTCCTCTTCGTCTCGGGAAACAAGACAGACGCCTCCCGGAAAATCATTCAGATATTTCAGTACACCTTCATTCCTATCCATAAGCTCCCCTTCTTACCATGCTCAAGAGAAACACCCATGTCCTGCCGCCTTAAGGAAGCAGCCCTTATCATCAAACCACAGTCTGTTATAAAATATTTCTCTAATGGTTTTTGCACCTTCTCTTCTATATTGTACTCCATTTATCGTGCAAATCAAAGAGAATGTTCTATAGAGTAATAAAACAGGGGCCAAGGTTATGCGCCCGTTGGGCGCAGGGGGCACGGCTCCGCCGTAGGTTGTATAAAAAGGTTGTGTAGAAGGGTTGTGTACGGAAAGGTTCTTAAGATTGACCGGCCTTGAGCCGGAGGGTTCTTAGGTTTGACAGCCGCTCTGGCGGCTGAGGGTTGTGGTGGCGCTATGGGCCCCTCCGCGGCCCAGGTTCAGAGGGTTCAAAGGGTTCTGCCCGCTTGCAGCGGGCAGGTTCAGAGGGTGTGGTATCGCCCTTTCGGGCAATGAGTTTTATAATTTCGCTTCGCGGAATAAAAACCATACAACCGGGCTGCGCCCGTGGGAAAACAAACCAACCGCGCTGACGCGCGCGGAAATGCACCCCTATCCCCGCCTGCGGCGGTACTTCCCCCGGAGGGGGAAGTTTTAGCGGCGCTAAGCAAAGAGCGACTTAAGTTAGCACTAAGAGAAGCGGAGAGCAAACCTCCCCCTCCGGGGGAGGTGCCGTAGGCAGAAGGGGTGCATTTCCGACGGGCGCAGCCCGGTTGTATGGTTTTTCTGCCGCCGACAGGCGGCATTTATACTGGCGCCCCCGGGGTGCCCACCTTCATTTACCATTTACCATTTTCCCAAAGCTCCTGCGCCGTCTGACGTCTGACGTCTGATTGTCTGCCGTCTTTCCACCGACCGGTATTTGCCATCATTTCCCCTACTTACTATTCTTACCGAGATCCTTCGCTGACGCTCAGGATGACGGTGGACGGTGGAAAGGCTCCTGCTCCGTCTGACGTCTGATTGTCTGCCTTCTTCCCGCCGACCGGTATTTACCATCATTTTCTCTACTAACTACTCTTACCGAGATCCTTCGCTTGCGCTCAGGATGACGGCCCAGGCGGGCAGAAGCCGGCAGCGGTAAGCGGATAGCGGGCAGCCGCCCCACTCCCCAGTCCCTCTGTCCCCCTGTCCCACTGTCCTACTATCTCACTATCCCCCACATAAAAAAGCAGCGGCCCTTACGGTTCCGCTGCTTTTATTTCTACACTTAATCTTCCATTTCATCCAGTCCGGAGAGTTCTGCTGTTTTTTCCAGCTTTGCCTGTTTCCGCTGATGGATGATGGTTCGGTATCCTTCCACTGCCAGCTCCAGGGCCAGGCCGATGAGGAGGATGCCGATGCCGGCCTGGGCGTAGGGGCCCCAGTCGGTGGTGCCGTTCATAATCATGAGAATCTGGTTTCTTACGATGATAACCAGGGAGCTCAGGGTGACAATCATCATGAAGGTCATGGGAATGAGGAACATTTTATTGTTCTTCCCTGCATTGCCCAGCCATGTGGCCACGGCCAGGAGGCCGATGCCCGCCAGAAGCTGGTTGGCTGCACCGAAGAGGCCCCAGATTTTCATGAATCCTCCCATACCCAGGAGCACGCCCAGAATGACGGTGAGGATGGTAGCGAAGTAGGGGTTTACCATGAGTTTCTTGAAGGTGCCGTCAATGTCCTTCGGCGTCTGTCCCGGTTCCAGCCAGAATTCCTGGAACATGAAGCGGGCCAGTCTGGTGGCGGTGTCCAGGGAGGTGAGGCAGAAAGCGGAATAGGTGAGCACCAGCAGGGTGTACATGCTTTTTTCCATGGACGCAAGGCCCGGAATGGCCGCAATCATGGCTGCAATGCCGCCGGCGAAAATGTCAGTGGCCCCCTTCACATGGCCGGTCTCCCTTGCGTAGGCGATGGCGCAGAGGGTGATGATGGCCAGTACGCATTCCAGCAGCATGCCGCCGTAGGCAATGGGTTTCGCATCGGATTCTTTATCCAGCTGCTTGGAGGTGGTGCCGGAGGAAACGAGGGAATGGAAACCGGAAATGGCGCCGCAGGCTACGGTGGTGAAGAGGATGGGGAAGAGGTACTGGGTACCGTTTCCATTGTCCACGGCAAAGCCGGTGTACGCCGGGAAAAGATCCGGGTTAATATCCGGATGGGCTCCTACGATGCCTACCACCGCCACGATGAGCATGGCGTAGAGCAGGAAGGAGGAGAGGTAGTCCCTGGGCTGCAGGAGAATCCACACGGGAGTGACGGAGGCGATGGTGATGTAAAGACCGATGAGCCACATCCAGGTGTGGGTGGAGAAATAGAAGGGGTGGAAATTCATGCCGATGGCCATGCAGAGCACAATGGCTGCTACGCCAAGGATGGTGGAAGCCACCATGCCGGTGTGGCGGCGGTATACCGCAAAGCCGAATACAATGGCCACGGCAATGAAGAGGAGAGACACCATGGCCACGGAAGCCTGGGTGGCACTCTTCGCTTCATTCAACACGCCATTTTCATAAACCGCACCAAAGGTGGAAGCCACGATGGCCGCAAAGGCCGCCACCACCAGGATGAGTGTGAGGTAGGAGAAAATAATAAAGAGCTGCTTCGCCCTTTTGGACATATTGGCGGAAATGATTTCGCCGATGGACTGGCCGTTGTGGCGGACCGAGGCAAAAAGGGCGCCGAAGTCATGGACACCGCCGAAGAAGATGCCGCCCACCAGCACCCACAGGGTCACCGGAAGCCAGCCGAACATGGCGGCGCCAATGGGGCCCGTAATGGGACCTGCGCCGGCGATGGACGAAAAATGATGGCCCATGAGGATAGGCGCCTTGGCAGGCACATAGTCCACGCCGTCCTCCATGGTATGGGCGGGGGTGGGAATGTCACCCTTCCCTACGCCCCACTGCTTCACCAGCCAGCGGCCGTAAAAGATGTATCCGCATAAAAGGATCACTAAGCACACAGCTAACAATACAAGGGTATTCATACAGCGGCCCCCTTTCGTGAGGGTTGAAATACCGGTTTACCGGTGGATAGTCAGGCATCCGCTTTCATGTATTCCTGATGAAAGGGATAATTCTCAAATACTTTTTTCAGTCCCTTTTCCATGCACCTTCCTGCGCGGTTGAAATAAAATTTCCCGCTTTCCAGCTCCAATGCTCCTGCATGGTATTCCATCCATCCGTGGAAAGAAAAGCGGAACGACTTGTAACGGCGGCACTTCACCAGCGCCTTCGCCGCCTCCTCATCCATGGAATCGCAGATAAACAGGGGTGAAATATAGGTGTACATATGGCCCGGTCCAATGTGGGCCATATCCATGCCCGCCTCGTAGGCGTACTCCGAAAGCTCCCGGAACACCGCCAGCGTAAGACGGGGCACTTTGAAGAGGAAAATAAACTCCTCCTGCGCAGTGGCCCAGAGCTTTGCGGAATGGAAGAGGAAATATTTTTCCCCCTGTTCATAATACTCACATACCGCCGAAAGCTCCGACTTTCCCGAAAAGAAAGGCTTCTCCAGGTGGACAGCCTCCGCCAGTCCACGGGCTTTCTCCTCCCTTACTCCATCGAAGCGGGTAATGGTGTAATACCGCCGGTACCCGTCCAGCAGCCGCTCCACCGCTTCCTCCTTCTCTCCCATGGGCCCCTCCTTTCATAACAAAATAAGATTCTAAGTGCACATAATTAGATGTGTTGGTTTAAATATACTCTTTCTTTTTTCTCTTTCCTAATAGAAGATACTTATAAGTAGTGCAAAGAAAAATAATGTGCATTTGTTAGAGCGTAAAATTGATGTGAAGTACTTTGGTCTGCCATACCGACAGGAAACTGTTTGCGATAGGTTTCCTATTGAGGTACGGCACATTGGTTAACCATACCGGCAGGAAACTTCTCGACCGGAGATTTCTCGACTCCGCTTCGCTACGCTCGAAATGACAGGACGGCGGGATACTATAGTGCTTCATACCGACAGGAAACTATTCGCGAATGGTTTCCTATTGAGATGAAGCACTATGCCCAGCATACCGGCAGGAAACTGTTTGCGAAAGGTTTCCTATTGAAATGATACACATTGGCTAACCATGCCGGCAGGAAACTGTTTGCGAAAGGTTTCCTATTGTGATGATACACATTGGCTAACCATACCGGCAGGAAACCGTTTGCGGAAAGTTTCCTATTGTGGTGATACGCATTGGTGTACCATACCGACAGGAAACTGTTTGCGAATGGTTTCCTATTGCGATGAGGCACACTGTCCCAGCATACCGACAAGAAACTGTTTGCGAATGGTTTCCTATTGAAATGAAGCACTTTGATTAGCCATGCCGACAGGAAACTGTTTGCGAATGGTTTCCTATTGTGATGATGCACATTGGCTAACCATACCGGCAGGAAACTATTCGCGAAGGGTTTCCTATTGAGATGAAGCACTTTGCCCAGCATACCGGCAGGAAACTATTCGCGAAGGGTTTCCTATTGTGGTGAAACGCTTTGGTCTGCCATACCGGTAGGAAACTGTTTGCGCGAAGGGTTTCCTATTGAGATGAAGCACTATGCCCAGCATACCGACAGGAAACTTTAACCCCGGTACAATTTTAGGTGTCCTCATTATCATTTAGTACCGTCCTAGGCAAATAAAAAAGCCTGCTGGCGGGGAAACCAGCAGGTTTTTGGAGAGAGGGTAAATTATTATCAAGAAAATCCAAGGTAAAAATGATAAGAATCAACGCACCTCCTTTTCTTCGTGCATCAGCGATATTTCCTAGGTTCATGGGGATTTGAACCGGGAGAGACGCTTCTGTACTTCCCGTTGACCATCGGTCAACTTATGTACATATTATATCATCTTTTTTCCAAGTTGCAAGCCCTTTTTCATTTATTTTGTCAAAAGATTTTATAAACAAAAATTGTGTAAATGTTGTATTATTTCTGCTTTGATTATCTGCCGTAATAAAAAGGAGGACCGCCTAATAGGCAGTCCTCCTTTCCTGATTTTGAGAAAATCAGGCCATCATGTTTTCCAGCTGGCTGATAAATTCTTCCTGGGGAACGGCGCCGATCATGCGGTTCACTTCTTCCCCGTCCTTGAAGAGGATGATGGTGGGAATGGACATGATGTCGAACCGGCCTGCCAGGTCCTGCAGTTCATCCACATCCACCTTGCAGAAATGAATCTTGTCGCCCAGCACTTTCTCCGCATTTTCCATGACCGGAGCCATCATGCGGCAGGGTCCGCACCAGGTGGCCCAGAAGTCGATGAGGCTGTAGCCCTTATGGTTTGTGATTTCTGTATCAAACTGTTCATTGCTGTGGATTTCGGTAATCATTGGTATCTCTCCTTTAAAATTATATATTTAACTTATTCGATGTATTTATTATAACACAGAATGTCAAATGGGAAAAGAGGCCGCTTTGCGGCCCGGGTTCAGAGGGTTCGGCCCGCCAGCGGCGGGCTGGTTCAGAGGGTTCAAAAGGAAAAAGGTTCTTAGGATTGACCGGCCTGACAGCCGGAAGGTTCTTAGGTTTGACGGGCCTTTGGCCCGAAGGTTGTGGTATCGCCCTATCGGGCGATGAGTATGAAGTCAGCGTTACGTTCTTGCCTCCCCCTGCTTGCCAGGTGGCAAGGGAGCTGGATTCGTAGGGAGTCGGCAGACGACTGAGAATCCAGCGACACGCTTCCCACCGGGGCGGAGGGGGGACCGCGTGAGCGGTGGAAGGGGATGGCTGCGAAGCAGCCATTCTCCCGCCTTCTGCTCGTCATTCTGAACGCAGTGAAGAATCTCGGTAAAAATAGTAAGTGAGGAAAAATCGATAACTACCAATCGGCGGGAAGGCGTTAGGCAGTTAGACAAATCCGTAGTCTACCCGCCCATCAGTCATTCTGAGCCGCAGGCGAAGAATCTCGGTACATGCCGCTTATGAATCATATTTCATTAACCGGTCGGCGGGAAGACGCCTCCCATTTTATCGGCATATCTTTTATTTTGTCTTGTGGATAGAACGAAAATGGGGTAATATTGTATTATGAATTGGACAATATGACCTCATTTTCGTTTTATGGAGGAAACGATGATTACCAGAGTAACCATTCAGGAGATTTTGGCTGACCAGTGGGAAACCATGTCGGAGCAGACTTTAATCAAGCGCCGCTTTTCCTGGGCCGATGAGCTGAATTACTGCCTCACCGGCATACGACGGGCCGGAAAATCCTATATGCTTATGCAGAGGATACGGGAGCTGCTGGATAAGGGAATCCCAAGGGATGCTATTTTATATGTGAACTTTGAAGATGAACGGCTTTTGGAAATCAACGCCGGCGATTTAAACAAATTTATTGAGGTACAGGCTGAAACGGCACCGCAGCACAGGGTCTCCTATGTATTTCTTGATGAGCTGCAGAACGTAGCGGGCTGGGAGAAATTCGTGCGGCGGCTGGCGGACAGCAAGTATCATGTGTATGTAACCGGAAGCAATGCAAAAATGCTCAGTCGGGAAATCGCCACCACCCTGGGCGGCCGTTTCATAATTGAAGAGGTTTACCCTTATTCCTTTGCAGAATATCTAAAGGCCTCCGGCATGAAGCCGGACCTATCCCAGGGATTGACCACCAAGGGGCGGGCCGCCATGTTCCAGGCCTTCCACTCCTATCTTATGGAAGGAGCATTTCCGGAGCTCATCGGCCTTAAAGCCAAAAAATTGTATCTCAATACCATTTATCAGACCATTTATGTGGGAGATATTATCGCAAGGAACGGCATTACCAATGAATTCGCCCTGCGCTTACTGCTGAAAAAGCTGGCCGAATCGGTATGCCGCCCCATTTCCTACAGTCGGCTGGCCAATATCGTAAAAGGCAGCGGTGCCGCCATTGCCAAATCGACGGTGATTAAATATGTTTCCTATATGCAGGATTCGTACCTCATTTTCCCAATCTACAATTACCAGGGTAAACTTCTGGATAAGGAAATGACCCCTAAATACTATTTCATGGACACGGGCCTGCTGAATCTGCTTACCCTTGACGGCGCCACGGCTTCGCTGGAAAATCTGGCGGCCATCGACCTTGTCCGCCGTTTCGGACAGGAAGAAGTGTACTATTATGAAAAGAACATTGAAGTGGATTTCTTTGTGCCCAAAAGGCGAATGGCCATGCAGGTGTGCTATGCGCTCCACCAGTCGGAAGAAACATTCCGCCGTGAAGTAGAAGGACTTTTGAAATTTAACGCTCATATTCCGGGGCAGGATTTATACATCCTCACCGTCGGTGAGGAGGAAACCATTGAAAGGGACGGCGCCGTCATTCATGTGGTGCCCATGTGGAAATGGCTGCTCCGGGAAGAGCCATGCATCATATAAATATAAAGAAGGCTGAGAAGAAATGATTGACATTTTTTCTCAGCTTTCTTTATGATTTCATAAACAGCCGTTATTTTCCGGTGTACACAGTCTTCTTGTGGCTGCCGTAGAGGTCAAGGAACACAGCGTTCTCGTCGTAGCGGTTAAGACGGACCGGTGTCTTGTCGGCATAGCCTACGGCGATGATGCAGAAGGGATCCAGTTCGTCCGGAATATCCAGGATGTGGCAGAGGTGAACCTTTCTGTCCTGGTAGGGGTACACCTGCATCCACAGGGTAGACAGTCCCAGGTGTTCCGCTTCGATCAGGATGTTCTGCGCAGCCGCTGCACAGTCGAAGGTCCATTCTTCGGGGAAGGAAATGCCCTCTTTCTTCCCTACGATGACAATAGCCGCCGATGCTTTTCTAGCAGGACCGGCGATGATGCTGTTGTGGGAAATGGCTTTCACCAGGTCTTCCCTGGTGACGATGATGAAATCCCGGGATTTCTGGTTCCCCACCGCCCGGGCCTGCATGCCCGCCTTCACCAGGGTCAGAAGCTCATCGTCCGGCACCGGCATTTTCTCCTTGAAATACCGACAGGTTCCTCTTCTGAAAATTTCGTCCATAATTCTTCCTCCTTTTATTATTATGATTTCAGCTGATTCTTTCTTGCCTTTATTATACCATATAAGGGCCGGGTTTCGCGCCCTCCGGGCGCGGAGGGGACACGGCTCCGCCGTAGGTTGTGGCCGCCTTTCGGCGGCAGGTTGTGTAGAAGGGTTGTGCTCGCTTTACTCCGGTGAGGGCTATGACGCCAGACACTAAAAAGACCTTGCCGGAATGGCAAGAACGATTTTGACTGCAGTGTCATTTCTACGCTTACCTTCCTGCTGAATTAGCCACCTGCGGTGGCTTTTCCCCCTTTGGTGCCTTACGGCACCACCTTTGCCACGGTGTGAAGCGTGTCACACGATTCTCAGGTCGCCGCGCTCCCCTACGAATCGTGTTCCCTTGCCACTCCGCTGTGCGGGGGCACAACAATACGCAGAGAACCAATGAACTCATAAGCATCACAAAGCATAGCGCCGCTAAAACTTCCCCCTCCGGGGTGGCAAAGGAACTGGATTTGTAGGGGAGCAAAGCGACCCGAAAATCCAGTGACATGCTTCCCTTTAGGAGAAGTGGTGCGCAGTACCAATAGGGGTGCATTTCCGACGGGCGCAGCCCGGTTGTATGGTTTTCCTTCACTACTGTTCCACGCGCAAATGAACACCACTGCCCAGCGCCCATAGTCCCACTGCTTTAGCGGGGAGGCAAAGGTGGTGGCGGCAGCCACCAAAGGGGGCCGCCGAAAAGCGGTATACAAATTGGCACCTGCAGAGCGCCCACCTTCACTTACCATTTACCCAGCTCTTCCCGCCGACTGGTATTTACCTTCATTTCCGCTACTTACTATTCTTACCGAGATCCTTCGCCTGCGGCTCAGGATGACAGCGCCCGGCGGGAAGAAAGCCAGCAGACAGCGGATAGCGGACAGCACTGTCTCACTTCCCCACTGTCCCACTAGCCCACTAGCCCACTGTCCCACTATCTCACTATCTCACTGCCTTTTTCACATTCTTCACGAACCGGTCCACGATTCTTCCGTACAGGTCTTCCGGGTGGTTTTCAGCATTTCTTACTCTTTTGTCTTCGCTGGTGGCGATGAGGTTTCCTGTTTTGATATCGTACCATTCGAAGGTGACGGTGACCTGGGCGTAGGGGACCCAGTAGTCAGGGACGAATTCGGGGTAGGTGACGGTGCGGTAGTATTCGTGCCATCTGCCGTCTTTATCGCGCCAGGCGTCGCGGACTTCGGTGTTTCTCCATTCCGTATGGGCCGGCACCAGGTAGGAGTCCACCTGCCAGGTGGTGATTCTGGGCTGGATGTAGATGTCCGCTCCTTTCGCCACCGCTTCTTGGGGAATGGCGGTGTCTTTCCCGCCTATGACGGCATCTTCCGTTTTATCCCTGGCAATCAGATTTCCTTCGGGTCTAGGTTCTTCCGCCAGAATGGTGAGGTCTTTGATTTTTGAAATTTTCTTGTAGAATGTATCTTTCAGTTTCCATTCTTCGGAAATGGACAGTCCTTCGAGACCTTCGGTGTCCATTTCATCGATGTAAATGGTTTTGACCGACCGGAAGGGATAGGCGCTGTCCTTCCACTCGGTGTAGTCTGCCCTGGCAGCTGCAGGGATGAGGAGGAAGAGGGCGGTGAGGAGGGTAAAAATCAGTTTTCTCATGGTCATTCTCCTTTCTATTTTCTTAATCTTACCACATGAAAAGGCTGTGAAGGAATGATTTTCATTCTTTCACAGCCTTATTTCACGGAAAGCAAAGGAGCCGCAGAAATCTGCAGCTCCTTTGTTGGAATTAGAGACTTTTCGTTGCGGAAAGGCGGATGAGGGCACGCATGAGGGCCAGTCTGGCGCGGTCCACATCGATGTCTTCGGTGCGGTGGGCCAGCCGTTCTTCAGCACGCTTTCTTGCCGCCTGGGCACGGGCTACGTCAATGTTTTCCGCCAGTTCGGCCAGCGGAGCGATAACATTGACTCTGCTGTTCTTGGTTTCAAGGAATCCGCCAAAGACAGCGATTCTTTCCTCCTGGTCCGCTTTTTTAATGCGCACGACGCACATGGAAAGAGCGGCAGCAAGGGGAAGATGGCGTTTCATGACAGCGAATTCGCCATCTTCTGCACGGGCCACCACCATGTCTACGCCGTCATCCTGATAGATGGCGCCGTCCGGACTGATGACTTCCACGTGCATAGGATTAGTAAGGGTATCAGCCATGGCTTATTCCCCTTTCTTCATCTTTTCAGCCTTTTCGATTGCTTCATCAATGGTGCCCACCATGTAGAATGCACCTTCCGGCATATCATCATGCTGACCTGCAAGGATTTCCTTGAAGCCTCTGATGGTTTCTTTCAGCGGTACATATCTTCCCGGGGAACCGGTGAACTGTTCAGCTACGAAGAATGGCTGAGACAGGAATCTCTGAATCTTTCTGGCGCGGGCAACGATGACCTTGTCGTCGTCGGAAAGTTCTTCCATACCGAGGATGGCGATGATATCCTGCAGTTCTTTGTAGCGCTGCAGAATGGCCTGTACGCCGCGGGCTACTTCGTAGTGTTCTTTGCCGAGGACGTTCGGGTCAAGGATACGGGAAGTGGAGTCCAGCGGATCTACTGCCGGATAGATACCCAGTTCTGCAATGGAACGGTTCAATACGGTGGTAGCGTCCAGGTGGGTGAATACGCCAGCCGGAGCCGGGTCGGTGAGGTCATCGGCCGGTACATAGACTGCCTGTACGGATGTAATGGAGCCTTCCTTGGTGGAGGTGATTCGTTCCTGCAGTTCGCCGATATCGGTGGCCAGGGTTGGCTGGTAACCTACGGCAGATGGCATACGGCCCAAGAGGGCGGATACTTCGGAGCCTGCCTGTACGAAACGGAAAATGTTATCTACGAAGAGAAGTACGTCCTGGTGTTCCTTATCACGGAAGTATTCTGCCATGGTCAGGCCGGTCAGTGCTACTCTCATACGGGCTCCCGGCGGTTCGTTCATCTGGCCGTATACAAGGGCTACCTTGTTCAATACGCCGGAGTCTTTCATTTCGCCCCAGAGGTCGTTGCCTTCACGGGTACGTTCGCCTACGCCGCAGAATACGGAGCAGCCGTTGTGTTCGGATGCTACGTTGTGGATCAGTTCCTGAATGAGGACTGTTTTGCCTACGCCTGCACCGCCGAACAGACCTACCTTACCGCCTTTTGCGTATGGGCAGATGAGGTCTACAACTTTGATGCCGGTTTCGAAAATTTCAGCTGCCGGGGACTGGTCTTTGAAGGCCGGTGCCTGGCGGTGAATGGGCCAGTAGTCTTTTGCTTTGACCGGTGTGGGGTCTTTATCTACTGTCTGGCCTAATACGTTGAAAATACGTCCAAGGACGCCGTCGCCTACCGGGGTAGCGATTGCACGGCCGGTGTCGACAGCTTTCATTCCACGTACCATGCCATCTGTGGAGCTCATGGCTACGGTGCGGACTACGCCGTCGCCGAGGTGCTGCATGGTTTCACAGATAACATCTACAGGAACGCTGCCTTTGTCGTCTTTTACATGGATTGCATTATAGATGGCAGGAAGTTCTTTGTCATCGTCGAAGGCAATATCGACAACGGCGCCGATAACCTGGACGACTTTACCTACCTGCATCTCCTGTTCATTTGCCATGAAGAAGCATTCCTCCTTAATCGATATAGGTTATTCCAGCGCAGCTGCGCCGCCGACAATTTCGGAAATTTCGTTGGTAACCTGGGCCTGGCGTGCTTTGTTGTACGTAAGGTTGAGGTCGGCGATTCTTTCGGTTGCGTTGTCGGTAGCAGCGGACATGGCAGCCATTCGGCTTCCCAGTTCGGAAGCGGCAGACTGGAGCATGGCGTTGTAAACCTTGACCTGTACATATTCAGGGAGCAGTTTGGAAAGAACGGAGGCTGCATCGGGGAGGAACATATACGGTTCTTCCGCCTGGAGCTGTCCTTCTGCTTCCTTGTCCGCCTCTGCCGGGTTCTGGACGGGCAGAAGCTTTTCTACCTGTACCTGCTGGCGGAGAGCGGTGATAAATCTGGTGTAAATAATATAAACTTCATCCACTTCTTCCTTCACGAAGTAGTCAACCATTTCTTTGGCTA
>ENA-ORCP01000373-ORCP01000373.1-human-gut-metagenome-genome-assembly--contig:-NODE-373-length-40116-cov-6.555458_pt1 | contig 40116 bp, 35 predicted proteins | sample MGYA00242990_ERZ507991 | MGnify/ENA primary metagenome ERZ507991 (study PRJEB26167, sample SAMN06115496) | human gut metagenome | host: Homo sapiens | place: China:Henan | collected 2015-05-07 | study... | reverse complement strand
TATTACGAAGGTGTCGGAACTGACGGAGGAAATCAAAAAGCTGAAATCGCCCATGTTAAAGGTGCCGTTGTTCATGGTATCAAATGTTTTCTGCATACAGTCCTGACAAATGCAGATATCATTCTGGATATGTATCATCTTTCCCGCAACACTCTCCGGTCTGCGGCAGATGTAACAGACATCTTCATATTCACTTGTATTGTTTGTATCGGATGTCGTGGTATTTTCTTTATTATTCTGGTCTTCCGCCATCGTATAAACTCCTTTTTTACATATAACATTGCCGCCGCAGTAAGCGACGGCAAAATTATTATACGATATTCAGCCTGTAAAGACAAGTTTTCCCCTGTTTTTTCATTTTTCTTTAAGATTTAAAGCAGTTCCTTTAAGATTTTATTTACGATTCCCGGATTTGCCTTGCCTTTGGTTGCTTTCATCGTCTGTCCGACCAAAAATCCGATTGCTTTCTCTTTTCCGTTGTGGTAATCCTCCACCGACTGCGGATTGTCTTTGACAATCTGCTCTATCGTTGCGCGAAGTGCATCCTCATCGTTATCATCTGGGCAATAACCAACTGCAACATTACCATGAAGAAATGCCACTTGTGGAATATTATCCGTATACTTTTGTGCTCTTCCAATTGCTTGAACCAAGAATGGGTCCCAGTTAAATGTTGCAATTAAGTCCTTACTGGTCATGCTCATTACCAAGAAATCATAAATAGTTGGCTCATCTGGCAACTCAAAGTCACTCATATAATCACGAATGACATTTTCTAATTCAATTTTCACTGCATTGCAATCCGCTTCATCTTTACTTCTTTCATCTAACTCCATATAAATATCTTCTAGATTATCCGATGCAGTATGAAGCTCTACTTTTGAGATTATTTCACTTAAACCCAATTTTTCAATAAAACCACTCATCGCAGATATTTTTCTTCCGTATTTATCCCCCGAAGGTATTGCTGCACAACTAGCACCTGCACCTAGTATTACAACATGCGGACGATTTTTCATATAATACTCATACTCCTGAAAGTTAATCTCGCTCATGTCTATTCCCTCCTGTTATCTATTCCACTGCCAAGTTTGCCCTTTAGTATCGAGTGGCTTGAACTGCGGTCATCGCTGTTATCCATATCACTGCCACAACCTATGACATCTAATCCACAGCCTAAACCCTGCCACTCATTTTTCGCCACCGACAAATCCGTTCAGTGGATATGTTTCCATATAAGAAAACCGAGCTTTTCGCAAGGCTCATCTGATGATGCTCACCTCGCAAAAAGCCCGGAAATACGCCGCTTTCTGGCACTTATTTATCTTTCCTTGACATCAAGACTACCGTCTCCACGTGTTCCGTGTGGGGGAACATATCCACGGGCTGGATTTTTAATGCTTTCCATCCGCGGCGGGTCAAGTGGGTCAAATCACGGGCAAGAGTTTCGGGGTTGCAGCTGACGTAAACCACGCGTTTGGGTTTCATGGCAGCCACTGCATCAATGCAGGCGGGGGTGCTGCCCTCCCGCGGGGGGTCCAGGAATACAACATCGGGGTGCGGCAAGCCAGAGTTGGGCTGTGCCGCAGCGCGCATCCAATCGGTTGCATCGGCACAGATGAACCGCGCGTTGTTGATCTTATTGGCTGCGGCGTTGGCGCAGGCATTGCGCACCGCGTCCGGGTTGCGCTCCACGCCAATGACCTGCTTTGCCCTGCCCGCCGCGCACAGGCCGATGGTGCCAATGCCGCAGTAGGCATCGATCACTGTTTCTTTGCCGGTCAGGGCAGCGAACTCAATGGCCTTGGCGTACAGCACTTCGGTTTGTTCCGGGTTGACCTGGTAAAAGCTGCGGGGCGAAATGGCGAATTGCAGCCCGCACAGCGTATCGGTAATTTTGCCGGGGCCATACAGGGTACGCACATCGCCGCCCAGCACCGCGCTGGTGCGGCGGGGATTGCAGTTCTGCACCACGCTGGTCACCCAGGGGGCCTTTTCCCGCAGGGCTTTCACAAAATTGCGGCTGCCGGGCAGGTTTTCCTGCGCAGTCACCAGCACCACCAGCACCTGACCGCTGGTTTTACCGCGGCGCACCAGCACATGGCGCAACAGACCGGTGCCGCGATCCTCCTCAAAAGCAGGCCAGCGGCAGGCGCGGGCGGCTTCCAGCACAGCGGCAATGGTCTGGTTAATGACGGTATCCTGCAGCAAGCAGTCCGTATACGGCAGCACGCGGTGGGTGCCCGCTGCATAAATGCCGCATGTCAGTCGTCCACGCGGCCCGGTGGCAAAGGTGGCGATGGCCTTGTTACGGTAATGCCAAGGTTCTGCCTGCCCCAGCACGGGGGATACCGGGGCAAACCGCCCCAGCAGGCGTTGTTCCAACTGCTGCTTGTGCTTGAGCTGGTCGGGGTAGGGCTGGTTCAGCAGCGGGCAGCCGCCGCATTTCAATTTATAATTGGTGCAGGTTACAGGCATGGTGTTTGACCTTCTTCCCTTTCAGGGTTTTCAACATTTCTTTGGGCGTGCTATAATATAGTTTATACAGGGGGATCGGCGGTTCCGGGTATGAGCACCCCGGTGCACCAACTTTCCCCGCAGCAAAAGCTTTTTTCTCAAAACGGAGGCATAACGGTTATGAACGTACTTCTTATCAACGGCAGCCCGCACGCACATGGCTGTACAGACGCTGCTTTGCAGGAGATTGCCAAGGCTTTGAACGCTGACGGCATCGAAACCACCATCTACCACATTGGCGCTGTCCCGGTGGGCGGCTGTGTGGGCTGCGGCGGCTGCGCCAAAGTCGGACACTGCGTATTCGGCGGGCCAGTCGTTGATGTTCTGCCGCTGGTGGAAAAGGCCGACGGCATTGTGTTTGGTGCTCCGGTACATTATTCCACCGCCGCTGCCAGCATGCTGGGCTTCATGCACCGGCTGGGCTACAGCGCAGGCCGCCTGTTGGCACAAAAGCCCGCCGCTATTGTTACCAGCGCCCGCCGCGCCGGCACCACCAGCGCACTGGAAGCCCTGGAAAAGGTTCCCCAGTTCTGCCAGATGCCGCTGATCAGCTCCACCTACTGGCCGATGGTACACGGCAGCAACGCCGAACAGGCCGCCCTGGACGAAGAGGGCATGCAGATCATGCGCAACCTGGGCCACAACATGGCCTGGATCTTGAAGTGCATTGCCGCAGGCAAAGCCGCAGGGATTGAGCCGCCCAAGGCAGAAAATACCATCCGCACCAATTTCATCCGCTGATTTTGTAGTGGCAGTAGGGTGGGGTGCCCTCACCCCGCCACAGCCTCGTCCTGTTGCGTATTACAAAACTTGTGCCGAACCCCACTTATAGGGGCTTTGCCAGATATTTCGCCCCGGAACACGGCATACTTCCCCTTTACAAGCCAACCTTTCCCACCCGCAGCAGCCCGCAAAAGGCTGCTGCTTTTTATTCTGCCGTTTCCGGCGTGTGACCGGTGGGGTACACGTTTTGCAGCAGCGCCACGATCTGGTCATAGCTGGCAGAGCGGGATGCTGCCGATACATGCAGCGTAACGCCGCAGTCATAGTTCACTTCGGCCAGGATCATCTGGTAAGTGCCGCAGTCATACCGGACGGACTCGGTTTCTGCATCGGGGATGGTCAAATCAAAGTCATACCGCACGGTCTGGGCTTCCTCGTTCAATTCCGCGGCGGATTCTTCCAAAAAGTCCGTGTAAACATCCGATACCTGCAGCAGTACTGCCGTATAGCTCAGCTTGTTGCCAGTGGTAATGCCAATGGTATCCTCCTGCGACATGCTGGGTTCGTTCCAGATATTGGCATCATAGGTTACACTGATACCGTTTTCGCCGTCATAGGTCTGGTAGTCCTCGCCTTCCTCTTTGGTAAAGCTGTCACCACCGTACAGGTACAGCATCACATCGTTAAAGCCGCACCCGCTCAGGGGCAGGGCCAGTATTGCGGCAGCTGCCACAGCAGCAATTATTTTTTTGTATTGTTTCACAGTTATCATCCTCATGTCATAAAAGGAAGCCGATCACAGCCGCCCCGGCGCCAAAGGCCAGACCAGCCAGTACGTCGCTGGGGTAATGCACCCCTGTCAGCACGCGGGTCACAGCCACAACCGCCGCCAGCAGGCAGGCGGCCACGCCAAGCGGCACCCACACGGTAAACGCCGCCGCCACAATGGCTGCGGCAGAAAAGCAGTGGCGGCTGGGCATGCTTTGGCCTTTGGTATCCTTGGGGAACAGCGGCGTAAAGTTCAATGTCTCATACGGGCGCGGGCGGTTAATGGCCGCGCGCAGCAGCGTGCCCAAAACGAACACCGCCGCCGGGACCGCCAGCACGCGCCAGAACTGGCCGCTGCGCTGCCAGAGCGTAACGGCCAACACCACGCCATACACCAGATATACTCCCAGCACGCTGATCTTTTGTGCATATCCCAGCGCCCGCAGCGCCGCCGGGCGGGCACGGAACCAATCAAAAATTGCCTGATAGCGTTGTGCCGTCATTCTTTGCCCCCTTGTGTGCTGCGTCCAAAATCTTTATAATAGAAGCATACCATCCGCACCCGCCCTTGTCAAACACAGGGCCATGCGTTTTTTCAGGAGGGAATCCCTTGTTTGGTTTTGCTAATTTTCTGCTGTTGGCGCTCTTTGCCGCAGCGGTTTTTGACCTAATTTTTGCCCTTGCCAGGGGCGGCGGGCTGCGCGGGGCGTTGCACGGCCTGTGGAACACGCCGCACCTGTTATTTGGGCAGCAGCTGGCCGAATGGCGACTGCAGCTTGGCCGTATTCTGTTTGCCGCCGGGCTGGCCGCGTATGAGATCAGCGTGGTGTTCTGCAACAGCATGGCGCGCCAGAACTGGGCGTGGGTGCAGGGCGTGATGAGCCCCGTGCTGGAATGGCTCGCGTTCCTGTGCTTTGGTGCCAAGATTTTGTTCGGCACCCGCTACACCTGGCGGGAGCTGCTGGCTGGCGGAGCGCTGTATTTCATTGCCCGCTGGGTCTATTTCAACAGCCAGAACATCTGGTGGATCGGCATTGTGGTGGCGGTGCTTGCTGCCAAGGATGTTCCCCTGCGCCGCCCGCTGCAGGTCTATTTTGCCAGCGGCTGTGCCGCCATGGCGGTGGTGCTGGCACTGCACTTTGCCGGGATCGTTGCCCCGGACCTGACCAGCGAGCGGATGGGCGCTTTGCGCGGCACTTACGGCTACGGCCACCCCAACACATTCGGCGGACTGGTGTTCGGCCTGGTATTGGCCTATGCCCTGCTGCGTGCCCAAAAGGTGCGCTGGGTGGACTGCCTGCTGGTATTTGCCGTCGGCGTGTTTTTGCTGGTGGGGCCCGCCAGCCGCAGCGCTGCGCTGTGCACGCTGGCGCTGGCCGTTGGGCTGGTGTTCTGCCACCTGCGCGTCGGGCACAGTGTACCCCGTTGGTGGCCCGGCACCTGCGCCGGTATGGTGGGGCTTACGGCGGCGGTCAGTTACCTTTTGCCGCTGCTGGTCATCAAGGTGGGACCGTGGAACAATGATATCGGCCCCGCATGGCTGGCAAAGCTGGACTCCCTGCTCACCTGCCGCATCTCGCTGACCTGGATGGCCTACCGCCTGCTGGATGTCAAAATTGCAGGGCAGGTGTTCAACTGGCCCACAGTGGATAACAGTTTTGCTTTTGCACTGTTTCAGTTTGGTCCGGTGGTCGCCGCGCTGCTGGGTATTCTGTTTGCCGCCGCCCTGTGGGGTCACGCCAAACAGGGCCGCCGGGTTGAGGTTTGCTGCCTGTTTGCCATGCTGGCTTACGCCTATATGGAAGTTCAGCCCTTCCACCTGACGACCAACCCCACCGCCCTTCTGCTGTGCGGTGCTGTTTTTGCCCAAACTTCCGCCCGGTGGCAGAAAATCGAATAGACACACCGCGGCATGGGCATACTTCCGTTATAGGAAGGAGTGTTTTCCAACATGTGCAATTCTGTTCTTTCAAAAATCTGCCTGCTGCTGGCTATCATTGGCGGGCTAAACTGGGGCTTAGTGGGCATTTGGAAGCTGGATATCATTGCCTGGCTGCTGGGCGGCCAGACAAGCTGGGCGGCCCGCACCGTGTATATTCTGGTAGCGGCGGCAGCCATCTGCCTGATCCCCGCATTGTGCAGCCCCAGTAAAAAAGAGGAAGCCTGACACTGTAAAAGCCGGTGTACCGTTTGATTCATCTTACGGTACACCGGCTTTATTTTGTCTGTCTTATTGTTTTGTCTTGCACAGGCGGTCGAATTGCGGCAGCAGCGCAACGGTCACTGTGAAAAGCAAGAACCTCCACCGGGCCAAGTGGCGGTTCTTAGTTTACTAAGTTTCCTAAGCTCTTAGTCCAAAAGCCAACCGCTTACCGCAGTGCCTTTTTCTATTTTAGTGCGTCCATTTGCCAGTGTCAAATCTGTTCCAGCTCAATGGGCACCGCCAGCTTTTTGCGGCGGTTCTTGCGGGATACCGCCAGCACCAGCCCCACGCACAAATACACCATGACCACGCTGGACCCGCCTGCCGAGAAGAACGGCAGCGTTACGCCGATGACCGGCAGCACCTGCAAATTCATGCCCAGGTTGATGATGCACTGCCAGAACAGTGCGGCAAAGATGCCCACGCACAGATAGCGACCCAAAGCATCCGTGCTTTGCAGCGCTGCCAGCAGAATGCGCACCGAAATGCCCAGCAACAGCAGCAGAACCGTTACCGCCCCCACAAAGCCCATCGCGTTGGCCAGGTAGCTGAAGATAAAATCATTCCAGGAGTTTGGCACAAACACATGCTCGCCCCAAAGGCCGGTTCCGGTCAATCCGCCGGTTCCGATGGCCATAGCCCCCTTGTTCTGCTGGTAAGCGATATCGGCCAGAGCCGGGTTTTCGGGGTCCAGCACGGCAAAAATACGCTTGGCCTGGTAGCCTTTCAGCAGACCCGGGCGTAGTTTCAGCAGCAGGGCTGCACCACCGCCCGCAGCGGCCAGACCGCCAGCCACCAGCCAGCCGGAAATACCGCCCGCAAACACCATGACCAACCCAATGCCCAAAAATACCAGTGCCGTGCCGTCATCGCCCTGGATGTGAATGGCCAGCACCGGCAGCAGCACATGCACCGCCAGCGCCAGCAAATTGGCCGGCTTGTTCACCCGGCCGCGCACATGGTTCAGATGCAGGGCCAGGGTCAGTACAAAGCTGATTTTGGCCAGTTCCGCCGGTTGGAAAGTCATGCCGCCCACCCGGTACCAGCTGTAGTTGGAAGTACCGCCGGCATCGTACCCCACCGTTAAAAAGCTCAGGCGGACGTTGTGCAAAAACAGGGTAGGCAGCACCATACCCCAGGCCAGCACCGCATGCAGCGGCCAGGCACGGGCCAGCGCACGGTAGTCCACCGTAGAAACGATCAGCGCCAACAGGATGCCCAGCGCGCTGGCAATGAACTGTACCGATGCTTTGTTGATGGACCCCAGCTGGTTATGCCCAATAGAAACCAGTGTTACCACGCTGAGTGCCGAACACGCCGCGCACAGCGCCAGAAATATTCCGTCGATCTGCCGCAAATAGCGGCGTGTCAGCTGCAGCAATGGCCTGCCACCTTTCACTTTTGTTTTTCTTGTTCCCAGTATAGCACATTGCCCTGTGCAATGGTATTGGTTCCTGCTCGTATTACCGATTATTATACCGCGTTCCTGTGCAATATGCCACGCTTTGCGGCGTTTTATGGCGCGCCACACAAAAATATTTTACAAAGCAGGCTGGATGTTGTATAATAAAGTAGTTTATGCTGACTTAGCCGCTTACTTGTAGGAGGGCCTGCTGTATGGAAGAATATATTACCCATTCGCGGGATGAAACCGTGGCCCTGGGCCGCCGCCTTGCCGCAGAGCTTGCCCCCGGCAGCCTGATTGCCTTTACCGGCGGGCTGGGCGCTGGCAAAACCGCGTTCTGCCAGGGCATTGCAGAGGGCCTTGGCTGCACGGACCCTGTTTCCAGCCCAACCTTTGCCATTGTCAACTACTACCGCGGCCCGCGGCCCTTTGCCCATTTTGATTTGTACCGCATCCATACCGAAGTGGACCTTTCTGCCGCCGGTTTTTATGATTACCTGGATATGGGCGCTGTGGTTGCGGCGGAATGGAGCGAAAACTGCGCCGACCTGCTGGCGCTGGAAAACCCGATTTATATTAACATTGACCGGCTGGATGAAACCACCCGCAAGATTACCATCACCCGGCCTGGGGCTTGACGCCACGCCCTTTTGGAAAGGAAGAACTGACCCCGAATGAACATTCTTGCCATTGATACGGCGGGCAAAACTGCCGCCGTCGCTGTGATGCGCGACGATACTTTATTATATGAGATGGCTTCCAACACCGGGCTGACCCACAGCGAGACCCTGCTGCCCATGGTGGATACCGCCCTGAAAGCCTGCGGCCTGACCCCCGCCCAGCTGGATTTGTACGCCGTGACCAACGGTCCCGGCAGCTTTACCGGGCTGCGCATCGGTCTTGCCGCCGTCAAGGGGCTGGCTTTTGCGGCCAACACCCCCTGCGCCGGGGTTTCCACCATGGCTGCCTTGGCTTACGGCGTGTGCGGGGAAGGTACTGTGATTGGCGCACAGGACGCCCGCCGCGGCCAGGTGTACTGGGCCGGGTTTGACCTTGCCACCCACGCCCGGTTGACCCCGGACGCCGCTGAACCGGTCACTGCGCTGGAAACTTTTGTAAAAGAGTGCAAAAAGCCTTTGATTTTTGTTGGCGATGGTGCCGCATTGTGCTACAATACATATAAAGACCAGCCCGGCATTCTGCCCTGCCCCCAGCCGCTGCGCATTTTGCGCGGCGCAGGGGTTGCCCTGGCGGGCAAAGCCATGTGGGATGCGGGCACCTGCGTTTCCCCCGCAGAGCTGCTGCCGGATTATCACCGTTTAAGCCAGGCTGAGCGTGAGCGCGCCGAGCGCGAAGCCGCCCAACAATCCGCCACGAATTGAAAGGATCTTGATTATGGCTGTACAATTTGAAAAACCGATTGCCCTGGGTGCTGACCACGGCGGTTATGAGCTGAAAGAGGCCATCAAACAGCATTTGGAAGAGCGCGGCATTGCTTACCGCGACTTTGGAACCAACAGCACCGCCAGCTGTGACTATCCCGATTATGCCGCCGCCACCTGCGGCGCTGTGACCAATGGCAGCAGCGATTTCGCCATCCTGTGCTGCGGCACGGGTGTGGGCATGTCGATGTGTGCCAACAAGATCAAGGGCATCCGCGCCTGCTGCTGCTCGGAGGCGTTCAGCGCCGAGTACACCCGCCGCCACAACAACGCCAATACCCTGTGCCTGGGCGGCCGCGTTGTGGGCCCCGGCCTTGCCTGCCAGATCGTTGACGCCTTTTTGGACCACGAATTTGAGGGTGGCCGCCACCAGAAGCGCATTGACAAGATGATGGCGCTGGAAACCCTTTAAGGCTCCCCCACTGTTGTACCCCGCCTGGTACCAGGCTTTGCATTGTATCCGATGAATTTTCATATTGTAAGGAGAATCTGCCATGAGCGTTGTTAAAATTGTAGACCATCCCCTGATCCAGCACAAAATCAGCCTGATGCGTGACCGCAACACCGGCACCAAAGAGTTCCGTGATCTGGTCAGCGAAATTGCCACCCTGCTGTGCTATGAGGCCACCCGCGACCTGCCCACCGAGGAAGTTGAAGTGGAAACTCCGATTGCTCTGGCTCGCACCCATGTGCTGGCTGGCCGCAAGCTGGCCCTGGTTCCCATCCTGCGCGCCGGTCTGGGCATGGTGGACGGCATGCTGACCCTGATCCCCGCTGCAAAGGTCGGCCACATTGGCCTGTACCGCAATGAGGAGACCCTGGAGCCTGTGGAATATTATTGCAAGCTGCCCAAGGATATTGCCGAGCGCGATGTTTTTGTTCTGGATCCCATGCTGGCTACCGGCGGCAGCGCCATTGACGCCATTGGCCAGATCAAAAAGCGCGGTGCCAAGCACATCAAGTTCATTGGCCTGATTGCCGCCCCCGAAGGACTGAAAGCCCTGCACGAAGCACACCCCGATGTTGACATTTATGTTGCCGCACAGGATGAAAAGCTGAACGAGAACGGCTACATCATCCCCGGCCTGGGCGATGCAGGCGACCGCATCTTCGGCACCAAGTAATATTTCCCCATAAAAGTTCATGACCCCCTCAGCGCTGGCTGTGGGGGTCATTTTGTTTTGCGGTAAAACCTGTTATGACGTATAAAGCAGTGTTTCGGAACGGTCAAGACCGTTCCCTACAGATAAGGCAATACCGCATAATTCTAAGTGCCGATACGGCGAGCGAGGTGCGGCAGATGCCGGAGCGGTGCTTAAGCCGCAAGGCGGGAATTGTGCGGTGTTGTCCTTACTCTTTTTTCATCTCTTTATACTCAAAAAACTCAAATCCGCTCTTTTTGTACACATGCACAGCGCGGGCGTTTTCTTCTTCCACTTCCAGCCGCAGCAGAGCATCCGGGTATTTCTTCGTTATGTAATCAATAAACTGACTGCCAATGCCAAGGCCGCGGTATTCCGCCTTGATATAAATATCCTCCAGCCAGATGCACTGCCTGCCGTACTCGGTCGAAAAGCTCTTGGCCGCCATGCCATAGCCCTGCACAGCGCCGTCCTGCTCAAACATATAGCCCTCTACATACGGGTTATCGCTGATACAGCCCTCAATGTCCCGCGCAAAGATTTCATCCGAGCCATTGCTCAGCACGGCGGGTGAATTGTAGAACACCCGCATCATCTCCATCACGCTGTCTTTGTCCGCCGGGGTCATGGCTCTGATCGTTGTATTCATATTTGTATTCCTACTTTCCAGTTCTTTGTATAAAATATCCCGCACCTTATCCCCATAGCAGATCACATGGTTCGCCGCAATGGTGTAGCCGCGGTGCAGGCCGGTGTACAGGCTGGCGGCATTATCCGGATGCACGGTTGCCAAAAGGTGGCGGTAACGGCTGCCGCGCAGGGTATCTTCCGCCATCAGCAGCAGCTTACCCTCCAGCCCATTGCCCTGATAGGGCGGGGCCACGCAGCAGCTGTCCATCTGGGCAGTGGTGTTCAGCTCTTCTTCGCTCATGCCCAACTGCCAGCCCAGAGCATCAGGGGCAGTACCGGCCAGCTTGACGGTAAAATACGCTGCCAGTGCGCCGGTCGTTTTTTCCTCCGCCACCAGGCAAAAGCCCTTGGGGCCGCTGATATGCTCCGCCATATACACCGCATCATCCGGCACAAACCATTCCGGGTGCTGCAAATTGGCCATGGCATCCGCCATCACCTGCATAATGGCCTCTACATCCGCCGGGCGGGCAGGGCGCAGTTCAAATTTCATCTTGGTTCACCCTTGTGTTTTGGCGTTCTGGGCCGCAATGCAGCGCTGCATCCAGCCGCCTTTTGCGTAATAGATCGCAAACAGCACGGTTGCGGTGATCCAGGTCAGTGGGTAGCTGAATTCCACCACCGAAATTTCATGCTTGAACGGCAGCGCCACCGCCAGCCACACAATACGCATGATGCACACCGCAAACACTGTGATGATGGTGGGCACCCGCACATCACCGCAGCCGCGCAGCGCGCCGGAAAAGATTTCAATGCAGATATAGGTCATATACACCGGCACCAGGTAGTGCATCATCTGCACTCCCTGCGCCACCACGGCATCGTCCGAGCTGAACAGCCGGAACAGCAGCTGGGCCGATGGATACAGTGCCAGGCTGATGCAAAGGGTGGTACCCGCCGTCATGGCAAGGCAGGTCATGGTGCCGCGGCGCACGCGGTCATACTGGCGTGCGCCAAAGTTCTGGCCCGCAAAGGTGGTAACGGCAATGCCAAAGGAGCTGACCGTCATCCAGAACAGGAAGTCGATCTTGCCGTACACACTCCATGCGGCAACGGCAACGGTGCCAAACCCATTGATGGCGCTCTGGATGGTCATGTTGCTGATGCTGTACAGCGCGCTCTGTGCCGCGCCCGGCAGGCCGATGCGGCAGATCGCCAGCAGCACGCTGCGTTCAATGCGGATATTTTTGAGCTGCAAATGCCACGGCATGCCCTGGGAGCCATGGATGCACCGCACTGTCAGCACGGCGCTGACCACCTGGCTGGCCACCGTGGCAATGGCCGCGCCGGCCACCCCCAGCGGAATGACCGCCACCAGCACAATATCCAGCACAATGTTGACGATGGAAGCCACGATCAAAAAGTACAGCGGCCGTTTGGAATCGCCCACCGCGCGCAGGATGTTGGTGCCCATGTTGTAAATCATCTGCGGAATCATGCCCAGAAAGTAGATTTGCAAATACTCGGACGCCATACCCACGATTTCATCCGGCGTCTGCATCAGGCGCAGCACCGGGCGGCTGATGAGCAGGCCGATCACCGTCAGCGCCGCGCCGCCCGCAATGGCAAGGGCCAGTGCCGTGTGCACCTGGCGGTTCACTTCATCGTGGTCCCCCGCGCCAAAGCTTTGGGCAATAATCACCCCCGCGCCGCTGCACAGGCCCACAAAAAGCCCCACCAGCAGCTGCACAAAAGAGCTGGTTGCCCCCACAGCTGCCAGCGCCTGGGTACCCACAAAGTTGCCGACGATCAGGGTATCCACCGTATTGTACAGCTGCTGGAACATGGTGCCCAGCCAGATGGGAAAAAAGAATAACAGCAGCTGCCGCGGTATGCTTCCTGTAATAATCGCGTTGTTCTGCTCCGGCGTTCTTGCCATAAACATCCTCCACATAACGTAAGCGCACCGCCACAGGCATTGTCCGCCCTGTCACAGTGCGCAGTCCTTTGCGGGGCGCGGTTTCTTCCTCAATTCCCGCCGCGCCCTGCTTTTTCTATTCCTTACCTATTCAATGTATGCTATAATGTGGGTATTGTCAAGCTTTTGTTTTGTTGTTGAAGGTGGTCATGGTTTGAACAGTTCACTTGGTATTTTGTGGCAGGCGTGCCCCGGCGGTGCGCGCATTCTGCGCGTGTTTGGGGACAGCCCCTGCCCCGCGCTGCCAGTGCAGATCGAAGGGTTCCCTGTTGTGGAGATCGGCCCCTACTGCTTTGCGCAGAACCAGCGCAGCCAGCCTGCTGATGCCCGATTTTGGAGCGTTGACGGCCGCGGCCCCGCTGCTTACCCCCACCCCATTGCGGGGGATTTTGTGCAGGGCGTTACCCTGCCCGCCGGGGTGCGGGCGCTGCATAACGCTGCCTTTTATAACTGCCGCAAGCTGGAATGGCTGTGCGCCGGTTCCGCGCTGGAAAGTGTGGGCAGCGATCTGTTCACCAACTGCCGCGCGCTTGACCGCTTTATCTTAGATGCCGCCCCCGATGCCCCCACTGGGCTGAAAAAGCTGGTGGCCGCCGTCAGCGCGGACATCGGCGCGGTGTTTGCCCCCGGCGGGGCGGTGCAGGCCAAAGTGTTCTACCCGGAATACTTTGAATTTTTGGACGAAAATACCCCCGCCCATATTTTTAACCACAGCATTGAGGGCGAGGGTTACCGCTACCGCCAATGCTTTGACGGCAGCGTGCTCCGCTTTGCGGAGTATGACGCGGCTTTCCCCCAGGCATGCGTGGGCGAAAGCGAAAAAACACTCTGCCGCATTGCGCTGGATCGGCTGTGTATCCCATATGCCCTGCTGCCGGAAGCACAGGGCATCTACAGCGCTTATCTGGCCGCCCATGCCGCCAGCGCCGCGGCCCCGCTGATTGCCCAGCACGATACAGAATCTTTGCAGCTGGTGCTGAAACTGGCGGACGAGGAAAGCCGCCGCCAGATTGCATTGGCCTGTTCCCAGTCCGGCTGGAGCGAGGGCGCAGCCCTGACCCTTGGCGGCCAGCGCCCCCGCAGGCAGAAAACCTATGATTTTGACGACCTTTGATGTGCCGTAGATTCCCCATACTTTGGTGGTGATGATCAATGCCCTCCCAACATGTTTTGACCCAGGAAGAATGGGTTGCCGCCATGGCCAAACGCGCCATGGACCGCATCCGCAGTGAGCTGTACCTGGACCTGCGCTACATGAACGCGGCCCTGGGTGCGCTGGTGCCCACCCCTGCCGCGGGGCTGCACAACCTTGCCACAGACGGCGCGGCTTTGTGCTATGACCCGGAATGGTTCATTGGGCTGTACCGCAGCAACCGGCGCTATCTGCCCCGCGCGGTGCTGCACAGCGTTCTGCACTGCGTGTTCCGCCACCCCTGGCTGCGCGGAGGCCGGGACGCCAGCCTGTGGGGGCTGGCCTGCGATATTGCCGTGGAGCAGACGATTGATGCCTTGCAGGTGCCATCCCTGACCCGTCCGGTGGGCTGGCTGCGGCAAAAAACCTACCAGGCACTGCGCAAAAACGGGGCCATGCCCGCCGCCGGGCCCATTTACCGCTGGCTTGCCGCTCAGGAGCCTGACGAACTGCAAAAGCTGCACCGGGAATTTGTGTGCGACAGCCACCGCCTTTGGCCCAAGGACCCCACCAGCCAGCAGGCTCAGGTGCAGGGCCGCCGCTGGGAACAGCTTGGGCGCGAAACCCGCATCAGCATGCAGCAGGCAGGCCAGCAGGCCGGGCAGGCTGCCGGGGCCGAAACGATGCAGGCACAGATCGAAGCAGCCCACAGCCGCCGCCTGTACAAGGACTTTCTGCGCCGCTTTGCCGTGATGCGCGAAGAGCCCCGCCTGGACCCCGACGAGTTTGACCTGGGCTACTACTCTTACGGCCTGCGCACCTACGGCAACCTGCCCTTGATTGAGCCGCTGGAAAGCCGGGAGAGCAAAAAAATCCGGGATTTTGTCATTGTGATCGACACGAGCGAGTCCACCTCCGGCGAGCTGGTCAAGGCATTTTTGAAAGAAACGTTCGGCCTGCTTAAAACCGGCGAGAGCTTTTTTGCCAAATGCAACATCGCCGTGATGCAGTGTGACGATGCGGTGCGTAACCTGACCTTTCTGCACAGCACCGACGAGCTGGACCGCTTTGCCGCCTGCCTGACCCTGACCGGCGGCGGAGGCACAGACTTCCGCCCCGCGTTTGCCAAAATTGAGGAACTGCGCCGGGACGGCACCCTGCGGGATTTGCAGGGCGTGCTTTACTTTACCGATGGCAAAGGCACCTACCCTACCAGGCGCCCGCCTTACGAGACAGCTTTTCTGTTTTTGGAAACCGGCACCCCGCCGCCCGATACCCCGCCCTGGGCCATGCGGCTGGTTTTAAGCCCGGAAGAATTTTTGCCTGACCCGGTGCCCAAAACGCCGGAAATTGACTGGCAGGAGAACGAAACCGAGGACCTGCCCGAGTTGTAATTCATCTTATTTGTTCCTAATGTTTTGATGAAGGAGTGTACCCCCCATGGACATCAAACGCGCCAAACAGGAAATTGAACACGCGGTCAAGGCATACCTTGCCGTGGACGATACCGGCACCCCGCTGATTCCGCCCATCCGCCAGCGGCCTATTCTGCTGATGGGCCCGCCGGGCGTTGGCAAAACCCAGATCATGGAGCAGATCGCGCAGGAATGCGGCATTGCGCTGGTGGCATACACCATCACCCACCACACCCGCCAAAGCGCCGTGGGCCTGCCATTTATCCGCCACCGCAATTTTGGCGGCGCGGACCGCAGCGTAACGGAGTACACAATGAGCGAGATCATTGCCAGCGTGTATGACAAGATGGAGCAGACCGGCCTGGAACACGGTATTTTGTTTATTGACGAGATCAACTGTGTATCCGAAACACTGGCTCCCACCATGCTGCAATTTTTGCAGTGCAAAACCTTTGGCAACCAGGCTGTGCCCGCCGGCTGGGTGATTGTTGCCGCCGGCAACCCGCCGGAGTACAACAAGAGCGTGCGGGATTTTGACCTTGTCACACTGGACCGTGTACGCCGCATTGATATTGAGCCGAACCTTGCCGTCTGGCAGGAGTATGCCCGCGCCCACCGCCTGCACCCCGCTGTGCAGGCTTACCTGGAGCTGCGCCCCCAGCATTTTTACCGCATCCAGAACGATGTGGACGGACCGCAGTTTGTCACGGCCCGCGGTTGGGAGGATCTTTCCGCCATGCTGACGGCCTGCACCAAGCTGGATTTGCCGGTGGACGAAGCCCTGATCGGCCAGTACCTGCGCCACCCTGAAGTTGCCCGCGATTTTGCTGCCTATTGGGAGCTGTACAAAAAGTACCGCCAGGATTACGGCGTGGAAGATATTTTGCAGGGCCGCCCCTTTGCCGCCGTGCTGGAGCGCGCACAGAAAGCCGCTTTTGATGAGCGCATCAGCCTTGTCAGCCTGCTGTTGGCCGGGCTGAACACCCGCTTTGCCGCTGCCCGCCGGGCGGACGCGGTGACGGACGCCTGCTACCAGGAAATGCGCAGCTTTAAGCGCACCCTGAACAACGCCGACCCCGCCCAGGATGGTTTTGTGCCCGCCGCCGTGTTTGCCGCGCAGGTCAATGTCTATGCGGACCACCTGACCGCGCAAAAGGCTGCCGGCGCCCTGACTGGGGAAGAGCTGGCTGTTGTCACCACCGCCAGCGCTCTGCTGCATGCCTGGGTCGCTGCCCTTGACCCCGCGCTGGATCGCGATGCTGCCTTTGATGCCGTGCGCGCCAGCTTTAACGCCCAGGTGCGCAAGCGGGAGGATGCCGTCGGCCTGGCCGGGGACGCGCTGGAAAGCGCCTTTGACTTTATGGAAAGTGCCTTTGCCGATGGGCAGGAGATGGTGGTTTTTGTCAATGAGCTGGCCCTTGGGCCGGACTCTGCCGCCTACCTGGCCGACAACGAATGTGAGCGCTTTGAAACCTACAGCAAGCGCCTGCTGCTGCACAGCGGCCAGGATGATATTTTAGCCGAGCTCCAGCGTGATGACATCCGCCAGGGCGAGCACAGCATGGAGTTTTAAGCTCCCTGTGCAGGCATAAAACCGCCCGGCCGCTTGCAAAGGAGTTTATAACGTTATGATGATCGAACATATCGCACTTTATGTAAATGATCTGGAAGCCGCCAGAACATTCTTTATGAAATATCTGGGCGCAGCGTCAAACGATGGATACCATAACCCCAAAACAGACTTCCGCTCGTATTTCCTCACGTTTGATGATGGCGCACGGCTTGAGCTGATGCACAAACCGGAAATGCCGGATCAGCCAAAAGAGCTTTCCCGTACCGGATATGCCCATATCGCGTTCCGCGTGGGCAGCCGTGAAAAAGTAGACGCCTTGACCGCAGAACTGAAAGCCGACGGCTATAAGGTCATCAGTGGCCCCAGAACGACCGGCGACGGCTATTACGAAAGCTGCATTGCTGCGATCGAGGGGAACCAGATCGAACTCACGGTTTGATCATATCGTTCCTGCATCGGCCGCAGGGCGCACCGTTGGGGGTAAATCTCCCCGCCGTTTTTAGGCAATACCGCATAATTCTAAGTGCCGATACGGCGAGCGAGGTGCGGCAGATGCCAAGCCAAAAGCGCAGATAATACTGGATGTCTTATCGAGCATTTTGGCAACGCAGATGCCGTGCCGCAGCTGCCGGAGCGGTGCTTAAGCCGCAAGGCGGGAATTGTGCGGTGTTGCCTTAGTTTTATCGAGAGAGGGAATGTATATGCAGCCGTTATCCACCCGCACGGAACATTTTACCGATTCCGTTATCCGCCGCATGACCCGCGTCAGCGCTAAGTACGGTGCCATCAATCTTTCCCAGGGTTACCCGGATTTCAACCCGCCGTCTGCGATTCTGGACCGCCTGGCCGAAGTATCGCACGAAAACTTCCACCAGTATTCCATCACCTGGGGTGCGCAGAACTTCCGCGAAGCACTGGCCGAAAAGCAGTCCCGCCTGATGGGGCGGCAGATCGACCCCAACACCGAGATTGTGACCACCTGCGGCAGTACCGAGGCCATGATGGCCGCCATGATGACCGTTGCCAACCCCGGCGATAAAGTCATTGTCTTTTCGCCTTTTTATGAAAATTACGGCGCCGACACCATCCTTTCCGGTGCCGAGCCGATCTATGTTCCGCTGCATCCCCCGCTGTTCAACTTTAATGTGGACGAGCTGGAAGCCGCGTTCCGCCAGCACCCCAAGGCGCTGATTCTCTGCAACCCCTCCAACCCCTGCGGCAAGGTGTTCACCCGCGCAGAGCTGGAACTGATTGCCGACATGGCCGAAAAGTACGATACCTACGTTATCACCGATGAAGTGTACGAGCACATCGTCTATGCGCCCTACCAGCACACCTATTTTGCCACCCTGCCTGGCATGTGGCAGCGCACCATCTCCTGCAGCTCGTTGTCCAAAACCTACTCCATCACCGGCTGGCGGCTGGGCTACACCATTGCCCCGCCGGAAATCACTGACCGCATTAAAAAAGTGCATGACTTTTTGACGGTCGGCGCCGCTGCGCCCTTGCAGGAGGCCGTTATTCCCGGCCTGCGCTTCGGCCAGGAATACTATAACGACCTGCTTGCCACTTATACCCGCAAGCGGGACCTGTTTGTGGAAGGTCTGGATGCCATCGGCCTGCAGCACACGGTTCCCCAGGGCGCTTATTACATCCTGATGGATATTTCCGAGTTTGGCTTTGACAGCGACCTGGAATTCTGCGAAGTGCTGGCCCGCGATGTCGGCGTGGGCGCTGTTCCGGGGTCCAGCTTTTTCCGGGAGCCGGTCAACCATCTGATCCGCTTCCACTTTGCCAAGCGGGACGAAACCCTGTGTGCCGCCCTGAACCGCCTGGAAACCATCCGCAAAAAAATCCCGGCCAGAAAGTGACGAACTTGCGTGGGCAGTTTGGCAAATCGGAATTATGAAAGAAGGAAAAAGTAATGGATGAACAGAAAAAAATGTTTACGAATAAATCAGTTACACTTTTTTTAGTAATAGTCATTTCAGTTAGTGCAATATTCGAAACGATAGTTATTGCACTAAGAGCTATGGGGTTAGCTGTTTTTTTAATGTGGGTTCCCACAATAGCGGCAATAATTGCAGGATGTATATCGCAGAAAGAAAGTAACGGAAAAATATCATTCAAAAAATTACTTCAGAGTATTGGATTTCAGAAGACATCAATTAAATGGATACTATTATCTTGTTTAATTCCGGCAGTTTACATAGGAATACCATATGTGCTTTTTTGGATTGCTTTTCCCAATAGTTTAGATATGAGTAAAGCATCCGTCATTCAGTTGGTTCTTATGTCTGTTGTTGGGATTTTCATAGGCTTGATTACAGCTATCGGTGAGGAAATTGGGTGGAGAGGTTATTTAGTTCCAGCTACCTTAGAAAGAGTAGGAATAAAAAAGGCACTAATATATACTTCTATATTTTGGGGTGTATGGCACTTGCCTATTCTTATATCAGGTCTGTATATGCCGGGAACTCCCGCATGGTATTCTGTTCCGGCTTTTCTTTTTATGATTATACCTGTTGGAATGATTTACGGAATAATAACGATAAAAACAAAAAGTATTTGGCCTGCTATCTTTTTGCATGCAGCTCATAATACTTTTGACCAGTTGATTTTTGGAACAGTAACCGTTGCTAATAACAAAATGTTTTTTGTGAGTGAAACAGGTATATTTACTATTATTTTTGCATGGATCGTAGCTGTTTTTCTTTATAAAAAATGCAATGACTAAATGGTAATTTATAGATTAGGATTACCCTATTACAAAGAATTTGACAATTTCCAGTTTGCGCTAGCAGCAAACACCCCAAGATCCTGCACCACCATGTTACCGGGAGGATTTTTCCATGATATATCTGGATAATGCTGCCACCACGCGCCCCTGCCCCGCTGCGCTGGATGCCATGCGCACCGCGCTGGAGGATGCCTGGGGCAATCCGTCCGCGTTGTACCGCCCCGGTCAGCAGGCCCGCAAGCTGCTGGAGGACGCCCGCCGCACGGTGGCCCGCGTACTGCACGCCGCGCGCCCGGCGGAAATCACCTTTACCAGCGGCGGCACCGAATCCGACGTACAGGCTTTATACACCGGTGCCGCCCTGGGCGCTGCCGCAGGCAAACGGCACATCATCTCCACCCAGATCGAGCACCACGCCGTGCTGCATACTTTACAGGCGCTGCAAACGCAGGGTTTCACTGTAACCTTGCTGCCGCCGAGCGCCGCCGGGCTTATCACCCCGCAGCAGCTGGCGGACGCCTTGCAGCCGGACACCTGCCTGGTCAGCATCATGTTTGCCAACAACGAAATCGGCACCGTGCAGCCCATTGCGGAACTTGGCGCCCTCTGCCGGGAGCGCGGCGTGCTGTTCCACACTGACGCTGTACAGGCTGCCGGGCACCTGGCCATTGATGTGCAGACCACGAACATTGACCTGCTCAGCCTTTCCGGCCACAAGTTCCACGGGCCAAAGGGAGCCGGTGCGCTGTATACCCGGCGCGGTATTGCCTTGCAGAACGTGCTGTACGGCGGCGGCCAGGAGCGCGGCCACCGCGCGGGCACTGAGAACGTACCCGCCATCGCGGGCCTTGCTGCGGCACTGGCCCAGGCGGATGCTAACCTGCCCGCCAACACGGCCCGCTGCCTGGATTTGCGCCAGCGCCTGACGGAGCGGCTGCTGGCCATTCCCGGCACCCACCTGAACGGCGATGCGGCCCAGCGCCTGCCCGGCAATGTGAACATTACCTTTGACAGCGTGGAGGCCGAAACCCTGCTGCTGCTTTTGGACGAAGCCGGGATCTGCGCTTCCGCGGGCTCTGCCTGTTCCGCCGGTGCGGTGGAACCCAGCCATGTACTGCTGGCCCTTGGCCTGACCCCCGCCCAGGCCAAAAGCACCCTGCGGCTGACGCTGGATGCCGCCAACACGGCGGAAGAAATCGACACCGCTACCGCTGTGATCACTGCCTGCGTACAGCGCCTGCGCGATGGCGTGCGGTAAGGCGTTTACCCTATTTTCGAGGTGAGATGTCCGGCAGGGCCAGTCTACGGGACGATGCAAGCATTGACCCCTGCAGATTGATTTTTAAGGTTGGTGGTAAGGAACCTTCAGGCCGCCTCGCGTCCAGCGCAAACAGCGCCCCGGCCCCTTCTGTCTCTCTGCGACATTCCCCCCGCGGGGAGCTTGTCACCACAGGTGACTGAGGGGTGGTTCTCCGCCGCCAACTTAAATTCAGCGGAATAACCCCTTCCCCTGTCGTGCGTTTGGCTTTCTAGCCACATACTTTCATTGGCCGCCCGCTAACCTAATGCAATCCCCCCTGCATTGCGAAATTTGCCGCTCACACAACATCTGAACCATCCACCAACAGCATCCGAGCTTTTATACGTCTGTACAAAATATTTTGTACAGCTGTCTGATTTTAAGGGCAATACCGCATAATTCTAAGTGCCGATACGGCGAGCGAGGTGCGGCAGATGCCAAGCCAAAAGCGCAGATAATACTGGATGTCTTATCGAGCATTTTGGCAACGCAGATGCCGTGCCGCAGCCGCCGGAGCGGTGCTTAAGCCGCAAGGCGGGAATTGTGCGGTGTTGCCCATAATTTTATTGCTCATATTCCCCAAGCCGCACGCTGATGTGCGGCTGTTTTTTTACCTTTTTGTAAATATTTGCTCAAATATTTGACATTTTTTTTTATTGTGTTAAAATTATGTGTATTCACGATTGCTTACCACCCAATCATGTTGCATCCCAGCGCTGTTTTTTTGCCGCCGGGCGCTGCCGCACAGAAAGAGGTTTTTCCGCATGATTCGTATTTTGACTGATTCCGCTTCCGATCTGACCGCGACCGACAGTGCCCGTCCCGGCGTGTACACTGTGCCCCTGTCCGTTACCTTTGCCGATGGCACCGGCGGGCTGGACGGTGTGGAGCTGACGGCTGATGAATTTTATGCACATCTGAAAGTGGACAAGGTTCCCCCCCGCACCAGCCAGCCCAGCCCCCAATCCTTTATGACAATTTTTGAGGATGCCAAGGAGAACGGCGATCAGGTAATTGCCATTTTGATCAGTTCTAACCTGTCCGGCACCTATCAGTGCGCGCGGCTGGCAGCGGAAAGCTGCGATTTTGAGGATGTCTTTTTTGTGGATTCCCGCACGGCATCCCAGGGCGAGGGCATCCTGATTCGCGAAGCGCTGCGCCTGCGCGACGAGGAGCACCTGCCCGCGCACGCGATTGTCGCTGAGCTGGAACAGCTCAAGCAGCGCATCCGCGTTCTGGCCGTAGTGGACAGCCTGAAGCACCTGCACAAGGGCGGGCGTTTGCCCGCCGCGGTGGCGCTGGTGGGCGGTGCCCTGGGTGTCAAGCCGGTGCTTTCGGTCGTGGATGGGCAGATCAAGCTGGCGGACACGGCCCGCGGCCGCCCCGGCGCGTTTGTGGCAATGTTTAAGAACATTGAAAAGATGGGCGGCGTGGACCCTCGGTACGGGTACGTTCTGCTGTATTCGGACGAAAAAGGTGTACTGGCCCCCCTCCACCATTACATGCACGAAAACCTGCACATGACCGGCGGGCACGTTGCCCGCCTTGGCCCCGTCATCGCCTCTCACGCCGGCCCCGGCTGCGCAGGCCTGGTGTTTGTGACAAAAGAGTAAGATTTATACGGGGGATTTTGTTCCTTCTTTGAAAAGAAGGGAACCGAAGAAACTTTAATACAATATTATATTAAATTATAATTTAGGCAGCTGCCCAAGAGTTTTATGAGCAGCTGTCTTTTTATTGTTTGCCGCTCTTTTTGTTCTGCTCCGTAGTGAACGGTCTTGACCGTTCCGAAACCTATATACAATATCCCACAGACCCCAAATATGGCAAGTATCCGGAACATTTTATAACGGGATGTTTTCTTTAAAACGTTCTCGTGCCTATACCTTAACCGCCCTCTTTTTTCCCCACCAACACCAAAAGCCCCACCAAACAGCCACATCAATGGCCGCCCGGCGGGGCTTTCAACTTTAATATTTACTCTGTCAACGTCAATGCAATGGACAGGTCCTTCAGCTGCTGCGGGTCAACAATATCCGGTGCGCCGGACATCGGCTCGCCTGCGTTCTGCACCTTCGGGAATGCGATGACATCGCGGATGGAATCCTTCTTCAGCATCAGCATTACCATGCGGTCCAGGCCGTAAGCCATGCCGCCGTGCGGGGGTGCGCCGAACTTGTAGGCATCCATCAGGAAGCCAAAGCTCTCGCGGGCCTTTTCCTCGGTAAAGCCCAGGGCCTTGAACATGCGGTCCTGCAAAGCGGGGTCATTGATACGCATAGAACCGCCGCCCATCTCAACGCCGTTCAGTACAATATCGTATGCCACGGCATGGCAGGCACCGGGGTCGGTTTCCACCTTGTCAATATCCTCTGCCTTGGGCAGGGTGAACGGATGATGCATGGCCATCCAGCGGCCCTCCTGCTCGCTGTACTCAAACAGCGGGAAGTCCACCACCCACAGGAAGTTGAACTTGTCGGGGTCGATCAGGCCGTACTTGCGGCCGATTTCCAAACGAACCTGGCCCAGCGCGGTGCAGGCCTTGACCCAGTCAGCATCGCTGACGATCAGCAGCACGTCGCCGGTTTCCAGCTCCATCGCCTTGTACAGGGCTGCCTTTTCCTCTTCGGTCAGGAACTTTTCAAAGCTGGAAGAAGTGCCTTCCTCGGTCAGGCGGCTGAATGCCAGGCCCTTAGCGCCATAAGTCTTGGCAACCTCGCCCAGTTTGTCAATGTGCTTGCGGGTCAGCTTGCCAGCCAGGCCCTTGGCATTGATGGCGCGGATGCTGCCGCCCTGCTCCAACACTGCGGCAAAGGGCTTAAACTCGGTGCCATCAAAAATGTCGGTCACATCCACAATTTCCAGGCCAAAGCGGGTATCCGGTTTATCGGAGCCAAAACGGCCCATAGCCTCGTCCCACGGCATACGCACGAACGGGGTCTGCACATCCACGCCCAGCATCTCTTTCCACAGGCGCTTGATCAGACCTTCGTTGATGGTCATGATATCGTCCTCATTGACAAAGGACATTTCCTCGTCCACCTGGGTGAACTCCGGCTGGCGGTCAGCGCGCAGGTCCTCATCGCGGTAGCAGCGGGCGATCTGGAAGTAGCGGTCAAAGCCGGACAGCATCAAAATCTGCTTGTACAGCTGCGGGCTCTGCGGCAGGGCGTAGAAATGGCCGGGCTGCACACGGCTGGGCACCAGATAGTCACGGGCACCTTCCGGCGTGGACTTGATCAGGGTCGGGGTTTCAATCTCGGTAAAGTGGTTATCGCAGAAATAGCTGCGGATGATCTGCATGATCTTGCTGCGCAGCACAATGGGCTCGTGCATCGAAGGACGGCGCAGATCCAGGTAGCGGTAACGCAGGCGCAGGTCATCGTTGACGTTGATATCATCGCGGATTTCGAACGGCGGGGTCTGGGCTTCACTCAGAATGCGCAGTTCGCTGACATACAGCTCCACATCGCCAGTGGCGATCTTGGTGGTCTTGGCGGCGCGCTCACGCAGCAGGCCGCGGCAGATCACAACATACTCGCTTTTCAGGCTTTCTGCTTTAGCAAAAACGTCTTTCGGCGTATCCTCATCAAAAACAAGCTGCAAAATACCGGTTGTATCGCGCAGGTCGGCAAAAATAATACCGCCTTTGTCGCGTGCACGGGCGATGGAACCGCAAACGGTCATCTCCTGGCCAACGTTTGACATACTCACTTCGCCGCAATAGTTGGTACGGCGCAGGCTGCCCATCGTTTCCATAGGTAACTCCCCTTTTCTGTTAAGTGACAATTTATTATACAGCGGTTTGCACTGTTTTGCAAGGAACCCCCGCATTTTTCCCCGAAAATACGCATTTTGCCTTGTTCTGCGTCTTTCCTGCCCCGCTGCAGCTTCTAACTCCTAACTCTGTTCTCCCAGTTCCAGCCGTTTGAACCCTTCGCCTTCCACCTCGTTCGCCTGCAGCATCACGATAAAACTGCCGGGGTCAATGCGCTTGGTTTCGCGGTTGATGATATACAGCTGCTTGGAGCTGCAGGCACACAGCACCACATCGCGCCCATCCTGGGAATAGCCGCCGTAACCTTTCAATATCGTGGAACCGCGGTCCACTTTTTCGCCGATCATCCTGCACACGGCGGGGCCGTCGCTCGTCACAATCAAAGCCATCATACAGGCGTTGAAACCGAACATCATCCGGTTGATGATGTAAGAGCACAAAAAATTGAAGATCAGGCCGTAAATGATGGAATCCACATCATGGAACACCAGCCCGTTTGCAAGGATGACCGCCAGCGCTGCCGCAAAGGTCAGGTTGCCGAACGGCATGTGCGGGTGGCGGGATTTGATGGCCATGGTGATAAAATCCAGGCCGCCGGTGCTGGAGTTCTGCATATAAATCAGCGCATCCCCCACGCCGCTGATCACACCGCCGCAGATGGTGGCCAGCATGCGGTCCCCCTGGTACACCGGCAGCGCAGCCAGCACATAGTCCGTAAAAATGGCAAACAGCACCATGCACCGCACGCTGCGGAAAAAGAAATCCTTGCCCAGGTACTTGAAGCAGATCAGCACAATGGGGATGTTCATAATAATGTTGGTCACACCAATGGGCAGACCAAACAGGCGGAACAAAATGGCACCGATACCGGCCACACCGGTTACCGGCACCCCGGCCGCCACAGCAAAGCTGTACAGGCCAAGGGCCGAAACAAAACAGCCGATGACCTCCAGCGCCAGGTTTTTCCAGCGGGAATCCGTCATATCCTATCTCCTGCTTCCGCAGCTTGTGCGGGTATATTTGTGGGGGCAGCGGGCATTATTTGCCGCCCTTCTTGCGGTGGTAAGCAGACTTTTCGTCCTTCTGCTTCTGGGGCTGTGCCTGGGTGTTCTGCAGCTGGCGGCTGATCAGCACGGCTGCCACAATGCCGGCGCACACCACGGCAATGCCCACCGCCACATACAGCGGCAGTTTGCTGCTGGTTTGGGCGGCCTGTTCCTGGCGCTGCACCTGCTCCGGGTCCGGGGTCGGCTTTTCGGTCGGCTCCGGCGTGGCGGTGGGTTCCAGGGTGGGCATGGGGGTTGCTTCCGCCTGGGCGGCGGTGGGGTCTTTCAGGGTAGCCTTCGTGGTCGGGTGCGGCATGGCTGCAGCCGGGCGCTGAGTTGCCGTTGCCGCCGCGGGGGCCGATGTGGCGGCAGCAGCGGGGGGCTCGTCACTGGTATTGTTTTCTTCCTCCTGCTGCGGGGCCGCGGTAATGGCCGGGGTGGCTGTAGGCATCACCACAATATCCGGCGCGGGATACACCTGCGGGGTACCGGTGGGCGGCAGCGTTGCTGCACTTTCCGGTGTGGAGGAACCGCCCGGCGTGGGGGCCGGGGTCGGGGTTGCCGTTTCCGGGGTGGCCGTGGGGGCAGTTTCCGGGGTGGAGGTTTCCGGCGTAGCGGTTTCGCCTGTTGCGGTTTCCGCCGTTGCCGCCTGGCTCAAAGGTTCCTCCCCGCTGAAAAACCGCAGAATATCCCCCAGCACCGGGATGTCCAGCAGCGTTTCCACAAAGCTGGTCCGTGGGGTCTGACGGGTGCTTTCCGCATAGGCGGGCGCTGCTGTTGCCACACACAGGCAAAGCGCCGCACACAATGCCAGCATACGCATGTTTGTTTGCTTCATGTAAGTGTTCCCCTTTTTTACATCTTTGGCTGTTCTGTAAAATCAAAAAAGCCGGGGTGTGCCGGTTTTGAACCCGCACTGCTCCGGCTTTGGTGCCCGATGATTACTTTACGGTCTTTTTGATTTTGGATGCGCTGTAGGTCTTCATCACGCTGGCGGAAAGGTTATTTTCCATCTCGGCGCCCTCTGCATAGAACTCGTCCTGCAAAGCATCGCTCTTCATAGCGTCCAGCAGATTATAGCGGCTCACAAAATCATCCACCGTGCCCTGCTCCATGGGGTCCAGGCTGCGCACGATCATGTAGCTCATGCCAAGATCGGCCACCGTCCAGTTGCCGGTACCGGCTGCTTTTACCGCATCGGTAATGCTGTTGCCGCCGTCATTGGTGTTGTAGCTGGACAGGTCCGAAGGCGTAAACAGACCGCTGCCGGTGTAATACAGTGCCTGGGTTGCTTCCACGCTGCTGCCCAGTGCGGTAAAGGCCTGCGGCACATAGGTCATTGCCGCATTGTACAGGGCAGATTCGCTGGTAGCCGCGGCCAAGTCATCACGGCACTGGTTGGCCAGGGCTTCAATCTCGGCTTTCTGGTCGTCGCTGGCAAAGGTATAAGTGCTCTGGTCAAATAGCGGCAGCTGGACCAGCTCCAGGTAGTAGCAATCGTTGTTGATGTAATCGGCATATTCCTGCTCGGTGACCGGGCTGCTGCCGTTTTCGCCGTAGATCAGCTCCAGGCAGGCATCTGCCTTTTTGCTGTTCAGCTGGTACTTTTCCAAGGTTGCCTTGGAAATGCCGTTTGCTGCGTACAGATCGCTGTTATTCTCCCACTGGGTATCGGCGGTCTTGGCGGCTTCGGCGGTAGCGGCTTCGTCCAGTGTGCCGCCCAGCTCGTCAAACTTCTTTTCCACAGCTGCGTAATACTGCAGGCTGCGCAGGGTCAGGCGGGCAACGTAATCTGCGCCGTCGGTGGTAACTTCCTCGCCGTTAATGGTGCCGGTGCACTCAGCTTTCAGCACGGCTTTCACGTTGCTGGCGGTTTCGCCGGTGGCAAGCTTTGCTGCGCCGGAAGCGGTGTTGTAGGCGTTATACTGGGCCAGCAGGTAGATGCCGGCCGGGATATCAACGCCGCCAATGCTGCCCACGCTGGCCGGGGTGGACATGGCACAGCCCGTTACGCCCAGCAGCAGCATGACTGCCAGAGCCAGACTGATGAATTTTTGTTTCATGTTGTGGGGTCTCCTTACTATACTTTCAATTTGCCGCGCGGGCACCACCCGCAAATGGCAATGTAAAAACATTATACCGCGTTTGACCGCCCATTGCAAGCACGGTGTGGGGGCAAAATCGCCCGCCAGGCAACAAAAAAACAGGGCAGCCGTCCCTAAATGGCCAACCGCCCTGTTCTGTTTTTCCTTATTCCTGCCTCCGGGGCTGAAAGCCAGCCCGCCGGGCAGCTGAATTTACTGGCGCAGTGCCTGGATCACACAGTCCAGGTCATGTTCGTCCTCACAGACGATCTTGACCGGATGGCTGTAGTCCAGACTCATCATACCGAGAATGCTCTTTGCATCAGCAATGCTGCCCTTCATGTCATGCACGCCGACCTCATTGTAGCACTTGGCAGCGGCAGACACGATTCCCTGTACTTCTGCGAAGTTGGAAACCTTGACTTGTCTTACCATAATAATGACCTCCATAAATAAAACCCGGCACAGGCCATCATGCCTGCGCGGTAAGGGCAGAACCCACATTTCCTTTCCCTTACAGCTGCATTATAGCATAATTCTATCCGGCGTACCTATGTTAGATTCATTGTTGCCATTTTTTCATCGGGATGCACAAAAGACAAATTTGTTCATGTTCCGCTTTGTACAGGCTGCCAAAGTTTTGTCGCTTTATTCACGAATTTTCTTTATTTTTTGACTTTTCTGATTTTAGTTTTTGTCTTTTCAGCTCTGTATTTTAACGGTTTTTGTTCCTGCTTTGGCAGGTTGCACATTCAAACTGTCCATTTGGCTTTTCCTTCCGGCAACATAATTTCATGCTCTGCCGAAAAGTGCTGATTTTTGCGGTTTTCGGCCAGGTTTTCAGCTCTGGGGCACGCCTTTCATGGTCAGGGCAATGCGCTTTTTGGCTGTATCCACGCTCAGTACCTTGACCTGCACCACATCGCCCACTTTCAGCGCATCTCTCGGGTTCTTGATAAACTTATCACTGATCTGGGAAACATGCACCAGTCCGTCCTGATGCACGCCGATATCTACAAATGCGCCAAAGTCAATCACATTGCGCACGGTACCTTTCAGCTCCATGCCGGGCTTCAGGTCCTCCAGCCCCATCACATCGCTGCGCAGCAGGGGTTTGGGCAGGCTGTCGCGCACATCGCGCCCCGGCTTGCACAGCTCGGACACAATATCCATCAGGGTGGGTTCGCCCACGCCAAGTGCTTCGCACAGGGCTTTGGTGCCGCGGCTCTTCACCCGTACCGGCAGGCTCTGCATCGCGTCCGTGCCGATCTCTTTGGCGTCACAGCCGCAGGCTTCCAGCAGGCCCTTGGCGGCGGGGTAGCTTTCGGGGTGGACGGCGGTTGCATCCAGCGGGTTCTTGGCACCCGGCAGGCGCAAAAAGCCTGCACACTGTTCAAATGCCTTGGGACCAAGGCCCTTGACCTTTTTCAGCTGCGCACGGGAGGTAAACGCGCCCTCCTCCTCACGCCAAGCCACAATATTTTTAGCGGTAGCGTTGGTAATGCCGGCCACACGGGCCAGCAGCGGGGCGGACGCCGTGTTCAGATCCACGCCAACGCTGTTCACGCAGTCTTCCACCACACCGTCCAGCGTTTCGTTCAGGCGCTTCTGGGGCATATCATGCTGGTACTGGCCCACGCCCACGGCCTTGGGGTCAATTTTAACCAGTTCGGCCAGCGGGTCCTGCAAGCGGCGCGCAATGGAAACCGCGCTGCGCAGGTTGACATCATACTGCGGGAACTCCTCCGCCGCCAGCTTGGACGCCGAATACACCGAAGCACCGGCTTCACTGACGACCATATATTGCAGGTGCAGCCCCTTTTCCTCGGCCAGTTCACGGATTACGGCGGCGGCAAACTCCTCGGTTTCATGCCCGGCGGTGCCGTTGCCGATGGCCATGACCTCCACCTCGTTTTTCAGCACCATGCTCTTGATGGTTTTCTTGGCCTGATCCACCCGCTTGAATTCCGGCACCGGGTATACCACGTTGGTATCCAGCACCTTGCCGGTGGGGTCCACCACGGCAACCTTGCAGCCCATGCGGTAGCCGGGGTCCAGGCCCATCACGGTTTTGCCGCGGATGGGCGGCTGCAGCAGCAGCTGGCGCAGATTCTCGCCAAACACAGTGATGGCACCCTCGGCGGCCTTGGCGGTCAGTTCGGCGCGCAGTTCGTTTTCCAGGCTGGGGTGGATCAGGCGGCTGTAGGCATCCAGTGCCGCAGCTTCCACAATGGCAGCGCTGGCGCCGCCGGTCTTTTTGCGGGCGAACATCCAGGCCACAATGCCCCCGGCGCGCTCGGCTTCCACGGCAATGCTCACCTTCAAAAAGCCTTCCCGCTCGCCGCGGTCCAGGGCCAGAATACGGTGGCCAGGGATTTTGGCGACAGGCTCGGTATAATCATAATACTGGGTGTATACGCTGTCTTCGTCCTTAGCTTTTACGCTTTTGACCATGCCGAACGCATGGTAGTAGCGGCGCAGCTCGGCGCGGCAGTGAGCGTCATCGCTGATGGTTTCGGCAATGATATCTTGTGCCCCGGCCAGAGCGGCTGCTGCATCGGGGACTTCCTCGTTCAGGTAGTCGTTGGCGGCTGTCTGCGGGTCAAAGTTAGCATCCTGCTTCAAGGTAGCATCGGCCAGCGGCTGCAGGCCGCGAGCGCGGGCGATGCTGGCGCGGGTCTTGCGCTTGGGCTTATACGGACGATAGATATCCTCCACCTCGGCCAGTGTTTTGGCACCAGCCAAAGCGGCCTGCAGTTCCGGCGTCATGGCGTTCTGCGCTTCAATGGAGCCGGTCACTTCTTCTTTACGCTTATCCAATCCGCGCAGGTATTCCAGGCGGTCGCCCAAGTTGCGCAGCACCTGGTCATCCATAGAGCCGGTAGCTTCTTTGCGGTAGCGGGCAATAAATGGGATGGTGTTCCCGGCATCGATCAGGTCAATGGCACCCTGTACGTTTTTCAGGCTCAGGTTCAGTTCCTGCGCCAGCTGTTCGGCATGGTTCGGCATCTTTGTTCTCACTTTCTGTTTTACGAGGAATTTTCCACGCGGGATTTTCCAGCCTTTTTTGAAAAAAAGGCTTCGGCGAAAAAACTTTAATATATAAATTATAGTAGATAGTTAAAAATCAGCTGTAGGGCGCCCCTACGGTCTCTATCGGGATAAAACGCAATTTTCCGCCCCCGACTCCATCCTAATTTTGACCGTGCACACTCCCAACGGTTTGGCGGGGCATCATTTACCCCACACTGCTCTCTTCCCGGCGCTTTTTCCGGTGCAATACTGCCACCCACACGGCATACACCACAATAGCGCCGGCGCTGACGGCAACGCTCTGCCGCAGACCGGCCGTGTGGTAGGTGAACACGATCTCGCTGTGGCCCGCCGGGGCGGCAACCGCCATCAGGCCGTTGTCCACTTTTTCCACCTCCGCCGGCACACCGTTCACGGTTGCGGTAAAACCATCGTCATAGGGCACGCTGAACAGTACCAGATTTTCGGCTTCCAGATCCGCCTGCGCGGTAAAGCCGGTGCGCGTTGCGGTAAAGCTTGTCACAGCGCTTTCCCGCCGGGCCGTACAGTCCTGCACATAATCCTCATAGCTGATGTTATTTTTCTCATCATCCGTCAGGTTCTGCATCATCTGGCCGTACCGTTCCACCTGTTCATCGGTCAGCAGCAGGGCTTTCATCAGTACATTGCCCGCGTGGGTATCGCTCACCGTTTCAAAGTCCTCTTCTGTAATATAGGAATCATAGGTAAAGCCCATCGGCACCCAGTTCTCGTTCTCGTAAATCAGGTAGCTTGTGGTGCTTGAAACAAGGTTCCAGCCTTCCAGCTTTTCTTTTTCCCAATCCTCAACTTTTTCTTTCGGCACAAGGGTATACCGCACGCTCAGCAGACCGCGCAGGGCATACAGGCTGGCTTCCGGCTTGGAGTTCACATCCCGCTTAACGCCCACCGTAGGGTAAAATTCCAGAATGCTGGGTGCTACCGTGGAGTTAAAGAACTGGATGCAGCTTTTGTCCAGCCACAGACCAAGGTTGTTATAACTGTCGTAAGCGTCCAGCCGGTAAAAGACATCGTCCGGCAGAACGGCGTTCAGCTCCGGGGCTTCGCGCCAGGTCTGCTGCACATAGTCCGCATCGTGGTACCACTGGCCGTATTTGGTGATGGAAAGGTGTACCTGCCCATACACAAAGCTGAACCCCAGCACCACGGCCAGCACCGCCGCCGGGAACCGTGCCGCCAGCTGTCTGCGGTAATGCAGCAGCAGCCAGAACAGCCCCACGCCCAACATGCTGACCAGCAAAATGCCCCAGTAGCGCAGCGGTTCCTCCACCACACCAATGGTGGTGGTGCCGTCTTTTTCATTGGGCACCAGCGCAAAGGCAATGCTGCTCAAGGTACACAGCGCCACAAGGCCCAGCGCGCGGCGGTACTCGGTTTCGCACAGGTTGGCTTTTTGCAGCGTCATAGCCGTGGCGGCGCAGAGCACCAAAACCGGCATATAATACCAGCGCGCATAATAGCTGGAATTGAGGGCATAGAACATGCTGTTCAGCACCGGCACAAAGGCGCAGATAAGGCACACTTTCATGATGCACGCAAAGGGGTGGCGCCGCCGCACGCGGCAGAACACCAGCCCGCCCGCAATGCCCACCACCGGCAGGTAGACGGTCATGCTGGTGTGCTTTAAGATGCCCTCCTGGAACAGGTCTTTCAGGTAGGGGGCATCCGGCATCAAAAAAGCGCTGTAAAAAATGGCAAGGTACTGCTGGGCGCTGCCGTATACAAGGTAGCCGTACCCATTGAATGGATCGATTGTGCGCGGGTTCTGCACCAGCGAAAGTGCCGCCGGAACCAGCAGCGCACAGCCCATGCAGCAGCCCAGCACCGTCTGGAACGCCAGCGCCCCAAACAGGCGCAGGTTCAGCTTGTACCGGCCGCCCGCCACCATGCAGACAAAATAAATCATCAAAAACACGGCCTGCCCGGCAAAAAAGAAATAGTTGTTGAGCAGGTTGACCGCAACCCAAAACGGGAATGCACCGTGCCTGCGGTCCAGCACGGCGTCATCCAGCGCTTTGAGCATGTAGGGGAACAGCGCCACAACGTCCAAAAAGTGGTTAAAGAACACGTTGTACACCGTAAAGCCGGAGAACGCATACAGACACGCGCCCACCATGCTCCAGCGCTCGTCTTTTACCCAGCGGCGTATCCACAGGTAAGCCCCGCCGCCCGCCACAGCAAATTTAAGGCAGAGCATTGGCACCATGGCCCAGGGCGTCCACCGATAGGGCAGCAGCAGGGTGAGCCAGAAAAACGGGCTGCCGCACAGATAAAAGCTGTAGGAGTTCACAAACCCGCTGCCCAGGTCCGTTGCCCAGCTGAAACTGCCCCCCTGCTTAACAAAATTGTTGGCATAGGAATAAAAGGAAATCTGCTGGTCGTTAAAATCCCCGGCGTAGTGGAAAAAGTCGCCGTTCAGGCCATCAATGATGCAGTGGGGCAAAAACAGCGCCGCCGCCACCGCAAAGCAAAGCCAGAACACCTGCCAATACCGTGACCGCCCGCCTGTTTTGCGCTCCAAAAGTTTGCCGCCAATCTTCAATGCAATTCCCTCCTTTGAAGGGATGTGATATACTTTATAATTAGAAATGAGAAATGAGGAATTAGCAATGAGCAATTATCTGCCATTCTTTGGCTCCTCGTATTTTAGGCTCCTCGTATTTTAGCAAAAGGTCTGCCCCATTGCCCACCATTTAATTTCTCATTACTAATTACTAATTCTTAATTTTTTCAAGAGTGAGGTGCTTTGTTTTGTCTCTATACCCTTTTCACGCTCTTTTGGGGCGCATGAAGTATATTACGCGGTGGGCGCTGATGCGCTGCATGCGGCAGGAAAGCCTGAGTGAGCACACGGCGGATACCGCCCTGCTGGCCCATGCGCTTTGCCTGATCGCCCGGAACATCACCCACACCGGGGCCGATATCCGCCCCGACACCGTGGCCGCCGCGGCGCTGTACCACGATGCGCCGGAAATTTTGACCGGCGATATGCCTACCCCGGTCAAATACAAGAACGAAGCCCTGCGCACCGCCTACAAAGCCGTGGAACGGGAAAGCGCCCTTGCCATGGCGGATCTGCTGCCGCCGGAGCTGCATGAGATCGAAGGCAGCTACCTGACCGGCAGTGTGCTGAACGATGCCGAGCGCAAGCTGCTGAAAGCCGCAGACCGGCTTTCGGCCCTGATCAAGTGCATGGAGGAGGTGGAAAGCGGCAACCGCGAGTTCACCGCCGCTCTCGCCCAGCAAAAAGCCGATCTGGCCGCCATGCACAGCCCCGAAGCCGATTATTTCATTGAGCACATGCTGCCGTGCTATACGCAGAACCTGGATGAGCTAACGAAAAAGTAAGTAAATAGTGAGGAGTTAGGAGTTGAAGGTGCGGCTTGCGCCGCATTTTTGAAAATTTGAAAATAAGAAAAGGTTAATATTCAAAATCGTGCGCGTCAGCGCACACCATAAACTCCTCACTCCTACCTCCTAACTACCCTTGGAGCTTATATACCGCCTCAATCAGCTTGTCCACATCGGTAAAATGCTCCAGCATGGAACAATAACGGCGCAGGGACGCGGCGCCTTTCAGACCTTTCATATAGTGCATGGCCTGGCCGCGGGCCTGGGGCATAGCGGTCCATTCGCCTTTTTCTTCGCACATTTCGTAGATTTGGGCGCGCAGGGCGCTCATCCGGGCGTTCAGGCTGGGTTCGCCGGGCTCCGGCTGGCCAGTCAATACGGCGTTGATGCGCTCAAACAGCCAGGGGTCGCCCAGCGCGCCGCGGCCGATCATCACGCCCGCGCAGCCGGTTTGCTCCAAAATCTGCTTTGCGCCTTCCGCCGTGGTGATATCGCCGTTTGCCAGCACCGGAATGCCGACCGCTTTGCGGATCTCCGTGATGGCATCCACATCAATGGGCGGAATGTACATCTGCTCCCGCGTGCGGCCATGCACGGCGATCAGGTCTGCACCGTTTGCTTCACACTGCCGGGCCACGGCAACGCCGGTCAGCTGCTCGGCATCCCAGCCAATGCGCATTTTAACGGTCAGAGGCTTATCCGGCCCCAGGGCTCCGCGGGCAGCGGCCACCATGCGGCCGCACAGCTCCGGGTCCTGCATCAGTTTGCTGCCTGCACCGCTGGATGTGATCTTGGGGGCCGGGCAGCCCATGTTGATGTCCAGAATGTCAAACTGCACGCCTTTTTCCTGAATGATCCGGATAGCCTGCGCCATCGTTTCGGGCTCGGCCCCAAACAGCTGCACGGCATAAATGCCGTGGGAGGCCTTGTCCCGCAGCAGGCGCACGCTTTTGTCATCGCCAAAGGTAATGGCCTTGGCGCTGGCCATCTCGCTTACCGTCCACGCCGCGCCATGGTCCGCCATCAGGTGCCGGCACGCCGCATCCGTAAACCCCGCCATCGGCGCAAACACCGCAGGCTGTGCATATGGAATGTTTAGATTGCGTAATTGCATATTTTTGATAGGCAGGAGTGAAGAGCGAGGAGTTAGGAGTGAGGAGTTAAAGGTGCGGCTTGCGCCGCGTTTTGAATTTTTGGGGTAAAACAATAAAGCCTAACATTCAAAATTGTGCACGCCAGCGCACACCAATAACTCCTAACTCCTACTTCCTAACTCCTAACTCCTGACTCTCTCCCAACTTTTGTTTTTGCTTCAGCTAAAATATTATTTTACCACACTCCCCACACCAGTGCAATTTGTGATATACTATTTTTATTATTGCGATCGATGTGTTTCGTTTTTTCGGAGGTTCCTGTATGAAACTGCTGGTTTTGGATGGCAACAGTCTGGTGAACCGGGCTTACTTCGGTATCAAGCTGCTGACAACCAAGGATGGGCGCTACACCAACGCCATTTTCGGCTTCCAGAATATCCTGCTCAACCTGCTTTCCGCCCACCACCCGGACGCTGTGGCCATTGCCTGGGACGAAAAAGCCCCCACCTTCCGCCATACCGCCTATGACGGCTACAAGGCCACCCGCCACGGTATGCCGCAGGAGCTGGCGGAGCAGATGCCGGTATTAAAGCAGCTGCTGACCGACCTTGGCTTTGTGCAGGTCAGCAAGCCCGGCTGGGAAGCGGACGATATCCTGGGCACGCTGGCCGCCGCCAACGAGGCCGCCGGGGGCACCACCCTGCTGGCGACCGGTGACCGGGACAGCCTGCAGCTGGTAGACGATGCCACCACGGTGCTGCTTGCCACCAACCGCGAAACGGTGCCCATGGACCCCGCCACCATCCAGGAAAAATACGGCGTGGCCCCGCCGCAGCTGATCGAAGTAAAAAGCCTGATGGGCGATGCTTCCGATAATATTCCCGGCGTGCCCGGCATTGGCGAAAAGACCGCCCTTGCCCTGGTGCAGAAGTTCGGCAGTTTGCAGGGCGTGTATGAGCACCTGGACGACAAAGCCATCAAACCCAAACAGCGGGAAAAGCTGGAAGCCAACAAGGAGCTGGCCGAGCTTTCCCACATGCTGGGCACCATCCGCAAGGACGCTCCCATCGAAACTGTGCCGGAGCACTACTGCCGCACTGCCGGGGACCCGGCTGCCGCAGCCCAGCTGCTGGCTGAGCTGGAAATGCACAAGCTGACCGCCCGCTGGGGGCTGGATGAATCCCCGGCAGCGGTTGCCGCCAGCGCAGAGACTCTGCCGGAAGTGCAGCCCGACCTGCTGCCCCTTGCGCCGGAAGGCCGATATGACCTGGCCCAGAACAAGGACGGCAGCTGGTACGCCGTGCAGGGGGATTCCGTTTACCTGCTGGATAACGACCGCCTGCCCTCTCTGCTGGATGCCGCCGGGGTGCAGCTGCGTGTGTTTGATGCAAAACCGTTGTACCACATTGCGCTGGAGCATGGCGGCGTTGGCGCGGCCATTGTGTTTGATGGCAAGCTGGCCGCCTACCTGCTGAATCCTTCGGCCAGTGATTACCAGGCCGGGCAGCTGGCGGCAGAATATGCTGCTGCCCCCGCCTTTGCCTGCGCCGCCGCGCCGGATGCCGGGGCGCTTTCCGCCTTGCTGGATGTGCTTTCCACTAAGCTGGACGAGCAGGGCGGCCACGACCTGCTGGCCACGATGGAGCTGCCTCTGGCCCGCGTGCTGGCCGACATGGAGCGCATCGGCTTTGCGGTGGACGCCGAGGGCATCCGCCAGTTCGGCGATAGCCTGCGCGCCGAGCTGAACGGCATTTTGCAGAACATTTATGCTGAGGTCGGGTACGAGTTCAATCTGAACAGCCCCAAGCAGTTGGGCGAAGCCCTGTTTGACAAGCTGGGCCTGCCGCCCCGCAAAAAAACGGCCCGCGGCTATTCCACCGACGCCGAAACGCTGGAAAGCCTGCGCGCCTACAGCCCGGCGGTAGATGATATTTTGAAGTACCGCACCTATTCCAAGCTGCTTTCCACCTATGTGGAGGGCCTGCTGAAAGCCCTGGGGCCGGACGGACGCATCCATTCCACCTTTATCCAGACCGAAGCCCGCACGGGACGCATCAGCTCCACTGAGCCGAATTTGCAGAACATTCCCATCCGCACCGAGCTGGGCAGCCGCCTGCGCGGCTACTTTGTGGCCGCCCCCGGCGAAACGCTGGTGGACGCCGACTATTCCCAGATCGAACTGCGCATTCTGGCCCACATTACAGGCGATGAAGCCATGCAGCAGGCGTTTTTGTCCGGGGCAGACATTCACCGCGCCACCGCGGCCAAGATCTACCACATCCCGGAATCGGATGTCACCCATGAGCTGCGCACCTCCGCCAAGGCCATCAACTTTGGCATCATGTACGGCAAGGGAGCGTTCTCTCTGGGCAAGGATCTCGGCATTTCGGTCAAGGAGGCAGATACTTTCTTGAAAACGTATCTGAATACCTTCCCGAAAGTGGACGGCTACATGCAGAACTGCATTGAACACGCCAAAGAGAAGGGCTATGTAGAAACGCTGTTTGGCCGCCGCCGCCCGCTGCCGGAGCTGGCAAGCTCCAACTTCCAGGTGCGCAGCTCCGGCGAGCGCATGGCCCGCAACACACCCATCCAGGGCACCGCGGCGGATATCATTAAGCTGGCCATGGTGCATGTCTGGCAGCGCCTGCGGGACGAAAAACTGCAGGCCCGCCTGCTATTGCAGGTACACGATGAACTGATCGTGGAAGCGCCGGAAAACGAAGTGGAACAGGTCAAGCGTATTTTGAAAGAGGAGATGGAGCAGGTGGTATCCTATTCCGTCCCCCTCACCGCCGAAGTCGGCACCGGCAAGACCTGGCTGGAAGCACATTAACAGATAGGAGGTAGGAAGTAGGAGTTAGGAGTTCATTAGGAATTAGCAATGAGCAATGAGAAATTGCAATGCTCCCGCCAACCTTGCTGCAAATCCCGTCATGGCATCTGTAGCAAGGTTTCGGAACGGTCAAGACCGTTCCCTACAGATCAAAATAAAAGGTCGCTAAAATCTTTTCGTTCCTATTAACTCCTAACTTCTCCCTCCTAACTCCTAACTTCACACGGGGGTATACAATGTATATTTTAGGCATCGAATCGAGCTGCGATGAGACGGCGGCTGCGATTGTGGAGGATGGAAAACATTTAATTTCCAACGTTATTTCTACCAGCGTCAAAGAACAGGCGCTTTACGGCGGTGTTGTGCCGGAAATTGCCAGCCGCCGCCATGCGGAATACATCAGCGCAACGGTGCAGCAGGCTTTGCAGGATGCCAACATGTCCATTGCGGATGTGGACGCGGTGGCCGTCACCTTTGCCCCCGGCCTGATTGGGGCCGTGCTGGTGGGGGTCAACTTTGCCAAGGGCCTGGCTTACGGCGCGGGCAAGCCGCTGGTGCCGGTACATCACCTGCGCGGGCACATTGCAGCCAACTATCTGACCCACCCACAGCTGGAGCCGCCATTCCTCTGCCTGGTGGCCAGCGGCGGCCACAGCCATATTGTGCAGGTAGAGGACTGGTGCAAGTACCATGTTCTGGGCCGCACGGTGGATGACGCCGCGGGCGAAGCGTTTGATAAAGTTGCCCGCACCCTGGGGCTGCCCTATCCCGGCGGGCCCAGCGTTTCGCAGGCCGCCAAAACCGGCGACCCGCACTATTACAAGCTGCCCACCCCGCATGTGGAGGGTAAATACAACGTGAGCTTTTCCGGCTTAAAGACTGCCGTTGTCAACGAGGTTCACAACGCCCAGCAGCGCGGTGAGGAAGTGCGCGTGGCCGATATGGCCGCCAGCTTCCAGGAGCGCATTGCACAGATCCTGGCCAAAAAGCTGCTGGCCGCCGCAGCGGATACCAACGCCAAAACCATCTGCCTGGCGGGCGGCGTTGCGGCCAATGGCCGTCTGCGCCAGCTGGTGAACGATGGTGCCCAGAAGCTCGGCGCGAAAGTGTATCTGCCGGAACTGAAATACTGCGGCGACAACGGCGCGATGATCGCCGCGCAGGGGTATTACGAGTTTCAGGACGGCAATTTAGCCGATTGGAGCCTGAACGGCCTGCCGACGCTGCCGATTGATTACCGGTAATTTTCAACAAAGCAACCGCCGCACGGTGTAAAACGTGCGGCGGTTGCTTTGTTACTCTCGCTTTCTTCTGGGCAACCACGGCATGTGGCGCTGAATCTTGCGGGCAGCTTTTAACATAAATTCGTTGTATTTGTCCGGCTTTGCGGAAAAGTTGCTTGATGGGTATTTCGTCTTCATCGAACTGAGAAGAAAATACGCGTAATCTGTCTGCTTTTTGGCGATGATAAAAATCGGCTATGGCAGCACCCATCGGGTCTTTTTCTGCCGGGAGCAGGGATGTATTCATTGATTGGTTTTTAGTTGTTACAGCGGGCAAAGATAGGGAATTCACAGAAAAAGAGTATCTTTGTCCACGGAAAATATAGAATAAGAAAGGAAAGATTATGAGCTTAGAAGATGCGATTATGGGTGGAATTGTCTTTAAAGGAAAGAAAGAAGGCCCGAAGAAAGATGAAAATAAAGTGAAAACAAAAGCGAAGAAAACAACCTATATAAAGGGAACTCACGGTTCCGGAGCTGCCAAGATGAAAGCTGAGATCCGGAGAAAGAGGGCGAACAGACATAAACGGTAAATAACGAATAACGATAAACGGAATGAAACAAATCTATTATGTAATTCAGACTTTACTGCGGGGACGCGGTT
>ENA-ORCP01000371-ORCP01000371.1-human-gut-metagenome-genome-assembly--contig:-NODE-371-length-40198-cov-6.559034_pt1 | contig 40198 bp, 35 predicted proteins | sample MGYA00242990_ERZ507991 | MGnify/ENA primary metagenome ERZ507991 (study PRJEB26167, sample SAMN06115496) | human gut metagenome | host: Homo sapiens | place: China:Henan | collected 2015-05-07 | study... | reverse complement strand
TGTCCGAAGAATGCGCTCAGACGGGCGCAGGCGTTGTAGACCTTGATCTTCAGCGCTTCCAGCATCTGTTCGGTCACATCCGTGATCTTTTCCACGTCCACCTTGTCCAGTGCCGTCGATGCCGACTCGTAGTCGCTCAGGGCATCTTCGTTATCCGTGGTCAGCTCGTTCACCTCAGCACGGCCAATGTACGCTTCTGCCTGTGTATACGGCTGGTCCTCGGTCTTTTCGATGGCCGTGGTGTAGTCCGCCTTTGCATCGTCGTACTGCTTCAGGCCGGTGTACGCCTGTGCACGGCCCATGTAAGCCGGGATGTTCTCCGGGTCGAGGCCGATGGCTTCCGTAAAGGACGCCACAGCTTCGGTATAGTTCTGCTCGGTCAGGTATTTCTGGCCGAGTTCCACCTTTTCCATTGCCTTTTGTGCTTTTGAGGTACATGCCGTGAGCAGAAGAATCATGCTCAGCACCACCAGAAGACCATGCCATCCCCTTTTTTGCCGTTTTGTCATTTCAGTTTCCTCCTCTGAAATGTCAGTTACTCCTCAAACATTTTCCAGCTGACACAGCCGTCCAGCCAGAACTTTCCGTTTCCGGAAGTCTTCCGCACAACATTCTGTGCATCCAGATCATTGAAATGCCACCACTCAGAGGCCAGCGGCGTCATGCCCACATTGGTGCAATAGCCCTGCAGACGCCGTGCGCCCTCCGTCATGGATGCTGCAGCCGTTGCCTTTTTCCACGCCGTGTTCGAGCCGGAGCTGACCGGCCTTGTAAAGCAGGCCGCCGCACTGCTCAGCTCGTGCATGGCCGACGGCATTTCGTATTCCTCGCCGGTCACCCGCAGGAACGGGCAGCCCGCCATGCGGTGCTCCGTCTGGTCTGTCACCCGCAGGAGCGTTGTGTCCATCGCCACTCCGCGCTGATGATTGGACAGCGCCGTTGCAATGAACCACCCGATATTCCATGCGCCCTCGTTCAGTGCCGCCATCAGGCTTTTGTCTGCCCGTGCCTTGGCGTATACGGCATCTTTTACCTGCATCTGCACGTCGTAGGGCCGGAACGTCTCGATGATCTTCAGGCAGTCGCCCGCCTGCAGCGCACTTTTCTGCGCTTTTCCGACCTTTTTCGCCATCGCATAATTGAGCGGCATCACAAACTCATCCCGCCCGAGCCGCTGATTGTAGAACAGTCCGTCGTACAGTTTCTGTCCGGTGATTCCCTCGATCGTCTCGCCGCAGGTCCTGAACACAGAAGCCACTGCATTCGGGTTCTCGTACACGACGGACGGGAGCACATCCGGCAGGTTGATCATGCAGAATGCGCTCTGCAGCCACCCGACCGTGCCATCCAGCAGGCATACCTGCCAGTACGCACCCGATTCCTGCCGGATATAGAACATATCCCCTGCCGTAAGGCGGCGCAGTTCCGCGGAGGTTTCATCCGGGGAGCTGCGAAGCGAAAGGACCAGCGCCCCCACAAAACCTGTAGAGCCTTCCAGCGGCAGTTCAAAGCCGTCCGGGATGCGGATACCGGCACGGAGGGTCCTGCCGTCATCCAGCAGGATCCCATCCTGTTCCGGCATTGCCCCTCCCGGGGAGATGCCGCTTTCCTGTGCCTGCCAGCTGACCTGCCGCTCCTGCACTTCAGAGCTACAGCCCGTCAGAAGCCAGGTACAGGCCATTGCAGAAAGGCAGAGAAAGTCGCGTCTTGAGATCCTCATGCAGTTTCCTCTCTTTCTGTCGGTTCTGCCTGTACTTCAGGCGCAGTTTCTTCCGGTGCGGGCGCAGGTTCCGGTTCCGGAGCCGGTGCCGGTGCAGCCGGTTCTTCTGCCGGCTGCGGTGTTTCTGGTTTGCCTGCAGGAGTTTCCGGCTGAACTGCCGGCTGCTCTTCCAGCAGGTCCGGCTCCGGGGCTTCGCCTTCGGCGTCCTTCGAGAGATCTTCTTCCGGAACGATTTCTCCGACCGGCTGAAGTCCGCCGCTTCCGTTCAGGTTGTAACTGGTGCGTCCTTCCTGAAACGAGCCGGAAAGGCTTATGCCGTCCGCAAAATAGTAATATTTGCCGTGCGAGTGGTCCCAGCCCTGTTTCAGGCTTCCATCCGCCGCAAACGCATAGGGCTGGCCGTCGATCACGCACCATCCCGTCATCTGGTTCCCGTTGCCGTCCAGATAGCGTCTGCCCGCGTCGGTCTCTACCCAGCCTGCCTGACTGATGCCGTCTGCAAAGAGATAATCCCTGCCTTCGATCTGCAGCCAGCCCTGCGCAGGCGAACCGGTCTCATCGTAGTATTTCAAAACGCCATCCGTCGTTTTCCAGCCGTTCAGCTGGCCTTTTACACGGCCCTCTGCATCCAGCTCCCACGTTTCGCCATCTTCCTGATAGGTGCCGGTACGCGGATGCCCTGTTTCGTCAAAGCAGTACGTTTCTCCGTTCAGCACCACCCATCCGGTGTACAGCTGGCCGGTGCCGGGCTGAAAATAATAGGACCTGCCATCTACTGTGGATTCCCCCTGCCGGAGTTCGCCGTTTTCGTCTGCATAGCCGACAAAGCCATTTTCACTGATCCACTTTGTTTTTACAAAACCGTTTTCTCCAAAGTAGTACAGCTTCTGGTCGATCTCGTACAGGCCCTTTACCCGCATCCCGTTGACTGTTGAAACAAAGTAGCGGTGGTGGCCCTTGCCTTTCCAGCCCGTTGCCTGCTGGCCGGGCATTCTGCCTGTTCCCAGCAGTGCGCCTGCAGCCACACACAGGACCAAAAGCGCTGTTCCTGCCACTTTCAGGATGGAAAGCCGTGTTTTTTTTCGGGTCCTCTGTGTAAGGCTGAATTCGTATCGCTTGATTTTCTGGCGTTTCATCTTCATCTTCCCAATGCAATAGATAGAGATTCAGCCTCCGGTTGACTGCCAGAGGCTGAATGCTTGCTCAATAGGCGTCCTGCACGGTCTCCTTGCCGTTTTCACGGTAGGTCGTTACAGTAAAGCCGTCATAATACAGAATGCCGTCTTCTCCGTCGCCGATGCAGCTGGAAGCATACTCGCTGCTGCTGGGCTTGCCAACTGCTGCATAGAGTTTGGAGACATCCTTACCCACATACTTCAGGGCTGTTTCCAGGCTTGCGGTCTCTGCCGGAGCAGCCGTTTCTGCAGGAGCAGCAGGCTCTGCCTTCTTTTCCGGGGCTGCAGCTGCCGTTTCGCCGGAAGCCTTACCCTCCGCCTTGGAAGCCGAAGCTGCGGGCTTTTCCTGCTTCTTCGATTCTGCGGCCTGCTCCTGCTTCGACGCTGCCTTGGATTCTGCCTTAGACTCCGCTTCAGGCTCCGCCTGCTCTTCCGAAGCAGCCTCGCTCACGGCAGAAGAAGCCGGAGCCTCGGTCTTTTCCGGTTCAGATGCCGGCACAGACTCCGAAGCAGCCTCCGACACAGCAGAAGCTGCCGAAACTGCAGCCGTCTCCGACACCGATGCTGCTTCTTTTTGGGCACCGCAGCCGGATGCCAGCAGCACCGTACCACAGAGGATAACGCCCATCAGTTTACGATTCCATTTCATTTCAATGTTCCTTCTTTCTTATCTTCAGTCTGTCAATGCGCAGGAGATCATCTCTCCGCCAGACATGAACGCTACACAAAATTCCTGTTCCCTCGCCTCTTCCGGCAGATACGCCGTGAACGGCTGCGCGCCATCCCCGCAGGGAGACGCTTCATACACAGCGTCCCCCGTCAGGAGATAGACCGGCGATTCGTCATCCACCGCCTGCTGCCCAAGGTCGCCGGAAAGACAGAAGTATCCTTCCAGATTCCCGTCTTTTTCGGATGCCGCAACCGTTTTGCCGCTGTCGGCAGCCTTTATATTCTGGCGCTCCGGTGCCGGAAGTTCCGGTGCGCGCTCCAGCAGCCAGTTCAGATTGCGCTCCACGATCTCCACCAGAAGAACATCCGGCTGTTCTGCCGTCACTGCACTCAGGCGGTAAGGCATACTGCGGGAAAAACACGCTTTCCCGTAGCTCTGGGCCAGAAACGGATGCAGATTGATGCCGAACGAATCCCGGTAAACAAAGATGCTTTCCTCTTCGCCAGAGTTTTCCGTATGGATCGTGATGTCATCTGCCGAGCGGAACTTTTCATCGTAGGTATAATCGAAATCATACGCCGCGTCTGCTTCGGTCTCCTTGCCGGAGGGATACACCATCTCATACAGATCCCCTGTATGCGGTGTGGTCTGCCCCGTTTTATGCGCATCAAAATCCGGTGCAGTCCCCTTCAGTTCCTTCAGCAGGGTCTGCGCTGCAAGCTGAGCACCCTGCATGTTCCAGTGGCTGTCCAGACGATAGTACAGCTGTTCTCCGGTCCCGGACAGCGTTTCGTATAGATCAATGTAGTGGACATTCTGCTGCGCCATCTGCTGTTTCAGCCGTTCGATGCTGCGCGTCTGTGCTGCCGCATAGCGCGACGGCATCTGGCTGCCGTAGAGCGAGTTTTTGTTCGGTGCTACGGTAAAGTAAAATCGTATCCCGTTTTCCTCGCTGTATTCCTGCATCAGCTGCAGCACATGCGCAGCCGCATAACTCTGCCGCGGGGTAAACAGGTCCGTTCCGGTATAATCTTCCAGAGTGCTCTTGTAGAACAGCCAGCCGTCCCTGCCCAGCAGAACGCTGCTGCTGTCCAGATCCTGAAAAAGTTTTCCGGTGAGCTGATCGTTCAGCGTGATCATCTCATGCCGGAAGCCGAAATGATCTGCGAAATAGTCGGAGAACTCGTTCAGCACCTTAGAATTGAACTTTCCGTCCTCATCCAGCAGTTCCGGCAATTCTGCCAGCTGTTCATTGCCGACCGATTCCGCTTTCTGCCACGGCATCACTACCGTCGGCAGCACACAGATGCCCATCACTGCTGCTGTAAATAAAATATGTCCGATCTTCTTTTTCTGCATTCTCCCACCTCAGAACTGAAAATAGATAAACGGCACATAAGATGCCGCCGACAGATGCAGAATATCTGTCACCAAAAGCATCAGCAGCACAGCACCGCCCAGAACCCGGACAGCTCTCTGTGCATTCTGCGTCAGCGCGTCTGTTCTGTGGAGAATAGCCGGCAGCACCGGCGTGCTGAACACAACGCCGGCGGCCAGCGCGCACAGCGTCAACGGCGTCATGCACTGTGCCAGCAGCAGCCCGGTCTGCGCGGTGGTGTGGACGCCCGAAAACATGGCTGCGACCATTGCCACCGCCTGCGACATCGTATCCGCGCGGAAGATCACAAAACCGATCAGGACCACCAACAGGGTGTAAAGGTGTTTTGCGATCCCCGCAGCACGCCGTTTGCTGTTCCGGCTGTGCCTGTCTTTCCCTGTCAGCTTTGCCACAAGGTCCTCTGCAACGATAAAGAAACCATGCCACAGGCCCCACACGATAAAGGTCCAGTTCGCGCCATGCCACAAGCCGGTAAAAAAGAATACGATCAGTTTGTTGCGGTAGGTTTTTGCCGTTCCCTTCCGGTTTCCGCCCAGCGGAATATACAGATATTCCCGGAACCAGGTGGACAAGGAGATGTGCCACCTGCGCCAGAATTCCTTGATGCTGGACGAAATGTAAGGATAGTTGAAGTTCTCCCGGAAGTGGAAGCCGAAGCAAAGGCCAAGACCGATCGCCATATCGCTGTACCCGCTGAAATCAAAGTAGATCTGCATCAGGTAGCATACGGCACCCAGCCAGGCTGCCCGGCTGTCCAGAATAGAGGCATCCGCGCCATAGACCTGCGCTACCACGCTCCCGCAGACATCCGCGATCAGCAGTTTTTTGCTCAGGCCGATGATAAACCGGCGCAGTCCACAGGCCAGATTTTCCCATGTATGGCTGCGGCTGCGGACCTCATGTGCAACGTCCTCATACCGCACGATCGGCCCTGCAACCAGCTGCGGAAAAAGCGAGATGTAGAGCAGAACATCCGAGAATTTCGTGCTCTTCAACTGCTCGTTCCGGTACACGTCGATCACATAGCTGAGGCCCTGAAAGGTAAAGAACGAGATGCCGACCGGCAGAACGATCGACGGCACCGGGACCGACACCCCCGGCAGGTGGTTCACCGTCTGCGCCAGAAAGCCCAGATACTTGAACACGCCCAGAATGCCAAGGTTCACTGCCACCGCAGCATACAGCACCGGTTTGCGCCCGGAAACGAACAGACCCGCGATATAGTTGCACAAAACCGAGAACAGCAGCAGTAGCACATACCACAGCCCGCTGAACGCATAAAACAGAAGGCTTGCCGCGATCAGCCAGAGATTTTTTGCCTGCTGTTTCGGGCAGAGGAAATACACGCCCAGAACGACCGGCAGGAAAAGAAACAGAAAAATTACAGAGCTGAAAACCATTTTTCAGTTACCTCAGCATTTACGGGAACTGGTAGCTGAATACCGTTTTATTCAGAGGCATCTTATACATGTTGTAATTTTCCTTGCCGTATTTACCAACACGGTAGCCCCATTCCAGCTCTACATCATAGATATACTGCTGGCCGTTTTCCGGGATCATGACCCATGCATGATCCGAGTCTTTTCTGCCCACACCGCCGGACACCACATAGGCATCATAGCCGATCCGTCTTGCCATATAAAGGAACTGACCCGCAAAGCAGTAGCAGTTGCCCTTTTTGTGCTCGAACATGAACAGTGCGCTTTCCTCTGCCCAGGCAGTCGTTCCGCGTGCCTGATGCGGACGTGCAAGGTAGGCACCGTGGTCCCGGACATACAGATATGCTGCACGCAGCTTCTGCGATTTGGTCATGCTGGAGTTGGTGCATTCGGCCAGCGCCTGATCCACATAGCTGTCCAGCACAGCATTGCCCGAAGTATAGCGGCCGTCTGCACCAAAGGTAAGGTGACCCACCGAGCCGTTCGTCAGGAAAGAGCCGTCCTTCTGGACATAATACAGGCCGCCGTCGATCTCATGCTCACCTGCAGAGTAGGAATCGATGGCATAACCGTCCTTCGAAACGTGATACAGTTTGCCGTCGATCGTCACAAAGCCTGCCGGGTAATTGTCAAAATGGCTGCCGGTCACCGACACATGGCACAGCACGCCGTCCACCTTGACCATACCTGCCGGGTACGGATCGATCACGCTTCCCGCTGCGGAAACATGATAAACGCCATCCTCGATCTGTACAAAACCCGGCTGGTACACATCCAGCTGGCCGTCCGTATAATGGTACAGCCGGCCATCCTGCACTTCAAAGCCACTTTTTGCCGCAGCAGGCTGTTCCGCCTTTTCCGGCTGCAGAGCCTGCAGGATCCAGCTGATGCAGTTTTCCTCATTCTGTGCAGACTGTGTGGAATACTCCGCCGCCTTTGCTGCCGGCGAAAGTACGATCACAGCAGCTGCCATGACCAAAATTGTTTTTCTGATTTTCTGAAACATTTTCCATACCCCTTTGTATTGTTCATTGATATTCGTTCCAAATCTGTTCTTTCAGCTTTTTTTCCTGCCGGCTCAGCACCCTGGCTGCAATGATACCCGCAACAGCCGAGGCAATCATTCCGGCAATGCCTACTGCAAAAAAGATCTGACCCGTGGACACTTGTGCTCCCTCCTTATTTGAGCCATCCGCTTGTACGGAGCTGATCCATCAGATTTTTCAGCACCGCCATCTGCGTATCCTCTGTTCCATTGGCCTGTGCCTGCTTGTATTTTTCAACCGCTGAATCGTAGCATTTTTCCGCCTCGCGGTAATCCCGCTTTTCAGACGGTTTTGTGCCCTGCCAATCGATCAGCAGATACGCCCTCTGCATTTCAAAACGATAATCCGTCGGATACTGCTCTGCCAGTTCCTTCAGGAGCGATTCCGCCTCGCCATACTGGTCCAGCGCCTGCAGCACCGTAGCAAGGTTCAGCTTTGTGGCGATCGTAGCATATCCGCTGTCCACAAGCTCCTGCAGCCGCTGTTCGGCCTTTTCATAATACGCTTTTGCGTTTGCCTTGTCCGAAGCCGCCTGTTTCAAGGCGATATCTGCCAGCATCTCCTTCTGGAGCACAGCCTGACCTTCCGGCAGTACCTCACAGCCCTGCTCCAGGATCTGCTCTGCAGACGCCGCATCGTCCATGTTCAATGCTGCGTTGGCGGCAGCAAGATATGCGTGGCTCAGCAGCTTCGTATCTTCCACCTCATCGAACACTTTCCGGTACAGTGTAATGGCCTGTTCGTACTGTTTCTGCAGCGATTTGATCTCTGCCGCAACCAGATCGCAGTCACCCGAAGATGCGCCATTCTTCTGCAGCACTTCCAGCGTTTTCTGCGCCTGCTCCAGCTTTCCTGCATTGGCCAGCGCAATGGCAAGGCTGCGGTAGCTGTCCGTGCTGGCACCCTGCTGCTGAACTGCAAGCTGCAGTTCCTGCGCTGCATGGTCGTAATCCTGCAGTTCAATATAGCAGTTGCCCTTGATGTAGTGCAGTTTTTCCACTGAGATCGAGTCCATGTTCTTCTCCGCCAGATTTCCGGAAGCGACGGCGCTGTCCAACTGATCGATCGCGCCTTGATAGTTTCCGGTACGGTACAGCAGTACCGCCATCTGCAGATAAGCGTCCGGACGGCCGGGCTGCTGCTGGACCGCCTCTTCCAGCAAAGCCCGGGCTTTATCGTAGTCTGCACTCTGCTCTGCCTGATCTGCCTGTGCAAGGTTCAGCAGGTAGAGATTTTCCCGTTCGCTCTGCATACGGCCCAGACCATAATAGCAGCTGTATGCACTGGCAGCGAAGCAGGCTGCAAGCGCCAGCGCAATGATCCGCTTGCGCATCTGGCAGCTCTTGTAGCCCTGATCCATTTTATCAATGTTTTTCAGGGCACGCAGCATCTCCGACGCCTGCTGGAAGCGCTTTTGCTGCTGTTTCTGCATGGCCCGGACAATGATGGTCTGCATGGAGCGGCTGATTTTGGGCTTGTACTGTTCCAGAGGCGTCACCGTGTCCAGCGATTTTTCGGGGTTATGCCCTGTCACTGCAAAATACAGCGTTGCACCGATCGCATAGATATCCGTTGCCATCGAGATCTCGCCATAGCTGCCCGGCGCTGCTGTATCCTGCCGGGGCATCGGTGCCGGGGTCTGCTGTTCCGGCATGATCTCGGTATCCTGCTGCGGCATCTTCCATTGCCCGTCCATGGGGATGGTTGCGCCGCTTTGTGCCACAGGCATCGGAACCGTTTCATCCATGGGGACGGTCCCGCCCATCGGCACAGTGCCATCCATCGGCATCGTCAGACCGGCATTTCCGCCGTTTGCTGCCGGAACAGCCGACGGTCTCGGTGCTGCAGCAGCGCTTCCATTTTCTGCAGAAGCATACTGCTCCGGCGCTGCATAGCCGTCCGTCACCGCGACCGACTTTTTGTCCCTGCGGAAGATCAGCGATGTATTGAAGTCGATCAGGCAGATATCGCCGCTCCCTGTGATCATCACATTGCCGGGCTTGATGTCACAATGGATAATGGCCGGTTTCTCGCTGTTTTCCTGATGCAGATACTGCACCACTTCGCAAAGCTGGCATGCCCAGCGATAACATTCCTTCTGCGTTACCGGTCCATTTTTTTGCACATACTGCTGCAGGTTTTCGCCGCTGATCCGGTCCATCACCGTATAGATGCAGCCGTCGTTTCCATAAAGCACATCGTAGATCCGCGGCAGGTACTGGTGCTTCAGGCTTTTCAGGATCGTAGACTCATTTTCCTGATTGATCTGGTGCTGATACTGGAGCTGTGTGCGCTTGATCACAACCTCAATATTCATGCCTTTTTTGTGTGCTGCAAACACATCGCCTGTACCGCCCAGCTTGTTCAGCACACGGATATTGTCATAGTCCGGGTTTGTGAACCCCAATACGATATTCTCGCTCACAAAATTCCCCCTAATTTCCGGTCATACTCTTCTGACGCAGCCTCACCGGAAAGCCGTGCCCATACCTCGATCCAATCTTCTGTGCTGGACCGCAGGTTGCCCTGACCATCCCATTTCAGCGCCAGCGCCGTAATGTTATCGGTCTCTCCCCCGCCCCTGCAAAAGTCCACCGCCGACTGCAGCAGCTGCTGCAGCTGATCCCGGGTCTGTGTGCCGGTCAGGAGCTGATGGATCTGGTTCTCCGTCAGGTGATGGCACAGCCCGTCACTGCACAATAGCACAGCGCCCTGCTGCGGGCGCTGTCCACTTTTGAACACCGGTTCCATTTTTCCGTATCCGAGACATTGCAGTAAAACACTGTTTCGCCGGTCTGTCCGCATCTGATCCGGTGAAAGCCTTCCGGCTTCCATCTCCCGCATGGCAAGGGTCTGGTCTTTCGTCATCTGTTCCAGCGTTATTCCATCGTCCAGATAGATCCTGCTGTCACCGATCTGTGCCTGATAGAAGCGTTCCCTCGTGAGCAGCAGAGCCGAGACGGTCGTACCCAGCCGGATCCCTTCTTTTTCGGAATAGCCGCAAAGCGTCCCATGCAGCGTTTCCAGCATCCTGTGCCACGAAAGGAACACCGCTTCTTCGGTCAATCCCTCCCGGACCAGAGAAGGCAGCTGCTGTTCAAACCAGTTCTCGAACCCGCGCACTGCACCGGTACTTGCGAGTTCACCGGACTGCAGGCCGCCCATTCCATCGCATACCGTCAGCAGTGCGATCGTTTCCTGCCCGAAGTTTGAGATCCGGGCGCAGAAACTGTCCTGATTCGACAGCCTTACCGCGCCTTTATCCGTGATATGTGCCAGTTGAAGCGCCATATCAGGAACCCGCAACCACGCTGAACACCACGTCTGCCATCCGGATCGTATCACCCGCATGGAACAGTGTCGGCTTGGAGGGATCCAGGCACTGTTCGTTCAGATAGGTGTGGTTCTGCGTATTGTTATCCACAATGTAATAGTTGCCGTTTTCCAGCAGGATATAGGCGTGGTCGTTTCCGAGGTAGTGGTTCCGTGTCTGGACGGTATAGTCCACGATGTCCACCGCACGACCGATGTGGAAGTTCGTGTGGGTCACATGGATGTACTGGTTCGTATCCTTCTGCACGAGATACAGTTCTCCACCGCCTGCTGCGCCGTTGCTCATCAGCGTCGTTTTTGCCATTCCGTCATTTGCACCGCCGGACAGCAGCACCGTGCGGCCGCCCGCAGTCTGCACCGGGGCAGGCTGTGCAGCCGGCTGCTGCACCGGATACAGACACACCTGTGGCACCTCCGGCTCTTTCTGCTGGAAGGGCGATTCCTGCTCAGCCGGGGTTTCTTTTTTCTTGTCCTTTTTTCCGCCAAAAAGCCCGAACAGACCGCCGTTCTTCTTTTCGGCTTTCTTTTCCGCCTTTTTCTCTGCTTTTTTATCTGCCTTGCTCGGTTTTTCTTCCTGCACAGGCGGAACTTCTGCAAAAGGATTCTGTGCCTGCGCAAACGGGTTATCCTGCACAGGCTTCGGCTCGGCGGCTACAGGCTTGACAGGCTTCGGCTGCTGCGGTTTTGCCACCTCAGGTCTGGGTGCAACAGGCGGCTTCGGCTGCACCGGAGGTGTTGCAACAGGCTCCGGCGGTACCACACGGGCCGGTTCCGGATTCTTGTGCAACACCGGCTTCTCCTTCAGCTTGGACTCAAGCTCTCCGAACGAAAAGCTTCCGCCATACAGCAGCTGACGGGAAAGGATGGTCAGGATTTTGCTGTCCTGCGGCATCTGCTGACCCACAAGGCGGAACACATAGTGCGTCAGCTCCGAAGGATTATAGTTCTGCCCTTCGCCTACGACCGGACGGTACAGCACAAAGGCTTTTCCCGCCGCATCCAGATAGACATGACCCGGCTCCAGATCGATCTTGCGGGGATTCAGAAGGTACTCATCGCACTCCTTCTCAGCCCTGCACAGCGACAGGAAAAAGCTGGTCAGTCTGGTCTCATGCTCCAGGATCCTTGCCGCCTGTTCCAGCGGTGTCAGGCCGGTAATGTTGTACAGCAGGCGGCAGTTTCCATTGACCCACTGGATGCTGAGGGGCAGAAACCCGGCGATCTGGTTCGAGACCAGCATCCCCCGGTCCACCTCGTCCAGCTGTTCCTCCGGGTCGAGTTTTCCCTCAAGGTAAATGGCATTTCCCTGCGTGATAACAGTATATTCCTCCATAAAGCACCATCCTTTCAACCGTTTTGCGCACCGGCGTTCTTACTTCCAGAGCCGGCAGCAAACTGTTTGCGTACTTTCAAATTCCCCAAAGCGGAACATTTCGATGTAAAAAAGCAGGCGGATCTTGTAAGAGACCTTGATTGTCAAATCTGTTCCAGAGTTTGTTGTCCCTGCAAACGAAATGCCGCTCAATCCGTTCACTACCCCATACGATTTAAGAAGATTATCTGCTTCCTGCTCGCCTCCTGCAAGATACGCTGCGAACCGGGTTTTAGCTGTTGTCTTTGTAAGGCTCAGCGTTTCCAGTTTTTTTGTCTCTGTGCCTTCCCCCAGAAATCCTGTAAAAAAATTTTTCAGGGAAAAATCCGAAGAGGCACTGAAATCGTTTTGTCCTTTACCCGAAACCATTGTCATAAACCAGTTCGGAATCTGCTGCATCGTCCCTGTCAGCATAGAGGAATTTCCATAATTTTCAATCGCCATACTCTGGCAAGACTCCTGTGCAGCATGGCTGATCATACTTTGAATCGTAAACATTCTCAGCATACTATACAGAGTCAGCATTACGATCAGGAACAAAGTCAGTGATATGCAGGCCTCCAGTGCCATCACACCATCCTGCTCTTCCTTCAACCGGGAGATTTTTTCTTTCATTTTTCAATACCCCCGATAAATCACACGATTTACAGACCATACTGATTTCCGAGATAATGTAGGAACCGGTAATACATTTACAAACTTTCCGTCAAGTTCTGTGCGAATCATTGTATACGCCTTGTCCACATCAAATTTTTTCTTTTTCCCGGAAATCTGTTCTTCGAGCGTATAATTCGTGTTGTTCACCGGTTCCGTCCGGTTGGTCTGTTCCATCTGAATAATGTCAACAAATCTGTTCAGCATTCCCTCTTCGTCCTGCCACAGCAGAATCAGAATAACTGTCATCCACTGCGTATAATTCCACGACCGAACAGAGTCCCAATATTTCGATCCACTGATCAATGGTTTATCATTGTCTTTTTTCTCATTCGAGCTGCTACTTCCCGCATTGGAATCCGGGCCGTTGCCATTTGAATTGTCCGCATCGCTGTTCTTATTGATTTTCTTATTTGCTTTTTTCAATGTTTCCATTGTTTTTGCATCTGTTACATTCGCCGCAGACAATTTGTTGATCACCTTTGCAATTCCCGCAGGGGTAATATTCAGATCATCATTTGTTTTAACGAATTTTGCATCGCTTCCATTCACCAGCAAAATCGCGTCGATTGTTCCATTTGCCAACGCACATACAGCTGGAACGATCACCGTCATTGCTGCACTCAGCACAGGAAAACCAGCACACGCAATTACCGCAGTTTCTTTCAAAACTTCTACATAAGTACTTGAAAGAATCGCAGGCAAGGAGAGAAGTGCATTTACCATACTAAGGACGCCAAATGCAGCTTTCTGATTATTGAACTCATTCATGGCGCCAAACATTACATATTCCAGTTCTGCCCCACAGAAGGAATAGTTCTTGTTCGTGAATGCCCCCAGCGAACTTGCCAATCCGCCCAGTTGTTCATCAAGCTGTTTTCCGATCATCTGAGAGGTCTGAAGCTGATCGTTGGTTTTTGCCAAACCGCCGCAACTTGCATAGGATTTTCCTACCAGAGAAGAACCCGAATCATAATTCATACGATTCGACAAACTGTAAGCCATGTAGCCTTTCAGCAGGATTCCATCTCCCATTTTGCTTCCAACTTCACTCAATGCAGTTACCATGTTTTTTACACTGCTGAGTTTTTTCTTGACATTGTTGGCAATGTTCAGCATCTTCTGCAGAAGGTTTCCCTTGGCCTCATCCTGATTGCTCTCCCCAATACTGAAATTAGCCCCTGATTTTGTCTGCCATGCTTCATCAAGCTGGTAAAGTCCCATTTTTTCCAGATTCGACTTTGCGCGTAGCGAATCCGACTTTTCAAATTCAGATGCCAGCGAATACTCCTGAAGAGACCGATTCTTTTGACTTGGCAGTTTTCCATAATAATCGGTATTGATCATGCTGTTCAGGTTCGGGTCATATGTCGTATCGATGTTCATGATCGTAACAAGCCCATCGATCGTATCAATGATCGAAGATTTTGCCGCATCGCCTTCTACCGCATTTTTTGCATCCTTCCAGATTTCATCAAATTGCTGCGTGCTCTCAAATTTACCTGTGTCTGCCGTGTGGATCTGAGAGATCAGCTCATCAATGCTGCCCTCCGTCAGACTGCTATAGTCCGTTTTACTCAGAAGCTTTTTTTCATCGTCCAATTCTGTCAGAAGTTTTTTACAAGCCTCTGAGTTATAATCCTTCATTTTATCATTTGCGTTTCCGCCCGTTTTCAGATTGTCCGCTGTTTCTGAGTAGAAATCCTTGACCTTGTTATTCGCCGCTTTCATGTCCGACGCTGTATAACCGACTTCTTTCGAGATCTCATCGTTCGCTATAATTTCATCTGTCTCTTTTTTAGCTTCATCCAATTTTTCGTTTTCGTTTTTAGTTCCCGCAGAGATGTAGTTTTTTGACACATCGATCACAGAATCAAATGCGCTCGTTTCCTTTGCTACAGCATCATCCACCTTTTTTGCAACACCGGAAACATTGCTGCTGGTGCTCTTTATTGCTGCTTCATAGGCAGCTCCTGCTTCGCTTGCCTTCTGGCGCAGCTCTTCTTCTGTTTGTTTCCACGCCAGTGCACCTTCTTCGTCTTCCGGACAAACCGTGCCCAAATGATTCTTCAGCTCCGTCAGCGCATCTGTGTATTTCTGCGCTTCCTGGTTGTACTTTTTCGTGGAATCAACGGCAAGCTTCATCTGTTTTTTTGCTTCAGCCTGTGCATTGTAAGACTGCATTCCCTTTTCCAGTCCGGTAGAAACACCTGATAGCAGACTGGTAAAATTGCTGAGCATCGTATTATAGGATTCCAGCTGACTCATGAGACTGCTGAAATCACCAATATCCGCAATCAGTTTTGCCGGGACGGTATAAGCCGAAAGCTCCATGATTTGCTGACGAAGCGTTTCGGTATCCGCCAGCGGGTATACGCCTTCCGCTGAAGCTCCGCCGTTCCGTACCGAAAAAGAGCGTGTATCCTGTGTATCCTGTTTCTGGAGATACGAGTTGAACTGCGTATCAATGTCAATATCCTGACTTACCGCCAGCAGACCGAAGCGTTCCTTGATATATTTGTCATACTGAGCCAGAACAGATACCTCACTTGAACCAATCGCATCGTCCAGTCCCCGATATGCGTTCTGAAACCGTCCTACCTCCATAAGAATTGCCGCAACGGAATAAAATGGCACCAGCAATAATACCAGAAGCAGCGAAATCACGCCTTCTGTGCGCCGGATCAATTCCCGCTTTGTTCGTTGTTTCAGTTTCATAGTGTTCCTCTTTTCACCATCAAAAAGTCACTGCCCCTTGCGGAACCCTCCGCCATTACTTCCGGGGGCACTACTGGTCCAACCTGCTGACAGATTTTCCACCCACTGGCCTGTTGTCCGAATCATTGACACTATTTTTTCCAGTGCTTTTACCGTCTTTGAGTCTATGCCAAACCCAATTGTACTTTCAACAGAGTTTACTGTCTCGTATGTAAAAATATAGTGCTGTATATCCAGACAAACCGCACGGCCTGTTGCTGTAAAAGTCCGGTATGGATTTTGCCCAAAATATTTCATTGCAAATCCAAAGGGAATTTCATAGCTGGCTGTCACCTTCACCTCAACATGGCTTCGGCCCAACGCATCATCCACAATTTCCGTATCAATTGTGATTCCACGCGACTGGGAAAAACCGACCTGCTCCAGACTCCATTTGGAATATCTGTCTGCACGGGTGCTATTTGCACTGTACGCTGTGTTTTTCTCTTTCGTGTTATATCTGTATGGACTGAGTCCTCTCCGCATCGACTGACTGACAAAGCCTGTAACCGGATCCGAATAGCAGTATCCATACGTCTGTGCAATGCGGGATGCCGTATCGTTTGCCACATACTGCACGGCCCAGTTCTGGTACATCAGAAAGCCAAACGACCAGATATAGAACAGCACAAACAGCATCAGTGTGATCACCAGCAATCCTTCGATTGCCTCCATGCCGTCCTCCCGCAAACGGAGGGCATTTTCGTTCCACCGCATTTTCATGCTCTGTATCCTCCTGCGGTCAGCTGCGTTCCACACGCCAGCTGATCATCTGCGGCACATCGCTGTCCAGCGTCCGGGCCGGGCAGATCCCGTTTGCATCAAAGTAGGTCGCCTCAGCCAGCAGATAGTCGATCACCAGCGTGCCATTGCCGTTGATAAAGCCCCATTTGCCATCTTTGCAAACCGCAGCCACACCGCCGGAAAAGCTCTTTGCTCCGTCATATTCCGGTTCGATCGCCACGCTGCCGTCGTTGGTTGCAAAGCCCCATTTGCCATTCTTTGCAAAAGCAAGGCCGCTGCCCCGGTTCAGGTCCACTTCGTCCGCATCCAGTGCGCCCTGCTTTTCGCCATTTTCGTTGTACAGGTTCCACACGCCGTTTTCTTTTGCAAGGAACACACCGTTCACCAGCCATGCACCGTTTTCTGCCAGCTGGATCTCCTCATAGCTGCTGCCCTGCTGAGCACCGCTCTGGTCCACAAAGATCCAATCGCCGTTCTGCGTCTGCACGGCAGCCTTTCCGTTCTGGAACATCCCCGCTGCCTGATAGCCGTTCAGGTATTCCTTGCCGTCGAGGTCGATGTAGCACCAGTCGGAGCGGCCCTTCAGCTTTACCGGGACCAGACCGTCGCCGTATCCGTTGCCTTCTTCGATCTCCGCCATAAAGCGGCCGACCATCAGGCTCTTGCTGAGCTGGAATGCAAAGCTCTCGCCTTTTTCATCCGAGCACAGCACCACGGTGCTCTGTCCCACCGGGCCGACGAACGCATAATCCTGCGACAGCAGTTCTCCGTCAGAGCTGCTGAACAGCACGGTCTTTTCGCCGTCCCAGCCCAGATATGCACCGTCCATACCTGCCGGTGTGACCGTAAGGTAGCTCGATCCAGACACATTGCAGGCATAATATGCCTCATTCCAATACTGCATCATGGCATCATTGAAGGCAATCTTTGCCGCGTCCGCCTGTTTCAGGGTCTTTACCACGGAGTCATAGTCGCCGTCCTCATAGTAGAGCGCAGCATAGCCCTCCCAGTAATCCGCACGTTCCGGATACGCCGCCACGGCTGCCGCATAGGCATCCTCTTCCACGCTGCGGACATTGGCCGTGGCGCAGTCCTCGTAATACTCCTTGCAGGTCGCAAGATATGCATCGTACAGTGCTTCGGAAGGTTTGTTTCCGATCGCGCTCTCATAATTCTGCAGGGAAAGCTGGAACAGCTTTTTGCCGCGGTAATACTCCGCTGCTGCCACCGTGTCCTTCTGCGTTTTCACGTCACTTGCTGCAGTCATGCCCAGAATCGCCCAGCCTGCCACACAGACCGCCACAAGCGCCACCAACGCCACCAGCCGCGTTTTTTTCATCGTATAATTCCTCCTGTTTGCTTAAAATGTTCCCATCAGAAGCGTTGCCAGATACCCCAGATAAAAGAATGGTCCGAACGGCAGCCCATCCTTGCGGGTCGCCTTTTTACTGGCCAGCAGCACGATCGCCGCAACCGCCGCCAGAACATGCGAGACCAGCAAAAAGCTGAACGTTCCATAGATGCCGAAGATCAGACCCACTGCGGTGATCATCTTGATGTCCCCGTATCCGACGCCGCCGCGCGAGGCCAGCCGGACCAGAAAAAAGACCAGAAAAAAGATCACCGCCGCCGCAAGGCTGTTGACCGCCATCGCCGCCGCATCCATTCCGCTGAGCAGGAGATCCAGCACCGTGCACCCCGCAAATACCGCTGCAGTGCCCAGCACGATCTGGTTCGGGATGCGATGACTCAATGCATCGATATAAGCCGCTGCCGCAAGCAGTGCACCCAGCAGCAGAAGCCGCAAGAGGTTCGGCAGATATGTCCCGACCCGGAGCACCAGCAAAAATCCGCTCGCAAACCCGCCTGCACCCGCAAGCAGCAGCGACGCGAGCCATTTTTTCCGGTCCGCCGGTTCCAGCCCTGTTTTCTTTTTTGCGATGCAGACTGCTGCAAGGTTCAGCACTGCTCCGCATCCCGCAATGATCCACTCCATATTTTCACCACTTTATTTTTTTATAAGCCAGCCGACCCAGCCAGACTGCATACATCTTACCATAATAAAAGTCACCAGCGCAGCTCCTGTAAATTCCAGTCCCATAACAAATCCATCAAGGTCTTTTTGCAGCGCCGGCCATAGATCCATCAGCAGAATGATCACCGCACAGACGATCCACACTCTGTAGTCACTGCTCTTGCCCAGGATCGTCCCAAGCACCAGATAAGCCGCTACCTTTATCAGAACCGGTGTTATATCCATTTTCTGTTTCCTCCGCACCTTTTTATTTGCGTTTCCCCCAGGCTGTACCCCAAAGCAGGAGTACAGCCTGCGGGAAACGGGTCCTGCCCCGCAAAAGGCAGGACTCGTTTTCATTTCATTAACGGCTGCCTATTTTACCAGGGACCGCCGCCGCCACCGCCGCTGCCGAGGCCGGAAAGGCCGCCTCCGGTGCTGCCGTTTGTGATCTGATTCACCTGTTTACCGGCCACACCGATGATCTGCGTTGCATACCTTGCCAGCACACCAGCAACGATCAGACCGATGGCGAGCAGTACAACGGTGATAATGACATCCAAGCCTTTGTCTTCTTTGCAAAGCTTTTCCAATTCATTTTTGAGCCTGAAGCCATATGCTTGTACTTTTACAGTCAATGTCTTCCATTCATTCAAAATGTATTTCGTCTTTCATCACCTCCGCGTTCTATTTTTCATTCCGGTGTTCGTTCCTTATTGGCCACCACCAAGGCCGTTTCCAACGCCCTTTCCGGCTGTCTCCTGCAAGCTATTTAATGCAGAGTTCGCACCGGCGTTTGCTGCATCCGCATCATTCAAAGCTTTTGTACCGTACTTTGCAATAACGCCAACCAGCACCAGACCGACAGCAACCAGAATGATGGTGATGATGATGTCGAGACCCTCGTCCTCTTCACGCATCTTCTGCAGCTCGTTCTTTGCCTTACCGGCGCCGACCAGAGCCTTGATGTAGAGCTTGTCCATAAACTTGTTCATAAAATGTTCCTCCTGTAGAATTTATTTATACAAGCAGACCCTCTGCCTATACCACATTAAACCGTCAGGTTCATACCGGACATTGCTGCCACCATAATGATCAGGATCACGCCGATCAGCACGATCGTGGTGGGGGCCAGCAGCTGTGCAGCGGCGTCATCGCCCTTGCGCAGCAGTATCTGCCGCCGCTGCGACATCAGCTCATCTGCCTGCTGGCGCATGATCGTTGTCACGTCAGAGCCGCCCTTTTCAATGTTCTGGATGATGATGCTGGCAAACTTGCGGACCTCCGGCGAACCGGTACGGACACCAAAGTTGTAGATTGCCTCTGCGCTGGCCACACCGTTGTCCATTTCGCGGCAGGCGTCCTGCATCAGCTCATAGATGATGCCCTGCTTGCTCTTTGCAACGATGTACCATGCTTCCTTCAGGATCATGCCGCAGTTCATCAGCAGCGTCAGCTTGGACACCACATTGGAGAACTCCATCATGCATTCCGTGCTGCGCTTTTTGAGCTGGTTGCTCATCTCGTTCGCGCCGTTGGAGTAAATGACAGCCACCATGGCGATGCCCGCAATCAGCACCGCAAACACCATATATCCGTCCATGAACACCGCTGCGCAGAACGCCAAAGCCAGCACCAGCAGGGACATGGACAGGGTACGCGCCCAGTACAGCCGTGCCCAGTACTCCACGAACCTGCCGCCGTTTTCCGGGTGCAGGATCGCAGAAGCAGACATCATCTTTTTGCCGACAGCCGCATCCATGGAAAATGCCGGGAGCTGCTGCATGGCAAAGCCTGCAGCCCACAGTTCCTTATCGCTGAACTCTTTCTGCGGCACGCCTTCAATGCGCCAGTCCTCTTTTTTGCCCCGCAATGTGAAGAGAATGAACAGAGCGCCCAGCGCCGTGCCAAGGATCAGACAGACCAATTTTACAATCAGCATCACTTTTTACCTCACCGCAATGATTTTCTGGCCCCAGATATAGGAGATTACAAACAGGGCCAGCGCACCGGTCACCGCTGCAACGCCCATCGGAGAGGCAAGGTTCTGTGCAAACGTCTCGTTGGCGCTCCGCATCAGGGCAACGATCAGGACAGGAGCCAGCATGATGATATTCAGCTCCATCTCATTTGCATGGATCTTTGCCTGGATCTCGTCCTCCACTTCCATCCGCTCGCAGATGATATCGTGGGTCTGGTTGATCACGCGGCTCATGTTGCCGCCGGGGCCGTAGCAGACCTGGAACACATTGTTGAAGTCCTGGATCTCCTCCACACCGCTGCGCTTTGCAAAGTCGTCCATCATCACATCCAGCGTCACATTGATCTGCCCTGCACGGCGGAACTGGTCCAGTTCCTTCGAGATCAGCGCATCGTCCGAATACTGCATACACATATCGGTATACGCCGTATTGAACGCATCGCGCACCGTGCTGTTGGCTGCCAGAGATGCCGTCAGGGATTCCAGCATATCCCGGAACTCCCGCCGCAGCGTATCCCGGCGTTTTTCGGCCAGCTGCCGGCTGCGCACCGGCAGAAATACCCTGCCGGCCACCAGACCGACCACCACAAATGCCGCCGCATTGCTGATGTAGGTCAGCATCGTCGGCACGCCGTCCTCCTGAAACAGGCCGCCATAGAAGAACTGGCTCACCACACCGCCGATCAGAAATGCCGCCACAAAGTACAGGATCTTTTCACTTTTCGTCATTTCATAATAGTGGTAGTCCAGCACGGTCTCGTTCAGCGGGTTCGTTGTCCACTGGGAAACTTCTGCCTTTTTTGCCTTTGGCTGTTTTTTTGCTTTTTCCGCACTTTTGTTCTTTTTCATCAGATTTTTCCTCTCTGTCACCAGTTTCCGCTCTGTTTATCGTTTCACTGCAGCCGGGATCTCTTCCAGCAGAAAACCCGCACGGGTCCACTTGTCAGTCTGGATCATAGGGTTTTCGGTGCGCACCAGTGCTCCCGAAACATGCTGCAGCGTAGAGCTTTCATCCTCCCGGAACTCAAACAGCGGGTTCAGCCGGATATCGCCGTTCTCATCCAGATGCGGCAGGATCTCGCTGACCATCATCGTCTTACGGCTGTGGTCGCGCAGACGGGACAGATGGATCATGATATCCACCGCGCTGGAGATCTGCTGCCGGATGGCTTTCAGCGGCAAAGCCGCTTCGCCCTGCAGCACCATCGTTTCCAGACGGCTCAGCATGTCTTCCGCCGAGTTCGCATGGCCGGTGGAAAGGCTGCCGTCATGGCCCGTGTTCATCGCCTGCAGCATATCCAGTGCTTCTGCACCGCGGACCTCGCCCACAATAATGCGGTCCGGGCGCATACGAAGGCTGGATCGGATCAGGCTCTGGATATCGATCTTCTTGCTCTCGCCCGACGATGCCGTTGCATTTCGGGTCTCCAGCCGCACGATGTTCGGGATCTGGGTGATCTGCAGTTCGGCAGAGTCCTCGATCGTGATGATACGCTCATCATGCGGGATATAATTGGACAGTGCGTTCAGAAAGGTCGTTTTACCGCTGCCGGTACCGCCCGCAATAAAAATGTTGTACCGTGCCTTCACCAGCTTCTGCAGAAAGCGTGCAACTTCCGGCGTGATGGAGCCGTATTCCAGCAGTTTTTCCATGGTCATGGGCTGCTTGGAAAATTTTCGGATGGTAACGGTCGATCCGCTCAGTGCAATCGGCGCCAGCACCACATTCACACGGCTTCCGTCTTCCAGACGGGTATCCACGATCGGGTTTGCTTCCGACACTTCGCGGTGTGCCTTGCCAACGATCAGGTCGATCACGCGGCGCAGCTCCTGCTCGTCCTTGAAGTGCTTGTCCACCCGGGTCAGCCGTCCGCTGCGCTCCACAAAGATATTGTCCGGGCCATTGATCATCACTTCGGTCACATTCTCGTCCGCAAGGATCGAGTCCAGCAGGCCGCCCAGGCCGCGGTACATCTTATAGATGCTGTTGACCGCATCCATTTTCTGGATGGGCAGCAGGTATCCGCCCCGGCTCTCCCGCTCCACCATCGAAGTGATCGCATTCAGCAGTTCTTCGTCGCTCATCCGGGTAGGCTGCAGCTCCCGGTTGATGGCGTCCAAAACCCTGCTCCGAAGGTCCTTCAGCTCTTCTGTTGTCATTTGTTACTCCTCACACCCTGCTCAGTTCAGCCGCGAATAAACTTCGCTCGTCCGCAATTCCCGAACGATCCGCTTCTTGTCCGCATTCTGATAACGGGGGATGGTGCCCAGTTCGCACGCATACTTCGGCAGTTCCGTTTTCCGGCCGGCCGAACCGAACTTGTTATAAATGGCACCCACCTTGCCCACGATCAGCTTTTCATCCATGCTGTCGATTGCTTCCATCGAATCCAGCAGTTTCCGGGTCTTTTCGTTGCCTTCCGTTGTACTGTCACTGACCACCACAGTCCAGTCAGAAAGGCGGATCAGCTTCAGCAGCATCGGAGACAGGCAGCTGTCTGCGCTGATGATGCAGCACTCGCAGATACCCTTTACCGCCTGCAGCAGGCTTGCCACGCTTTCCGCACCAAAGTTCATGGCGCTGACCGGCAGATCGAATGCCGCAAAAGACCATACCTCGGTCTCATCGTCCTGCTTGAGCATACTCTGCAGTTTCATCTGCAGCTGGCCGTAGTCCGTACCGCCCAGCTGCTGCCACATGCTGATCTCATACATCACATCGGTCATGGAGCTTCCGCTCACCGCAAATGCATCGTTGCACGCATTCTGCTTCAGATTGAAGCAGATCGTGTTCCTGCCCTGTGCTGCCATGGCCGCTGCGCAGCCGGCGGCCACTGCATTTGCACCGGCACCGCCCGTTCCGTTGAGGAACAGCACCGTCTGGCCATTTGCCTGCAGCCCGAAGCTGGAAGAGCCATGGTTACGTTTTGCCGCCATGCTCTGGAACTCACGGAAGATCTCGCTGGCCTTCTGGTACCGGCAGATGACCGGGTAGCCGTTTTTCATCTGCTCATGCTTCTCTTCGCTCCAGAATGCAAGTTCCATGCTCCGGGCGTAGCTTTCCGGTGCTGTCAGGAGTTCTTCTTCCGCGATCAGGAGATCCATCCGCCCGCCGTGTGCCAGCTGCCGCTGAAGGGCCGCTTCCTCCGTAAAAAGATAGATCTCAAACTGTACCGTTTCGTTGGCGTGCGCACTGTAGTAATTCGCAAGCCGTGCAATGTAGTCTTCCTTCTTGTCCAAAAGGCCAACTCGAACGATCATAATGTCACCCTCACTTTTCGTACAATACCTGAAACATCTTTTTCACCGCAGTTCCAGAAAATCACGCCTGCCGAAGAGCACCCCTGCCCTCCGACAAAAAATTTCAATTAAATTCTACCGCCAATCCCGCTATGGGTCAAGAGAAAGCTTTCCGAAATCCTGCTGATTCCGGCAAAAATGTTTGCGGCATCTGTCGATTTTGACAAAAGTCGGTTCATTTCTCTGGGCACTCTGTCAAATACGATGCTTCCGCCCCCTTTTTAACGCAAGAATCCCCGGCAAAGCTTCTGTGCAAAGCATCTGCCGGGGATCGTTTTTCAAAGGTTACTGTTTATGATACTTGCGGTCCTCTTCCTCATAGACCGGGTCGCAGGTCAGGTACATGCCCAGACGGTTCAGGGTGCTGGTGTCCACACTGGACAGCAGCACCGTGGAGTGCACATCGCAGCCCTTGAGGTTGGGCAGCTGGTGCATGGCCGCAGCGGCCAGCTCGTTGCTTGCGGCAGAGCTGGACAGGGCAATGAGGATCTCGTCGGTGTGCAGGCGGGGGTTCTTACCACCCAGATAGTTGGTCTTGAGGGTCTGGATCGGCTCGATGGCGGCCGCACTGACGAGGTCGGTCTCCTGCGGGATGCCGGCCAGCACCTTCAGCGCATTCATCAGAGCCGAAGCCGCTGCGCCCAGCAGCGGGCCGGTCTTGCCAGTGACCACGGTGCCGTCCGGCAGCTCGATGGCCGCCGCCGGTGCCCCGCCGGTGCTCTCGCTGCGGGCATGGGCCTGCTTTTCCACTTCCCGCTTGCCCACGACCATGTCGGCCTGATTCAGCAGCAGCTCCAGCTTGTACCGCTCGGCCTCCTTCACGGTGCCGGTAACCTTCTGCTCCTGCAGGCACTTGAAGTAGCGGCGCAAAATCTCCTTGCGGGAAGCTTCGCGGCAGACTTCGTCGTCCACGATGCAGTTGCCAGCCATGTTCACGCCCATGTCCGTGGGGCTCTTGTAGGGGCTCTTGCCGGCGATCAGCTCAAACATGGCGTTCACCACCGGGAAGATCTCGATGTCGCGGTTGTAGTTGACAGTGGTCACGCCGTAGGCTTCCAGATGGAACGGGTCGATCATGTTCACATCGTTCAGGTCTGCGGTGGCAGCCTCGTAGGCCAGATTCACCGGATGCTTGAGCGGCAGGTTCCAGATGGGGAAGGTCTCAAACTTGGCGTAACCGGCCTTGACACCGCGCTTATACTCATGGTACAGCTGGGACAGGCAGGTGGCCATCTTGCCGCTGCCGGGGCCGGGTGCCGTGATGACCACCAGCGGGCGCTCGGTTTCGATGTAATCGTTGCGGCCGTAGCCCTCGTCGCTGACAATGCGTGCCACATCGTTGGGGTAGCCGGGGATCCTGTAGTGGCGGAAGGTGCGGATCCCCAGCCCGTTCAGGCGCTTTTCAAAGGCTTCCACCTCCGGGGCAGCGGTGTACTTGGTCACGCACACGCTGCCCACATACAGCCCAACGCCCTGGAAGGCGTCGATCAGGCGCAGCACGTCCAGATCGTAGGTGATGCCGTAGTCGCCGCGGATCTTGTTGCTGACGATGTCCTCGGCGCTGATGACGATGACGATCTCGGCCTGATCCTTCAGTTGCAGCAGCATCTGCAGCTTGGAGTCCGGCTGGAAGCCGGGCAGCACGCGGGAGGCATGATAGTCGTCGAACAGCTTGCCGCCGAACTCCAGATAGAGCTTGTTGTCAAATTTCTTGATGCGCTCGCGGATATGTTCGGACTGCATGGAGAGATATTTGTCGTTGTCAAATCCAATTTTCATTGTTTGCTTCCTTTTCCTTCTGGCCGCTCCCCGCGCCGGTGCGCCGGGTTCTTACACAACATGCTTAGTATACCACACTCAAAAAAGCGGTTCAATGCAAAAGTCGGGCCGGGCAGCGTTTTCCAGCAAATGCGGTGTTTTGCGGGCCGGTTTGCGGCGTTTTTTGTGGAAATATTTCCTTGCCGGGGTTTCGGCTCCGGGTGTATAATAAAACTGTTCGGCAAAACGCCTTGCAAAAAAGAGAGGAAGGTCCCCATGAATCCCGCCGAAAATTATACAATTCGCTATCTTGAGACCGATGATGTCGATCAGTATAACGCCCTGCTGCGGTACACCTTTCAGGTCACCGAAGAAGAGCTGACCGCCACCGGCTGGAAGGACGATGAGATCAAGCAGTCCAAGTTTCCCGTGCTGGAACGCGCCGATGTGCTGGGCTGCTTTGACGGCAAAAGCCTTGTCTCCCAGTTCGCGGTCTACCCGCTGAAGATGAACATCTACGATACTGTGTATCATGTTGGCTTCGTCACCAGCGTGTGCACCTACCCGGAGTACACCGGCAACGGCATCATGAAACGGCTGATGATCCAGGGCCTGACCCAGATGCACAAGGAGGGCAAGAGCTTTGCCCTGCTGTACCCCTACTCCATCCCGCTGTACCACCATCTGGGTTGGGAGATCATCTCCAACAAGATCTCCTACAACATCAAGGACCGGCAGATCCCCACCAAAGTCTCTGCGCCCGGCTATGTGCGCCGCGTGGCATGGGACAACACCGAGTTCCACGAGCTGCACTCCCACTTTGCTTCCATCACCCACGGGTGCCTGTTTCGCAATTCCCTCGCGTGGGAGGAGTACTGGCGCTGGGACGAGGACGACACCAATGTGGCTGTTTATTATAATGTAAAAGATAAGCCCTGCGGCTACATGGTGTACCTCATCAAAAACGACATCATGCACATCAAGGAAATGATCTACCTGAACCGCGAGGCACAGAAAGGCCTGTGGGAGTACATCCACGCCCACGACTCCATGATCGACGAGGTGCACGGCAACACCTATTTCAGCGAGCCCATCGCCTTTGAGATGGACGACGGCGATATCAAGGAGACCATCCGCCCCTACGCCATGGGGCGCATCGTGGATGTGAAGAGTTTTCTGGAAGATTACCCCTGCGACCCGGACGGCGGCGAACTGTGCATCGAGCTGGAGATCGAAGACACCCTCCTGCCCTGGAACGACCGCACCTTCCGCGTCCGGTTTGCGGACGGCAGCTGCACCCTGACCGACGCCCCCGCCGAATACCACCTGAAGATGGGCATCGGCACCCTTTCCACCCTGCTGCTGGGCTACAAGACCGCCGAGCGTCTGTTTGAGCTGGAACGCATCGAGGGCCGGGAGGAAGCCGTGGAACGGCTGGATGACGTGCTGTTCCACAAGATCCCCTATATTTCGGACTACATCTGATAAACCGCAAAAAAGAGCCTGAAAAGGCTCTTTTTTGTTATTGTTCCGTAAACATTTCCCGTTCTTTGGCAAGTTTTTTCTCCACGGTCCAGAACCCCAGCAGCAGAATGCCTGCCACGGCATAGCAGACCGTTTCGGTCCAGATATACCCCACCGAGATCACCTGCCGCACGGCTGCGCTCTGGGCAGCCGTGCCCAGGGCCGCACTGGCATGCTGGTCGTAACCGGCATGCGCCAGTGCCGCGCTGAACGCCGCATTGGCCACCGGTGCGCTGGCCACCGCCAGCGAGCTGTACACCGACATGGTAAAGCCGTCGGTACGGATGCCGGTGCGGTACTCCACATGGTCGATAACGTCCGCCACCATGGCCACGATGAGGTTGCAGGTAGGTGCCGCGCCGAAGCATTTCAGCGCCACGCCCACCGCCACCGGGATCAGCCTGCCCTGCCCCAGCCCGGCGATCACACCGCCCACAGCACCCGCCAAAAGGCAGATGCCGCAGACCCTGCGTTTGCCGTATTTGTTGGAAAGGGGCAGCAGCAGCGCCGAAGCCGCCGTCATGGGCAGCGCGCCCATCATGGTCAGCAGCGACTGCGACGCGCCCCACGCTCCGGCGCTGCCCAGAAAGGTGTTGTCCACCACCCACTTGCAGTAGTAGGTCATGGTGCCGTTTTTCAGCGCGCCGCTCCACTGGAACAGCAGGTAGAAAATCATGATGATCCACCACATGCGGTCGGAAGCCACCGCTTTCACCTGCTGCATCAGTGTCACTTCCGGTACCTCTGCCGCAGGCGGCTCCGAAGGCTGCTCTTCTTCCTTTGCGGCCTCAAACTCGTCCTCCGGGCCGAACAGCCCCGCCATGATCTGCCGCTCCTCCGTGACCCGCTCACGGGTGTAGGCAAACTGAAGATAGATGGTTGCCCCGGTAAAGACCGCGACCCCCAGCATGGTGAGGAACCACCGGTTCAGATCATCCTTCAACGCAAAGGACACCAGCATGGGGAACACCATACTGCAGACACCCATCACGCCCAGACCCATCATGCTGTTGATGGACGCAAGCAGCCCTCTCTGGCGGCTGTCGCGGGTGGACACCGAGATCATGATAGTGCTGGCCGTGCTGTAGATGGGCGATGCAAAGGCGTAGTAGAGATTGTAGGCAATCGCGATCCACACCATGCGCGCCGTGCCGCGGAACGGCACAACGAACATGAGCACGCAGGCTGCCGAAAGCGTGAACGCTGACAGCAGCAGCCACGGTCTTGCCTTGCCCGCCAGTGCACGGGTGTGCTCGATCAACTGCCCCACCACAAGATTTGCGATCACGATGAGCACCGTGGACACCAGCTGCAGCCGGGTGAGGAATTTCAGGTCCAGCCGCAGCACATCCGTAAAATAGCTCTGCAGGATGCTGGTGAAAATGCTGCTGGACACAGTGGCCCCCATAGGGCCGAGGATATAGCCGAACAGCATCTCCGGCAGCTGCACCTTTTCCGACCGCACCCGTGAGCGGGTCAGGCGGCGGTTCCAGAAGCTTTTCTTTCGCATGAAGCGGATAATTCCTTTCTCTCCGCCGGGGATCTTCCGGCAAAGGTCTGTTTTCTTCCCGGAACTATCATAACACATTTTGCCCCAAACAGAAACCACCTTTGCAGAAAAAGCGCGTTTTCGGCGGGAAGCAGCCGAGCGGTTCCGAAAGTTTCTCTGAGGACCGTCCGGGGGTGGGACCCCGGCGCGAAGCGTTGGGGCGGGGGCTGGAAGCCCCGGTTCGTGTCCGAAGAGAAAGCTTCCGGAACCGCTCTATCGCCAACAACGCAGAACCGCCCCGGAAAACTCCGGGGCGGTTCTGCGCTTAAATCTGCTTCAACAGTTCTTCGATCTTCTCCCGGGTGGCAAGGCCAAGGCTGAACGCCGTGGCGCTGCCGCAGGCCGTGCCCAGACGCAGCGCCATATCATAACTGCCGGTCTGCATCCATCCGGCCACAAAACCGGCCACCATGCTGTCTCCTGCGCCCACGCTGTTCACGACTTTGCCCCTGGGGCAGCCGATGCGGTGCACTTTGCCGGTTTCGTCCACCAGAATGGCACCGTCGCCTGCCATGCTCACCAGCACATTGCACGCGCCCTTTTCCTGCAGGGCACGCGCTGCGGCAATGATCTCCGCGTCAGTCTTCAGCTCCCGGCCCACGATCTCGCCCAGCTCATGATTGTTGGGCTTGATGAGGAATGGGCGGTACTGCAGCACGTTGGCCAGCAGGTCCCGGGTGGCATCCACCACAGCCCGCACTCCTTTGCCCTGCAGCCGGGCCAGCAGCCGTTCATAGGTATCCTGTGGCAGGCTGCGGGGGATGCTGCCCGCTAAAATCAGGATGTCGTTTTCGTTCAGCGCATCCAGCTGTTCTTCCAGCTGCCGCACGGCGCTTTCCGGAATGTCCGGCCCGGCACCGTTCAGTTCGGTTTCCTGCCCGGCTTTGATTTTCACATTGATGCGGGTCATACCCTGTTCCAGATGAACAAAGTCGGTTTCCAGCCCCTGTTTTTCCAGCCCGCGTTCCAGCCATGCGCCGGTCTCGCCGGCCACAAAGCCCAGCGCCACGCTGGGGCAGTCCAGCTGCGCCAGCACGCCGGACACGTTGATGCCCTTGCCGCCCAGCACACAGTCCTCGCCACCGGCGCGGTTCACCTCGCCCACTTCCAGCGGTGCATCCAGACGCACCACATAGTCGATGGCCGGGTTGAATGTTACGGTATAGATCATCGTTCCGTCTCCTTTACCAGCGTGTGTTGTTTATATCGGGGCATGGCAGCAGCTTTTACGCATCCGAGCGGGAGTAGGCGTTCTTCATCTGGCTGCTCAGCTCAAACAGGACTTTATCCAGCGTGTCGGAGGCTTTTTCCTTCAGCATGGCGGCAATGGCATCGTTGGCCTGCACCCGCAGGGCAGCTGCTTTGGCTGCGTCCGGCTCTGCCGCAAGCTTTGCGTCATATTCGTTCAGGATCGCCCGGGCGGCGGAGACCACCGCCTCGGTATACCGCTCGATGTGGATCAGCGATTTATTATAGGATGCATCGGTCATGGCGGCGATCATCCGGCTGACCCAGTAGAAGTTTTCGGTGGACACCGTACCGGTGGTGTTGGCAAGGTACTCCGGGGTGGTGTCCACATTGGCATAGAAGGGTACCATGGTATTGAACGCATTGGACGCATAGGCGATCCACTCGATGGCACGGAAAGCCTCCGGCACATCCGGGCGCAGCTGCATCAGCGCCATAAAGTCGTTGCGGTTGATGCCGATGGAACGGTACGCGCCTTTGCTGCTCTTGTCGCCGTAGGTCAGGTACGGGTCATAGGGCGTGCCCTGATAGTGGCCGGACAGCACATATTTGATCTCTTCCGGGGTGATCTTTTTTTCCGGCACGATGCACCAAGGCAGATCGTCGGAGCGGGGGCCGTAGTCGGCATCGGGGCCGTCCCACACCCATGTGGTGGGGTTCAGGTGGCGCAGCATCCACCATGCCCGGGGCGTGTTATACACATGGTCGGCGTCATCGTGGCTGCCGAAGGCGTCCCGCGGGTTCAGGCTGCCGTCCTGCGAAGGGTTCAGATGATACTTTGCAAGGAACTCCCGCAGGTCCGCCGAGCACAGATGCTCTTTCTGTGCGCCGAAAGCATCTTCCAGATCAAAGCTGTCGATGCCCAGCTGGTTGGGCATGACCACATAGCTGTCATCCGGCACACGGCGTGCGATCCAGTGGTGGCCACCGATGGTCTCCAGCCACCAGATCTCGTTCACATCCTGAAAGGCAATGCCGTTCATCTCATAAGTGCCGTAGGTCTCCAGCAGATGCCCCAGCCGCTGCACGCCCTCGCGGGCGGAGCGGATGTAGGGCAGGGTCAGGAACACGATATCCTCTTCGCCGATACCGCCGGGCACCTCGGGCGTTTCGCCCTTTGCAGGCTGGTACACCACCAGCGGGTCTGCGCCCAGCACCCGGGAATTGGAGGTGATGGTCTCGGTGGCGGTCATGGCCACATTGGCCGCATTGACGCCGCCTGCCGCCCAGATGCCTTTGCCCTCTACGGCGTTGGGCATGGCGGTGAACCGCATGGCTCCTTCCGGCAGAGGCACTTCCACATGGGAGAGCACCGAGCGGTACACCTTTGGCATCTGCTTCGAGTGAATGGCCGTGAATTTTTTGGCGGTGAAATGACCTGCGCCGGAATCGTCGTTGCGGGCGATCATGGTGGAGCCGTCGTAAGAAGCATTTTTACCGACTAAGATGGTCGTACAAGCCATAATAAAGAATCCTCCGTTTCGGTTTGTTCTGGTTTACTACGGCCTATTGTAGTCCTTTTGCGCCGGAAAGGCAAGGGCGCTTTGGACTGCGAGCTGGTAGCTTCTCTGAGGACCGTCCGCTGGGGTGGAACCCTGTTGCCCGAAGGGCAATAGGGCGGGCGATGGAATGGACTGCAACAGAGGCGACCGCTGCCAGCGGCAGAAACAGGGAGCCGATGTTGGGGCAGCGGCCAGCAGGATGCAAGGCCCGTTCAAGGGCCGAAGCAGTCGCTGGGTGCCGCAACCCGTACTCGCGTCCGAAGAGAAAGCTACCAGCTCGCAGCGCTCCCCCACTCCGAGCGCAAAAAGGCCGCCGTGCGTACCAATCGCACAGCGGCCGGAGAGAGAGGCTTTTTTGAATTTTTTACTCAGCTGACCAGTAGAAGTCGTCGCCGGGCATTGCGCCGCCCACGGCTGCGGGGTCGGCATCGAACAGCACCTGCAGATAAGCGGATGCATTGGTCTTGAGGTCATCGCCGGTCAGGCAGACGATGTTGCAGTTGGGCAGAGCCTTCTTTGCAATGGCAGCCTTTGCCACAACGCCCTGCTCCTCGCACAGAGCAGCTGTGCCGTCCAGGTCGGTGTTGGCAGCATCTACGCTCTTTGCGTAATCAGCGAGGAAAGCGGCCACCACATCGGGGTGCTCCTCGGCGTACTCCTTGCGCACCACGGTCACACCGGTGATGAGCTGGGTATCGCAGACCTTGTTCCACTCCTCGGTCAGGTCCAGTGCCACGCGCAGGGTGTCGTCCTGCAGGCCGGCGGCCGTCACATAAGGCTGGGGCAGGACGGCAATGGCGTCCTCGGCGTTGGCCATCTGAGCAGTCACCTCGGTGGCCTCACTGTAGTATTCAATGGTCACATCCTTGTCCGGGTCGATGCCGTTCTGGGTGAGCAGATAGCGCAGCACATACTCGGGGGTAGTGCCCTTGCCGGTGGACAGGATGGTGCGGCCCTTCAGGTCTGCCATGGACTGGACGGTGTCGCCCTTTTCCACCACATACAGCACGCCCAGCGTGTTGACCGCCACGGCCTCGATGCCGCCGCTGGTCTTCTGGTACAAAGTGGCAGCCAGATTGGCCGGGATGGCAGCCATGTCCAGTTCGCCCTTCATCAGCAGGGGAACGATCTCGTCGGCTGCACCGTACAGCTGCAGGTCATAGTCCATGCTGGCAGTGCCGTCGGCTTCCATGCTCAACAGGTTGACCAGACCCATGGTGGTGGGGCCTTTCAGGCCGGCAATGCGCAGAGCCTCGGTGGCGGACAGCGGTTCGGACACAGTTTCCTCGCTGGAAGCTGCCTCGGAGACGGCCTCGCTGGAAGCCGCTGCGCTGGAAGCGACAGAGCTGGAAGCTGCACCGCCGCAGGCGGCCAGACCCAGCGCCATGGTCAGCGCCAGCAGCAGAGAAACGATCTTCTTCATAATGTAGTTTTTCCTCATCTTTCCCAAGACAGTCCGTTTTCTGCCGCCGCAGAATCGTCCGGGGCGGCGAACAGACGGTCTTTTCCAAATTTTCACAGAGCAAATTTCCAAAATCATTTGCTTTGCGGGTCTAAGTTTACTATAATAGGGATAAAAATACCGTTGCGTGTGCAACGGAATTGCAGGAGGGCTGTGGGAGTCTGCTGCTTTCCCACGGATATGCGATGAAAAGTTATCTTCCGCTGTTACGTTCCACCTCTTTATTTGCCGGTCTCTCTGCCGAAGAACTGCAGACCCTGCTCACCCAGCTGGGTGCCGTGATCCGCAGTTACGGCAAGGGCGAAGCCCTTGTGCTTGCGGGCGAGCCGAACCACCGGGTCGGTGTTGTGCTATCCGGCGAGCTGGAAGCCTACCGCCCCGGCCCGCAGGGTGCCCGCATCCCCATCACCCGCATGGAGCCGGGCGGCGTGTTCGGCGACGTACTGGGCGGTTCCAGCCTTGCCAGCCCGGTGACCGTGCTGGCGGCCTGCCCCTGTGAGGTGCTGCTGATCCCCTACGAACGGCTGCTGCTCTCGGACGGCAGCCCCGCCCACCAGCAGACCCTGCGCAATCTGGTACGCACCATCAGCGACAAATATTTTTCCCTCTCCCGCCGCATCGACCTGCTGGTGCTCAAAAGCCTGCGGGCCAAGGTGTGCGCCTATCTGCTGAGCGAAGCCGAGCGGGCCGGAAGCATGACTTTCAGCATCCCATTCTCCCGCATCCAGCTGGCCGACTATCTCAACTGCGACCGCAGCGCCCTCTCCCGCGAGCTGAGCCAGATGCAGCGGGACGGCCTTCTGGATACCTATAAGAGCAGTTTCAAGCTTTTGGAACCGGACACACTGCGCCAGATGGTGCAGTGACCATTTGAATAGCCGCCGCGTGCGCTTTGGCTGTATTCAGCGGAAATTTTATTTTTATATTTGAGTTTTAGAAAAATCTGCGGATTTTTCTAAAACTCTTTTTCACTGGAAGGCCGTAACCGTCAGCGGCATTATCTTGTTATTTTTAAGGAGTATTTTTAAATATGTCAAAACCGATTCTCTGGATTGTGATCCCCTGTTACAACGAGGAGCAGGTGCTGCCCATCACTGCCCCCATGTTTCTGGATAAGATCAACGGCCTTGCCGCACAGGGTCTTGTGAGCGAAAAAAGCCGGGTGCTGTTCGTGAACGATGGTTCCCGGGACAAAACGTGGAACCTCATCCAGCAGTTTGCTGAACAGGATGAGCATTTTATCGGCATCTCCCAGAGCCGCAACCGCGGCCACCAGAACGCTGTGCTGGCCGGTCTGATGGAAGCCCTGCACAGCGGCACCTGCGACATCACCATCTCCATCGACTGCGATGGTCAGGATGACATCAACGCCATGGACGAGATGGTGCGCAAGTATCTGGACGGCGCCGAGGTGGTGTACGGCGTGCGCAGCCGCCGGGACACCGACACCTTCTTCAAGCGGTTCACCGCCGAAGGCTTCTACCACGTCATGAACGCGCTGGGCGCAGATATCGTGTTCAACCATGCCGATTACCGTCTCATCAGCACCCGCGTGCTGGAGAGCTTTGCCGATTACAAGGAAGTCAACATCTTTCTGCGGGGCATGGTGCCGCTGGTGGGCTTCCCGCACGAGGTTGTCACCTACGAGCGCCATGAGCGCCTTGCCGGCGAGAGCCACTATCCTCTGAGCAAAATGCTGGCACTGGCCTTCGACGGCATCACCAGCCTTTCCAACAAACCCATCCGCATCATTACCGGGGCCGGCCTTGTTGTCAGCCTTGTGGGCTTTATCGGGGTCATCTGGGCGATCATTCAGGCCGTGATGGGTTCCTCGGTGGCCGGCTGGGCCTCCATCGTGTGCATCGTCTGCTTCATGAGCGGCGTGCAGCTGGTGTGTCTGGGCGTTATCGGCGAGTACATCGGCAAGATCTATATGGAAACAAAGGCCCGCCCGCGCTACATCATCTCGGAGCGCACATGGGCACCTTATGAAAGGAAGTATCACGGATGAGCAAACAGAGCTGGCGGGGCAGCACCCTGCTGAACCCGGAACCGCCGGTGCTGGTCTCCTGCGGCGGGCTGGAAAAGCCCAACCTCATCACCATCGGCTGGACGGGCACCGTCTGCACCCAGCCCAGCATGGTATCCATCAGTGTGCGGCCGGAGCGGTACAGCCACCATCTCATTCAGGAGAGCGGACAGTTTGCCATCAACCTGCCCACCGAAGCGCTGGTGCGCTCCATCGACTGGTGCGGCGTAAAGAGCGGCCGCGATGTGGACAAATTTGCTGCCTGCGGCCTGCACGCAGCACCCGGCAGCGTTCTGACCGGCTGTCCCATTCTGGAAGAAAGCCCGGTCAATCTGGAATGCAAAGTTACTCAGATGATCCCGCTGGGCAGCCACGACCTGTTTCTTGCCGAAGTGGTGGCCTGCGACGTGGACGAGAGCCTGCTGGACGAGACCGGCAAGCTGTGCCTTGACAAGGCAAAACTGATCGTCTACAGCCATGGCGAGTATCTGGCGCTTGGCAGAAAGCTGGGCACCTTCGGCTACAGTGTGCGCAAGAAAAAGCCCGTAAAACGTAAAAAATAGCAGAAAGGCGATGCCATGCGGCATCGCCTTTCTGTTATTTACTCTCCGTGCTTTACCCGCTGGATATCCCCCAGATCATAGGGGGTGTTCTGGTAGACATAGTAGTTCAGCCAGTTTTCGTACAGCAGATGCGCATGGGCACGCCAGCGGAACAGTGGCGGCTTTGCCGGGTCATCGTCCGGGTAGTAGTTCACCGGCACATGGATGGGCAGTCCCTTGGCCACATCCCGCTTGTACTCGGCGTCCAGCGTGTACTTGTCGTACTCCGGGTGGCCGGTGACGAAGATCTGCCGCCCGTTCTCAGTGCTCATGAGGAACGGCCCGGCTACGTCGCTCTCGGCGAGGATGCGCAGGGCATGGCAGTTGTCCACGTCCTCCCGGCTGATACCAGTGTGGCGGCTGTGGGGCGCATAGAACACCTCGTCGAAACCGCGCACCAGCGGATTTGCCGGGCGGGTGACCCGGTGTTCGAACACGCCGAACATCTTTTCGGGCAGCAGCTGCTTGTGCACACCGTAGTGGTAGTACAGGCCCGCCTGCGCACCCCAGCACACATGCAGGGTGGAGTAGACGTTTGTCTCGCTGAAATCCATGATCTCGCACAGCTCCGGCCAATAGTCCACCTGCTCAAAATCCATGGTCTCCACCGGCGCACCAGTGATGATCATGCCGTCGTAGCGGTTGTGCTTCACCTCTTCGAAGGTCTTGTAGAAGGACTCGAGATGCGCCGCCGAGACGTGGGTAGCCGCATGGCTGGCCGTCTGCAGCAGGGTCATGTGCACCTGCAGCGGGGTGTTGGCCAGCAGCCGGGCGATCTGGGTCTCGGTGGTGATCTTGGTGGGCATCAGGTTCAGGATGAGGATCTCCAGCGGGCGGATATGCTGGGCAAGGGCGCGCTCCCGGTGCATGACAAAGACGTTTTCTTCGTACAGGGCATCGTAGGCGGGCAGGGTCTTTGGGATGATCAGCGGCATAGTTTCGCACTCCTAACGATTTAGAATAGCCTCCGCTGTCGCTCTGGCTATTTCAGCGGAATTTATTTTTATATTCTGCATTTGTCATGCCCTGCGGGGCGCTCCGAATGCTTTTTTCACAGAAGGGGTCGTAATGGGAAACAACAGCTCCGCCCCATGAGGCACACCGGAGAACCATTCACCGAGAAAGCCCGGCCATGCAGCTGACCGGACAGGATCAGATCTTGTCCAGTGCCTGCGCGATATCAGCGATGAGGTCCTCGCTGGACTCCAGACCGCAGCTCATACGCACCAGCTCAGCGGGCACACCGGCAGCCTTCAGCTGTTCGTCGTTCATCTGGCGGTGGGTACTGGAAGCCGGGTTCAGGCAGCAGGTACGAGCATCGGCCACATGGGTCTCAATGGCGGCCAGCTTCAGGTTCTTCATGAAGGTGCTGGCTGCTTCGCGGCCGCCGGCCAGACCAAAGCTGACCACACCGCAGCTGCCATTGGGCAGGTACTTTTCGGCCAGTGCATGGTAGGGGCTGCTCTCCAGTCCGCAGTAGGTCACATAGGCTACCTTGGGGTGGTTCTCGAGGAACTTTGCCACAGCCAGACCATTCTCGCAGTGGCGCTGCATACGCACATGCAGGCTTTCCAGACCGAGGTTCAGCATATAAGCGTTCATGGGAGACTGCATGGAGCCGAAGTCGCGCATCAGCTGAGCAGTCGCCTTGGTGATGAAGGCGCCTTCCTTGCCGAAACGCTCGGCGTAGGTAATGCCGTGGTAGCTCTCGTCCGGGGTGCACAGGCCGGGGAACTTTTCGGCGTGAGCCATCCAGTCAAACTTGCCGCTGTCCACGATGGCGCCGCCCAGCACGGCGCCGTGGCCGTCCATGTACTTGGTGGTGGAGTGGGTAACGATGTCCGCGCCCCACTCGAAGGGGCGGCAGTTGACCGGGGTGGGGAAGGTGTTGTCCACGATGAGCGGCACGCCGTGGGCGTGGGCAGCCTTGGCGAACTTTTCAATGTCCAGCACGGTCAGAGCCGGGTTTGCGATGGTCTCGCCGAACACGACTTTGGTGTTGGGCTGGAAGGCTGCGTCCAGCTCTTCCTCGCTGCACAGCGGATCCACAAAGGTGGCCTCGATGCCCATCTTCTTCATGGTGACCGAGATCAGGTTGAAGGTTCCGCCGTAAATGGTGCTGGATGCCACGATGTGGTCACCGGCAGAGCACAGGTTGAACAGGGCAAAGAAATTTGCAGCCTGACCGCTGGAGGTCAGCATGGCGGCGGTGCCGCCTTCCAGCTCGCAGATCTTTTTTGCAACGAGGTCGCAGGTGGGGTTCTGCAGGCGGGAATAGAAGTAGCCGTCGGCCTCCAGGTCGAACAGCTTGCCCATATCCTCGCTGGTGGCGTACTTGAAGGTGGTGGACTGGATGATGGGGATCTGGCGGGGTTCGCCGTTGCCGGGGGTGTAACCGCCCTGCACACAGATGGTATCACGATTCATACTACATACTCCTTTACTGGGTTGTTCTGTATAGCACAATTCCCCGCAGGAGGGCAGGCCTCCGGCGGGGAATTGAAACGTTAATTTTTCCCTGCCGGATGGTCTGGCAGTATGGGTAGATGGTAGGTGACGTCCCGGGAGCTTTCTCTTCAGACACGAATCGGGCCATTCCATTGCCCGCCCTATTGCCTTCGGCAACAGGGTCCCACCCGCCGGACGGTCTTCGGAGAAACTCCCGATCCGCCACCCGGCAAAGTCTATTTGTACAAGCGGTTACTTCCGCAGGCGCTTATCGCTCCTGGTTGCCCACAGAGTGCCCGCGGTCTGGAACACCTGCACCATGAGCACCAGCAGGATGACGCAGACGACCATGATGTCGGTCTGGTAGCGGTAGTAGCCGTAGGACAGAGCGATCTTGCCCAGACCGCCGCCGCCAATGACGCCGGACATGGCCGAGTAGCCCAGAATGGTGGTCAGAGCCGTGGTCATGCTGGAGATCAGGCCGGGCAGGCACTCGGGGATCATTACCTTGGTGATGATCTGGAACGGGGTGGCACCCATGCTCTGGGCAGCTTCCACCACGCCCTCATCCAGCTCGCGCAGGCTGGTCTCCACCAGACGCGCCACGAACGGGAAGGCTGCCACCACCAGCGGAACGATGGTGGCCTTGGTGCCCACCGTGGTGCCCACGATGGCACGGGTCAGCGGGAACACGCAGATCATCAAAATCAGGAAGGGCACACTGCGCAGGATGTTGATGACAATGTTCAGGATGTGCATCAGCCAGCCGGGCAGCGGCAGAACACCGTCCTTGTCGCCGGCCACCAGCAGCACACCCAGCGGCAGACCCAGCACCAGCGCAAAGGCCGTGGAGAGCACCGTCACATAAAAGGTCTCCCAGATGGCAAAGCCATAATCTGCAATGCTCATTCGCCGGTCACCTCCTCTACCGTAATGCCGGGTTCGGCGCGCATGTAAGCGGCCGCCTGCTTTGCCTGCTCCACATCGGCAGGCAGTTTGAGCAGCATGGAGCCGTAGCACTGGCCGCTCAGGTCACGGGTATCGGCGCTGAGCACCGACACCAGAATGCCTTTTTCTGCCGCAAGGCTTGCCACCAGCGGCTTTGCGGCGGAGGAACCGTTGAAGGTCACACGCACCACATGGTCGTCCGGCGCAAAGCTGGACAGATCCCGGGCGGCGCTGCCGCCGTTGGGAGCCACCAGACGCTTTGCCGCAGCAGTCTTGGGGTTGGCGAAGATCTCCTGCACCGCGCCCTCTTCCACCACGACACCGCCGTCCAGAATGGCAACATGATCGCAGATCTCTTCCACAACGCTCATCTGATGGGTGATGACCACCACCGTGATGCCCAGCTTCTTGTTGATGTCCTTAATAAGGGTCAGGATGGCATGGGTGGTGTTGGGGTCCAGCGCGCTGGTGGCTTCATCGCACAGCAGCACTTTCGGGTCGGTCGCCAGTGCGCGGGCAATGGCGATGCGCTGCTTCTGGCCGCCGGACAGCTGTGCCGGGTAGGCGTTGGCCTTATCGGGCAGGCCGACCACTTCCAGCAGTTCCTTTGCACGCTTTTCGGCATCCGCCTTCTTCACACCGGCCAGCTCCATGGGGAAGCAGATGTTTTTCAGGCAGCTGCGCTGCATGAGCAGGTTGAACTGCTGGAAGATCATGGTGATCTCCCGGCGGCGCTCACGCAGCTGTGCCGGGGTCAGGGTCTCCATGGCGGTGCCGTCGATGACAACGCTGCCCTCGGTGGGGCGCTCCAACAGGTTGATGCAGCGCACCAGCGTGGATTTGCCCGCACCGGACATGCCGATGATGCCATAGATGGAACCATCCGGAATGGTCAGGTTGATGTCTTTCAGCGCGTTCACCGCGCCGTCCTTCATCTGGAAGGTCTTGGAAAGGTGTTTGATCTCGATCACAGAAAATGCTCCTTGCTGTTAGAGATAATTAGCCCTCGATGGGTGCCAGGCTGTCCTGCTTGCCGCCGTAGATGCCCATGGGCTCGACGTGGATGCCGGCAACGGTCACCAGATGGGTGCCGTGCTCTGCATTGAAGTCATCCAGATACGGCTGATGCTGGAAGTAGTTGGTATCAACGGTACCGTCCTCGACAACGTTGTTGGGGATGATGTAGTCATCGTACTCCTGAATGTCCAGCGTAATGCCCTTGGCAGCCAGAATTTCCTTGCAGACCTCCAGCACTTCGCAGTGAGGAGCCGGGGTAGCGGCGCAGCTGACGGTCTCACCGTTCAGGGCATCGTAGTCAACGGTAGAATCATAGCCGTCGGTGGGGTTCTCCACAACGGAGACCACAGCGCCCTTGTAGTTCTCATCCATGAAGTCCTTCACCTTCTGGCTCTGCAGAGCAGCGGCCAGAGCCTTGATCTTGGGTTCCTCCTGATTGCCGTCCTTGCAGACCAGAATATTGACGTAAGCAGAGGTGCCGTCCTCCATTGCCAGAGCATCGGTCAT
>ENA-ORCP01000363-ORCP01000363.1-human-gut-metagenome-genome-assembly--contig:-NODE-363-length-40474-cov-24.367106_pt1 | contig 40474 bp, 37 predicted proteins | sample MGYA00242990_ERZ507991 | MGnify/ENA primary metagenome ERZ507991 (study PRJEB26167, sample SAMN06115496) | human gut metagenome | host: Homo sapiens | place: China:Henan | collected 2015-05-07... | reverse complement strand
GCTCCACTTCCGGCCCAAAGAAAGTGAGGGACCCCCTATGAAGAAACGACTACTCAGCCTTCTGGTGGCGCTGTGCATGGCGGTAACGCTCCTGCCTGTGTCGGCAATCACAGCATGGGCGGAGAAAGACGGCCAATTAAAAATTGCAGAGGGCTATCCTGTCGGTTCCGGTGAGAACCATGATCGAAATTGTTCTGGTGATGGCTGGAGCTATGACGGTTCTACACAAACGCTTACTCTCGATCCCTCAACTCCTACTACCTATGATTTGAAAGAGCACGGAAGCATCCGTCTGGATCCAAAGAGTATTTTATGTTCTGCCATCATAGGGGAAAACGCAACGATTGAAAATGGTAAATTTTGGGACACCGGAAATCATGGTTCCAGTATTACCAATGATGGCACTATAACGAGTGGCGTTTACTCAATGCACGTTATAAATCATGGTACAATTACCGGCGGCATGTTTAGTTCTACCGTTACCAACACTGGCACCATAAAGGGCGGCATTTTTCATAAAAAACCAAAGGATGGCCAAGTCGCTGACGGCTATACCTTGAAAGTGAATTCCCAGCAGAATGGTAGCTATGAGAGTTTCGATACAGAAATCAGTTATTTCGGCAACAGCGGTTATGTCATTCCCAATTCCGACCATACTACCAGCATCACCATCTATATTTCTCTTAAAAACAGTCAAGCAGTATTATTTCCTATTGATGTTACATTCGGGGACTCAAACGACACACATTGTTTGTTTGAAGATTGGGCACCAAGTGCAAGATATCACGATGATGGTAGCGGTAATTTTTCTGTCACTTTCACCGCACCACGCGCCACTGCGAACACCGTTACCCTGAGCAAGCTGACACGACTGGTGATCGATAAAGACGGCTACCCCGTTGGCACCGAAGGCGGCACCCAGGATTACAGCGGCAACGGCTGGAAGTTTGAGAATGGCACGCTGACGCTGGAAAGCGGAGATTATGATTTTTCCGGTGGGAGAAACGCACTGCGCCCCCTGAACCCGAATGTCCAGTTGGTGGTTGAATCCGGTGCCAAGCTGACCGGCGGCGCGTTCAAAAACACGCCCACTGGTGAAGGTGCAGGCACATTCAAAATAGTCACCCTGAACGGAACCGGTTCTATCACAGCAGTCAATGGTCTTGCGTCCGGCGACTGGGGCAACACACTTTATGCAGTCAAGACCGGGAATAATACCATTACCGCCAGTGAACCCATCCGGGATATCAACCGCATTTTATTGGAAAACGATGATCCTATATATCCTCCGGATTCTTCCAACAAAAAAACCGTGTGCATCAATATAGAATTTCTTAATTCTGTGAGTGCTCTTGATCCGGAAGCGGATATCATACTGAACCAGGCTTCTTACGATTTGCCCCTTATCATGGACAGTGATGGCACACCGGTTATAGGCAATGCTCCTTTTGCGCCCGATAGCAATTATTATAATTATTGTGGTGACGGCTGGAAAGTTAATAAAGCATCCGATGGCATGAGCCAAAGCACACTGTATCTGACCGGCGGAAAAACCTACAACTCCTACAACTTCCGATTTACCGACCCCGTCAATAAAACCGGCCAGTTGGATGCAGTGAAATGCGGCATTGTTAACGAAGGCAGCATCATCGAAGATGGCATTTTCAATACTCTGGTAGCAAATGGTTGGCCTGATGGCGATCCCACTAAAACGCATAAAATCGAGGGCGGCACATTTGCAGCCGGTTTGCTTTATAATGACGGAACGATAACCGGCGGTGCATTCAACGGAAAGGATAGTGTGCTCAACAAACTCTTAGGGAGCACCGTAGTAAGCGATACTGCGCTCAGTGGCGATTATCGCTCTGTTACCGTGAATGGTGGAGCCATCGTGAAGGTAAACGATACGCTTCCTCTTGTTTACGATGAGACCACCTATAATTTGGTGCAGGGCACCGCATGGGATCTGTATTCTTATGCAGGCACCGTCCTCACCGTAAAAGCGGATGCAGATATTACGAATATCAACGGTCAGAAAATCGGCGATGCATTCAGAAGCTACTACCTGAACGGTGAAACCAACAAAAAAGTGGTATGCTTTGAGATGCCCGACAGCGATGTGGAGTTGAACTCGACCAAAATCGTTGTTCCCGACCCGAAGCCCGAACCCACACCTGACCCCACACCCGGAGCCCCCACCTACACCCTGACGGTGAAGGGCGGCACGTTCACCTACAACGGCGGCGAAGCCATGACCAGCGCCAGCGTGCCGGTGGATGCCGAGGTCAAGGTGACGCTGAACCAGAGCGCCGTGCCCGAGGGCATGGTGTTCGACCTGTGGGCCATGGATGAAGCCAGCCTGCTGGGCAACCCGGCGGTCGCCTACAATGAGGAGAGCTTTACCATCCCGGCGGGCAGCGTGGCCAAGGGCAGCACCGTTACCGTGGAAGCCCAGTACCGGGATGCCACCATCGAGAGCGAGCCCAGCATTCTGGGCACTGCCGCCATCATCGGCGTGGCCGGTGCAGGCACGGCGGTCATCGTGTGGCAGGGCTACCGCATCGGCATGGAGCTGTACGAGAAGTATTTCCAGCCCACGCCGGAAGAGGATGCGGTGGTCGAACCCACGCTTGAAAGTCAGATGACAGATCCGATTTCCTGAAAGCGGGCTCACCCTCTCAGTCTCGCTTTGCTCGACAGCCCAGGTTGTGGCTCCCAGCAGCTGCTTCGTGCAATTGCACTCGCACCTTGCTGGCCACTGCCCCAACAACTCCTCCCTCAATCCGCCACTGGCGGCGGTCGTCGTCGTTGCCCCCAAAGGGAGAGCTCTTGACAAACCGATATAAAAACAGCGCCGCTCCATCGTTTTCCGGTGGGGCGGCGCATTTTTGCGGTTCAATCCCGGCGCAAAGGCAGGGTAAGGGACATTTTCTGGTAGGCAATGCGGGGCGTGCCATCCTCCACATGGATGATGCCGCACTTGGTAAAGCCGTTTTCTTCCAGCAGGTGCTGCATGATCTTGTTGTCGGCGTGGGTGTCGGCCCGCAGGCTCTCGCAGTGCTCCAGACACCAGGTGATCACAGCGGCGGCAACGCCGGGGTGCCTGCCCGCCGAAGCCAGCCGGTGGATGGTGCCGTAGGGCAGGGTATCGTTCAGCCACTTGCCATCCTCGATCCGGGCATAGGTGGGGTCCGGGCCAAGGATAAAGGCAAACACGCCCTCCAGCTCGCCGTTTACAAGGTAGAGGAAGAGCCGGTTGGAATCAATGTCCTCTTCCAGCAGCTCCTGCGGCGGGAAATGATCTCCCCACTGGGTGGGGTTGCCGGAATCCGCCATCGCCTGCCGGGCGCGGGCATAAATTTTCAGGATCGCATCCAGATCTGCACGTCTTGCTCCACGAAACATCTTCATCCAACCTCTCTTCCGGCAGGCCGCTGCCCGCCCTGATCGTTCTGCTTTAATATAACACAAAACGGCCCTCTCCGTCAAAGCCTGCTGCAAAGGCGGAGAGGGTCGTTCACTGATGCGCTTATGTGCGCTGGCTGCGTGCCCGGCGGTACTCCCGGGGGCTCTGGCCATACCGCTCATGGAACAGGCGGTAGAAGTAGCTGGTGTTCTCGTAGCCCACCTGGGTGATGATCTGCTGGATGTTCAGGTCGCTGCGGCGCAGCAGGCGGGCGGCGGTCTCCATCCGGTGCTTCTGCAGCAGCTCCTTATAGGTCTTTCCGGTCTGGGCCCGGACGCACTCGCTGACATACGCCAGCGAAACGCCGTAGCTGCGGGCCACATTGGAAAGGCTTGCTTCGCGGTAATTCTGGGTGATCTCCTGTAATGCCGCCTGGACCAGCGCTTCGCGGCTGACCGCCTCGCCGCGCGTTTCCAGCGGGAAATTCTTGGTCTGTACCATAGCGTTAAAACCCTCCGTTGCGGCAGCGGCGGGCGGGGACAGGGGGATGCCGGACACCCGCCGCAGCCAGTTCATCAGGCTTTCTGGGGAAGCCTTTCTGCCTATAATACGGGCGGGGCACAGAAATAATTGCAAATAGCTCAAATTTTTACAGAAACAAAAGATCAGAACATATTTTCGTTATGATAACGCCCGCTGCGGACGAACTCCACCCACTCGGCCAGATTCACGGCGTGGTCGCCGATGCGCTCCAGGTACTTGATGACCATGAGCAGATCCAGGGCGGCATCCACCTTGCCGGGGTCGGCGGCGATCTCCTGCGCCAGCGTATGCTTGATGGCGTTGAAATCGTAGTCCACCTCATCGTCGGCGGCAATGACCCTGAGGGCAGCCTGCTCATTCTCGGAGGTCAGGGCATTCAGGGCATCCAGGATCATCTTGTGCGCCTTCTGGCCCATCCTGATGGCCTGGCTCACAGCAGGGTCGCCCTCCTTGCGGACAGTGACCAGATGGGGGATGATCTCCGCGATATCGGAGGCATGGTCGCCGATGCGCTCCACATCCGTGACTACCTTCATGGTGGTGGAGATGCGGCGCAGGTCGCCCGCCACCGGCTGCTGGCGGAGCAGCAGGGTCATGCAGCGGTGCTCAATGTCCCGCTCCATGTTGTTGATGCGGCCATCGCCCTGCGCCACGGCGGCGGCAGCCCCGGCATCGGCGGTGCAGAGGGCTTCCATTGCAGCTTCCACGGCATCGGCAGCGTTCTGCCCCATCTCGGTCAGGGCCGTTTTCAGGGCGGCAAGGTCGTTTTCGTATTGTGTGCGGTTGCTCATTGCGTTTTTCTCCTTAGCCGAACCGGCCCGAAATGTAATCCTCGGTGCGCTTATCCTGCGGGGTGCTGAAGATCTGCGCCGTGGGGCCGGCTTCCACCAGCTCGCCCAGCAGGAAGAAGGCGGTGCGGTCGCTGATACGGGCTGCCTGCTGCATGTTATGGGTCACGATGACCACGGTGTAGTTCTTTTTCAGCTCGCTCATCAGCTCCTCCACCTTCATGGTGGAACCGGGGTCCAGAGCGCTGGTGGGCTCATCCATCAGCAGGACTTCGGGCTTGACAGCCAGGGCGCGGGCAATGCACAGGCGCTGCTGCTGGCCGCCGGAAAGGCCCAGAGCGCTCTTTTTCAGGCGGTCCTTGACCTCGTTCCAGAGGGCGGCACCCTGCAGGGAGCTTTCCACCAGCTCGTCCAGCTCTGCCTTGTTGTGCACACCGTGCAGCCTGGGGCCGTAGGTGATGTTATCGTAGATGCTCATGGGGAAAGGGTTGGCCTTCTGGAACACCATGCCCACCCGGCGGCGCAGCTCAGTGGGCTGCATCTCGCGGGCAAAGATATCCTGCCCTTTCAGGCGGACATCGCCCTCGATGCGGACCCCGGGCACAAGGTCGTTCATCCGGTTCAGGGTCTTCAGGAAGGTGGACTTGCCGCAGCCGGAGGGGCCGATGAGGGCCGTGATCTCCCGCTCGCCCATGTCCAGCGAAATATCTTTCAGCGCCTTGAAATCCCCGTACCAGAGGTTCAGGTTTTTGGCTGTGATAATGGGTGATACGTTTTCCATAGTTTTCCTCTTGTATTGACTCCCTCAGTCGCGGCTATGCCGCGCCAGCTCCCTCTGAGAGGGAGCCTTTTGCGTTGCGGGCAGGATAAGCCTCCCTCCGTGAAGGAGGTGGCATCGCGCAGCGATGACGGAGGGAGTTATTTACTGTTTCTGTTTCAGTTTGGTTTTTGCCAGCCGGGCTGCCAGATTGATGGCAAGCACCAGCACCAGCAGCACTGCACCGATGGCCCAGGCGGAGTCGAAATCGCCGTCCTCAAAGGCACGGAGATAGAGCAGCACCGACAGGGTGGCACCGTTGGAGGTGTAGGCCTTGAGCACGCCGTTGGCAATGACCTCGGCGGCACCGGCGGTGAAGAGCAGCGCGGCGCTTTCGCCCACGATGCGGCCCACGGCCAGGATGCAGCCGGTCACAATGCCGTCGATGCTGCAGGGCAGCACGATGGTGCGGATGATGTGCCACTTGCCTGCGCCCAGACCCAGCGCACCCTCACGGTAGCCCTGGGGCACCGTTTTCAGGGATTCCTGGGTGGTGCGGATGATGGTGGGCAGGTTCATGATCACCAGCGTCAGGCTGCCGGAGAGCAGGCAGGTCTGGAAGCCCAGCGTCTGGGCGAACACCAGCATCCCCACCAGACCGTAAATGATACTGGGGATGCCCGCCAGCGTCTCGTTGGTGAACTCGATCACCGAGATGACCTTGCGGTTCCGGGCGTACTCGGTCAGGTAAACGGCCGCGCCCACACCCAGCGGCAGTACGATCAAAAGCGTCAGCAGGATGACATACAGCGTGTTGAGGATCGCAGGCAGGATGCCGTCCGTGCCCTTGAGCACACTGGCGGTGGTGGTCAGGAATTTCCAGCTGATGTGCGGGATGCCCCGCACCAGCACCATGCCCAGAATGCCTGCCACCAGTGCGATGACCAGCACAGCCGAGGCCCGGACCAGCGCGTTCATCACGCGGTTCCAGGTGCGGCGGGAGGCAGAAGCACTGTTATTCATCGCGCTTTCCTCCCTTCAGCACCACATTGAGCAGGATATTGATGCCCATGATAAAGACGAACAGCACCAGCGCAATGCTGAACAGCGCCTGTTTCTGCAGGCCGCTGGCGTAGCTCATCTCCTTGGCAATGGCGGTGGTCAGGAAGGTGACGCTGCGGAACAGGCTGTCCGGCATGTTGGGGCTGTTGCCAGCCACCATCATCACGGCCATGGCCTCGCCGATGGCGCGGCCGATGCCCAGCACGATACCGGCGGCAATGCCGCTCCTGGCAGCGGGGACGCTGACCTTGAACCAGGTCTCGACATCCGTTGCGCCCAGAGCCAGGCTGCCCTGCTCATACTCCGGCGGCACAGCGTTGAGCGCTGTGACCGACACCGACACGATGCTGGGCAGGATCATCACCGCCAGCACCACGATAGCGCTCAGCAGGCAGGCACCGGAGGCCTTGCCAAAGGTCTTGGCCACGGCAGGCACCAGCACCTGCATGCCCAGCAGGCCGAACACCACGCTGGGGATGCCGCTCAGCAGCTCAATGGCGGTCACGACCACGGTGCGCACCTTCGGGCCTGCGGCTTTGGAGAGGAACACCGCCGTCAGCAGGCCAATGGGCACACCGATCACGGTGGCACCCAGTGTGCCGTAAACGCTGGACAGGATGAAGGGCAGGATGCCGTAGGCCGGGTCGGCGGCGGTGGAAGCCCACCGGGTGCCGAACAGGAACCGGAACAGCCCGATCTTCTGGATGGCAGGCACACCGGAGAGGACCATGTACACTGAGATCAGGAGCACACAGCCCACCGCCAGGATGCCGCAGAGGAAGAAGATGAAGTTCATCACCGCTTCCAGCCACTCAGCAGGGGTTCTGGGGAGAGAAATCTTTTTGTTGTTCATAGCATCATTGCTTTCCGCAATTACTCATTCACAGGAACAGCACCGGCAGTGCGGATCAGGTCAGCAGCATCGGCACTGGTGGCAAAGTCAAAGAAGGCCTGTGCCTGCTCAGACAGGGTGACAGACTTGTTGGTGACGAACACGAAGGGGCGCTGCACCTCGTAGCTGCCATCCTTGACGGTCTCCTCGCTGCACTCCACACCGCCAACGGTGACCATCTTCACGGTGTCGCCCACAGCGGACAAGGAAGCGTAGCCGATGGCCAGAGGGTTGGCCTCCACCGCGCTGATGACAGCACCGGTAGCGGTCAGCTCCTGCGCATACTTGCAGCTGTCCTTGACATCCACGATGCTCTCAAAGCCATCACGGGTGCCGGAGCCAGCCTCACGGCCGATCAGAACGATCTCGCCGTCGTCGCCGCCCACCTCAGACCAGTTGGTGATCTCGCCGGTGAACATCTGTTTGAGCTGGTCAACGGTCAGATCCTCCACCTTGCTTGCATTGTTGACGATGATGGCGATGCCGTCCAGAGCGATGGTGGTGCCATCCACGTCAGCCTTCTCGTCGTCCTTCAGGGCACGGGAGGACAGGCCGATGTCCAGGGTCTTATCGGTAGCACCGGTGATGCCTGCGCCGGAACCGGTGGGGTCGTAGCTGACGGTGACACCCGGCTCAACCTCGGCAAAGCCTTCGGTCAGGGCAGCGATAACGTTCTTCATAGAGGTGGAACCACCAGCAGCAACATTGCCGGACAGGGCAGCAGCGGTGGAAGATGCAGCAGAGCTTGCAGCGGTAGAGGCAGAAGAAGAAGCAGAGCCGCCGCAGGCGGTCAGGGCAGCAGCGGCAGCAACAACACCGCAGACAGTGAGAAACGAACGACGCGTGATCTTTTTCATAATATTTGTCCTCCAAACATCCGGGCTTTCCGCTCCCGGCTCTTGTTTTCGTATTTTTCCTGGGTACGGCACTATTGTATCCCAGTCGGTAAGCCGCTTCGACCACAAGCGGGAAAAATCGAGGTAAATTGTTTGGACATGTTTTGACCCCAATGTAAAATTCAGGCGCAAAAAAGCCCGGGGTGCGGGGTGCACCTCGGGCTCTTGGGGGATATCAGACTTTATCGACAGCGGAGACTGTCACTTTGCCGTCACTCGTCAGAGCAAACTCAGCTGTCCTGCCTTGCAGGGTCACATACAGCTTGAAGGGTACGCCCTGCTTAAAAGAACCGTACCCACTGGCCTTTGCACGGAACTGCGGCACATAAGTCTTTGTCAGTTTAGAGGAGATCTCCTCTTTTCCATTGGTCAGTTCCAGCGCGGTCTTATCAATTTTTGCCGTAAAGACTCCAGCAAAATTGTATTTGATCTCGCTGGCTGCACCATTGTACCGAATCCGCACATTGGGTTTGCAGAGGTAGCCGTTGGCGTTCTCATTGCCCACAACCTCATCACCAGTGATGGTCATGTTGCCGGTCATGGTCACTTCAAACTCACCCAGCCCGATGGTTGCGGACGGGATCTCGCTGCCGCCCCCATCGCAGCCGGTGAGGACACCAGCGGCAGAAGCTGCCAGCACAGCGGCGGCAGAAGCTTTCAGAAAATCACGGCGGGAAAAAACATTGCGCATCAGAAATTCCTCCCATCTCAGATCTGGTTTGTTCCTATCACCATAGTACCATATTTACCCAGACTGTCAAGGGACAGAATTCAACCTCTCAGAACTGCACCTCCACACCATCGGGGCGGTAGAAGGTGACGTTCCTGCGCCACTGGGGCTCGCCCATGGTGCGGCGGTAGCAGTCTGCCAGCTGCCGCACGGCCTCCTCGGGGCTGCGCACCTTTCCGCCGCAGCAGGGGAGCACCAGCACCCGGAACCAGGCATCAAAGAGATGCTCTGTCCAGCCGGTGTCCTTAGCCCCGCACCGGGCGTAAAAGCCCAGGCGGCGCACAGCCATGGCCTCGTCCTCGGCTTTTTCAGGGCACTCCGCTTCAATGAGGATGGCCTGCGCGCCCTTCTCGTGGTCAGGCAGGGCGGCCAGCAGAACGGCTCCGATGCCGCCGGCCCGATACTGGGGCAGAACGGCAAAGTAGTCCAGCTGGCTCACCTCACAGCCCACGGGCCGCACCATCAACAGATACGCCACCAGCGCGTCGTCCTCATACACGCCCCAGGTGTGGGCGGTACCGGCGGCTTCGCTGTTCAGGATCATGCTCAGGGGCTTCAGCTCTCCGGCAGGAAAATCCCGGCGCATCTCGTTCAGGTAAACGTTCGTCAGCTCTTCGGCGGTCAGCAGCCGCCAGGTCAGGTTCTCGGGGTTCATACGATGCGGGTCCCTTTCTGGTAGACAGCCTGGATGTTCAGTTCCTTGTCCGCCAGGATCACATTGCCGTAGCGGCCTGCAGCCAGACTGCCGTAATCATTGTCGATGCCAATGCTCTTGGCGGGGTTTTCGCTGGCGGCGCGGACAGCGCTTTCCAGCGGGACGTTCATCTCCAGCACGGCACGCTTCATGCAGTCGTACAGGCAGGTGGCACTGCCCGCAATGGTGCCGGGGTGCTCGGTCAGGGTGGCACGGGGGCCGCTGACTGTGACCGCCTGGCCGCCCAGGCTGTACTGGCCGTCGGGCAGGCCGCAGGCCATCATGCTGTCGGCGATCAGGATGACATGGTCATCCCCGAAGGTGTTGAAGGTGAACCGCACCATGGCCGGGTGGATGTGAACGTTGTCGGTGATGAGCTCCACCTCCGCGCCCCGTTCCAGCGCCGCAATGATGGGGCCGGGCTCCCGGTGGGTGATGCCGGGCATGGCGTTGTACAGGTGGGTCATGTGGGTCGCGCCTGCGTCAAAGGCGGCGTTGGCGGTGTCGTAGCTGGTGCAGGTGTGGGCAATGGAGATGCGCACCTCGTCATGGCAGGCGGCAATAAACTCCAGCGCACCCGGCTCCTCCGGGGCGATATCCACCAGCTTGATCAGGCCGTTTGCCCGCTTCTGCAGGCGGCGGAACATTGCAACATCCGCCTTGTGGAGATACTCCGGGTTCTGGGCACCCACCTTGTTGGGGCTGATGAAGGGCCCCTCCATGTTGATGCCCACAAGGTCTGCGCCTCTGCCGTTCTGATGGGCGGCGGCAGCATCCATCACACCGTTCAGGATCTCTTCCGAGAAAGTCATGGTGGCAGGGCAGATGGCCAGCACGCCCTTACCGGCCTCAAAATCGGCCAGGGTCTGGATGGCTTCTTCATTGCCGTCACAGAAATCCTTGCCCATGGCACCGTGGAAGTGGATGTCCACCAGGCCCGGCAGAGCGTAAGCACCCTTGGCATCCACGATCTCTTCGCCTTCCTCCGGCTGTGCAAAGGGCACGATGCGCCCCTCCCGGATGGTCAGGCTCCCCTCCTCAAAGGTGTGGCGGGGGGTATAAATCAGAGCATTTTTGATGATCATATTCTTATTCTCACGCTTTCCTTCGTGCAACCTCTCAGTCGGGCTTGCGCCCGCCAGCTCCCCTTGTAGGGGAGCCTTTGGCAAAAAGATTCACTGAAATCGGCTGCCAAGGCCTCCCCTCATTAGGGGAGGTGGCATTGCGCAGCAATGACGGAGAGGTTTAATTACAGCAGGCTCAGTGCTTCCTCATCGGCCACAAGGATGCAGTCGGGGTGCATCTGCAGGATGGAGCCCGGGCACTCGGGGGTCACAGGGCCGGAGACGACCGCCTTGACTGCCTTGGCCTTTGCCAGACCGTTGGCCACCACCAGCACCTTGCGGGCCTGCATGATGGTCTTGATGCCCATGGTGTAGGCCTGCTTGGGCACCAGATCCTCGTTGCCGTCAAAGAAGCGCTTGTTGGCCTCGATGGTGGCAGGGGTCAGATTCACGCAGTGGGTCTCCAGCTCAAAGGCCTCGCCCGGCTCGTTGAAGCCGATGTGGCCGTTGGGGCCAAGGCCCAGCAGCTGCAGGTCGATGCCGCCCACGCTGTGGATGATCTCGTTGTACTTTTTGCAGGCATCCGCAGCATCGGGGTTGGTGCCGTCGGGCAGATGGATGGCCTCGGGGCGGATGTTGACCTTGTCAAACAGGTTCTTGTGCATAAAGCTCCAATAGCTTTCGGGGTGCTCCTTGGGCAGGCCGCGGTACTCGTCCAGATTGACGGTGGTGACCTCAGAGAAATCCAGATCGCCCTTGTTGTACCAGTCCACCAGCTGAGCGTATGCGCCAACAGGGGTGCCGCCGGTCGCCAGACCCAGCACGCAGTTGGGCTTCATAATGACCTGTGCGGAGATGATGTTGGCAGCCTTGCGGGACATGTCCTTGTAATCTTTTGCACGAATGATCTTCATAATGGGGAACCTCCTGTTATTTTGCTTTGTCGTTGTCAGTATAGCATATTTTCCGGCCAAAAGGGTAGCCGGTTTGTGAACAAAACAAAATGCCGCCGAAAGCGGGGCGTAAACGCCCGCCCTCGGCGGCATTTTTACAGTTTGGGAATGGATGCGGAAGCAACCAGCCTTCCGCGCAAAAGCGTGCTCAGAAGGATGCTTACAGCATCTTCTTCAGCTCATCATACACGAACTGCACCTTGGTGCCGATGATGACCTGGCAAGTGGTCTTGTCGGGGCGGATAACACCGGCAGCGCCAGCAGCCTTCACAGCCTTCTCATCCACAGCGGTGTAGTCCTTAATGGTGAAGCGCAGGCGGGTAGCGCAGTAGTCCACGCTGGAGACGTTCTCCTTGCCGCCGATGGCCTTCAACACGCCAGCAGCAACCTCAGTGTAGTTGTTGTTGGCCAGAACGACCTTCTTCTCAGCCTCTTCGGCATCCTCGTCCTCACGGCCGGGGGTCTTCAGATCGAACTTGGTGATGGCGAAGTAGAACACGAAGTAGAACACCACGAATGCAGCGATGCCCAGAGGAATGATCATCCAGGTCTTAGCAGCTGCGGGCAGGGAAGCGGAGAACACCAGGTCGGTAGCACCTGCGGAGAAGCAGAAGCCAGCACGGAAACCGGAGTAGTAGGTGATGATGGTGAAGATGCCGTACAGAGCGGAGTACACAACGTACAGCGGGAAGCACAGGAACATGAAGCCGAACTCAAAGGGCTCGGTAACGCCGCAGACGAAGGCGCAGATGGCAGCGGACAGAACCAGACCGATGGCAGCCTTCTTGTTCTTGGCGGTACGAACCATGGCCAGTGCAGCACCGGCGATACCGAACATCATGCAGGGGAAGAAGCCGGACATGTACATACCCAGGCTCCAGCCCACGTCAGCAGAGGTCTCGCCTGCCCAGAAGTGGGACAGGTCGCCCAGGCCGATGGTGTCGAACCAGAACACGTTGTTCAGAGCGTGGTGCAGGCCGGTGGGGATCAGCAGACGGTTCAGGAAGGCGTAGATGCCAGCGCCGATGCCGTCCATGCCAGCGATACCGTTGCCAATGGCGACCAGTGCATCGAAGATGACGGGCCAGACGAACAGCAGAACGACAGAAACAACGATGGAGATCAGGCCGGTGGCGATTGCAACGAAGCGCTTGCCGGAGAAGAATGCCAGCCAGTCAGGCATCTGAGTGTTCTTGAACTTGTTGTAGCAGGCTGCACCCACCACAGCGGCCAGGATGCCGATGAAAGAGTTGCCGGCCACCTTCTGGAAAGCGATGTAGGTAGCGGTGCCCTCTTCCAGGGTGCGCACCATGCTGACCACGCCGGGGCTCAGCAGCTGCTGCATCATCAGGTAGCTGACCAGGCCAGCCAGACCAGCGGTACCGTCGTGGTCATCAGCCAGACCAACAGCGGCACCAATGGCGAACAGCCATGCCATGTTATCGATCAGAGCGCCGCCTGCTTTGACCAGCAGGAAGCCAACAGTGTAAGCTGCGCCGGAAGTTGCGGCACCGGGAACACCCATGACACCCGGGGCCAGAGCATAGCCAAGGCCCATCAGGATGCCGCAGATCGGCAGCACAGCGACGGGAAGCATCAGAGCTTTGCCCAGTTTCTGGAGATACTTCATCATAAGACACATTCCTCCTTAAAGAATGTTGTTGTTATGGAGGCCTCTGGTTGCAGGCTGTCCATAATTGCGTAACAATATTTTAACACATCCTCCGAAAAAAAGAAATAGGGTCTGCGCCTGTTTTCGCAATTTTGCACCAAAAATCCTTGAATTCGCATCTTTCGTGAAAAACTTTTTGGAATTATTGCGCATTTCAGAGCAGGATTTTGAAAAAACTTTTCTTTTGTTCTTTCTCCCCAAACCGCTTGCATCCCGCGCCGGAATCGGGTACTATACTTATAAATAGAAAACACAAGACCCAGGGAGGTTCTTTTTATGGAATGGACTGATATCCGCCTGACCGTGGCCAAGGCCGATGCCGACAACGCCGAGGCTGTTGCCACCATGATCGCCGAGGGCGGCATCTATATCGAGGATTACAGCGACATCGAGCAGCAGGTGGCCGAGATCGCCCATGTGGATCTGATCGAACAGGAGCTGCTGGACAAGCCCCGTGATACCGTGATCATCCACATGTATCTGGAGCCGGGCGCTTCCCCCGTGGAGACGCTGGCTCTCATTCAGGCCCGGATGGAAGCGGCAGGCATCGCCTACACCGTGGAGACCGAGGGCGTGGAGCAGGAGGACTGGCAGAACGGCTGGCGCAAATACTACCACCCCATGGACATTGGCAAACGGCTGGCCATCGTGCCCTCCTGGCAGGAGTACGACACCGACCGCGTCAAGCTGATCCTTGACCCCGGCCTTGCCTTTGGCACCGGCGGCCACGAGACCACCAGCCTCTGCCTGGAAGCTCTGGACGAGCGGGTACGCGGCGGTGAGCGGGTGCTGGACATCGGCACCGGCAGCGGCATCCTTGCCATTGCCGCCCTCAAGCTGGGCGCAGGCAGTGCCGAGGGCGTGGACATCGACCCCGTGGCCGTGCGCACCGCAGGTGAGAATGCCGCCCTGAACGGCGTGGCCGACAAGCTGACCGTTCTGGTGGGCGACCTGTCTGACAAGGCCAGCGGCAGGTATGATATCATCACCGCCAACATCGTGGCAAACGCCATCATCAGCCTTGCCCCCGCCGTGCCCGGCCTGATGGCCGAAAACGCCGCCTTTATTGCCAGCGGCATCATCGACAGCCGCAAGGACGAGGTGATCGCCGCTCTGGAAGCCGCCGGCCTGACCGTGCAGGAAGTGAAGGAGAAGCGCGGCTGGGAGTGCATTATTTGTAAAAAGACGAATTAAACCTCTCAGGCGCTTCGCGCCAGCTCCCCTAATAGGGGAGCCCTTGGCATACCGGCCAGTTTTGCCGGTAATGAGGGAAACAGGAGTTTATTTTTATGCCGCATCGCTACTTTACAACCGAAATCTCCAATGGCACCGCCACCCTGCGGGGGGCCGATGCCCATCATCTTTCCCGCGTGATGCGGGGCAAGCTGGGGGACACTGTCATCTTATGTGACGGCAACGCCGTGGAATACACCGCCACCATCACCGGCTTCGGGCCGGAGACGGTGGAGTTCAGCGTGGAGCCGGGCTATCCCAGCGCCGCCGAGCCCAGCGTGGAAGTGACCCTGTTCGTGGGTTACCCCAAGCAGGACAAGCTGGAGCAGGTCATCCGCCATGGCGTGGAGCTGGGCTGCACCCACTTCGTGCCCTTCTTCAGCCGGTACTGCGTGGCCGCCCCCAAAAAGGAGGAGCAGAAAAACGAGCGCTACAACCGCATCGCCTTTGAAGCCGCCAAGCAGTGCGGCCGGGGCGTGCTGCCGGATGTCGCCCTGCCTCTGCCCAACTTCGGGGCCCTCTGCCGCAGTCTGGAAGGGTACGACCTCGTGCTCTTCTGCTACGAGCTGGGCGGCGCTCCCCTGCGCCAGCTGCTGGCAGACGCACAGCCTGCCGACGGCCAGCGGCTGAAGATTGCCCTCATCACCGGTGCCGAGGGCGGCTTTGCCGTGGAAGAGGCCGAAATGGCCGCCAATGCCGGTGTGAAAACGATCGGCCTCGGCCCCCGCATCCTCCGGTGCGAGACCGCCCCGCTGGCAGTGCTCTCCGCCGTGATGACCCTGACGGGCAACTTGGAGTAAACCAGTCTTACGATACCCGTTTTTTCACTGAGACGGCTCCAGCGGATGACTTTGCGTATTTTTCACATCAGTATAAACAAAAAGGACGGCGCATGCCGTCCTTTTTGTTTACTTTATTCTCGCGTTCATCAGCGCTTTTTTCACCTCAATGAGGTTTTGCGGGCTGACCGAAAAGCTCCGCAGGCCCAGCTGCAGATATTGCAGGGTGTTGGCCGGATTGCCCACCGCGCTGCCGCAGATGGTCACGGGGATCCCGCCCTCCCGGGCAGCCTCCACCACCATGCGGATGAGCTTTTTCATTGCGTGGCTGGCCGGGCGGTAGTAGCGCTCGGCAATGGAGATATCCCGATCCACCGCATGGGTGTACTGGGTCAGATCGTTTGTCTCAATGAGGAAGAAATTGCACCCATGCTCCACGAATTCCTCTGCCGTCAGGCAGGCCGAGGGCACCCCGAACATCACGCCAAAGGGCGTGTCCGGGTCAAACTCCTCCCCGCGCTCCCGCAGCAATTGGCGGCAGTGCGCTACCAGCCGCATGGCCTCATCCCAATCTTCGAGGTTGGTCACCATGGGGAACATGACCCGCAGGGGGCCGTGGGCTGCCGCCCGGAGCAGGGCGCAGATCTGCGTTTCAAACTGATGGGTCTGGCGCAGGCTGCTGCGGATGCCCCGCAGGCCCAGCTTGGAGGATTCCAGCCCCCTATGGATATCGGCCATGGCGCGGTCCACACCAAAATCAAAGGTGCGCACTGTCACCACACCGCCCTTTGCGGCGGCAAGGCAGGACTGATAGAACACGAACTGCTCCTGCTCGTCCACCGGGCGGCCCGGCAGCATCATGTAACCGCTGCGCAGCAGGCCCACGCCGGAAGCGCCTGCCTGCAGCGCCGATTCAATATCCTCCTGCCCGTAGCAGTTGGCCAGAAGCTCAAACGGCACATCATCCTTTGTCCGGTTGGGCAGGGCGCTGATACGGGCGGCTTCCTCGCTCTCCCACTGCAGCTCACAGATGCGGCTGACCGCCTGCTGGCGGGTGTTGGCATCCGGGTCCAGGATGCACTCGCCGTTGTTGGCATCCAGCACCACAGTGCGGCCATCACAGTCGTTCAGGAACGCCTGCCCCACCTGCACCACGCAGGGAATGTGCATGGCCCGCGCAATGATCGCCGCGTGGCTCTGCTTATTGCCCTCCGAAGTGATGATGCCCAGGATCATCCCCGCCGGAACGCTGAACAGATCGCTGGGCATCAGCATCTCTGCCGCCAGGATCACCGGGTGATCCAGCGCCAGCCAGACCCGGGGACGGTTGGTCAGCACGTTCACCACGCGGCGGGCGGCATCCAGAATATCTGCACTGCGCAGCTGCATGTAGGCGTTGTCCTCCATGGCAGCAAGCTGCTTTGCATAGCGGTTGCCCACACGGTACATGGCCTCGGCAGCGCTGATGCCCGCCTTGATCTGGAATCCGACCTCGTTCATAAAGCCTTCATCTTCCAGCATCATGCTCTGGAACAAGAAGATGGCCTGCTCCGTGGGACCGCTGCGGTCTGCCATGCCGTCCAGCTCACGCTGGGCTGTCCGGACAGCGTTTTCCAGCAGGCGCTGTTCCCGTTCCGCGTTGAACGGCCCGGTGGCAAAGTTTTCGTGCCAGCGCTCCAACCGGCTCACCTGTCCCATCACAAGGCCCGGCGAGGCGCTGTGTCCCTGATAGACCTTCATTCCTCGATCACCTCCGGCAGTACCGGCCCGGTAAGGGCACGGCAGACCAATGCCTGTAAGAACGTATTGGGCAGCAGAGCGGCCCGTGCGGCCTGTGCCGCATTGCCGCTGCCCTCAAACAGGGGCGCAAAGCTCTCAATGCGCTCCCGGTCGCATTTTTCCAGAAAGGCTTCCGCCAGTGTCCGGGTGGTATAGAACACGGTGGGGTCCACGCCCGCATCCTCGGCGGCAGCTTCCAGCGGGGCCAGCTGGGCATCCTTCATGTTGGCCAGCAGCAGGGCCGCATCCGCTGTCAGGGTCACGGGGTATTTTTCCCGCACCGCCTTCTGCACCTGCTGGAATTTCCACGCAAAGGCGGCGGCATCCTCACAGCTCTCGGCGCTGGTGGAAACCGCATAGGCGCAGCCCCGCAGGTATCCCATGGCGCGGCGGGTATCGTAGTAGCCCAGCTCAATGTTCCGTCTGGCGGTATCGGGGTCAAAGTGGAGGATGTCCCCCAGCTCCCAGTAACTGCGGATCATGGTGGTGGGCAGGCCGGTGCGGTTGGGCAGGGTGATGCCCACCCCTTCCAGATCAACACAGACCAGTTCCTCCGCGCCCATCTTCTGGGCCAACGCGGTGGGCATATTGTCCCGGTAGCCGCCATCCAGGAACTGCACCCCGTCGATCTGCTTTGCCCGCAGGGCGGGGAAACAGGCGGCAGAGGCCAGCAGGTAATCCTTCACCTTGCCCGCCGGGATATCCTCCAGCGTCAGCTCCCGGGGCTTCAGCCCCCGCTTTTCCACGGTGACAAGGCCAAACCGGATGGGCGAAGCCCGCAGGGCATCCTCATCCAGCACCCGCTCCACGATCTCTTCCAGCGGGGTCACGTCCATGCCGCCGTCCCGCACCACTTCCCGCAGGAAGGCGTGCAGCTCAGAGAGGTCGGCGTTTTCCTCCGGCAGCTCCATCACGTCCTGGCTGCGGATGCTCATCCACATATCCCGGGCCGTTTCGTACAGGTCCAGCGCAAACATGGCACCGTTCAGGCTGCCCACACTGGTGCCGGTGATGATCTGGGGCCGCCAGCCCAGCTCGGTCAGGGCACGCCACACACCCACCTGATAGCTGCCGCGCGCACCGCCGCCTGCCAGCACCAGTGCCTTGACCGGGGTATCATTCTGTGCCATCTGGAACGCCTCCTAGTCATTCTTTGGAAATCTGTCAGAAGTATACCATATTTTCCGGAAAAATTCTCCCTGTTTTTGGAACAAAATCCATGGTATAATTTTGTTAACTTGTGTGAAACGATGGTGGAGGTAAAACAATGCACTGCAACAACTGGATCTTTGATATGGACGGCACCCTGACCGACAGCATGACCGTGGTATGGGAGGGTGCGCCCGATGCCCTGCTGGCCCGCTATGGCCGCACCCCAAAATCCGACCTCCACAAAACGCTCCTGGCCATGGGCATGGCCGATGGCGCGGCCTACCTCATCCGGGAGTATGACCTGCCCCTGAAAATGGAGGACTACAACAACGTGATGTGGGATGTTATCACCAAGCTCTACGAGACCGTGGAGCTCAAGCCCGGCGTGCGGGAGCTGCTGGCCCGCCTGAAGGCCGCGGGTGCCCGCATGTGCATCTGCTCCAACACCTGGAGCGCCCAGTGCCGCACCGTGCTCACCCGTTTGGGCATCGATGAATATTTCGACTTCTATGTGGAGGCACAGGGGGCGCTCCACAAGAGCAGGCCGGATGTATTTTTCCAGACCCTTGCACGCCTGGGCGGCACTGACCCCGACCGGTGCGTTGTCTGTGAGGATTCCCTCTACGCCGCCCGCACCGCCCACGACGCAGGCTTCCGCGTCATCGGCATCGCCGATGCCGCCAGCAAGTCCGATGAGCCCGCCCTGCGGGAGGTCAGCGACCAGTTCCTGACCGACTGGACGGAGCTGGACTGGGACAAGGTATAAGGATACAGCAATAAAACCCCGCCAAAAAGGCGGGGTTTTATATTTTCAGCTCTTCTTATTTTTTTCTTCTGCCAGAACCTCGTGATAATCAGACAAGATCTGTTCCAGCGTGATGGTTTTCATAGTGGCGATCAGATTGTTTTTCAACGTATCATAGGTTTTCCCCAGCACATTGCCGATGTTCCGACCCACCGGGCAAAAGGGCGAAGGAGAATTATGAATTCCGATCATTTTATCAATCGCCTCCGGGTCTACGACGGAACAGATCCGATACAGATCGATCTTCTCCGACGGCAGAGCAAGCGCCGCACCGCCCGTGCCGGGCTTTATCGTGATGATCTCGTCTTTTTTCAGGGCACTGAGGATATTCCGAATGGTGACCGGGTTGCACCCTGTCGAACACGAAAGCAGTTCACTGGTCACTTTTTCCCTTTCACCGTACTCTGAAAGAAAAATCAGACAGTGAACCGCAACGGAACATTTATTGCTGATGTGCATAGGCGCAGCCCTCCCTCTCTTATTTTATCGCATTTTCCTTTTGGTGTAAATATTGACACTACATCTTTTCAGTGGTATACTCCATTTTAAGATGTAGTTTTATTTTTTACATCAAGGAGGATTTCTTATGACCTGTTTCCAACTCATTTTCAGCCCCACCGGCGGCACGGAACGTGTTGCAAAAGCAATCACTCAGACCTGGCCGGAGGTGCAGACCATCGATCTGTCCGCACAGAACTTTACAGCACCTGCCATTCCATTCAGCACAGATGACCTCGTTCTGATTGCCATGCCTGCTTTTGAAGCCATGGCACCTCAGCCCGCTCTGGATCGTCTGGCGCTCTTACAGGGCAATGGTGCCCGCTGCGCTCTGGCAGCGGTTTACGGCAACCGTGCCGTTGATAACACCCTTGCTCAGATGGAAGACTATGCCCGGAACGCCGGGTTCCAGCCCATTGCCACAGTTTCTGCCGTTGCGGCACACAGTCTGCTGCCCGAATTTGCCGTCGGCCGTCCGGACGATGCCGATTGCCAGCAGCTGACCGTTTTCGGCAAGCAGATCCTCGAAAAATTCACTTCCGGCTCCGATACCTGTCCGCCAATTCCCGGAGAGCATAACTGCAAAGAAAAGCGGGCCGGGCTGATTCCCACTGTCAATGTCGACTGCACTTCCTGCGGACTCTGTGCACGGGAATGCCCGGTTGGCGCGATCTCCTACAACGATTTCACCGTTACCGATCCGTCCAGGTGCATCACCTGTATGCGCTGCGTTTCCCGCTGTCCGGTTCACGCCCGGTCTGTGGATGCCGCCATTGTCGCGCGGGTGACCGATTTCCTGAGAGCCTGCTGCTCCGACCGCAAAGAAAACGAGCTGCTCCTGTAAGACACCTTACCGTTCCAAAAACGCCCGGAACGCCGCCCTTACGGCGGGTTCGCGCCCCCGGGGGATGGGCACCCGTGCCCCGCTGCGCATCCAGAGCTCCCCGGAGGAGAGCTGAGCGGCGGCGGCAAGGTTGACCACATAGGAGCGGTGGGGCTGCAGAAAACGGGCATCGGCCAGCAGGGGCTTTGCCACCTCGGAAAAGGGGACCCGCAGGGAGAGGGAGGCCACGTCCTCGCCGCTGGCAAGGTGGTAGTGCACCACATGGTGGGTGCATTCCAGATACTCGATGTCCGCAAAGGGCAGGGCCCGCAGGCCCATGGCCGTGGCAACCGGGATGACCGGGCCGTATTCCGGCTCGGTGGCCCGGTCCAGCAGGGCTGTCAGCTGCTCCGGACGGAACGGGATATGCAGGTACTGCATCGCGTCCACCCGGAACGCTTCGTAGGCATAGGCCGTGGTGTGGGCCAGAAAGGCCAGCGGGGCCCGCACACCCCGGCGGCGCAGCTCTGCAGCCGCCTGCAGGCCGCTGCACGGGTTGGCGGCAGACAGCTCAATGAGGTAGAGCTCGTACCGGGAGCCCGCTTCCTCCTGCTGCAGCAGGGCCGCTGTGCTTTCCAGCTGCTCCACGATGCAGGCATCGGCCCGGCGGGCATAATATTCCATGCAGTGGCGCTGCACCCGGCCCCGCAGCACAGGGTCCGGGCTGCACACCGCAATGTGAAAGATCATATCCGCTCCTCCTTTCCCTCTGCACAGCGCTTGATTTTTGCGCCATGAGGGAGTATTATGGACGAAAAAAGAAATGGGGGACACCGCCATGGATCAGCCGCTCGTCAGCATCATCCTGCCCGTATACAACGCTCAGAATCATCTGGCCCGCTGCATCGGCAGCATCCTGAACCAGACCTATAAAAACATTGAACTCATCATCCTGAACGATGGCTCCAAGGATCACAGCCTGCCCGTGTGTGAGGAGTTCCGCGCCAAGGACAGCCGCATCGTGCTGGTGGACAAGGAGAACTCCGGCGTGTCCGACACCCGCAACCTGGGCCTGAAGCTGGCCGGGGGCGAGTATGTCCAGTTCGTGGACAGCGATGACTACATCGACCCGGACTTCACCCAGCATCTGGTGGAAGCCGCCGAGACGCACCACGCAGACCTTGTGATTGCGCCCTACAAGATGGTGATCCCCGCCGGGGCCACAAAGCCCGAGCAGGTGCTGGAAAAGCTGGAGGACAATCTGGGCGTGATGAGTGTTGCCCGGCCCCCTGAGGTGCGGGAATACGGTTTCCTGCCCGCCGGGGTCTACGACAAGGACACCTTTGCCCTGCGGCTGATGGACAAGCCCGCCTCCTACTTTTACAGCGTGCTCTGGAACAAGCTCTACCGCCGCATCCTGCTCACCGGCAATGACATCCAGTTCACCAGCGAGCTGAAATGGGCCGAGGATCTGGTGTTCAACATGCAGTATATCCAGTATGCCGAGACCTTCGTCTCCATTGACAAAGCCGGTTACTACTACGTCCAGAATCCCCAGAGCATCTGCCACACCCAGATCAATCCGGCCTCCATCGTGCAGAACAAGATCCAGACGTTCCGGTATTATAAAGACCTCTACACCCGCCTTGGAATGTACGAGGAGGTGCGGCCCCAGCTGTATAAGTTCCTGGTGGATATCGCCGAGAGCACCTACCCCTCCGGCCCCTTCAAAAAGATCATTGAGGAAGCCAAGGAATACTGGAAAAACCGGAAAGAATAAACCAAAATCGGGAGACCCCCTGCGGGGTCTCCCTTTTTTGTGGTTATGCTCCGATGGCAGCGCACTTCTTTGCCAGCCAATCCCGCTCTTCTTCATTCAGGCGGGGAGCCAGCTTCTCAAACACTTCGCGGTGGTAGGCGTTCAGCCAGTCCAGCTCGTCCCGGGTCAGGACACCGGGCACCACAGGAGAGGTGGCAATGGGCACAAAGGTCAGCGGACGGAAGGCCAGGAAGGTGCCGTACTGGTTGTCGGCCTTGTGGTAGCACTCCAGCACGTTCTCAATGCGGATACCCACCTGACCGGCCTCGTACACGCCCGGCTCATCGGTGACGATCATGCCCGGCTGGAACACCGTGGTGTTGCGGCCGTTCAGGGAGTGGGGGCCCTCGTGGACGTTGCCCACAAAGCTGACGCTGTGGCCGGTGCCGCAGCGGTAGTTGATGAGGTGCTGCCACAGCGGCTCACGGGCGATGGTATCCAGCATGTGGCCGTCGCAGTAGTTCAGCCAGACAGCCTTTGCAATGTCGATGTGGCACTGCAGGGTCCAGGTGTAGAACAGCTTTTCGTCCTCGGTCAGCTCACCCAGCGGGTAGGTGCGGGTGATATCGGTGGTGCCGTCCAGATAGGTGGCACCGCTGTCCACCAGCAGGAAGCCCTTGCGCTCCAGCTTGGCATGGTCCTCCTCGGTGGCGTGGTAGTGCATCATGGCAGCGTTTCCACCGTAGGCGGCAATGGTGCCAAAGCTCTCCACGATGAATTTGTCCTGTGCGGAGCGGTACTTGTGGAGGATCTCGTCCACAGTCAGCTCGGTCAGCTCTTCCCCGGCAGCCAGACGCTCTTCCAGCTCTTTCTGGAACCGCACCATGGCAACCGCATCCCGCAGATGGGCCTCGCGGTCGTGAGCCAGCTCGACCTCGTTCTTCACACCCTTCATGGGCAGCAGGGGGTCGGCCTCATCCTTCACAGTCAGGGCAGCATTGTTCTGCAGGGTCTCGTAAACGGCAAAGTTCACGGATGCAGGGTCAGCCAGCACGGTCTGGGGCTCGGTCTCAGCGGCCAGGAACTTGAGCACGTCATCGTACTCCTGGATCTCCACGCCGTTGGCCTTGAGCTCTGCGGCAGCTTCCGCGCCCAGACGCGCGGTGTTGATGAAGAGCACCGCGCGCTCCGGGGTCACATAGCAGTAGGACATGGCATAGGGGGTGCACTGGATATCCATGGCGCGCAGGTTCAGCAGCCAGGCCAGATTATCCAGCTTGCCCACCAGCTGTGCGGTGCAGCCCAGCTCCTTGAGCCTGCCGCGCAGGCGCTCCAGCTTTTCGGCAGGGGAGAAGCCCGCATACTCCTTGGGCAGGATCCATGCCGGGGTGGCAGGCAGGGCGGGGCGGCCCTCGGTCCACAGCTCATCCTCAAGGTTCAGGGTCTTGATGGTGCCCTTCTTGGCATCCAGCTCCTTCTGCACGCCGCGCACCAGCCCGCAGGAAGCGGTCAGGCCGCACAGGCCCAGCACGCCGTTCTCAGGCAGCACCTTGCCGCAGTATTCCTCCACGGTGGGCACGCCCGGCTCACCCATCCGCATCAGCTGGATCTCGGTACCGACGATCTCCTTCTCGGCCTGCACAAAGTAGCGGCCGTCTGCCCAGACAGCGCTCTCGGTGGGGGTGACGACGAAGTTGGAGTTTTCGCCGTGGAAGCCGGAGAAATAGGTCAGGGAGGTGTAATGGTCAGGCAGGTACTCGCTGGAATGCGGGTCACCCACTGGAATCAGATAAACGTCCACGCCGTTGGCCTTCATGGCAGCCCGCAGGGCGGCCAGACGCTCAGGAACCGTGTTCATGCTCATAATAAAAAGCCTTCTTTCTTCCATCTATCATCTATCTGCCGGAAAAACGTCCGGCGGCGGGGGTCACTGTGTCTTATTGTACCATCACTCCGGGCAGAATGCAATTCACCGGCAGCGAAAAGCCCCCGCCGGGGCATCAGCACTCAGGCGGGGGCAGAAAGCACGGTCACTGCACATTCTTTTTTGCAAGATCTTTGGTGTACAGGGCACGGGTGGCGTTCAGCACAGCCAGCACCATCACGCCCACATCGGCGAAGATGGCGGTCCACATGCTGGCCAGACCCAGCGCACCCAGCACCAGGCAGGCGAACTTGATCGCCAGAGCAAACACGATGTTCTGATACACGATGCGCAGGGTGCGGCGGGCAATGCGCATGGCCAGCGCGATCTTGGCCGGGTCATCGTCCATCAGGACAACGTCAGCGGCCTCGATGGCAGCATCGGAGCCCAGAGCACCCATGGCGATGCCCACATCCGCACGGGACAAAACCGGGGCATCGTTGATGCCGTCGCCCACAAAAGCGAGGTTTTCTTTGGGCTGCTTTGCAGCGAGGAGCGTTTCGATCTGGTCCACCTTGTCGCCGGGCAGCAGGCCTGCATGGTATTCATCCAGACCCAGCTCGGCGGAAACGGCCTTTGCCACAGGCTCCGCGTCGCCGGTCAGCATGACCGTCTTGCGGACACCGGCCTGTTTCAGGCCCCTGATGGCAGCAGCACTGTGGGGTTTGACCACATCGGCGATGAGCAGATAGCCTGCGTATCTGCCCTCCATGGCAACATGGACGATGGTGCCCGGCTCGGTGATCTCGGGAACCGTCAGGCCCAGCTTTACCATCAGGCGGGCGTTGCCGGCAGCGACGGTTTTGCCGTCCACCTTTGCGGTCACGCCGTGGCCGCCCAGCTCCTGCACATCGGTCACACGGCTGGGGTCAATGTCCTTGCCGTAAGCGTTCTTGATGCTCAGGGAGATGGGGTGCTTGGACCAGCTCTCAGCCAGAGCGGCGGCTTCCACAAGGGCATCCCCGGTCACGCCGTTTTCGGGGTGGATGCCCACCACCTTGAAGGTGCCCTGGGTCAGGGTGCCGGTCTTATCAAACACCACGATGCCGGTGCGGGCCAACTCCTCCAGATAGGTGGAGCCCTTGACCAGGATGCCGCAGGCAGACGCGCCGCCGATGCCGCCGAAGAAGCTCAGCGGGATGGAGATGACCAGAGCGCAGGGGCAGCTGATGACCAGGAAGGTCAGGGCGCGGTAGACCCAGTCACCGAAGCGGGCGGGCTGGCCCATCAGCAGCAGAACGATGGGGGGAACAAAGGCCAGCGCCAGTGCACCGTAGCAGACAGCGGGGGTGTAGACCCGGGCAAAGCGGGTGATGAAGTTCTCGGCGCGGGCCTTCTTCATGCTGGAATTTTCCACCAGGTCGAGGATCTTGGAAACGGTGGATTCGCCGAACTCCTTGGTGGTCCGCACCTTCAGCAGGCCGGTCATGTTCACACAGCCGCTGATGACCTCATCGCCGGAGCGGACATCCCGGGGCAGGCTCTCGCCGGTCAGGGCGGCGGTGTTCAGGGCAGAAGTTCCCTCCACGATGATGCCATCAATGGGCACCCGCTCGCCGGGCTGGACCACGATCACAGTGCCTACCTCCACATCATCGGGGTCCACCTGCTCCAGTTTGCCGTCCTCGTCCTCAACGTTGGCGTAATCGGGGCGGATATCCATCAGGCTGGAAATGCTCTGGCGGCTCTTGCCCACGGCCACGCTCTGGAACAGCTCGCCGATCTGGTAGAAGATGATAACGGCACAGCCCTCCACATAATCGCCCAGCGCAAACGCGCCCACGGTGGCAACAGCCATCAGGAAGCACTCGTCAAAGGGCTGGCGGTTCCTGATGCCCAGCAGTGCCTTGCGGAGCACATCCCAACCGACCACCAGATAGGGGATGCAGTAGAGCAGCAGCTCCACCGGCGTGGGAAACTGGGGCAGCAATTTGAGGATGAGCACCAGCACCAGAGCAGCAATGATCCGGTACAGGTTCTTCTTCTGCTTTTTATTCATATCTGTACTCTCCTTTTTTCTGGGTTCTGGGCCGCAATGCGCCGCGGCGGGCGGGGTGGATTCAACAGGTTTTCCCCACGGGATAGACTTTTCCACGTTTTCCCCTGAGTTTTCCACGGACTTTTCCCGGAGAAAACCTGCTTTTTCGCGTTTCTTTTTGCACTTTTTCGCAGAAGCTGTTGAAAACCCGGTGGAAACTGTTGAAAACCCGTTTTCTTTTCCACAGTTTCCCATACCGACTTTGGGGCCGTTCTGCCCGAAAAATGCGTCACAAAAAGCTCCCCCGCAGGGGAGCCGTACCGGAGTTACAAACCCCTGTTTCCTCAGATATCGAAGATCTCGCAGTCGTCCTCGACCTTTTTGCAGGCAGCCAGAACGTTCACCATGGTGTTGTGGGGGTCTGCACCCTCAGCAAACTCGACCTTCATCTTCTGGGTCATAAAGCTGACGGTAGCCTGTGCCACGCCTGCAACGGTGTTGGCGGCATCCTCCATCTTCTGGGCGCAGTTTGCGCAGTCAACTTCGATCTTGTAGCTCTTCTTCATTATAAGTACCTCTCTTTATTTTATGTGGACCTCTCAGGCACGCCTTGTGCGCCCGGAGGCAGTGTACTGCGTTTTCCGTTTACTCCTCAATGTGGTCCATGCCCATGGAGAGGATGCTCCTCACATGGTCATCATCCAGTGCATAGTAAACGGTTTTGCCATCCCGGCGGAAGCGCACCAGCTTGGTATCCTTGAGCACCCGGAGCTGGTGGCTCACTGCCGACTGGCTCAGCTGCACCGCGTTGGCAATGTCCTGCACGCAGAGCTCATTGTCATGCAGCGCATATAAGATCTTGATGCGGGTGGAGTCGCCGAACACCCGGAACAGGTCGGCCAGCTCATACAGCACCTCGTCATCCGGCATCACCACCGGTTCCGTGTTTTCCTGCCCCGCCGGGGTCATCTGCTCCAATCCGATCATGTCCGTTCTCCTTTTGCCGTGTTTTACATGAACGTCTGTTCATGTGTTCATGTTATCATGCAGAAGAGCTTCTGTCAAGGGGTTTTGCAAAGATTTCCGCATTCCTCTTAAAATCATCGAAAAAAGCCGCAAAAACGCCCAAACGGATGGAGATTTGCAGAAAAAAACGCCCAAACAGGTGCATCTGTGCCAAAAGTGTGGTATTCTAACAATGTATTTTCAAAATTTTCGCCTTCGGGCATCTGGAAAGGACGTATTTTTATGTTGGAAGCTGGAATCCGCGGCGAGCAGAGTGTCGCCGTTACTGCAGAGAACACTGCAAAGACCATGGGCAGCGGTACGCTGGACGTGTTTGCCACCCCCGCGCTGGTGGCACTGGCCGAAAAAACCTGCTGGATGAGCGTTGCCGCCGCGCTGGACGAGGGCTGCGGCACCGTGGGCACCCGGCTGGAGCTGGAGCACAGCGCCCCCACCCCTGTGGGCATGACTGTGACCTGCGAGAGCGAGCTGACCGCCGTGGAGGGCCGCAAGCTGGTGTTCAAGGTCTCCCTGCACGACGAGAAAGGCCCCGTGGGCGGCGGCGTGCACGAGCGGTTCATCATCAACAACGCCAAGTTTGCCGCAAAGGCAGAGAGCAAAAAGGGGTAACGGCCTCGCCCTCTCAGTCAGCGCCGTTGGCGCTGCCAGCTCCCCCAAAGGGGGAGCCTTTGGCATTGTGGGCAGGCTGACCGCGCAGATACAGCGGCACTCTGTCCTCTTCCATCACCTGCGCTTCCGCCTTTTGCTGGGCGGCGGTCAGCAGGCGGATGGCCTGTTCGTTGGCGCGGAACAGCTCAAAATACAGCGCTTTATAATCCGGCGTGGCGGCGGCCCCCTTTCCGTTTGCAATAGGGATAGTCTGCCCCGGGCCGGGACAAAAAATCAAGCGAGGAATCATTTATGAAAAAGACAAATCTCTCCTGGGTGGGGGCACTGCTGGTGTTTGCCCTGCTGCTGTGGTGCACCGCAGCCACCCCCGGCACCATTGCCGACCCGGCCAGCTACGCCCCCGCGGTGTACAGCTCCATGCTTTCCCTGCTGCCGCCGGTGGTGGCCATTGTGCTGGCCCTGAACACCAAGGAGGTCTACACCTCCCTGCTGGTGGGCATTGCTACCGGCGCGCTGCTCTTTGCCAACGGCAACCTGGAGCTGGCGCTCAACACCCTGTTCTTCAACGAGGATGGCGGCATGGTTGCCAAGCTCTCTGACAGCAGCAACGTGGGCATTCTGGTCTTTCTGGTGATGCTGGGCATTCTGGTGGCCCTGATGAACAAGGCCGGCGGCAGCGCCGCCTTTGGCCGCTGGGCCTCCACCCACATCCACACCCGGGCCGGGGCGCAGTTTGCCACCCTGATTCTGGGTATGCTCATTTTTGTGGACGACTACTTCAACTGCCTGACCGTGGGTTCCGTGATGCGCCCCGTGACCGACCGGCAGAAGGTCTCCCGCGCAAAGCTGGCCTACCTCATTGATTCCACCGCCGCGCCCATCTGCATCATTGCGCCGGTGTCCAGCTGGGCCGCCGCCGTTACTTCCAGCGTGCCCGAGGGCTCCGGCATCAACGGCTTTACCATGTTCCTGCGCACCATTCCCTACAACTATTACGCCTTGCTGACCATTGTGATGAGCCTGTTCCTCATCTTCACGGGCACGGACTACTGCTCCATGAAGCAGCACGAGGACAACGCCCGGGCCGGCGACCTTTTCACCACGGCTGACCGCCCCTACGGCGACGATGTGGATGCCGAGGACGATGCCCACGGCCATGTCATTGATCTGGTGGCCCCGGTGCTGGTGCTGATCGCGGCCTGCATCTTTGGCCTGATCTACACCGGCGGCTTCTTTGAGGGCGTGGACTTCATCACCGCCTTCTCCGACTGCAACGCCTCCGCCGGTCTGGTGCTGGGCAGCAGCATTGCCCTGATGTTCACCTTTGTGTTCTACCGTGTCCGCAGCGTGATGACGTTCCAGGATTTTGCCGCCTGCATCCCCGAGGGCTTCAAGGCCATGGTCAGCCCCATGCTGATCCTGACCCTGGCCTGGACGCTTTCCGGCATGACCAACCTGCTGGGTGCAAAATATTACGTTGCCAACCTGCTGGGCGGCTCCGCTGCCGCCCTGCAGTACCTGCTGCCGGTCATCATCTTCCTGGTGGCGGTGTTCCTGGCCTTTGCCACCGGCACCTCCTGGGGCACCTTCTCCATCCTGATCCCCATTGTCTGCCACGCTTTCCCGCAGGGCGAGATGCTGGTGGTCTCCATTGCGGCCTGCCTGTCCGGCGCTGTGTGCGGCGACCACTGCTCTCCCATTTCCGACACCACCATCATGGCCTCTGCCGGTGCGCATTGCAGCCATGTGAACCATGTTTCCACCCAGCTGCCCTACGCCATTACCGCCGCTTCCTGCTCTGCCGCGTGCTATGTGATCACCGGCCTGACCCAGATGTTCCTGGGCAGCAGCGCCAGCCTGTGGACCTCGCTGATCCTGCTGGGCGTTGCCATTGTGCTGGAGCTGGTGGTGCTGAACATTCTGCGCGTAAAGCTGGGCAAAAAGACCAAAGCGTGATATACTAAAGGAAATTGAGTGTTCGAAGGGAGACCGTACCATGCTGGAAAAAGCATTCAACGATGTCTATACCAAGTTCAAGCTCCATTTCTACCAGAACGTGTTCCAGCGCTTTGCCACCCGTGAGGCGACCCTGACCACGGTGGAATCCTTTTGCATGGAGGGCATTATGGCCATGGGGGAGCCCACCATTGCGGAGTTTTCCCGGATGATGCAGATCTCCACCCCCAACGCGGCGTATAAGATCGGCTCGCTGGTGCGCAAGGGCTATGTGGAAAAGATCCAGTCCACCACCGACCGCCGGGAGTATCACCTGCGGCCCACCCAGAAGTATATCGACTACTACAACATCAGCTACTCCTACCTGAGCACGGTGGTCCAGCGGGTGAACAAGCGCTTCCCCAAAGAGGACGTGAAGAAGCTGGAACAGATGCTGACCATCATCAGCAACGAGCTGATGCCCGAGCTGAACCTGGAAAACAACCCGGAGGCTCCGGAGGAAAAGAAAACCGCGCGCTGAGCCGCACCCTTCCGGAAACCCCGGAAGCCCGTGCGCCGACCCGCGCAGCCAGACAGGACTGCCCCACAGAGATGTGGAGCAGCCCTGTTTTTTTCTGCCGGAACGGGCCGTGCGGCCAACAAAAAAAGCCCCGGAGGGCTTGCGGGGCCCTCCGGGGCGAGGCAGCGGCGTGCGGGCCCGCTGCCTCAGGGGATAGCGATCAACAGGAGATTCTGGAAAGTAACTTTTTGGGGGAATCGTTCAGGAATGTGATGCATGGCCCAAAGGGTCAGCGGGGCGTTTGCCCGGGGCCTTTGGGGGTTGGGGTTCAGTGCTGGGACTTGTAGAACATGGCCTTGCGCTTGCGCTCCATCCAATATCCCGCTGCAGACAGCACCATGCCTGCGCCCAGCATCAGGTCTGCCAGCCAGCCGCTGGTGCCGGTCTGGATCAGCTTGGCATCCTGCACCGCCGGGAGCACCGGGGTCTCGGGAGCGGGAGCGGGGGCCGGGGCGGGAGCGGGGTCAGGTCTTGCATCCTGCACCACGGGCAGCACCGGGGCCTCGGGGGCGGGAGCCGGGGCGGGGGCGGGCTTTGCGTCCTCCACCGGCGGCAGCTCGGGCGCATCGGGGCCGGGGTTCACGGGCGGCACCACGGTCTGGGTGTAGCCCTTGATCCACACATCCCGGCTCTCCTGAGAGGTAAAGGTGTAGTGCACTTCCGCATCCTGCTTGGTGGTCACTACCATCTGGTCTGCCTCAAACTTCACAGGGTCGCCGTCCTTGGTCTTCTCGGTGTGGTACTCGTACTTGATAAAGCCGCCTTCCACGGTGCCGGTGTCCTCACCCTTAAAGATGTTCTGGATCAGGTTGGTAAAGCTCTTGTAGGAGCCGGTGCCGGTGCCTTCAATGCCCTTCTGCTGTTCGTCCGTGTAATCTGCCGTTTTGGTGTAGTCGGCACGATAGCTGCCGGAAAGGTCAGTGCCCTGCCCAGTTACTTTGCTCTCATGGATGATGGTTTCCGTTACGGAGTTGGGGGTGTAGCGCAGTTCTCTGTTGGTCAGGGTCTCCAGCTTCCTGCGCTTAAAGGTTGCGGAGAGGGCGGTCGTGTTCTTGCCCATGGCCACCACATGGTTCTTATCGGTCTGGGTCAGGTTTCCAAGGGTCAGGTCGTAACCGCCAACGTAATAGCGCTGTCCGTCCGCATTGAAAAGTGCATTGCCGCAGGTGTTGTTGTCATCGGACATATAGCCGTAGGCCGCCAGGTCCGACTGGTACAGGTAGATCTGGTAGTAGTATGAGCTGTAAGATGTCTGATTCTTGTAGACTTTAACGACCTGCGCCTTACTCAGATCCAGATCCGGGTGTGCATCCTTATATGCTTGCAGATCCGCCCTTGCTCTTTTTTCACTAGTATAGTCATTGCCAAGTTTGCCGTAAGCTACCTGACCCTCGACCTTGTAGAAAACGCTCTTTGTGGGGGCGTTGTCTTTTGCAAACGGGTTATCCCAGCTGGCACGGGGATACTCGTGGTGGCCGGTGTTGGTATCGTTGTCGCCCTCATTGTCGTAGGTGATGCGATTCGACAACTTCGCCTGTTCGCCTTTTCCGGCCACAAGCTGGCCAGCATTCTCGCTCCATGTCAGCTTGGGATTCAGCAGAACGCAGTCATCGGTCTTCGCTGTTCCGTCTTTCTCCTTCTCCGACAGGGTCAGCTTGGAATCCGTTGCCAGATCAAGGTGGTCGATATCGTTGTTGCCATAGCGAACCTCGTGCTCTTTACCGTCGATCTTTACATAGGAGTATTTGTGGGGAATGCCGAACCAATCTGTTTTCCACCCTGTTTGGACATTAACGCCCTGCGGAACACGCTGCATCTTACCATCGGCATCTCTGTAGTAAGGCGTATCTCCCTTGGTGGAACCATCGTAGTATTTGCCGTCCTTCTTAGCGGTGGTTTCCAGCTTCTTCAGGTACTCGACCAGCTCGGCATCGGTCATGGCATTGTAGTTGACCACCTTTCCCACTACCTTGGAAATTTCTTCCCATGTCGTTTTTTCGGTAACGGTCAGGTACTTGATCTCGCCGTTTTCCTTGTACTCGATGACAAGGGTCTCACCGGCATTCTCAGCTTTCTGACGGGCTTCTTCCAGCTGCTTGAGGAATGCCGCCTTAGCTTCTGCCTCCGTGCTGCCGGTGGCTGCAACTTCTTGCGGCTTCTGGACTTCCACAGTCAGCTTCTCTTCCCGATCGACGTAGCTTGCCTTGTAGGTCTTGCCATCTTCTCCCTTGTAGGTAACAGTATGGTTTGCGGCATCCATGGTGTATTGGTCTGCGCCAAATTTTACATCAAACTGAGCCTTAATCTCTTCCTCGGTCAACTGCCGGGTGGTAACGGTGATGATGGTCACAGTGCCCTTGTCATCGGTCTTTTTGTAGGTTTTGGTTCCATCTGCAGCCGTACTTTCCAGCGTCATCCCGGCATGGGTCGTGCCGCCGTGTGTAAAGTCAACCGTTCCATTGTTACCGTTCTGGCTGCTCCACTCTTTCTTTGACAGGTCAACCGGCGTACCATTCTCAATAGGGGTGGTCTGCTGGGTCTCGGTTCTGGGGGATTCGACCTTCCAGCTCACCCGGGTCAGGGATGCGGTCAGGTTTTCCGTATTCCAGCCATCCTTCTTTGCGGCCGCTTCCAGTTTCGCCCTTTCTTCGGGAGTCAGGGCGTTCAGGTCAACACTGGTGTACTCAAAGCTATGGGTATTGCCCTGTGCATCCTTATAGCTGGTGATCCGGCCAGCCTTATCCCTCTGAATGCTATCCGGAACAGCACCCTCCGGAGCCGTGGTGAAATCAGCACCAATCCCCAGTTCGCCTGCACCGGTGGTTTTATACTCTGCACCATCCTGATAGGTGATCGTGGAGCCTGTCACATACGCCGTGCCGGTAACGGTGTTGTCCTTCACATCGGTGATGTCCTCGGGTTTCTTGCCGGGAACATCGGGATTCGTAGCTTCCTTAGTTTCAACCTTTACCTCGGCACCGGTGTAGGTCAGGGTGTAGATCTTGCCGTCAATCTCTTCCTTAAAGGTGCCGCCGTTCGGGTCAAGCGTTGCGTTTGCAATGGCACTCGTCAGTTTTGCCTTGACAGGATCTTCAACGCCCATCTCACCCACTGCGTTGTTCAGGGCATCCCGGATGGCGTTCATCCTAGCCTTGCTCTCTTCTTCGGGCTTCTTGCTCTCGTTTTCTACGCTGCCCTTCTCCGTGGTCGTCAGGGTCACTTTATAAGTGAGGCTCCGGCGGAGAAGTTCGTTCTGCGTTACGTCCAGCTTGACGGTCTCGTTGTGCGGGGTGGTGTAATAGATCTCGCCGTCCGCACCCAAAGTATACTCTGTGTGGCCGTCCTGCTTCAGTCTTGCAACGATCTCTGCGTTGTTCAGTTCCTTGGCAGTCTCATCGACCTTGACCTCATACTTCTGGCCGTCACCGTCTGTATACTCATAGCTGCCGTCTTCCTTCGGGTTCTGGCTGAGGATGGTATCCAGAAGGTCAGGGGAGATGGTCTGCTTCTCCTCGGGCTTCTCTTTATTGGTAACAGTGATCTCGGGGTATTTCACCTCAAAATCAACCCGCTCATTGCCTTCCTGCTTTTCCTTTTCCCGGGTGATGGTCAGCTCGGTGGTGGTCTTGGTGGTGACCTTGTTGTCCTGAATGGTGATGTAGGTGGTACGGGTCTGGGGGTTGCCCTCTGCATCCAGAATGGTCTCGGTCCGGGTGAGGGTATAGGTGCCGTCGGGGTTCACCGTGGGCTTTTCGGCATCCACCAGCTTGGCGATGTCTTCGGCGGTCATCTCGGCGGTGGTTTCTTCCTCTTTCTTCAGCTTGAGGGTCTGCCGGTTGCCATCCTCAGAGTTGGTCACTTCCTCTACCTTGTAGCCGTTGACCGCGTCAGCGCCCTTTTTAATATCCCAGCTGATGTCCGGCTTCTCGCCCAGCTCTTTGTCAAGATTGATGTCCTCTTTCTTGACCTCTTCCTTTTTCTCGTGCAGATCACCCTTGGCTTCGCCGCTGCCGGTGGTGGTGGTGGTCTCCGTGCCGGGGGTCACGGTGGGCTGGGTGATGGTGGTGGAGCCGTCCGGGTTCTTCTCCACAGTGGGCGGGGTGGTGGTGTCCACAATGGGCTCTGCGCCGGGGTTGGGCTTCGTCTCCACGTTGGTCTCGGACTTCTCGGTCTTTTCAGCGGTGCCGATCTCCACTTTCTCGGGTTCTTTCTCTTCGGGCTTTATCTCCTCGGGCTTGGTCTCGCCACCGGTCTCGCCACCAGTTTCGCCGGAGCCGGTCTCACTGCCGGTCTCACCGCCGGTCTCACTGCCGGTCTCGCCACCAGTCTCGCCACCGGTCTCGCCGCCGGTCTCACCGCCGGTCTCACTGCCGGTCTCACCACCGGTCTCACCGCCGGTCTCGCTGCCGGTCTCACCGCCGGTCTCACTGCCGGTCTCGCCACCGGTCTCGCTGCCAGTTTCGCCGGAGCCGGTCTCGCCGCCCTCAGGCTCTTTCTCCTCGGGCTTGGTCACGATCACGCCATCCAGCTTCTGGGAGCCGTCAGGGTTGGTCGTGGGGTTGTCTTTATTGTATTTGACTTCCGCATCCTTCAGGGTCTCCTGAGCGTTTTCAGCCTGCTTGTTGTCCTGAGGTTCTGCGGTGTTTTCCTCTTTCTTGATTTCCTCCGCCGCAGGCTCCTTTTTTTCCGGAGCTGCTTCCGGAGCATCTGCGTTTGCTGCCAGAGGGCTTGCGGCCACACAGGCGGTCAGGGCCACGGACATTGCCGCCATCTTCAGTTTCTTGTTCGTCATGGTAGTTGCTCCTTTCCAGAATCATGCTGTTTGTTTCAATGGGTTCACAGGGCATCGATCATAGCAGAGAGATAGTCGGAGGAGACAGAGCTGTAAAAGAACCCGTCGATCAGACCGTCCTTTTTCGCCCGCCGCACCTGGTCCGCCAGCTGAGGCTCGCACACCTCATCTACCACCAGCGCCACCTGGCAGCCGGGCAGCCCCTGCCGCAGCCTCCGGCACAGGTCCAGCCGCTGTTCCAGCCGCCACGGCGGGTAGGCCGTGACCTCTGCAACAAGAACATCGGCATGGGTGTCCACACACAGGTCCTCCGCAGCGGTTCCTTCGGTCTGGTAGACCCGGAACCCTGAGTCAAAGTGCTGCAGGGAACCCGATATCGCATCGCCAAAGAGCCTGTTGCGCATATCGACTACGACACATTTCATGTCCACGGCCTCCTTTCCGGGCTGTGTCTCGCTGCATGGATGCAGAACGTTTTACTGTATCAAGGATACCACACCGCCCCGCGGCTCCGCATGGGCCATAAGGGACAAAACTGTGAAATTTTTTCGGTGTTCTGCCCAAAGTTTTTCCAGCATTTTCGACGTGTTCCACAATTTGGCACTTTTGGGAGCAAAATGCGCATAAAAAAAGCCCCCCTTTGCAGGGGGGAGAGGTTTCTCACTCACTCCTCCAGATGGGGGAGGATGAAGTTTTTCTTGGTAACGGCAATGGCCAGGCGGGTGCGGTTGGAGTAGCCGGTCTTTTCCAGCAGGGAAGAGACAAAGCGCTTTACGGTGCGGGAGGAGATGCCCAGCTCTGCGGCGATCTCCTCATATTCCAGCCCCTCACACACCAGCCGCAGCACCTCGATCTCCCGGGGGGTGAGCTGGGTGCTGCTGACCTGCCCCAGGCGGGTCTCCGGGGTGCGGTCCGGGTAGAGGCTTTCCCCCGCCATGGTGCGATCCATCACCTCCAGCAGGCTCTCCGGGGACACATCCTTGTACCAGAAGCTCTCGGCCCCGGCGGCCTTTGCCCGTTTCAGGTAGCTTTCCTCCACCATGGAGGTGATGATGATGACTTTGGTCTCCGGGTACCGGGCCTTGATCTCTGCCGCCACGTCAATGCCGTCCCGGCTGCCCTTGGTGCACACATCCATCAGCACCAGCTCCACGGTGTGCCGGGCGCACTGGGCCAGCGCCATTTCCGCTGTGCTCAGGGAAGCCACCCGGCGGTAGCGACCGCTGTCCTCCACAAGGTGCTCCATGTTCTCCCGGGGCATCCGCTGGTCTTCCACGATCAAAACACTGGTCATATCGTTTCCTCCTTTGGCAGGTTCACACACAGCCGGTAGCGGGGCCGGGCCTGCACCTCCATAGTGCCGCCCGCCTGCATCACCCGGCGCTGGATGGCGGTAAGCCCCCCGCCCGGCGTAATGGCGGGGTCTGCGGGGGGCGGGCCGTCGTTTTCAAACTGCCAGCACTGGCCTCCGCCCTGCGGGGTGATGGTGATCTCCAGCCGGTTGGCCCCGGCGTAGCGCACCGCGTTGGTGATGCACTCCCGGGCAATGGTCAACAGCAGCTGCTGGTGCTGCCGGGGCATGGGCCCCTGCAGGGCCACCGTGACCCCCAGCTGGGCCGCGTCCTCCACAAACACGTCCCACTCGTTTTCCTCCGGCGGGGCCTCACTGTCCTTCCGGAACAGCTGCACCGCCTTCTTCATCTGTTCAAGGGAGGCTTCCAGCTCCGCCGGGTCCTTCCGCTGCAGCAGGCACTGCCGCACCGCCGTAAGGCCGTAGCCCATTTCATCGTGGAGCCGGGTCTTGAACGCCATGATCTCCTTTTCCCGGGTCATCTCCTGCACGTTCTCCGACAGCCGGCGCAGCTCCCGGTTCATCCGCAGCAGCTCCTGATTCTGCCGCAGCAGCTCCTGCCGCTGGTGCTGCAGGTCTGTCACCTCCGAAAAGATGCACTCCACATGGGGGCGGACCCCCTCCCCGAGCACGGTCTGCTCCGAGTAGAGCCAGCAGGTGCCGTCCGGCAGCACAAAGGACGGATTTTTGCCGTCCACCCTCCGGCCATAGGTGGGGGCCAGCACCTGCTGGTGCAGTTCCTCCAGCGATTGCAGATCCTGGCCGGAGAGGGCACGGTAGACCCGGAACATCTGCCGGTTGCACAGCCGGATGATGCCGTCCGGGGTAAAGTAGCACACCGCCGCGGGCAGGTCGTCAAAGCCCTCCTTGATGGAGCCGCGGGTGATGTGATCCGGGTGCAGCCACTGCTTCAGTTTGTTCCACATTCCGGGGCACCTCCTTCAAAGTGATCGTTCAGCACCCAGCTGCCCGGGGCCTCCTGCACAGCGGCGGGGCAGACGGCTTTCAGGTCCGCCCCGGTCTCCACCGAAAGATAAAGGTTCAGCCGGTGGTCCTTCCAGACGGCCCGCACGAACAGGGCATCCAGCTGCCCCAGCGCCCCCTCCACCACCGACTCGAACCGGCTGTAACAGGCCGCTGCCGCCTCTGCCGGAAGCCGGACCCCCTGGGTCACCTCCATGGCGCACTCCACCCCGGCCAGCTCCAGGCTGCTGATGGATTCCTCCAGCGCATACCGCAGCTCTGCCGAGGGCACATACCGGTGCTTCTGGGCCAGAAACATCAGGTTGGCCCCCCGTTTCAGGTAAGCGCCCAGCACCGCCACCTGCCCCAGCAGCTGCCGCCTGTCTGCCTCCGGGGCCGTGCGGTACCGGGTCAGAAGCTGATCCATCCGGATGATCTGGGGGGCCAGCCGACGCTGCAGCAGATCGTACAGGCGGTTCTTCTCCCGCAGGGCGTTGGTCTTGCGCTCCGCCTCGTAGTTCTGCTGTTCCAGATAGTTGCGCTCTGCCAGCTCCGTGCGGTTCTCCTTCAGGCGCTCCATATTCTCCACCAGCTCGGTGATGTCTGTCTGCCACATCACATAGCCGCCCTGCACCGGTGCGCTGCGCAGCAGGGTATGCTCATCCAGCCGCACCGTGCCATGCATGGCGGCCTGCAGCTCCCGGCGGTCCACGATGCGGCCATTCTCGGAGCAGCAGTACACATTGCCCTGCCGGTCCACCAGCTGCACCGCCAGAGAGGTGACGCGCAGCAGCTCCTCATAGCCGGTGTTGGACTGGATCAGGCCGCAGCGCAGGCCCCCTTCCAGCGAAGCCGCCGTCATCAGGCAGTGAACGATGGTCATATCCCCCAGAAACTGCCTGATCAGGGGAAAATGGAAGCCGTAAAGCACCGCGTATATTCCCAGCAGCACCAGCGGAATGGCAGGCAGGGGCAGCCGCCGGAGGATCCGGGGGTTCCGGCTCTTGTGGGCGATGATCCCAAAGGCCAGCAGGATGCAGATCACGATCCACCCCACCACCAGACCGAAAAGCCAGCCGTACTGGTAGTTTTCGTTCCAGGGCTGCTGCAGCCGGAACACCTGCTGGTGCAGGTCGTTGGTCAGCACCAGCTCCAGCAGCACCGCCGAGGGCAGCCACAGCATTCTGGCCCAGGCAGACAGGCGGTAGCGCTCGGATCTGTCCACCGTCAGGACCAGCTGAACGCAGAGCACCGGTATCCCCAGCATGGGGGCATAGTAGAGGTACCCCAGCATCCGATCGATCTCCGGGGGAGTGTTCAGCTGGAACCGCAGGGTGCGCACAAGGATCCAGAACAGCATCAACAGATCCACGTTCAGCAGCAGCCGCCGCACCTGCGGATGCACCGTGCGGTTGTACAGGGAGATCCCCCACCCTGCGAACAGGCTCAGATACAGCAGGCTCCGGAGGATGCCGCAGGCTTCCTGCAGGCCGGAGGGCAGGCCCTCCAGCGGGAGCACCCGGCACAACCATGCCAGCAGCACCACGGTGCCCACCGCACAGCCTCTTTGAACCTGTTCTCGCTGCCTCTGTTTCATCCCGCATCCTCCGTCTTTTGTGCCGTTCCCCGGTGGTTTTTCTCCATTATATCACATCCGCGCTGTAATTTGCCAGAGAGCAGAGGGGAATGTACCTCTGTGCCGCTTGCGCCTGCTCTGAAAACCGTTTGAATTGCAAAACGATTTTTTAGTTGCTATACTGGGCTTATCAAATTTTTTTCGGGAGGCTGCTACAGTGACCGCACAGACAATGCAAATCGGGAACACACCTTGCCGCATTTACGGCGAAGCCAATGCAGAATACCTGCTGCTCCAAATGACAGGTGAGCATGAGCTGCAAAGTATGGATTATGAAGTGGCAGCAATCGCACAAAGCAGCCGGAATTTTCTGTTCGCGGCTCTCCCGGTGGAAAGCTGGAACGATGCGCTTTCTCCGTGGAAAGCCCCTGCCGTGTGGGGAAAGCAGGGTTTCGGCGGCAAAGCTGGGGACACCCTGCGCTTTCTGACGGAGCAGGTCATTCCCACACTGGAGCAGCAGTTTCCTCTCCCGAAGAACGTTAAAATCATTCTGGGCGGCTACTCGCTGGCCGGGCTGTTCGCTTTGTGGGCTTCCACCCAGACCGATTTGTTCTACGGTGTCGCCGCCGCTTCTCCCTCTGTGTGGTTTCCGGGCTGGATGGAGTTTGAACAGCAGTACCCCATGCAGACACAACACATTTATCTGAGCCTTGGAGATAAAGAAGAACACACAAAAAACACCATCATGGCTGCGGTAGGGGATAATATCCGCACGCTGCACAGCCGGCTTACAGAGCGTGGCGCAGACTGCACCCTTGAATGGAACCGCGGCGGACACTTTAAGGACGCTGATTTGCGTACGGCAAAGGCTTTTCGCTGGGTGATGGAGGAACACACATGACCATTTTGATTGATGCAGATGGCTGTCCGGTCGTCGATTTGACATTGCAGATTGCAAAACGATTTTGCGTTCCTGTCATCATCCTGTGCGACACAGCTCACCAAATCGAACGGGAAGGTGCGCAGACGCTGGTGTTCGACAAAGGAGCGGACAGCGTGGATTTTGCTCTCGTCAACCGGGTAAAACCGGGAGATGTGGTTGTGACACAGGACTACGGGCTGGCCAGCATGTGCCTTGCCAAGCGCGCACGGGTGCTGAATCAGAACGGGCTGGAGTACACCGCCGACAACATGGAAGCTCTCATGCTGCGGCGTTATGAAAACAAAAAACTCCTCCGTGCCGGAAAGCACCCCAAGGGGAGCCCAAAGCGGACGAAGGAGCAGGATGTCAGGTTTGCGGATACGCTTGAGAAGATCTTGAACTGCAACCATTGATACATACTATTGGAAGTCTGGAGAAATCCAGTCTTCTTTTTTCATGAGAAAATTGTAACATTTTTTGCAATTTGGTTGCGTTTTGAGGGGGAGTGAATCGGCCCCGTCGTTCTTTCGGCT
>ENA-ORCP01000357-ORCP01000357.1-human-gut-metagenome-genome-assembly--contig:-NODE-357-length-40723-cov-13.456724_pt1 | contig 40723 bp, 39 predicted proteins | sample MGYA00242990_ERZ507991 | MGnify/ENA primary metagenome ERZ507991 (study PRJEB26167, sample SAMN06115496) | human gut metagenome | host: Homo sapiens | place: China:Henan | collected 2015-05-07... | reverse complement strand
TATAAGGTTGCAATACGATGTCATTGCATGGATGCATCGATATAAGGTTGCAATACGATGTCATTGCATGGATGCATCGATATAAGGTTGCAATACGATGTCATTGCATGGATGCATGATTATGTTATTGCAATCTAAAATCTGCGTCAAAAATAAGGTCTTTCAAGCAGTTTGGATGCGATACTCCATCCTTGTGGCATCAGACAGCATCAGATGTCATCAAATGTCGCACAACAGTATGTTTTACAGATGGATATGTCGGTGTAATTTTGCAAAGTCAGAACCGAGAAACGGCAGGAAAGATGCTCCAACGGACCACAGCACGCCGCAAGCGTCGCGCAGCAATCCGCCGGAGGTGGATTCTCTGTTCAAACGAACAGAGCAAGTTGTGTCTTTGTCCGACAGAAAGTATTCTGCCCGACAAAGACCAACTTGCCCTCCCTCACGGTCGGGGGATTTTCCTCCAAAGTCGGAAAATCTGACAGAGAATGCAAAACAACCCAAATGAAGCAAAGCATGGAGAAAAAGCAAGGGACAAGAACAGGCCGGAAACCGAAGACGGATCCGGCGGATTACAAGTACAGCTTCCGTCTGAACGCGGAAGAGAATGGAAGGTTCGAGAGGCTGTTTCTGGAATCGGGAGCCAGGGACCGCACGGTCTTCATCAAGAAGTCGCTCTTTTCAGGGCAACTCAAGGTGATCAAGGTAGACAAGGTGTCCATGGACTATTACATCCGGCTCGGGGAATTCCACCGCCAGTTCCAGGCTGTAGGAAACAACTACAACCAGGTTGTAAGGGCCGTACAGAAGAACTTCGGGGAGCAAAGGGCACGGTCCCTGCTCTACAGGCTCGAAAAGGCAACGCTGGAACTCATCCTGCTCAGCAAGCAAATCATGTCATTGACCCAGGAATACGAAGAGAAATGGTTGCCAAGATAAGTCATGGGGCCAGCCTTTACGGGGCACTGGCCTACAATCACGAAAAGGTTCTCAAAGGTTCGGCGGAAATCCTGTCGGGACACCGGATGATTTCCGACCGGCCGGGCCTGCCGAGCGAAGACCTCCGGCTGGTTCTCCTTTCATTCGAGAACCATCTGACAGCAAACCGACGAACGGAAAAGCCCGTCCTGCACATTTCGCTCAGTCCGGCACCGGAAGACAGGCTGGACAATGCCCGGTTGATGGAACTGGCCGAAAAGTACATGGACAAGATGGGGTACGGACAGCAGCCGTTTATCGTGTACAGACACGACGATACCTGCAACACACACGTGCATATCGTCAGTGTCTGCATTGATGATGACGGCAGGAAAATCAATGATTCCTATGAGCACCGGCGTTCGATGGCTGCCTGCCGGGAACTGGAACAGGAATTCGGGTTGCGTAACGGGGCCGATGCGGAAAGACAGAATCCGAAAGCGGAACTGAAAAAGGTGGATGTATCCAAGGGGGATGTACGTCACCAGATTGGCAACACCTTAAAGGCGGTTTTGGAAAGTTACCGTTTCCAAACTTTCGGTGAATATGCTGCCTTGCTTTCCACACTGAATATAGAAGCGAGACAGGTGCGCGGCGAATATAAAGAAACAGCGTACACGGGAATCATCTATTCGGCAACCGATGACAGGGGAAAAGTGGTCAGCCCACCTGTAAAAAGTGCCCGGTTCGGCAAACGGTTCGGAGATGCCGGCTTGTCCGAACGGATGATGCGGCATGTCCGGGATTTCAAGGAAGGCAAATGGGGACCGGCCATAGCCGGCAAGGTCGTCCGTGCGATGCGGGATGCCAGGTCTGAACAAGAGTTCAAGGAATTGTTGAAACAGGGACAATTGGATGTGGTATTCCGGAAAAACGACTCAGGACGCATCTATGGCGTTACTTTCATGGACCATGACAGACGCGAAGTGTTCAACGGTTCACGGATGGGAAAAGAATTTTCTGCCAATGTATTCAACGACCTGGCCAAATGGTGGGACGGTATTCCCCGGCAAGAAAAAGAGTCATTCAGCGGACCGGAGCTTTGGAAACAATACGGTCACTCTGTGGAGGATGGCAGTGCGCTTGAACAGGCGGCAGGCATCTTCTCTATGGATACCAATCCGGCCGTCGATTACGAGGAAGAAGCGTTCCGCCGTCGCATGAAACGCAAAAAGAAACCGCAGAAACGCAAGTCGCGCGGCATCTGACACAATCATTATCAACCCGGGGGACCATGTCCCCCTCAAATGCTACTTTACTATGCAACAGGAAGACGATTTGAGAGCCCTGGCCAAAATCATGGAATTCGGCAGGGCTGTCAGTATTTTCATTTTGGTAGTCCACGTCTATGTGTACTGCTACCCGAGCATGACTGCCTGGCATCTGAACCTGGAGGTCATCGACCGGATACTCATGAACTTTGACCGGACAACCGGCATATTCGGCTGCATCCTTTGGACCAAGCTCCTGTCCGTGCTTCTGCTGGCCATTTCCTGCGTGGGCACCATCGGTGTGAAAGGAGAAACGATTACCTGGCAACGTATCTGGATGGTCCTGACAACGGGGGCAGTTCTCTTCTTCATGAACTGGTGGCTGCTGGATTTGTCTTTTCCGCACGAGGCGGTCACCTCCCTGTATGTGGTGACGCTGGTAGCAGGCTATCTTTGCCTGCTCATGGCCGGTCTGTGGATCAGCCGCCTTTACCGGCATAACCTGATGGAGGATGTGTTCAACATGGAAAATGAATCCTTCATGCAGGAGACAAGGCTGATGGAGAATGAGTATTCCGTCAACTTGCCTACCCGGTTCCAGTATGGCGGCAAGTTCAATGACGGATGGATCAATGTGGTGAACCCGTTCCGTGCCACCATCGTATTGGGAACGCCGGGGTCCGGCAAATCCTACGCAGTGGTGAACAACTATATCAAACAGATGATTTCCAAAGGTTATAGCACCTATATCTATGATTACAAATTCGATGACCTCTCCACCATTGCCTACAACACCTTGTTGCACAACATGGACAAATACAAGGTGAAACCCCATTTCTACGTTATCAATTTTGATGATCCGCACCGTTCACACCGCTGCAATCCCATCAATCCGGAGTTCATGACAGACATCTCCGATGCCTACGAAGCAAGCTATACCATTATGTTAAATTTGAACAAAACCTGGATTGAAAAACAGGGAGACTTCTTTGTGGAGTCACCGATTATCCTGTTGGCAGCCCTCATTTGGTATCTCAAAATTTACAAGAACGGTATCTACTGCAGCTTCCCTCATGCCGTGGAACTGCTGAACAAGCCTTATTCCGATTTATTTACCATATTGACCTCCTATCCGGAGCTGGAGAACTATCTTTCTCCTTTCATGGATGCTTGGAAATCAGGAGCTCAAGACCAGTTGCAGGTGCGCCCGTAAGGGCATATAATAAATATAGCTTTGGCAAGCTATTAGGTTCGTGTTCTTTGAAATAATAACCTATCACCAGCCGACTTATCCATTCAACGAAAGACGATGGGGAGTGTAGCATGTCGGTAAAGCCACGAGTGAACTAACTGTCAAGTTCTGACCGTGTGGCGAGGTGAAACGATAGATATGAGGATAAAGCCTATACTGGTTGAACGATAGTCTAAGCGGCTCGATGGTTAAGCCTTGACGGAAGACAGTTACAAACGTCAAGCCGTGATACCCAGCTTCGCCTTGTAGGATGCATGGGCAAAAAGAACTTATCACGGAGCAACTACATACATAGTAAAGGACGAAAGTCGTATCCGACAATCTATCATGCCAATAGTTATTATATGTCTAAACAGGGATTGCCTAAGTGGGGCAACCCATATGGCAACAGAGCTTCCGTAGTAGTCCGAGCAAGGGAAAGCCTTGTACATGGCGAAGGGAAGCAGCCAATATCGTTTAATGTCAAATTTTGGAAAATGTGAGAGACATGAAAAGAAATCCAGAAAAGATATTAAACAGTCTAACACAACATAGTTCCGACTTGGCTTACAAGTTTGAACGTTTGTATCGGTTACTGTTTAATGAGGAGATGTACTACATTGCCTACCAACGTATTTATACGAAACAGGGCAATATGACGAAAGGTGTCGATGGAAAAACCATTGACGGTTTCTGTATATCCCATATTGAACGGTTGATAGGTACACTCAAAGATGAGACGTACCAGCCAAATCCCTCTCAGCGGGTGTACATTCCCAAGAAAAACGGGAAAATGCGACCGCTGGGTATTCCGTCATTCATTGACAAACTTCTGCAAGAAGTTATCCGAATGATTTTGGAAGCAATCTACGAGGGCAGTTTTGAAAATTCTTCTCACGGTTTCAGACCACAGAGAAGTCCGCAGACTGCACTTTGGAGCATACAAAAGACATTCAACAATACAAAATGGTTCATCGAGGGAGACATTAAAGGTTTTTTTGACAATATAGACCACGAAGTATTGATAGCTATTCTTTCAGAACGTATTTCAGATATGCGTTTTCTACGCCTTATCCGAAAGTTTCTGAATGCCGGATATGTGGAAGATTGGGTATTTCACAAATCGTATAGCGGAACACCACAAGGTGGGATAATAAGTCCTATACTGGCAAATATCTATCTTGACAAGTTCGACAAATACATCAAAGAATACACTCAAAAATTCAATAAGGGAAAAAGGCGCAAAGAAAATCCGATAGCAAAACAACTTGGGCAGAAAAAATACTACTTGACAACAAAGCTGAAACAAGCAAAGAATGAAACGGAACGGCGACTACTGTTGAAACAAATTGGAGAAGTTGTCAAAGAACGTCTGAAATATCCGGCAAGTGATGAAATGGATGCGGACATGAAACGTCTAAAATATGTGAGATATGCGGATGATTTTCTCATTGGTGTTATTGGCAGCAAAGAGGATTGTATCAAAATCAAAGAGGACATAAAGCAATTTATGGCAGACAAATTGAAATTGGAACTATCTGATGAAAAAACGCTGATAACCAATGCAAGAAAACATGCTAAATTTCTCGGCTATGACGTATTTGTACGCAAATCCAATGACACCCATAGGGATAAAAACGGACATTTGACAAGAAGCTTAGACCATAAGATAGTCCTGTATGTGGCTACCGAAGTGATGCGGAAGAAGCTCCTTGAATATGATGCGGTAAAGATTACTGTTCAAAAAGGTAAGGAGGTTTGGAAGCCCAAAGGACGTACATATATGCGCTGTCTTGATGATTTGGAAATTATAAGCCAATATAACTCTGAAATCATGGGGTTCTATAACTTCTATTCGATTGCAAATAATAGTCCCGTCATTGACTCTTTTTATAACATCATGGAATACAGTATGTATAAGACATACGCCGCAAAGTACAGCACTTCTAAAAAGAAAATCATTGCGAAGTACAAGAAGAACGGAGTATTTGCCATACCGTACACCAATAAAAGGGGATATGAGTTCAAACGTGAGTTCTACGACAAAGGCTTTAAGCGAAAGGAACTGCCCAATCGGTATTTGGATGACAAACTGCCAAACACGGTTGCCATAACAGGCGGCAGAAATGGACTAATCAAGAGACTTCAGGCACGTGTATGTGAAAATTGCGGTGCTACGGACAATCTTGAAATGCACCATGTACGCAAATTGAAAGACCTAAAAGGCAAAAGTGATTGGGAAATTAAAATGATTTCACGTAACCGCAAAACATTAGCAGTATGTTCAGTATGCCATCACAAAATACACGCAGGAAAGTTAGACTGAATGAGAAGGTGGAGAGCCGTGTACGGGGAGACCTGTATGCACGGTTCGGAGGCGAGTGCTTGGAAACCTACCACTGTAAAAAGTGGCAAGGCGCTGGGTGCTTAACCTATGGGCAGATAGCTTCCGCTAAAATCCCACTTACCCGAATGATTTCCCCGCAGCTTTATTGGGTGATGACCGGTAATGATTTTTCATTGGATATCAATAATCCGGCAGAACCTAAAATTTTATGTGTGGGCAATAATCCGGACCGTCAGAACATCTATTCCGCCGCATTGGGTCTCTACAATTCGCGCATCGTGAAACTCATCAACAAGAAGGGACAGCTTAAAAGTACAGTCATCATCGACGAGCTGCCCACCATCTATTTCCGTGGACTGGACAACCTGATTGCAACGGCACGCTCCAACAAGGTGGCGGTCTGTCTGGGTTTCCAGGACTTCTCCCAATTGAACCGAGACTATGGTGAAAAGGAGAGTAAGGTGATCCAAAGTACGGTCGGCAACATTTTCAGCGGACAGGTGGTCGGCGAAACGGCCAAGACGCTTTCGGAACGTTTCGGAAAGATCCTTCAGAAACGGCAGTCCGTTTCCGTCAACCGTCAGGATGTTTCCACCTCCATCAATACCCAGTTGGATTCCCTGATTCCGGCTTCCAAGATTTCCAACCTGTCACAAGGTTCCTTTGTAGGTGCCGTATCGGACAACTTCGGTGAGAAAATTGACCAGAAGATTTTCCATGCGGAAATTATTGTGGACCATGCCAGAGTGAGTGCCGAAGAAAAGGCATACAAGAGAATACCGGTTATCAACTCCTTCAGGGATAAAGAGGGAAATGACATTATGCTTGAGCAGATTCAGCGCAATTACGATCAGATCAAGGCGGATGCCCAAGCCATCATCAACGACGAGATGGAACGGATCATGAATGACCCCGAACTATGCGAACGGTTGGGGATTGAAAAAACAGAATCTGAAAATAAAGAGGATAGCAAATAAATCATGGCCGGATTTGATTTTCAAGAAACATTCCGTATCTTTGAACCTAAAATAGAACATAACGGCGGATTACGGGATGTTTTCCGTTGCTTATATACATAAGTCGCAAGATGTCACAGGTAGAAATCTGGTAAATTTCAAAAAAAAAAAAACGATGACTATTGCGTGAGGCTTATGCTATACCTTATAGCATGAGCCCATGCAAGTTATCGTTTGGGCTATTACCAGAGCCTCTACCTGAAACTGCATGGGCTTCATGCTTTTTTCAGATAAGGGTATGGCAAGAATACGAATCGTTATGGCAATTACATTGGATGGATTTCTTCCAAAGCAAGAGGAAAAATTCATGCAATGGCTTATGGAAGAACCTCGAAAAGGTTTTCCGTATTGGAAAGAAAAAGCTTCATTTCAAATCAATGAATTATATGGCATAATAGACCTGTCTGACATGATACGTAGATTTAGCGCGGATTGTATATGCCAGACTATCATACATGATAAAAATAGTGCAGATTATGCCGATGGTCTTTTCCAATATAATCTTGTTGACGAAATGGTTCTTTATACGTTACCGATATCCTACGGGAAAGGATTTTCATTGATGGATAGTATCGGTAAACATCATTGGCAACTCCGCTCTTTCAAACTGTACCCCAATGGCATTTCCCGTTTGGTGTACGAAAAAAGACGTATGTAATAATCCGTGTCACAATTTGTTACTTTATCTTTTTATAGATTGATGTACGACTTATTCCTAAAATTTGTGAGGCATGGGAAATGTTTCCATTACATTCTTCTATCACATTGATTATTCGTTTTTTTTCTAATTCTTTCTTCGCAGCCTTGTCCGGCTCCGGGCTTTTAATTTCTCCTGTACTTTGTCCGATGCCAAAACAATCCAATACGGGAGATTCAGAAATAGCCACAGAACGTCTCACCATATTTTGCAGTTCACGTACATTGCCAGGCCAGGCATAAGTCAACATTTTACACTTAGCTTCTTCTGTAAAACCGACAGTATCCTTCTTGAATTCTTTAGAATAGCGTTCGCGGAAAAATTCAGCAAAAGGGAGAATATCTTCAGTGCATTCAGCCAGGGAAGGAACTGTAATTTCAAACTCGTTTAGACGATGGTAAAGGTCTTCTCTGAAACGGCCTTCCTGGATTGCCTGCTGAATGTTTTCATTGGTAGCTGCAACTATACGTACATCTGCAATATGTTCCCGATTGCTTCCCACCGGCATATAGGTATTCTCTTGCAACACCCGCAGCAGCATCGCTTGTACTTCATAAGACATGGTACCTATCTCATCCAAGAACAAGGTACCCCCCTTGGCCTTATCAAAATAGCCTGCTTTGTTGTTATCTGCCCCCGTAAAGGAACCTTTTTCATGACCAAAAAATAGGGAAGGAGCCAAATCTTTGGGGAGAAGTGCACAGTTCACTGCCAGAAAAAGCATATTGGAACGATCACTTCCTTGATGGATACTTTGGGCTATAGACTCTTTTCCTGTTCCGCTGGCTCCGTAAATAAGCACTGACATATCAGTAGGAGCAACCATTTCTGCATACTTCAGGATCTCTCTCATTCTGGCGCTTTTACGCTGAAGCAGCATCGGCTCCTGTTTTCTTACTGTAACCAAAGGAGCAAATACATCCTTGGTCAGTTCCAGCAAGTGTTCTTTGCGTACGGGTTTAGGCAGATAATCTACAGCTCCCAATTTAATGGTACGGACAACATCAGGTACAGACACATACTCAGTGGTAATAATAAAAGGAGTATTATTCTTTTCCTTACGCAGCCACTCCAGCAATGAGATTCCGTCTCCGTCCGGCAAACGCACATCCGAAAGAATCAAGTCAAAATGTACCTTGCGGATTAACGAACGGGCTTTCGTTGCATCTACGGCCGTTATAGCGTCATACCCGGCCTGTACAAACCAGTCTTTCTGCATCTGTGACAGGTTTATATTGTCTTCAACAATCAATACTTTCCTTTTCATTTTTCAATCGTGTTAGTTCTTTTTCTGCTTTCGTCATCAATGTTGAAACATGACTCAGAATCTGCCGTGTGTGGTTCTTCAGCACCACATCACTCACTTGGTCATCCTTTAAAATATCACGGTATTCAAATAGAATATCCTCCATATGCAGAAGTTCCCAGACAGGTTGCATCCGATGGACTATTTCACGCATCTGTCTTCTGTTGCTTGCCGATAAAGCAGCCAGCAATTCATCCTGGTCTTTTCTGGACTGCTCTATCAAGGTAAACAGCAGTTTTTCCTTATCCTGAACCTCTGACAGCAAGGCATCCAAATCACTTGGCGGAGACGCTGCTACATGACATTGATTGATAGATGAAAGCAGATTGAGCAGTTCATTATAAGAAAACGGTTTATAGATACAATCCGTAAATCCGGCTTCCTGTAAGGACTCCTTGGTCTGCTCACCACGTGCGGTCATGGCTATGACCGGTATCGTGCGAGAATTACCTATATTTGAATGTCGTAGCAAAATCAGGAGATTAAAACCGTTGGTACCTGGCATCTGAATATCAGTAAGCAACAAATCATAGTCCTTTTCTCTCATCTCCTTTACCAGTTCTTTGGCCGAAGCACAGGTCGTACAATTAATGCCGTTACGTTCAAGCAAATCCTTGATGACTGCACGCAACATACTGTCATCATCAATGACAAGTATATTATGAGGCAAATGTCCGGTATGGGTCAATACGGGCTTTTCACATTCCAGCGGTTCATCCGTTTCTTCAAGAGGAAGAGTTACCTTGAAGGTACTTCCCTGATGAATCTTGCTTTTTACGTCAATTTCTCCGTTGAAGAGATGGACAAGTCCCTGTATAATGGACAAACCTAAACCAAAGCCATCAGTATTGTTTGCTGTCATCTGCCGTTCAAATGGGCGGAAAATACGTGCAAGTGTTTCCTCCGTCATGCCAATGCCGGAGTCAGTCACTTCCAAATACAATTTCCCTTGAGAATAACCGGCATGAAAGGAGATTTCTCCGCATTCCGTAAACTTGATAGCATTGCTGAGCAGGTTGCCGACAATCTGTTCTATACGGTCCACATCTCCACGTAATCTGATATCCGTATTGTCAAACGAGGTGTTGAACAGCAATCCCTTGTCGTTGACCAGACCGGAAAAACGGGAAGCAATCCGATCAAGCATTTCATGCAGACTGAACGGAACATAGTTGCATTCTTCTTTGGATTGATTCAACCGGTATACATCCAATAAATTATTCAGCAGATGTACTACATGCAGACACACTGATTCAATGTTGGACAAATAGGTATCACGCCGTTGGTTATCCACTTCCCTCCTTGCCAATTCAACTGTTGCACTAATCACGTTCAAAGGGGAGCGGATATCATGCGATATGGTTAAAATGATTTTGTTGCGCATTTGCAGCAATGCAGCATTCTGCTCTATGGTTTCCTCCAACATTTTGCTGGTCTTCTGCTTCTCACGCAGGTCCTTCTGGATAATCAGATAAGAAACAATCAGCAGTATAACAGCTGATATAACCAGCCACGTGATGATGCTTTTTGAACGGTCATAAGAGGCATTCAATTGTTTTTCCTTATCTTCAAGTATTTGCTCGGCCTGATCATTCATGGTTGTCATCAGCGAGCGCAGTTTTCCATTGATAACCTTGTTGTGCCTGCGTAAACTATCAGTACAGACATCTATGTTGTCATTGAGTTCGTTCTGCATGGAAAGCAATTCTTTATTCAATGCATGCAATGCAGCCGAAGTGCTGGGTGTAACTTCTACTGTCTCTTTGCCTCCGAAGAAGCCCGCCAATCCTTTTTTCTTGCGAGTTATCGTTTGCGGAAAGACATTATAAGGTATTTTGCTGAATTGTAAAACGCCATGACCATCTCGGCTTTGAATCAGATACATGATTTGAGCCAGGTGCTCTTCCTTGATTTTCAAGAGAGAACGCAGTGAATCTACTTGGCTTCGCGCAACATGGATTTCATTCTCTTTTCGTATATCCAGCAATGTGGAATCCACGTACTGCCGAAGTGAACGATAGTCGGCAAAATCCTTTCTCTCCCAAGAAATGGCAGTTTCACCCAACATGGCAAGAAGTGTGATATGACGATGGGCCGTATTGACCTTGCGCTGTACCTGCTGAATGTGTCTGGCTTCTTTTTCAATATCCGATATACGCATACGTTCATGTTGTAGAATTCCGAATATGCATGCTATTATAGCAAACAGGATAAGGTGTCCTACAAGAATTTTATGTTGTATACTGACTTCGGGTACTTTAAGACTCATAATTTCGTCAGTTAGTTAACCGTCGACACTTCCATGCCTTCCAGTTCGCTATGATAGTTTTGTATATTTAGAATCTGCACATCGGAAGTAAGCCACGTAAGACGTTTTCTCAATTCATTCCGCCGGGTGCTCATGTTGACATTCGCCCGTTTCAGCAGGTTTGCTGTAGAGATATCCATCTCTACCCATGCAATAACTTTCAGTGCTTTATCCTTGTTCAAATGATCAATACACTTTTTCCAATTGTCAGGCAAATGGGTAGAATGCCTTGCACCGCCTATCAGAACAGCCAAAGAGTCCCTGACTTTTTGGGCTATTTCAACCGTTATGTCATCGTTCGTGCCAGCCAGTCTTTGTACATTTGTACGGTTGCCGTAGCCTCTGAAACTTTTTACTTCTACGAAGAGCAAAATGTCTTTACTTTGGTTAAAACCGATAAAGTCAATACATTTTGTTTCGGGCACCTGTCTACAGATCTTTTCCCGATAATCAGGCTCCAGGTCCAACTGATACACTTCCCATTGCTCGGTAAAGCGGAATAGGAGGCCGCTTTCTTTATACTCTTTCATGGTATCTGTTCATGTATTCGTTTTCCAAATCAAAAAATGCAGAATATTCCTCCAGAATAGGATTATGGCTGATATCTATCAGTTTATCTGCCACTTCTGAGGTAACCTTATGTTCGGTCTTGCAGAGACTAAAAAAACGCATTTCCGGACTCTCTTCAGGTGCATATTCAGCCATCATGGACAACTTATGCGACAGCAGATAATCATGTGTAGACACAAATATCTGCACCTCATATTTCCCGGCCAGTTCGATAAGAAGGTCGGCTATGATAGATATCAATGTCGGATTCATATTCGATTCCGGTTCATCCCAAAACAAGATGCTCCCCGGTTTCAGTTCACCGTTGATGCTAAGATACAGTAAGGTAGCCATCTTCCGAAGTCCTTCTGCCACCAGATGTGCTTCATATTCCTTTCCGTCATCAATGATATAAAATCGATTACCTTTTCTCAAAACGCTTATATTCCACTTTTTCAGAACAGGAGCAAGCATATTCTGAACTTTCTTCAACGCTTCATTTTTCAATGGCGCTGCATCCATGGCTTTTGCCAAATCAAGGTATGTTTCATCAAAGGAAATCTCTCTTTTTTCATACAAGCTAATAAATCCTTCAAACAGTGAAAACATTTCTTGCGGAGGGATATAGATAAAATGTGGCTGGTCAATATAGGTGTTGTTGTCTGATTTTGCCAACAAAGCCTTCTCTCCAAAAGTGTATGCCAGTTCACCGGCATCCAATGCTATTTTCACAGATGCTTGTCCGGAACCGTATTTATACACGAGATGTCCCAAGATATCCGGTTTGAAATATCCAATCAGTTTTTCTGTAAACAGATCTGCAAATTTATCTTTTGTTTTAGAGGTTGATTGCTCAAAAAGTGCATTGGCTTTCATTGAAGCTGCCATGCACTTCATTATATGTGTTTTACCCGTACCGTTTCGGCCTATGAACAGGTTAATGCCTTTACAGAAGGATAAACAGCATTCTTCAAAGCATGTAAAATTATTTAAATATATATGTTTAATCATGATTATTTGTTTATTACACTTTTGAAAAAAGAACTTGCAAAGATGAAAAAAACTCAAACTGCCCCAAGCCTTTTTACACTTTATATCTGTTTCTGTCACAAACGTGAGTTAATACCCAAGAAAGATCTTTCTTCCGAACAGTTTTGGTTGGCAAGACGTATCCTCTGAGGTATACCCTTGAGTATTATTTCCACTTTCATGTCAGCAGGGAACAGCATATCAATTAACTGATTTACGATTATCCTGCTTGTTCCACCTTCTAGAAATTCCGCTATTCGTTTCTGTGGAATATCTTCAACATACAGTTTTGTATCATATAGACCGTCCCTATAGCTGTTGCCCAAGACGAGATTTTCTCCAATACGCATTGCCCCGAGCTTATAGATGTGTCTACTGTTATGGATGTTGGTTATAGCCTCTATCCGTATAGGCAATCCAAGAATCAATGTCATAGCCTTGCTGATATTTTTTTCATGCCCTCTTATACGATGAAGTATCGGTAACATTTTCATGAATATCGTTGTCTGTTGAAGCGACAATAGCCGCACCAGTGGCCAATAATTCACAAACAAGCTTGCAAAATCAGAATAGACATTTTTGTTGTCTACACGTCTTTCCAGCAGCTGCATTTCCACTTTTGCCTGGTCTATCTCATTTTCGTACAGGGAAAAGAACTTTCGTATCTTCTTCTCCTGAATCCGGTTTTCTCGCACACGCTGTACCATGGCTTCTATATCTTCTACAGGGAGCTGCCGTCCATCAAAAAACACTCCTTCTGGCAATATGTCGAACAGACCTTTACGGTTGACAAATATTTTCAGATAGTCCGATGTATCCTTCTCCGGCTTATAATGTAATTCTGCACTGTCGATGTCTTTCCCTACACCGGCTCGCTGTTCGCCTTTACGTACTATTTGTATATCTCCGTAACTTACTCCTTGCTCAATGAGTGCTGCTAAAATAACTTCCGCAAGAAAGTCTGTATCCAGTGTATTGGCATCTTGCAGATGATTCTGGACTATTTGCATGTTAATATCATTCATGATCAGCCTGCTTTTTCTATAAAAATACGATAATTGAATCTGTCAAGCGAACGACTGCTCAAGCGGTTCTCCAAATCTTCTACCATAAAATCCAAGTCTCTCTCTTCATCTTTCTTGAGTGTCAGGTAAATGTCAATGGAGCGTACCAGACCTTCATGGGGCCGTGAGCTTACCATAGTTCCGTGTTCTATGCGAATATTCTGTAAATGTTTTCCAAGTTCTTTCCGACAGAAGTTCAAGATGTCAGTTTTCGTCACAATCCTGTCGCGAGTGGTCAGCGCATACTTGTACATGTCGAAACGATTGGCCGATATGGGTATGCTTTTCCCACCCCGTGTCGTGGTAAGCATAAATATGCTATCTCTCTTCAGACTGGAATCTTCCAACTGCATCAGCGAAGTGCCTACAGGTAAATCATTGGCTGCCTCACAGCTGCTCGTATAATAGTCCACATACAGCATTTCAGCTTTTTCCGACAAATCGACCAGTAAGTAGGAAAGTGAACCGGTAGCGGACTGTATGTCTTTTATCATTCGTTCCATATGGTTTAGCAGACTGTCCATCTCCTGTATTTCGCTTGAAAACGTATCCCTTTCAAGCGAAGCTATGAATGCTCCTCTGTCTTGCAGCAGATCAAGTACTCTATACAAGTATTCTTTTACTTCACGCGAATTCATCCGTTCACATCCTCCTCGACGGATTACATAAGTATTGCTTCGTTCCCCTTTTCCTCCATAAGGTATTTCAGTGTATTTCCTATCCATGATGTCTGATACCGAGGCTACCGAATAAAAGTGTTCTTCTTCTCCAGTGGGTAGGGGTATCACGGCTGTCAGGTCATTAACCTTCGAGATGAAGTGCTTTAAACGCTTATTTTGAACAATTATGGCGTTCATGCATACTTTTAGCTCATCCAGACAGTCCGGGGTGAAGTTGGAAGGAAACTTTACCCTGAACCAAAACAATGGTTCGCTGTCTTCGAACAGACTTGCGGGGTAATGTTCCATTATTTCTTCCGGCAATACGGATTTTAATTTTACATCCATTTGCAACGGACTTACAATCCTTACAAACTGATTGCTGTATGAAGTCAGAATATCATGTTCTATTTCCTGTTCTATATTGCACATCGAAAACAAGGTTTCCGGATTGTCAGATTCCTCTTCTTCTGCCAGCCCATGCTGAATGCTCAATGGCATTCCGCAAAAGCTCCATTTGGAGTAAGCAAGCAGTGAATATAGACTTTGCCTGTTTTCTCGGAAAGGCATTTCAAAATAGAACGGAAGATTTTCCAGCTTCTGTATTCTTTCGTCCATTTTTACGCCAATCCAGATTGTATGGTTATATAGTCCAGCCATGTTCAAAGGGGCACGGTAAACCAACTCTTTAGTCATGGTTGCATCCAGTTTGTATATATCTCCACTACATATCAGTTTGCGTACGTCACCATTATATAATACAGTATTTTTCACCGGATAAAGGCTGAGTTTCCCCTTCTGTCTGTCTTTACCGAACGGTAGGTTGGCAAAGAAGCCTGTATCCCGTGTGATTTCCGCCTTTGCTATATCAGTGGGAAGGGCATGGCATATCCCATGCGCAGGATGCACATGTACCAGCGTGTCAGGTGTCAGCATGTTTGCTATCTTGTCCAGCATACGGTTGTGGCTGTCCTCTATCTCGTGCGACAGACCGAACAGCTCGCTGGAGAGTGCTTCGAGCAGCAACTTTACCAGCGGATCAAGATTCTCCACCTTCTTTACACCCCAGTAGTTCATCGCATGGCGATACATGCGGGTTTTTATGGCTTCTTTGCTGTAATTCTGGGTATTCATGATTTGTAGCCTTTTAAATCATAACGGGAATCAATTTATTTGTTCCTTTTTTCATGCTTAAATGAAGTTCTATATATCCATATTTTATGTATGAACTATTTTTTTCATCTCTTAAAAATAGCAAAGCAGCGGGAAAGCCACCATGTTTTTTCGATTTTAAAGAAATACTTTTTCCGTCAGTTGAGAATACCATTCTATATTCTTCAATTGGTTGTAATTCATTTACAGAGTACTTATTAATAACATCAACATTACCTTTCCAGTCTCTCTCTATGTCTTTTTGAGATTGATACAAAGTAACACCTATTTCTTGGTAAGTAGGCCAAAAATATTCCTTCAATTCGTTTATCTTTTTTTCGGCAATCATTTGTCTTACTCGCTTATATTCTTCTACCACTTTCTGTTCTATATTGGGTATTTCACGCAAATCGACATACTCGTCCCATGTTGTGATTTCGTATGGCACTTGTGCATCAAACTCTTTTTCTATTTCAATCTGCGGTAACCCTTCTTCGGGAATCTCTATTTCTGGTAATTCAAATACCTTATGCCATATTCTGTTACCCATACTATCCAGTTTCTCTGTAAAATCATAATATCCAATTTCCAGTCTGAAAGGTTTATCATTAACTATAGTTTTCCTACCCGGAAATGGTTTCAGACTGATTGATATACTCTGCTTGCCGGATTTGAATATTACCGGATTTATAGCTATGGATGTTTCGCCGATATTTACAGGTTCTGTAACTTCTGCTGATAAATTGTCATTTATCCTTAGTTCGAATTGACATCCTCTGTTTCCGTATCTTGCATAATATACAGGTCTACTTTCATTTTTATAAACCATAGAATCTACTTGTACCATATTACCTTTATTGTTTGAGTTCTCAGCAAATATGCAACTGTTCATCAGTGGCATAATGCTTAAAACAATTGTTAATAATGAATGTTTTTTTTTCATATTATTCTTTCTCTTTGATTAGTATTTATATTAAATTCTTTAATTAATATTTTGTTGTTTATAGTTCTTTCATTTGACTCATCAGTTTTACACTTCTTACCATCCCCATATCTTCGTATTGTTGTCTTAACATATACCTGGATTACAATTGAATTAAATTTTGATTTTTGGTGTGTATATATACCCGGTTCGTAGAATTTCTCTATTTCTTTTCCATCCTTATCCTTCTCTTTTATTATGTCATTTTTCAGATATTCAATGATAAAATCACCGGAAATTCCACATACACCTCTTAGCCCATATTCTTTTTTTACTTCTGTACCTATCATAAATGATTGGCTGGGATTTGTTTCCATGCATGCTTTTAATGTTATTTCCAATAACCCTCCTATAGCAAGTTCGCCTTCATCTTTCTTTTGGGATAAATCATAGCCTATTTTTCCATGCCATTTTAGGCTTCCCTCAATAATAAGTTCAAATTTAAAGCTAAGATCTGCTGCCCATTCTAATAATTCGAGAGCTCTAATTGCCTCTCTTACAGCAGGAGATAATTTGCTTGCGAGACAGAATAAGTCAATAGTTCCCTTTACACTGATAATATCGCCTTGTCCTGCCCCCTCTATGACTAATCCCCCTTCTCCATTATAAGTGCCGGCTCTCCAACTAAGTCCGAGTGTAGTATCGGGTAATGCATTTATTTCAATGCTACATATTGATTTCCGTTCTTTAGCAAACGAAAAGTCGGGCAAATTTTCAGCAAGAGAATTTGCAAGTTTGAACAATTCTATAAGGCTGACAATATCTTGTAGCATTCTTAGCACTTCCAACATTTTTTGCTTAAATCGCTTCTCTATCAGTTCAAGAATTTTGTCAACAATGTTTATATTCCCTTTTGAACTTTTTGACTCCTTAGGATAAATTACCCAAAGTAGCGAGGATTTGTTGTTCTCATCCCAATTGACAGTGATTCCGATGGAAAAATTGTTTTCTTCATTTTTTTTCTTTGCTGCATTGAAAACCTCTTTGCTGAACAATTTTTTAAATCCCTCTACTTTGGTTTCAATACCTTTGCTTATCTTTATTTTTACTCCAAGAAACCATTGTATATCCGGATAAACTATAACTGGAATAGTTAATGTCCTTCTGCATGATTCGATTACTATCTCATGTGAAATATCATTGATTATAGGAAACAGATATTTCCATGGAAAATCAATACAGTTGGTTTCATATGGATATGTTATTTCGATATGTGCTTCATTATTCTTTATTGGATATTCTTTTTTCTCTGTAGAACTCTTTTTTAGATATACCACCTTTTTATGGGCAGGTACATTGTCGCAATCATTTTCAGATGTCGTAAATTCCTTGACAAGAACAAGCAGGTCTTTTTCATGAGAATTTCCTGTCATTACTATCTTTTTTTCTTCAGAGATAATTTCATTAACGCCTCTTTGTACGAATTTCACTTCATCCTTGCCGGCTTCGGTAAATGTAAGTGAGTTGGTAAAGGGGCGGTCTTTTAATATTCGCCAGCTTGTACCGAACACATTATCCATAATCCTCTTGAATTCATCAGGACTTTCTGCAATAATATTTTTATTGGGTTCTATCTCTCTGATTTCAACATCTAAAAATTTACACGGATGGTAGTTGTTTTCTGCCATTTGCATGGATTGTCCTACTACCACAACCTGTTTGTTGGCTTCTATCTCTTCAGCCCTGAGTTTATGTTGGAATATTTTCAGATTAAAAAAAAATCTACCAATAAGTCTCTTGTTGTGCATGAAAGAGAATATTAATAAGTCATCTTCATCTTTTTCATCATAGTTGATAGAATAGTCCTTGAATACTACATAATTCTTCTTGACTTGGGCTGTTCCAAAATTATGGATTCCCTTTTTTGATATTACAGTAGCACTGAATTCTTCCCCATTGTATCCTTCCAGTTGAATGGAAAATGCCGTCATTGCACGCGGAGCTATCTCATATACGTTGTCTTTAGGGATTCTGGGAATTTCATTGTGGTTGAAGCAGAAATTGACATTTTTTATTTTTCTGGGGCATTCAAGAACAAATATTCGTTCTGCATCTGTTTTTTCCTCTAATGCGTAATTTTTATCAGTGAAGACAAATTCCGGAGGAGGCATTTTTGCAGGATCTGTTATACAAATAATCTGTACAGCTATTCTCCCACAAAGAGAATTTGACAACTCTACGACAACAGAGTTACTTTTAGTTATCTTTTGCAGAGTACTGTGTGGATCTCCATTTCCGATTATCCATCTATATCCGATTGTATTTTGGGGTACATTAATGACTTCAAGATAGAATTTGGCTTTGGTCCCACTCTCTACCTTTACAATACTACTATTGTTCCCATCCTTTCTTTTTATAGATATGCGGTTGGATGCTGACTTTAATTTATCGTCTGACATAAGATATTTATTTTACACTTGTTGTGTATATTTCTGTAATTTCAATCATATCATCAGGTTCAGCCTTTTGAATTGATCCTGCCAGCGGATTTATATTTTCCATCAGCTCTTTTTCTGCACTTTCCAATTCTTCGGCTGTTATTGTAGCTTGTTGTCCATGATTGGCGACCCTTATTTCACCGGGTTTTGAGCAGGTGGAACATATTCCGATTGATTCTTCAGTGAGCGGACAGAGACCTTCATCTCCTATTTCAACATCTTTGCATATTTTTTTCCATGTAACCTGTGGCTTGCATGGTGGAGGAACTGTGGCCTTGGGGTCATTACAAGTACCGAAGTTCATATTTTCTATTGTTTTGTCCTTGTCTGTGGCTACAAGCTTTCCTCCATTGGCATCTACCATTGTTTGTGATGTTACAAGGAAAGGTATGGCTGTAGAGGGAGAATTGTTGCTGACCGACTGACTGCAATATACAGTTCCTCCTTGGACTAATAAGTGCTTCTCGCTCATGATTTTCCGATATTAAATAGTGAAAAGAATCCTTTATGTTTGCTTGGTGATATAGTCAATGATTTTTTACCGATATTTATGGTATCAATATCACTGATAGCCTGTATGGTAGATTCCCTCAAACAATATGTCTGAAGCTGTGTCTTCATAATGGGTAGTTCGGTATCCTTTTCATACAGTTTATAATCAAGTTTGATAGCATCTATGACACTATCATTATTAAGTGTATATTTTATAGAGTATTCGCCTTCATTTATTTTATTGTTTCGCAAATTTTCTTGATTTGAACAGTTGTTCATTATTCCATTATATTCTATTAATGTCTTACCTTTGAAGTCTTTGATTGTTTGATGGCTTTTCCCATGAAATGGTTTTTCAAAGGCTTTTGCCGGAAATTCGTGAATTATTTCTTTTTTTCTTTCATCATAATCTAAATTGAAATAAGAGAAAAAAAACAAGTCTCTACGGATAAGTTCAAATATTGAATAATCATTTTGGATATTCCTTTCTGTTTGGTTTAGGTAATAAGTTAGGGATTTTCCTGTAAACTTCTGTTCGATTTCGTTCCTTATTGTTTTCCACCTCTCTTTTATTATATCTGTTCTTATGCCTGATATCTGACCGTTTAAGTTACATATAATGACAAGAGGATAGAATGCTTTACAGCATTCATAAGCCAATATATAAGGGTAGTCGGACAATTCTTGGCAATTGATAAATATGTCATGCTTATCCAAATGGACGATAGGGTATTTGTCCTTGAACAAGCCGGCATATTTAACTGTACTTCTATATTGAATTCTGGAACAGATATTATCCTTCTTGAAAAGGATATTTGTGCCATATTCGTGGGATATTTTTTGTGGATTAAACATGGATTACATGATTAAATAATATTATGATAATCTAATTTTTTTCGCATTACTTATGGTATCTACATTCTTCTTTGAATACAAGGTCAGATTTTCTTTTTGGCTGTAAATGCTTACAACATCTCCCGTAGCTTTGACTTTTTCTGATAATAAATCAACAGATTCATCGGCTTTGACATTTATCTTTTTAGCAAATTGGTTCAAATGTTCTATGGCATTTTCTTTGATAACCTTACCTGTCATTTCAATATTGCTTTCAGCGTTTATATAGACATTATTGGCATTCAGATACATATTGTCTGTTGCTGTGATTTCTATTTTATTATGCTGGGTATTGATGTGGAGCATATTACCATTCTTATCTTTTAATGTAATGCTTTCTTCTCCCTTGGTATCATCAAATATAAAAGTATGTCCACTTCTTGTAATTATAGTTTTAATGCTGTTGTCTGCATTACCTCCTTTCCCATTGTTTCTATGGAACATGCTTCCACTTACAAAAGGTCTGCACGGGTCTCCCAGTTCAAAGTCCACCATTACCTGATCTCCAATCTCAGGAACAAATACGAATCCCCGGTTCTTGGATACCGTTTCGCTGCTTCCTGCATCAAGACTCCGTACCCTTATCCAGTTTGTGGTCTTGTTTCTGCTTTTCTGCCATGCAAATTGCACCTGTACACGACCTAAGTTTTCCGGGTCGGCATTGTCTGTCACTTCCGCCAGCATGGCATGTGCGACCGGCATCCGCATGTCCTCCGTCGGGATGTATTCCATACTTGCAGGAATGCCTTTGAACGAGTTGGCATAACCTCCACTTACTTCAATTCTATGTGTTAATTCCACAATGCGGTAACGTCCCATATCCCGACGCTTGCACATGTTTGGCGGAATCTGCACTACGACTGGTTCACCGATACGTACACGGCATGTTTTCGTATTTCCTGTCATCCAGACAAGTGAGGCGACATTACGTCCTTTTTCCACTGCTGTGAAGTGTTCAATATCCAGCGGGTGACCGGCGGCTGTGTGGCTGTACATGGTGGTCTGCGAACGGAACATTCCCTCTGAAGTCTTCATGGCATTGGCCAAATAGGTGTTGATTCCCCTGACGGCTTCCGAATCGTCCCCGAACATGTCCATGTGGCTGTCGGACAGATAATCATGTCTTGAGAAATGGAATGGAGCAACACACGATGAGAAATGCATGGAGTCCATGTCAATGTCATAGACAAGATTCTCGTCCTTCTCCTTGTACGGGTTGCCAAAATAAAGCACCTGTCCGTTATAATAAAACCATTCTCCATATTGCCATGCCAAACGGCGCAGAAACTCGTATGCGCTTTCCTCCTGCATCTGTACGTAAGGTATCCTGCTTTTGAACGCCGGATTGTTCACTATACTGATACCGTTTCCGTATTTTTCCACCACTTCACTCACGATTTCTCCGAGTGTAGCATCCGTGAATGAATCCATGGTTCGCCCGGATTCAAGCAGTATGGTCGTGCTGTATCCCCTGTAGTGTAAGGTTCCGGATACACCTTTGTCCCCGTCCATTCCGATTGAGGTAATGATGCCCTTGAATATGCTTTCGTCACCGCTGAATTCATGTTTCATGCGTATGACGACCGTTTTTCCCTGCAGTGCTATCATTTCCTCGCGTTCATGGTGCCACACATTTTCTTTGACAAGCGGACTGCAAAGCACTTCGATGTCAAAATAATGATGCTGACCAAACTTTTGAACCAGACTGATACGGGTGTAGTTGCGGTTCTCGCCGTCGATGCTCACTGTTGCGTGAACTTGGTTCCAGTCTTCCATAATATTGCTTGTTTTTTCTAAAAAAACAATCGTTTTTTTGTAATCGGTTGGTAGATAAGACTTAAAGAGTAGAAAGTTCGGTAGCCGGTAGCGATTTGGTAGCTGTGCGGGTTTCGCTGCATTGCTTCGCTCTGCTCTTGGAACTGATGCAAATATAGGAATTTTGACCGAAAAAGGGAAATGTTTCGGGGATTTTTTATTTTTCGGGATTACCGGATTACAGGAAAAGCATAAAATCAGGAGGCGGTGCAAAAAACGAGGTTGCACCCGTGGTTTTACTCGAAGTGTAAAATGTTGATTTTCAGTGTGTATTTCTGTGGTGCAAGGTGCAGCTATATTTATATATATAGCTGCACCTTGCACCAGCCACACAGGGCTGTTTTGCGGCTTGCACCGATATTCTTTTAAGTTTCTGTAAATGAGTTGGTTTTGAGTTTTGGTGTTTGTTTCGGGGGAAAGGTGGGATGAACGGGATGTTCCGATAGGGCTTGGCGGCTTCGTGTTTGCCCTGCAAGGGCTTGGCAGGTGGGGTGGCTGGAATGTCGGGCTTAGGGCAGTCTTGGGGCTTTTATTCAATCCTTTGCCCTTTGCGGTCGATGTAATACCAATCATCGCTTTCCCAATAGTGGTATTCCCCATCCGAACCGGGAGCTTCTTCCAGTTCTCCCGTGTCGGTTACTTTCGCCTTCCCGTTCTCGAAAGGAAAGCCAAAAGCGAAGCGTGGTTCTACGAGGGTATTGCCATGCTCGTCCGCATATCCGATACGCCCTTTTTCATCGACGATGCGGTAAACGCCTTCCTGCACGGGGTCGTTGCCGTTGTCATACCGGTACGGGACATAGAGGCTTGCGGGATGGCTGTTGCCGGAGGATATGGCCGTGCAGCGGTCATGATAAAGGGTGAACAGCCGTATTTCAAGCAGGATGGCAAGGACTGCAAGCACCGTGCAGACAAGGAAACGGAGGCGATAGCGTTGCCGTACCGATACATGGAACGCCCCGTAATAGTCGTGCATCATGCGGTAACGCTCCTCGGTATAGATGCGCATATTCCTCCAGAGCAATACGGGGAACGGCAGTATCAGCGGGAAAAGCGTAAGGCGGTCGTCTGTTTCGTAAAGGAAGCGGACAGCCGGAGTGCCCAAGAACTGTAAAGCGATGGCGACAGGAAACAGGAGGCAGGCGAACTGGACCACACTGATGACCGCAAAACTACGATCCGGGAAGCCGTGCCGACAACTGCGCCACGTCCAATAAAAGAGGTGGTCGAAGAATCCGGGGAGCTTCGGCCGACTGGTTCTTTTATGTGGGGAGGCTTTCTTCATACGTTGCGGCTATAGAGGTGCAAATAAAACGTATTTCTTCCAAACGGAAAAGATTTTTGCGGTGAAACTTTTTGAGTGATTGGACTTTTCACTATTTTTGCTTTGATGTATAACGGTTCGTCCGTAAGGTATGAATTTGGCTTTTTCTGTTATTGCTATGGAATGGTTCGATAAGATAAGCGAGTTTATGGAGGGTCTGCCGGAGTGGTTGCAGGCGCATCCGAGGTACGGCTACCTGATCGTGGCGGGAATCCTGCTGCTGTGGCTTGTGGGGATTGTCTGCGGATGGCGGTGGACGTACTCCCGTCCGGGAAGTTGGGAAGGGAATTTCTGGCTGGGTACGCTGGGTGAAAGGAGTTACCGTTTCTGGCTGGGGCTGATCGTTGCCGCCGCAACGGGATGCGCCCTGTTGCTGTTCTTCGTAACGGGATAAGCAAGCGGAAAACAAGGAAAGGAGGAAGCTATGTTCAAGGAACCGGCATACTGGATGTATTACTTCTGGAGCAAGAACAAACGTGCAAGGAAAGACAAGGCGGTTATCTCCAATGCCACGTGGACGATGGCAATCCTGTGGCTTCTTAACCTGATGGCTCTCCATCTTTTGTTCGAGGCATGGGGATGGGATATGCTGACGGGCTGGTTCTCTTCCCTGACGGACAAGGTGGAATGGAGCAGGTTCAACCCGGTTGCCTATCTGTTCGCCGCAGCGACGCTCGCTCCTTTTATCTGGATTGCCAGAAAGCTGTATTACCGTCCTGCGAAGCTGAAAGCGATGCAGGCGAAGTACGAGACAGTGGGCGAATACCGGAAATTGCTCGGTCAATGCCTGTTCTGGCTGTATGTTATCGGCAGTTTTGCATCGTTCTTCATTATAGCCGAACAAAAGAACCATTCCAAGGAGCAACCACTGATCGAAAGGTTGCAGGAGATACGGGACGGCAAATATCCCGTTGAAAAGACGCACTCACCAACCGGCGAATGACTTTCTTCCGGCTCCCCCTGCTTACTGTCATGCCGTTCTGCGGGTGGAACCGGTACAGCCTTTCTGTTTTTTCACGACTGAATATCCGAACCTATGGAGCAAAATCCGAATCTGTAATTCAAGGAAATATCGTGACCGATACGGGGTGTCGGCAGGACATCTATTGCAAACAATTTGTAATTTCGTGTAAGATTTGTATTATTTAATATCGTGTTGAAACAAAATGAAACAGAATCTTACACTAATTCTAATGAATGAAGCCGTCTGGGAGGGATGGCGGGAATGGATGGAAAAGGTACGCAGGGTATTGCCGCAAACGGATGCGGAGCGTCCGGTGACATGGATTGCGGCGGAACGGCTCGCACGGGAGAACGGACGGATGGTGCGGCTGGTGGAGCTGCTGCGGGAACACTGCCCCGTACTTTCGTGCCGGGTAAAGGAGGAAGCCGGGCTGCTGATACTGGTCGCCTATCACCGCCACGGAAGCTCGTCAGACTTCCTGCTGGAAACGGCGGAGGCGTATTTCCGGGAGAAGGACTGCAGAGGATTCCTGTTCCTCTGCCGGATGCAGGCAAGCATCAACGCCTACGACGAATACCCGCACCTGAACGTGCTCTGCAACCGTCTGGCGGGACTGCTGTTCCGCTTCCGCCGTGAACGGGCGTCCGAGTACCGCAAGGGCATACCGCCGATGTTCGGCAAGGCGGACTTGCAGGAGGTGGAAAAGTACCTGCCGCACCTGCGGGGCTGCTCGTTCCGGGAAGAAATCGCACTGGCTCTGCCCAAGGTGAAGAACGTGGAGGAACTGGCACGGGAATGCGCCATGTCGGTCAATACGCTGGGACGGCGTTTCAAGGAGGAGCTGAACACCACTCCGCACCGCTGGCTGACGGAACAGCGGAAAGCGCACGTAACCTCCCTGCTGGCGGACACGGACATGCCCCTTCAAGAGATTGCCGACGTGTGCGGCTTCGCCACTCCGAGCTACCTGTGGGACTTCTGCAAGAAGCACCTGAAGGCTACTCCTGCCGAAATCCGTGAAATCGCCCGGTGCGCCCGTACAGTTTAGCCTCCCTTTTCCAGCCCTGCCGTGAAAAACCGACCGTCCGGGGCCGATTGGCGGACAATCCGAATCCGGCGGTGAGGATTCAGAACGTCCGTTTCCCTGCCGTCCGCTAACTTTGCGCCCTTATAAACAACATGAAACAAGATTTATATGGAAGAATATTTTAACGGGCTGCTGAAGGAGGTGGATCAGCGCATGGCGACCACAGCCCCCGGCATGGACGGCAAGGAGGTGATAGGCGTCTGCCGTGAGATGGTCTCGTACCTGAAAGGCAAGAACCGGGAACTGAAGGAGTACGCCCTCGCCCATCCGTTCGCCGGGGACGCGAAGGAGATCCTCTACTTCAAGTATTACAAACCCGCCCTGACGGGCAGGCTGCTGTACTATTACCGGGTGTACCAGATAGAGAGCGGCTGCCCCGCCTGCCTGCGTGTCGCCGAACCGTACTACCGCAAGGCGATGGAGCGTGCCGAGCGGATGATGGAACGCTACCTGCCCTTTTACCAGTATTATCACAGCGGGGCGACGTACCGGGACAGCTACTATTTCCTGCGGGCGAAGGGCGAGCTAAGCCCCGAGAGCGGCAGCTTCGTGCTGGACGAGGAGGCGGAGTTCTCCACGGGCTACGACATACTGGCGGCACGGCTGATCTCGGTGGAGATGCTGCTGGTACACTTGAGCCGCCGGATGGAGCGTGCGGCGCAGGGGACGGAGACGGAAGCCGTGCCGGAGAAGGAACACCGCTGGACGAACACGAAGGTTGCCGCCATACTGCTCGTCTATGGCATACACGTGACGGGAAGCGTGGACGAGGGCAACGCCGAGATCGGCGAGCTGGCTGCGCTGTTCGAGAAGCATTTCCACGTGGATCTGGGCAACGTGTACCACGCTTTCGGCAGGCTGCGGGGGCAACAGAACCCGACGGCGTTCTTGGACGAGATGAAGGAGAGGCTGCTGAAAAAGATGCGGGACATGGATAGCCGGTAGCAAGTTGGCAACGGGGCGGCAGAGACGGCAGGACACGGGAAGGGAGCGTCCGAAGGGCTGGAAAGAGCCTTCCGGACGCTCTTTTTTACCCCGTCTCGGTCCTTTTTACCGCCCGGAACGGCGGCAAGGGCGAAAATGCGCCCCGAAAAAAAATCTTTGCCAAGGTGCCGGTATAGTGGCAGGAAAAACCGGCGAATCGGGCGACATTTGCGGCAGAAACCTAAAAATGAGTACGACAATGGAAATAATGACCATCGAGAGCAACGCCTACCGCCTGCTCGTGGAGAAGATCGAGAAGATAACCGCCTACGTGGAGGAATCCCGGAACCGGGAGGAAACGGAGCGCAAACGGAAAGAGGAAGCGGAAAGCCCTGTGACCAAGGGACGGAAAGCCGACCCGAAGTGGATGACGCACAAGGAGGTGTGCGAGGCGCTGGACATCAGCCACCGCACCCTGCAACGCTACCGCCAGAAGAACATCGTCCCCTATTCGATGATCGGGCGGCAGATACGCTATCCCCGGCAGGCTGTCGAGAGCCTGCGTGAGCGGTGGATGGTGGAGACGCCCGCCGCCAAGATCGACCGGATGATAGCGGAACATCCCCTGCATAACCGAAAAAACGGAAGCTATGGTAAGAAAGGAAGAAGTGCTGGCAAGAACCAGTAACGGGCTGGACGTGTTCCGCCACTACCTGCCCGTGAAGTGGCGGGTGGGCAGGAACTTCCTGAACCCGCTGTACGCCGACAGCAAGGCTTCGTGCAACGTGTATTACGACCGCCGGAGCGGTACGTACCGGATGAAGGACTTCGGCAACGGGGACTATTCGGGAGACTGCTTCTTCCTCGTGGCGAAGCTGAAAGGGCTGGACTGCCGGAACGCCGCCGACTTCGTGGAGGTGCTGCACACCATCGACCGGGAGCTGTGCCTCGGACTGGACGGGGACAGCCCGACCGACGGGACGGTGGGAACCGGGGGCTGTCGGAGATTGCGGCTCGTGCCGGGCGCAAGGGGCGGCGGTGCCGGGGAAGCCGGAACGGACACGGAAGAGGCGGCTGTGTCCGCCGACCGTCCCGAACCGAAGCCCTACCGGGCGGCGGAGAAGCCCTTCACCGAGGGGGAGCTTGTCTACTGGGGCGCATCGGGCATCACCGTGGAGGTGCTGCGCCGCTACGGGACGGTATCGCTCGCCGAGTACCGGGGCGAGACGAGGGAGGGCAAGGCGTTCGGCTTCAGTTCCACCCCGGCGGAACCGATGTTCGGGTACAGGGGGAAATGGGGCGTGAAGGTCTATCGCCCGATGTCGGAGGTGCGCTTCGTCTATGGCGGGCACACGGGCGACAACTACTGCTTCGGGCTGGAGCAACTGCCCTCGAAGGGCGACCTGCTCTTCCTCACGGGCGGCGAGAAGGACGTGCTGACGCTGGCGGCGCACGGCTTCCACGCCATCTGCTTCAACTCGGAGACCTCGGTCATCCCGGCGAAGACCGTGCGCAAGCTGGTCTATCGCTTCAAGCACATCGTGCTGCTGTACGACACGGACAAGACGGGGCTGGAATGCTCGGAGAAGCACCGTGCGCAACTGGCGGAGTACGGGGTGAAACGGCTGGTGCTGCCATTGTCGGGGACGAAGGCGGAGAAGGACGTGACGGACTACTTCAAAGCCGGGCACACGAGGGAGGAGCTGATGGGGCTGTTCCTGAAACTGCTCGACACGCTGTACGGGGACACGCTGGCGATGCTGAAATCGTGCGAGATCGACTATGACCACCCGCCCGAACAGGCGGTCGCCATCGTTACCGCCGGGGACGTGCCGTTAGGCTCGGAAGAGAACATCCTCTGCATCACGGGCGGTGAAGGGACGGGCAAGAGCAACTACACCGCCGCACTGGTCGCCGGGGCGATCATGGAACGGGAGACGGACGCCGATCTCTTGGGGGTGCGGGTGGAACCGAACCGCAAGGGGCGTGCGGTGCTGCTCTATGACACGGAACAGAGCGAGCAACAGCTCCACAAGAACACGGGGCGGCTGCTGCGCCGTGCCGGGCGTGAGCGGATGCCGGAGTATCTGCACGTGTACTGCCTGACGGGGATGTCGAGAAGCGAGCGGTTGACCGCCATCGTGCAGAGCATGGACCGGTACCACTACCTGCACGGGGGCATCCATCTGGTCGTCATCGACGGGGTGGCGGACCTGATCCGCTGCGCCAACGACGAGGCGGAGAGCGTGGCGCTGATTGACGAGATCTACCGGCTGGCGGGAATCTACCGCACGTGTATCGCCGCCGTGGTGCATTTCGTGCCGAACGGACTGAAGCTGCGGGGACACCTCGGCAGCGAGCTGCAACGCAAGTCCGCCGCCATCCTCTCCATCGAGAAGGACGAGAACCCGGAGGTGTCGGTGGTGAAGGCGTTGAAGGTCAGGGACGGCAGCCCGCTGGACATTCCGCTGATGCAGTTCAGATGGGACAAGCAAGCCGGGATGCCCGTCTATGTGGGCGAGAAGCCGAGGGCGGAGAAAGAGAAGCGCAAGGAGAAGGAGCTGGCGGAGATGGCACGGGAGGCGTTCGCCCGGCAGGAGAAGTACGGCTACATCGAACTGTGCGAGCTGATACAGGAGATGCTGGAAGTGAAGGAACGGACGGCGAAAGGCTACATCCGCTATATGCGGGAAAAGGAAATCATCGAAAAGGAGGGCGACTGCTATGTACACGGACAGGGAAGAGTTTGAGGGCTGGATGGAGCGCATCATGGAACGCTTCGACCGGACGGAGAAATTGCTGGAAAGGGTGCTGAAGAAGAACAACACGCTCGACGGCGAGGAGGTGCTGGACAACCAAGACCTGTGCCTGCTGCTGAAGGTGGGCATCCGCACGCTGCAACGCTACCGTGCCATCGGGGTGTTGCCGTACTTCACCATCAGCGGCAAGGTGTTCTACCGCACGAAGGACGTGCACGAGTTCATCCGCACCCGTTTCGCCGACGTGGAGGAACGGGCTGCGAAACGCAAGGAGAAGGAAGCCCGGAAAGAGGAAAGGCGCAGGAAAAGGGGGTTGTTCCCGTGAAAATGACATTTTTCTGACGGTGCTTTTGGTGGATGAAGCCCTGCCGGATCGTGAGATTAGGCGGGGCTATTGTTTTGTTATTCGGGAAGTTTCATTATCTTTGTTCGCACGAAGACAGAAGGCGGTGCTCTCGGGCACGGTCGCTGTCGTGACATAGAAGATTCATGCCCGGCTTGGAAGCAGGCGGGGATTGATATACATATTGTACGTTCGCTGAACGTCTTGAAGTAAAAAACTGGTAATTTTTGATAAGCAAGACGAATGGCGCAATGTTCATGCTGTATGCTTATACGGCGTGGGCTTGCCTATTCTGCTTATCGGGTAATACCAGTACCTTTACTTCGGAATAGCGTGAGTTCACGCTGTTCTTTTGGGTGCGAGGCGGACATAATCCTTAAAAACACATTGATATGAAACAGATTACCTTGCACGTGTACCAATCCATTGACGGTTGTCCGGTCAGATCGGACAAGTATTTCGATGCGGCGGTGGACGCCTCCGGCTGCGTGCTGATCGACGAGGAAACCTACCTGCGCATTTACCTGAACCATCTGGGCTGGCCGCTCACGGCAAAAGAGACTTTGGTCGTGACGGACGGCTGTATTGACCTGACGGAGAAGGAACGGGTGCGGTTTGTTACAGGGGATGCGGCAGCGGAACTGCGGAGAATAAAAGCGGACGGCGAAGGGACGGTAACGGCTTACGGAGCGGAAACCGGGGCTTTGCTCTTGGATAACGGGCTGGCGGACGAAATCGTGGTGATAACCGTGCCGGTGCTGGTCGGTGGCGGCGAGAAGGCACTGGAGTGCGGGCTGAACGACGGCAGGACGTGGATCGTGCGGTCGAGCAAGGTATTGGAGGACGGGAAAATCCGGACGGTGTACGGAAGGGTATGCCCATGAAATGCAAAAAGCCACTGAAAAGTGGCTTGGGTCATTCAGGAAAGGATGACGGGTTATAAAAAAACGACCCGCCGATTTGAGCATTATCAAGAGGCTTGGCAGGTTCTACTGATGCAAAGATAACGGAAATAGTTGGAATGACAAAGATATGTTGAATTTAGGTCTTGCTGATGCCTAAATTTGAAGTATAAACAAAAGGTGCATCATTGATGCACCTTTTGTTCTAATATATTAATTCCTTTATAATGTTAAAGTACATTTGTCGGAAGAATATTAGTTCTGTCTAATTTCTTTCTAAAGAATGTTTTTTGAATAGACGATAATACGCTATGTTCAATCACATCCTTATGCAAAGTAAAGAATTTATCAGAAGCACTAATACACTCTTGTGTAGCTTTACATTTTCTCAAAGAATTATTCAATAGACTAACTCCCATGAGCTTAGTTTTGAAAAATCTATTTTTTAATCCGTTACGGTATAGAAAATCAAAATAAACTTCAGCATCGGCAACATTATATTTTGCCAATTCTGATTGGAGAGCAGTCCAATAGTAATCCGTCATTTCCAATGACAGAACTACTACTAAAAAACTTCGTTCTCCTAAAGAGATTATTTGATAATCTTTTGTCTTCATTTCTTTACCAATTAGTACATAAGTCATTTATAATAACAAGTCCATCCTTTATTATGTTCACCGCTTCATCATAATATAAGGTTCTGCTTGTTTCTAAGTTCCTGCGATCAATATGGAAAGTTGTATGCCGATTCTTGTTATAAAAGTCATACGCCTTTTCCAATGCTCTTTTTAACGAGGGATTACCATTGTAAGTTCCCACATTCTCCAAAAAATGGTAGTTTCCATCTTTACCTCTCTCAAAATATGTACCATAATCTTTAAAATCCGGTGCGTCTTCCAAGAGTCTTTTGCTAATCAAGCCATCCAAAGCCTTCATTATACCGAATGTATAACACCCGTAATCATCAACCACAACACCGGAGTTAGCAAGAGCAATAGATGTTTTCAGAAAATCTTCAAGAATACTTCCTTCAATGTTTTCAGTTTTCGTGAAATGCTTATTCAAATCTTTTTCTATCACACATCCTACTAAAGGTTGAATAGCCAAGAAGTCTTCCATTACTTCGGTTGGAACAGAAGATATTGTCTCCATTATTTCTGTAATAAGCTCAATATAAAAAGCTGTTACAGCTCCCTGTAAAAATAAAGTCCCATTATTATAAAAAATAATAGATACCTTGGCATCATATTTCCCCTTTAAATGATATTGGTTCCTGATAGCAGGATTGTTATCTGTATTGACCGTAGTTATTTCGATTTCATCACTTTCCGATAATACATCTATAAAAGCATCAAAATCTTCTTCACTTATTCCTTTTGCCGTAAAGCTTTTCTTATCAGGGCAAGGAATTGAAGTATTTTGAAGGATAACGTTCCAACATTCTTCACATATTCCTTTTAAATGTGCTTTTCCTTGCGTACTATAAGAAACTTGCCCGCCATTAATAAAACAGTTTAAGATACCAGTTTCCTTATTATGAGTTATTGCTATTTTTTTTAATTTACCTTCTTGGCAATCTGTTATTTTGATTGAATATGAAGGTTTTGTCGCTATAAAATCAATAGCAACCTGATCTATGTTTTCAACAGATAATGAGTGCTTTTTAGCCATTGTCGTCCTATTTTCGGGTACAAAAATACAATATTTTTCGAATATATGTCCACAAATTCCACCCTGCCGTGTCGGCTGTCCAGACGCTTCTCTTCATTAAATTTATTATAATAGGCTTCTAAGTCTGTCATATTTTAATACTAACACATTTTCTTTAAAATTTCACTCACAATCGCTGATGCGACATCCGCTTTGCTCATTATTTCCAGTTCCCTGCAGTCATCTGCCGTAATCAGCGTCACAACATTGGTATCTGTACCAAATCCGGCTCCGGCTACTTTCAGGTTATTCGCCACAATCATATCTGCATTCTTTTTTGCAAGTTTTGCACGGGAATTCTCCAGCATATGTTCCGTCTCCATGGAAAATCCACACAGAAACTGTCCCTGCTTTTTGTGCGCTCCCAGATACGAAAGAATATCTTCTGTGCGCTCCATCGTAAGTGTAGCATCGCCATCCTTTTTCTTGACTTTCTCATCGACCGGGTGATCTGGACGGTAATCGGCTACTGCTGCCGCTTTGATGATAATATCCTGCTGCTCTGCTGTCTCCTTTACGGCTGCTGCCATATCCGCGGCAGATACAACCGGAACGACCTTTACAAACGGCGGCGGAGTGATTGCCACCGGTCCCGTGATCAGCGTCACTTCCGCGCCACGGCGCATGCAGTTTTCCGCAATTGCATAGCCCATTTTTCCGGTAGAGTGATTCGTAATATAACGCACCGGATCAATCTTCTCCTGTGTCGGTCCTGCTGTGACCATTACTTTTTTTCCGACCATATCCTTTTCACAGGCAAGATCTTTCATAATATAAGAAAACAGTGTTTCCGGCTCCGGCATTTTCCCGGCTCCGGTATCCCCGCAGGCAAGATAACCACTCGCCGGATCAATGATATGAAACCCATAATGCTCCAGCTTTTTGATGTTATCCTGCACGATCGGATTTTTAAACATATTGGTATTCATGGCAGGGGAAACATACTTCGGGCATTTTGCCGCAAGAATCGTTGTTGTCAGCATATCATCTGCGATTCCGTTTGCCATCTTGCCGATCACATTGGCAGAAGCCGGCGCCACCATAAAAATATCTGCACGCTTTGCCAGTGCCACATGCTCGACATTGAACTGGAAATTCCGGTCAAATGTATCGACCAGACACTTGTTGCTTGTGAGCGTCTCAAACGTGATAGGATTAATAAAATTGGTTGCATTTTCCGTCATGATCACATGCACATCCGCATGCTGCTTGACGAGCGCACTTGCCAGATAGGCGATTTTATAGGCAGCGATACTTCCGGTCACGCCGAGTACCACACATTTTCCTTTTAACATTGTCTCTTACTCCTTTGCAGAAAAAATCATATCTTCTGCTATTTTATCACACTTGCGGCAGAATCGTAAAGAAACTGTCTTCAAAGTTAACAACGTTCAAAATTCAGATATCGGGTTCCCTGAAATGTCAGTTTTCCAACATCCCCTTCTGCAAGCATTCCATATTCAGATCCGCGCACATTCATTTCCATGCGATCTCCACTCTCCACCTCAAACGTAACATAATAAGTTGTGTTTGTATGTACCATAGTTGTATCTGTCCCATCATTGAAATGCGTTATATTCGTCCGTTTGGCTACAACCTTTGCCTCTACTGTCAGTCTCGGTGCATGATTATTGTCATTCCATTGTGAAATTCCCTTTATGATTGTAACCACAATAAAACCTGCTACAACAATAAACATAATCGGAAAAATTACATCCATCACATTAAAAAACATACTTTTCCCCTCCTTTAATAAACTCATACCTTTTTTATTTTAGCATACCCCTGTTGAATGCACTATTGCTTTTTCCAAAGAATACAACAAAAAAGGCAGCCCTCAGACGAATATCACGAAATTGATATTCGTCTTCCCGCTGCCTTTCAAAATCATTATTTCTGGATCGGTTTTAATTTATTCAGTACCATGCCAAGTGCTGCTACAATGATTGCAGCCACAATCGCTTCAATGACTCCGTTAAAGCTGATGACACCACCGATGATTCCAAGCACTGCTCCTGCATCGACACTCAGGGCTTTTGCATATGCATCTTTGTATAACACAAAAATTCCGCCCATAACCAGTATCGTATTGACCATTGCGCCTGTTACACCCGCATAGACAAATGCACAGACTGCGCCGGATTTCAGTACCGTATACACTTCCAGTGCTATAAAAACGAACCATCCAACCAGTGCACTTACTGCATACAATGCAATATCTGACAATGGCTTCTTGTCAAACACATGAAGCAGAAACGCACGCGCACCAAGAAACAGGAACACACCGATCAGAATATTAAACACACTTGCCCAGAGAATTTTGTGCCGGGAAGAAAGCGCTTTCTTTACTCCGATATATACAAAATATGGCAGGATTCCTACAAGAATACGCGGTACAAAACAGATAAACGCACTCTTTACGATTCCGCTGGTGCCTACCATGCTGGCCGCCAGCACCGGGGAAAATACAAATGCCGAAAGGGAGGTCGGCATAACCGTATTCTTGATAAAGCTGGTCAGACCAAAGATAAATCCCAAAAATCCGCCCTTCTTCGGTCCACAGAATAACGATCCTAAAATAACAGGGATGTGGATGATGGTCGCATTGATCACCACAAGCGGGATGTAGCCCAGCGGTTAATCCCCGACCGTTTCAGCTCGTCTTTGGCATCCACATCCAGATGGTTCGTTGGCTCGTCCAGTAACAGAACATTCGTGGCACGGTTCATGAGCTTGCAGAGTCTTACCTTTGCCTGCTCACCACCGCTGAGTACCTTTACGCGGCTCTCAATATGCTTTGTGGTCAGACCGCATCTGGCCAGGGCGGAACGCACCTCATACTGGGTAAACGCGGGAAATTCCTGCCAGATCTCTTCGATACAGCTGTTGTCACCGGAACCGGACATTTCCTGCTCGAAATAACCGATCTCCAGATAATCCCCCTGCTCCACTTCGCCGGACAGAGGCGGGATCAGTCCCAGAATGCTCTTCAACAGTGTGGTCTTACCGATACCGTTGGCACCGATCAGCGCTACCTTCTCGCCACGTTCCATGGACAGATTCAGGGGCTTGGACAGTGGCTCGTCATAACCGATGATCAGATCCTTTGTCTCGAAAATGATACGACCAGTGGTGCGGCCCTCCTTGAAAGAGAATTCAGGCTTCGGCTTCTCCGCAGCCAGCTCGATGACATCCATCTTATCCAGCTTCTTCTGGCGGGACATGGCCATGTTACGGGTGGATACACGAGCCTTGTTTCTTGCTACGAAATCCCTCAAATCGGCGATCTCCTTCTGCTGACGATTATATGCGGCCTCCAGCTGGGACTTCTTCATGGCATAGACTTCCTGGAACTTGTCGTAATCGCCCACATAGCGGGTCAGCTCCTGATTGTCCATGTGATAGATCAGGTTGATGACACTGTTCAGGAAGGGAATGTCATGGCTGATCAGGATAAATGCGTTCTCATATTCATTCAGATAACGCTTGAGCCATTCGATATGTTCCGCATCCAGATAGTTGGTCGGCTCATCCAGCAGCAGAATATCGGGCTTTTCCAATAGAAGTTTGCCTAGCAGAACTTTGGTACGCTGACCACCTGACAACTCTGTCACATCACGGTCCAGGCCGATATCCATCAGTCCCAGAGCTCTTGCCACTTCCTCCACTTTGGCATCGATCATATAGAAATCATGCATAGTCAGCAGATCCTGGATTGTTCCCAGGTCTTCCATGTACTGTTCCAGTTCTTCCGAGGTGGCATCTCCCATTTTGTCACAGATTTCATTCATCTGTGCTTCCATATCGTATAAGAAATCAAAAGCGGAAGCCAGTACCTGACGGATCGTCATACCGGGGGTCAGCACTGTATGCTGGTCCAGATAGCCGACGCGGACATTCTTCGCCCATTCCACTTTGCCCTCATCCGGCATCAGTTTACCGGTGATAATATTCATAAAGGTAGATTTTCCCTCGCCGTTGGCACCGATGAGACCGATATGTTCCCCCTTCAGCAGGCGAAACGATACATCGTTAAAAATAGCACGGTCTCCAAATCCGTGGGTCAGGTGTTCTACGTTTAATATGCTCATATTTCCTCACATTCTGCTGCTTTGCAGCGTCGTTTCCATCAATAGTCCTTTGCAAGTATAGCGTACTGTCCGTAGTTTTGTAAAGAAAGAAAGCAAAAAGGGTGGAAAACAATAATTTTTTGTTGTGAAAAAGAGCACATATGTGCTATGATGTACGCGGTTTTGCGAATGGGGTTCTGAATAGTTACTATTTCCTGATTAAATACAGAAAGAAGGCAGCGTATGCTTTTACTTCAACAAATGGTGATTTTTTTCCTGATCATGCTGATCGGGTACATCTGCAGAAAGGTCGGAGTATTCGGGGAAAATACCGGCAAGATGATCTCCGGTATCGTCATTAATATCGGCAATCCGGCGCTGATCATTGCCTCCGGCATGAATCCTGAAACATTGGAAAATAAGGCGGCATTGTTGGTTACGCTGGCTGTGGCGCTGATCTTTTTTGCTATCATGTTTGTGATTGCAGAGCTGATTCCGAGACTGCTTCGGGCAGACAGAGAAGATTATGGTTCTTATCAGGTCATGACGATCTTCGCCAATATTGGCTTTATGGGCTATCCTCTGCTGGATGCCATGTACGGCGGTGAAGCAGTGATCCATGCTGCAATTTTTAATCTGCTTTACAGTGTGCTGATCTATACCTATGGCATTAACAGGATGAAGACCTCCGGACAGCGGGAAAAGCTGAACTGGAAGCAGCTGATGAATGTGGGGGTGATCTCCTGCCTCATTGCAGTGACCCTGTATATCAGTAATCTTCCGGTTCCGATGGTCTTCAAAGATACTGCCACCCGGATCGGAGCTGTCACCGGACCATTAAGTATGCTGGTAATCGGTGATTCGCTGGCACAGATCCGGTTAAAGGATCTGTTTACGGATGTGCGGCTGCTGCTCTTTTCTGTTGTGAAGCTGCTGCTTATGCCGGCACTGCTTCTGTGGGGACTGCGTTTTTTCATTACAGACCCCATGTTTCTGGGTGTCTGTCTGGTCATGACGGCCACACCTGTCGGCAGCATGACAGTCATGCTGGCGCAGCAATATGACGGTGATTACCGGCTGACCTCTAAGGGCGTGGCGCTGACCACTGTGCTGTCCGTAGCTACAATGCCGTTTCTGTTCTGGCTGTTGAAAATTTAATGAAACTTTTTCTACCGGATTGTCGTCTGATAGAATAGGGATCCCCAAAAAGGGGATACTGCAACTGAACATGGGAAATATCCCTGCAAAACAAGGAGAGATTTTATGAAAAAGAAATTAGCATGTATGTTACTTATGAGTGCTCTGGCACTTTCTATGACCGCCTGCGGAGGCAAGGATAATAACGGTGCTGCATCAGACAACCAGCAGTCCACCATGGAGAGCACCGCAGCGGGACAGGAGACCGGCGAGGCCGGTAGTACAACCGCTGCACAGAATCCGAAGGACGCTGCGAAAGCGTTACAGAGTGCAAAAAAGGCAGTTACGGATGCACTGGGAGACAATTACTGGCCGGATTCCGAGATACCCGGGGAAATGCTGAACGAGACCTACGGTGTCAGTGCGGAGCTCTATGATGCCTACCTGGGAGAGGCACCCATGATCAGCGTCAATGTAGATACTTTATTGATTATTCATGCAAAAGATGGTAAGGTAGAAGAGGTAGAAAGTGCATTGAACGCCTACCGTGACAGTCTGGTGAATGACACGATGCAGTATCCCATGAATCTGGGCAAGATTCAGGCATCCCGAGTGGAACGGATAGGCGATTATGTATGCTTTGTACAGTTGGGTGCGGACACTTCCTCTGTGGAAGAGCAGGGAGATGAGGCCGTGATCACTTACTGTCAGGAGCAGAATGAACTTGCCCTGGAGGCTATCAGACAGACTCTGGAGTAAATACGGAGTAGAGTGAATGGTATTCAGCAGTGTATTGTTTCTTTTTCGGTTTTTGCCGATTTTTATGATCTGCTATTTCCTGGTTCCCCGGAAGATGAAGAATCTGGTTCTCTTCCTGGGGAGCCTGGTCTTTTATGCCTGGGGAGAGCCCGTCTATATTTTCCTCATGCTTTTTTCTACCATATCCGATTATGTGTGGGGAAGGCTGATCGAAGAATACAGAGGGAAGGATCGCTCCAGGATCTTTTTGCTATGTTCCATTGTCATCAATCTTTTTATCCTGGGATTTTTTAAATATGCCGATTTCCTGATGCAGACGGTGAATGCGGTCTTCGGAACGTCGATTCCGTTTCTGAATCTTCCGTTACCCATCGGAATTTCCTTTTACACCTTCCAGACCATGTCTTATGTGATCGATGTGTACCGGGGCGATACAAAAGCGCAGCGCAATATTCTGCAGTTCGGTGTCTACGTGACCATGTTCCCACAGCTGATCGCCGGGCCTATTTTAAAGTATCATCAGGTGGAACGGTATCTGCAGGACAGACGGACCGACCTGGATGCCATCAGCTATGGTGCGAAGCGTTTTGTGACGGGACTGGCGAAAAAGGTATTGCTGGCCAATAATCTGGGATTATTATGGAAACAGGTAACGGAGCTGGGAACGGATCAGATGAGTGTTCTCATGGCATGGCTGGGAATTGCCGCCTTTGCATTGCAGATCTACTTTGATTTTTCAGGCTATTCCGACATGGCGATCGGACTGGGGGCAGTCTTAGGCTTCCATTTCCCGGAGAACTTCAATTATCCATACGTTGCCACTTCGGTCAAAGATTTCTGGCACAGATGGCATATTTCCCTAAGTACCTGGTTCAAGGAGTATGTGTATATTCCGCTGGGTGGCAATCGCAAGGGCTTGCCGAGACAGCTGTTTAATATTCTGGTGGTATGGATGCTGACCGGTATCTGGCACGGTGCGGGATGGAACTTCCTGTTCTGGGGGCTGTGGTTTGCGCTTTTCCTGATTCTGGAAAAACTGTTTCTGGGAGAAGTTCTGGAGAGTGTGCCCAAAGTGTTCGGCAGGGTTTATACGCTGGCGGTGGTATTGATCAGCTGGGTATTTTTTGCACTGGAAAGTCCCGGTGAGATTCTGGCTTATCTGCAGGCTATGTTTGGAATGAACGGGGTAGGGCCCGTGAATTCACTGGCCATGTTTTTGAGCAATGAGTATCTGGTGCTTCTGGTCATCGCATTGGTGGCATGTCTTCCGCTAGGCAGCAGACTGGTGCATGCTTTGAAAAGCAGTAAGACAGGCCCCGCCATGGCACTGTACCGGTTGGGAGAAAAGGTGATTCCGGCAGTACTGCTGCTTCTGTCGGTGGCGTATATTGTGGATGCGTCGTATAATCCCTTTTTGTATTTTCGATTCTAACCGGGAAGGAGGAACCGCATATGGATGATAAAAGAAATTCGCTGTTGACCATCGGACTGGTCTGTGCGGTACTTCTGGTTCTGGGAGTGGCAGATCTGTGGAACAGTGACAGAGTATATTCGGAAGCGGAGAACCGGGTGCTGGCTTCCCGCCCTGCCTTTTCCTGGGAGAGTCTTTTTACGGGAGAATACGGGGATGCGTATGAGAAATACATGTCCGACCAGTTCGTAGGACGGGATAAATGGGTAGGACTTAAGACCCGGGCAGATATCTGTTTCCGGAAAAAAGAGATCAACGGGGTCTATCTGGGAGCAGACCGGTATCTGATCGGAGTAAACGATCCCGATGAGTATACGGAGCAGATGGAAAATTCCCGTGTCGCATCGTTAACAAAGCTGGTGAACCACTGGGATGCCAAAGTCATGCTGGTACCGACAGCGGACAACATTCTCACGGATATGCTGCCGGCATTTGCACCTTATTATGACGAAGAACGGCTGCTTACGAAGGTAAGGAATTCTATTGGAGAAGAGCATTATATAGATGTGTATCACGCTTTGCAGGAGCATGCACAGGAGCCCATCTATTATCGCACGGATCATCATTGGACCAGTCTGGGGGCATATTACGGTTTTCTGGCCTGGGCGGACAGTGTGGGACGTTTCCCCTACCCGTATGACGTAAACGGCAGGAAGACGGTGTCGGAGAATTTTCAGGGAACCCTGCAGTCCCGTATCAATGTGGACTGGACGAAGGATAGCATACAGTATTTCCCGGAGACGGAGAAAAAAGCAATATCGGTGACCTATGATTTTACGGACACGGCAGATTCTCTGTATGCACCGGATTATCTGGACACCAAGAATCAGTACGGCTTTTTTCTGAATGACAATCATGCATTTATTGAGATCCACACAGAATATAATCCCGGCAAGACGCTGTTCGTCATCAAGGATTCTTATGCCAATAGCCTGATTCCGCTGCTCACGACCCATTACGAGAATATCTATGTGGTAGATCTGCGGTATTATAACGGAAAACTGTTCCAGCTGATGGAGCAATATGAACCGGAGCAGGGAATGGATGTGCTGGTGTTGTATGACTGCATTCACTTTTTAGAGGACTTTAAGTATTATTAAGGAGG
>ENA-ORCP01000354-ORCP01000354.1-human-gut-metagenome-genome-assembly--contig:-NODE-354-length-41076-cov-5.783653_pt1 | contig 41076 bp, 40 predicted proteins | sample MGYA00242990_ERZ507991 | MGnify/ENA primary metagenome ERZ507991 (study PRJEB26167, sample SAMN06115496) | human gut metagenome | host: Homo sapiens | place: China:Henan | collected 2015-05-07 | study... | reverse complement strand
TGTAGTCATGGTTTGATTAATTAATGAGTTTGTATTTTATCATTAACCAATCAAACCATTGATTTTGTTTGTTTTTTGGATTAACTTAACAGCATTGGCGTGAACGCTGGGGTTTCCAACAATTGGTGGCCATTCCAGGCCACCATAACATCTGCGGTAGCTTCCCTATAGGAATTTACTTGCTCACGAATTTATAGGTGATAGTGCCCGACTGGCGGGGAGGAGCGTCGAGTTTCACCGAGAAGCTCGATTTTTTTGCAGCTACAATGCAGGCGGCGCGAACGGCCTCATTTGCGGCTGCTCCGCTCGAAGAAGCCACGGAGGCATCAACTACCTTGCCCTGCTGGTTGACGACGACACGGACCGTTACAGAGCCATTTGGAGCCGTTTTGAGGGGAAGCACCCAATGGGCGAGCGTGCGGCCGTCGAGTTTATAGCCGGGAGCGCCCGAAACAGCGCCAATGTTGGAGTTTCCGTCGGGCGAGCCGGTCTTGCCTGAGCCTTTTCCTGATGATGTGTTGGAGCCGAAGTTCATGCGGCCTGCAATCTGCTGCTGCGTTTCCTGAGCCTTGCGCGCTTTGGCTTTCTCAGCCTCAAGCTCGGCCTTAGAGGGACCGGGCTTCACATCTTCCTTGGGAGGCTTGACCTTCATTGGCGATGGCTGAGTGGACGCCGAGACAGGAGGTGGCACCGGCGACGGCTCTCCGACATCGGCCAGGTCAGGACCATCGGTCGTGGGCTCCTCAACAGCTGCCGTCTGAGCCGGTTCATTGCTTGTTTCCTGAGGCGCCTCTACATCACCGGCCATAACGTATTCTCCCTCAAAAAGAATTTCCGAGGAGTCAACCGGGGGCCAGGTCTGATGAGCGCCCGGAATATAGGTAAGCTTTGCCCACAGAACCAAGAAAACTATCGCAGCCACCACTATAAGCGTGGCCACTGCTGCAACAGCTTTTGCCTTGCGCTCGAAGCCTGAATTATCACTGGAGTTGTTCATGCTCATTGGGGTTGGGCGGTTGACGGAGCGGGCTTGGTGGCCAGAACCATTTTCAGGCCGTTGCGAGCACCGAGGTCAAGAATCTCCACAAGTGTGCCGTAAGGCACTTCTTCGTCGGCATAGATTGCAATGAAATCATCGGGATTGTTCTGCGAACGCACAACCTGGATGAATCCTATCAGCTCATCGAGCGTAACTGCCTGCGGCTCGGTCTTGTCATCGGCAAACGAAGCGTAGATAACCTTGTTCTTGTCGACATAGACGCGTGTCGACGGCTTGATGGCCGTCTGCTCAGAGCTTTGCGGGAGATTCACCTCAAGCGCTGTGGGGAACACGAAAGTGCTCGTTACCATGAAAAATATGAGCAGAAGGAAAATCACATCTGTCATAGACGCCATGGAGAAGAGCGAAGTCATGTCAAATTGACGTTTTAAAGCCATGGTGAGGGGAGATTTAAGCAGGTTCGTTAAGGAGGTCCATGAATTCCATGGTCTTGGCCTCAAGCGAATTCATCACGCCATTGATGCGGGCCACGAGATAGTTATAGGCAAACAGGGCTATGATACCCACCACGAGGCCGGCCACTGTGGTGACAAGAGCCTGATAGATACCACCGGCAAGCACGTCGATATTTGCGCTCGTTCCGGCTTTGGCAAGATTATAGAATGCCTCAACCATGCCCCAGACCGTACCGAGGAACCCGAGCATAGGAGCGCCGGCAGCCGTTGTTGCAAGCCAGGGGAGGCGCTTGCCGAGAGCTGCCACTTCGATGTTGCCGGTGTTTTCTATTGTCACAAGCACATCGTTCATCGGGCGTCCGAGGCGAGAGATACCTTTTGAAATCAGGCGCGAATAGGGAGTGTTGGTGCGCATGCACAGGTCCTGCGCGGCGCGGGGATCGCCGTCGAGAATATAGTCCTTGATGCGCGACATGAAGTTTGCATCATCCTTGTCGGCGCGTCGAATCACAATCCAGCGCTCAAAAAACACATAAATCGAAATAACGAGAAGCAGCGCCAGCGGAATCATTATCACTCCGCCTTTGAGGCAGAGATCCCAGAATGAGAGCGATTCGGCAACAGGTGCGGCAGCTGCCTGCGTTACCGGAACGGCCGCGGCCGCGGTTTCGTTTATGGTGCTGACAATGGTATCGGCAACATCCATCGTCTGTGTTTGCAATGCAATGAAAAGTGGTGACATGATTGGATTTTTGTAAGTAAGTGTGAGGATATAATTATGTGTTACTTAAGACATTGTTTATAGCGCTTGATGGTTTCGCCTATGCCGAGGTAGAGAGCATCGGAAATCACCGAATGACCAATGGACACTTCGTTGAGATAGGGGAGCGACTTGTGGAAAAACTCCAGGTTCTCAAGATTCAAGTCATGGCCAGCGTTGACGCCGAGCCCCACGCGATGAGCGGCACGACTCGCCTCAATGAAAGGAGCCACGGCAGCCTCGCGGTCAGCTACGTAGGCATCGACATAGGGTTTCGTGTAAAGCTCCACGCGGTCGGCACCGGCCTTGGCTGCTGCGCGTATGTTGTCGGTATCCGTTCCCACGAAAATAGAAGTACGTATGCCAGCCTCGCGCAAGCGGTCGACTATTGCGGTGAGGAATTCCATGTTGGCGCCCACATCCCAGCCCTCATGGCTCGTCAGGTCGCCGGGCGCATCAGGAACCAGAGTAACCTGCGCAGGCTTCACCTTAAGCACAAGGTCCATAAACTCGGGCGAAGGATAGCCTTCGATATTGAATTCAGTCTTTACGAGCGGACGGAGCATGAAAACGTCGGCATACCTGATGTGACGTTCATCGGGACGCGGGTGCACGGTAATGCCATCGGCCCCAAGCCTCTCACACTCCATTGCAAAACGCTGCACGTCGGGCATGTTTTCACCGCGTGCGTTTCGCAGAGTGGCCACTTTATTGATATTTACGCTTAATTGAGTCATAAGAGGGTGTGTTAAATAAACTTGATGGGGGTTACAAGCGTTGAAATTATAACAACGGAAAGAAAATTAATTGCTAATTTTGCAATCCGGTCAAGTTTCCGACAGCAAATTTAGTCAGAATTAATCACAATTGAAAAAGATTGAAATCAAAAGATAGCATATTAACCCAAAAAAATCTCAACGGCCAGCGTGGCGTCAACGTCACCTCCCATGCCGAAGAGCGGCTATTTCCCCGCAGCGAGGAAAGCAGCGAACTCTCTGTGGCATGTTACCGGGCCGACTACAGCGCCTCGCGCATAAGCCGCGCTGTTGAGGATGCCGACGCTCATCTGCTGAATCTCAATGTCACTTCCGAAGTGTTGCCGTCGGGCGAGATTGTGATTGATCTCAGAGTCAGCCACCGTAACGCCGGCGCCGTGAGCCGCTCGCTCGAGCGCTATGGCTACACTACCCTGAACGTCCGTTCAGGTTACGACGCAATGACCGACGTTGCCGCCGAAAGAATAGGGGAGTTCCTTGCCCATCTGCACGTTTGACCGCGCCCCCTGACGACCAACCCATAAACCAATCCCAACGTGATTCAACGAATTTACATTTTCGGCAACCCCACCCAAAGCGAAGGCACCGAACACATCGGGCGTTTTTTCAACGCTCTTGCCGCCGCCGCAACCCACACCCGGCTGATGGTGGAGCCTGACTATATGCAATTTCTCCTTGCACGCTTCCCGCATCTTATCCATAGCCTCATCCCCTTCTCCGAACCCGCCGACAGCTCGCAACCAGCGCTCGCACTGAGCGTAGGCGGCGACGGCACCTTTCTCAATACGGCCAACCGCATAATTCCGGCCAACACACCCATTATGGGAATCAATTCCGGCCATCTCGGCTACCTGTCGGCAACCGACATTAACCGCGCGCCCGAAGTGGCCGAATCCATCATTGCAGGACATTACCGCGTGGAGCCGCGCACTCTCTTGCAGGTCAGCTCCACGTCACCTCTCCTCCCCTCCAAGCCTTTCGCTCTCAACGAGGTTGTAATCCTCAAGCAGGACACCGCCTCAATGATTACCGTCGACGCACTGCTAAATGACCTTCCGCTCGCCTCGTATAGCGGCGACGGCCTCATCATTTCCACACCAACCGGCTCCACGGGCTACAACATGTCGGTCGGGGGTCCAATCGTAGGCCCGCATTCGGCCGACTGGATCATATCGCCTGTAGCGCCCCACTCGCTCTCCATGCGTCCGCTCGTGGTCAACGACAACTCGGTTCTTACCGTCACTGCCCGCTCACGCACACATAAGATGCTACTCGCCATTGACGGACGCTCCACTCCACTGCCCATCGACACCTCTCTCACCATAAAAAAAGCGCCATTCTGCGTCAATCTTGCCCTGCTCGCTGAAAGCAATTTCATTGACACCCTGCGCCACAAACTTCACTGGGGATAATGACTCAAACTCTCACCTCTCCTTGCCGGATACAAGTGACCGACAGCATTGTGTCCGTCACCCCACGCGTCAATTGCAAAAACATCATCATGCGCCGTGCATCCGACGGCTCTCTGCGCGCCAGCGTCCCCTACGGCATCGACGCAGCCCGCGCCGTCGAGATTATGCGCTCGCTGCTGCCGAGGCTCATGGCCAAGACCGCCATCACCCCTGCCCTCACCTACACCGCCCCCTGGAGCTACGACTTCCCCGAAGGCAGCCTGCGCATCACCTTGCAGAGTCTCAAGCCGGAGCACGTAATTGCCAACTTCAGCCCCCGCGAAATCACCATAGGCGTCGGCTGCGCGCTCACGCCCTCGCAGCCTGCGACGGCGAAGATTATAAGCCGGCTTATTCTGCGGGCAGCCGCGCACATATCTCCCGGCGTTCTCATACCTCACGCCCGCTCGACGGCCGCGCGCCTCGGCATTGACCGCATCAGCTGGGAAATAGGGCGGGGCACACGCACTCTCGGCTCATGCTATCCCTCGCAACGCCGAATAATCCTCTCGGCTGCATGCCTGTTTGTGCCTGCGGAGCTGCGCGAATTCGTGATTTGCCATGAGCTGGCCCATCTCACCCACGCAAACCATTCCGCTGCATTCCACTCGCTTTGCAACACATATCTCGAGGGTAAGGAAAAAGCTTTGATTTCCCGGCTCAAATCATGGCAATGGCCCATCATACGCTGATTCAAATACATAAATTCGCTTGCGCGGCAACAAAATAACCGCTACCTTTGCAACCGGACTCTTAAACGACTACTAAACTGCCAAACTGTAGGGACGTGCCTTCGGCACGTTGACGTATCCAACTTATAATCAATGCTACATCCCAAAGGGATAACGGACGCGAAATTTCGCGTCCCTACAAATTTTAAAATTTAATACCAATCCATAATGTCACGTTTCTCACTATTTCTTATTGCCGCTTTGTTCTCGCTGTTTGCCCGCGCCGAAGGCGAGGAAGTGGCCGTTTTTATCACGATAGGACAATCGAATGCCGACGGCTCGGCGTTTTTCAATCCGGAGATTGATGCCGAAATGGAGCGATGGTACAGCTCGGAAGCCAATCCGCGCAACATGAAGATTTGGTATCGCAGTTCGCGCATTGAAAACCAAAAGCCCAACAAGATTGGCGAAGCACCGCGATGGGTGGTTGACGGCGTAATCACTGATGCCCAACCGGGGTGGATGGACCTTTGGTACAGAAACGAGAACGCGCTTGGCCGCACCGCCATGAACATGATTCACGGGTACGGCACTTACAGCACCGGCACGGGAACCGACTGCGCGCAGGGTCGCCGCGGTATGGAAGGGGAGTTTGGCCGCACATTCGCCACAGCTCTCCCCTCCACTGAGCTTTACTTCATCAAGTTAGGCGCTTCCGGCTCAAGCATTTCCACTTGGGCCGACCCCGCCGATGATCATAACTGGAACTATTTCTACCGCAAGATGTATCTTCCGGCTATGGCCGACCTTCTCGCGCAGGGCAAGCGCCCGCGGCTGGCCGGAGTTTGGTGGATGCAAGGGTGTGCCGATGCCGGAAAACCGCGCGAATACTACGAGGAGTGCCTGCGCCGGCTCATGGTGCGCCTGAAGAACGACCTTGGCTTCCCCGATGCCAAAATCTACGTTGGCCACGTGGTGAAACCGGGCGAAGCGCAGAATTTTCCGGGTGCATCCACTCAGTTCGGACAAAGTGTGCGCGATGCGCAAGATGCCGTAGGCGCCTCGATTGACGGCGTGGAGATTATTGACACGAGCGGCTATACCTTCCAGTTTGAGGAGAATCAAGGCGGCTATCTGCACTACGACCACGCAGGTGTCAACGCCATTGGTCGTGACCTTGCCAACAGGGCAGTGGCCACCCGCAACGACTGGGCTACCTTTTCAGTGCCTGGCTACTGGACCACAGGACCCGACCCAATGTTCGTGGCCTCATTCGGCAGTCCCGAAATCACATACACCACCGAGGGCAACACCCTTGTGGCCAAGCTCACCTTCCCCGGCTTCACCGAAATCAAAAAGACGGCAAAGTAACCGACTTGCAATCAATTGATTAACGCGTATAAAAAAGTAGGGACGTGCCTTTGGCACGTTAACGTATCTTACTGATTATCAATGAAACATCCCAAAGGGATGTCCCTACATTGAGGGGAAGCCATTCAGGCCGCTTCCATAGAGCATTTAGCGGTTATTTACTTAAAAAAGTTAAATTTTGAAGAAAATGCGTTTTTTTTAGACCTTAATTTTGTAAAATTGTCAAAAACATCTAATTTCACAGCGTGAATACACAATAAATGTAATCACACATAATAATTTTAGTACTAATACCTTAAAAAAAAGCTTATGCAATTTACTTCTACTCTCAAAACTCTCGCTGCTTCCGCAGCCCTCGTTCTCAGCACTTCTGCAGCTTATGCCGCCGACTACATTGAACCTACAGGCAGCAGATCTCACAACACCTACTATCTTGAAAATATCCATTCAGCAGGTGCGGTTGTAGACTTTGAATGGGTCAACGACGGAATGACCGAAAAGACATTCACACTCATTCCCGAAATTGTTGAGGCTATCCCCGGCAGCACATTCACCATCACCTACAAAGCCCATTCAGAAGGTGAAGGCTCTTACTCAACAGTACATGAAGATCTTCGTTTCACTGCCGCTTATGTGTTTTCTGATTGGTACGGCACAGGCGAATGGACTTTCCTTACCAGCTATGGCAATACCGCTCCTGACCACAATGTTTACGGCAACTATGATGAAGTCATGAACATCGAGCAAGCCCTGGAAGTACCCTCTGACGTTACAGTTGGCACCGAAGGCCGCATCCGCATCATTTACTCCAATGCATGGAGCGTGCCCGGAGCATATTCCACATTGCCCGCATCTACTGCCCATTCCCAGGCAAATCCCAACTCACAGGCTCTGAGTGACGGCCCCGCAGTCGACGTTCGCGTGAAAGCTGTTTCCGATCCTTCTGCTATCGGTGAAATCGCAGTTGAAGAGAGCAATGCTCCTGTTGAATACTTCAACATGCAGGGCGTGCGCGTTGACGCCGACAACCTCAACTCAGGTCTTTACATCCGCCGTCAGGGCAACAAGGCTGTGAAGGTGCTCATCAACAAGTAAACATCCGACAATCCAATAAAACTTTCATAAAGAGGGTGTGCCCAACGGCGCATCCTCTTTTTTTTCATGTCAAATGGCAGTTTTTACGATATTTTAAACGACTGAATTTTCAATTAACGCATAAAAAGCGCTATCTTTGCGCTCTGAATTCACATAACCACACACTCTGATTTCTTGCAGTACTGCGCATGAAACGTTACAACATTCTCAATAATTCCCTCGGATGGCTCTGCTTTGTGATTGCCACCGTAACCTACTTGCTCACTCTTGAGCCTACGGCCAGCTTCTGGGACTGTCCGGAGTTCATTCTTCAAGGCTACAAGCTGGAAATCGGCCACCCGCCGGGCAACCCAATCTTCATGCTCGCAGCCCGTTTCTTCACCAACTTCGCCTTTGGCGACGTAACGAAGGTGGCCATAATGGTCAATGCCATGTCGGGGTTACTGAGCGGCGCAACCATATTGCTACTGTTCTGGACCATAACTCATCTTGTGAAAAAACTCGTTGTAGCCGATGATGCCACGGAGGTTTCGCCGCTGAAGATGCTCGTGATTTTCGGCTCGGGCATCTGCGGAGCGCTGATGTATGCCTGGAGCGACACTTTCTGGTTCTCAGCCGTCGAAGGTGAGGTCTACGCATTCTCATCGTTCTGTACAGCGCTGGTGTTCTGGCTTATCCTGAAGTGGGAGAACCGCGCCGACATGCCGCACAGCGACAAATACCTTGTGTTCATAGCCTACATCATAGGTATCTCCATAGCCGTCCACCTGCTTAACCTGCTGTGTATCCCGGCTATTGTCCTCGTTGTCTATTACAAGAAATTCGCCAACCCCACCGGAAAAGGCTCGCTTATTGCACTGCTGATTTCGTTTGTGATTGTGGGACTTATCCTTTACGGACTTGTGCCGGGCTTCATCAAGATGGCTCAGCGCTTCGAGCTAATGTTTGTCAACGGCATGGGACTCTCATTCAATATGGGAACTCTCATCTACGCCATTGTGCTCGTGGCCTCGTTCTGCTGGTGCATCCGCGAACTTTATGCTCAGAAATCGGCCCTGAGAATCAAGATTTCGTTCCTCGTGAGCGTGTTCCTCTCTGGCATCTTCTGGATTGGCCACAGCATTCTGCTTCTCACGGTCCTTACCATAGCGCTGGCTGTTTATCTATTCATGGTCAAGAGGTTGCCCGTAAGGATTCTGAATATTATCGCCATAAGCATTCTGGTTATTTTCGTGGGTTATTCGAGCTATGCGCTTCTGCTCATCCGTTCATCGGCCCACACGCCCATGAATCAGAACGCACCTGACAACGTGTTTGCTCTCGCCACATATCTTAACCGCGAACAGTACGGCGAACGCCCGCTCATCTACGGCGAAACATTCGATTCGCAGCCTGTACGCGACCAAAACGGCGCGCTGATAGCCGAGTCGGGCGAAGAACAGTATGCCCGCAAGGTGAAGGAGAATCCCGGTGACAAGGATGAGTACTACATGTACGGCGAACGCAAGAAATATGTGATGAGCCCTGAGCTCAACATGCTATTCCCCCGAATCTACAGCGGCGAACCTGACCATAAACAAGCCTACAGCGACTGGATTGGCGGCTTGCAGGGCAACATTGTTTCGGCCACCGTGTTCCAGGATGAAAACGGCACTCCGCTGCAGACCGAATCACGCATCAAACCCACGTTCGGCGAAAACTTCCGCTACTTCATGAACTATCAACTCAACCACATGTACTGGCGATATTTCATGTGGAATTTCGCAGGCCGTCAGAACGATATTCAGGGCAACGGCGAAGTGAATCACGGCAACTGGATTTCAGGAATACCCTTCATTGACAATCCCCGCTTAGGCGACCAGTCGCTGCTCCCCTACGATGAGGGCGAAGGCAACGCCGGACACAATGTGTTCTTCCTCTTGCCGCTCATCATGGGCATAATTGGCCTGGGATGGCAGGCTTTCACCTCAAAGCGCGGCATAGAGCAGTTCTGGGTAGTATTCTTCCTATTCTTCATGACAGGTATTGCCATTGTAATTTACCTGAATCAGACTCCGGGACAGCCTCGTGAACGCGACTATGCGTTTGCCGGTTCGTTCTACGCCTACGCAATCTGGGTAGGAATGGGCGTTGCAGGATTGTGGCGACTGATTTTCACCTGCATACGCAGCAATATGCCCAAGAAGGATGAAGCTTACAGCGAACCCGACCCCAAATCGCCCTGGGCGCGCCAGTCAATGATAGCCGCAGGCATAGCCGTAGCCGTAGGCCTTTTCGTGCCCCTGCAGGTGGTTTCACAGACGTGGGACGACCACGACCGCTCGGGCCGTTACACGGCGCGCGATTTCGGCATGAACTACCTGAACAGCCTTGACAAGAACGCTATAATCTTCACCTACGGCGACAACGACACATTCCCGCTTTGGTATGCTCAGGAAGTGGAGGGCGAACGCACCGACGTGAAGGTTGTGAACCTCTCATATCTCACCACTGACTGGTACATCAATCAGATACGCCGTCCGTCGTATGACGCGCCCGGAATTGCCATGCAGGCCAAGGAGAAAAATTATGCCTACGGCGACCTCGCTTTCGCCTACATAATTGACCCGCTATCGGCTCACGATTCGGTTCCCGCGCTTCAGGCCGTGGCTGAAATCTATGATCCGGCTTCGCGCAACAACGAATATCAGTTGCCCGTGATGAAACATCCGCGTACCTACGTGCCGGTGGACATCGAAAAGATGGTCAAGGACGGCCGCATAAACGCCCACGACCTGCGCAACCCGCTCTATCAGACATTCCCCATGATTCCGCTTGATTTCGCAGCCAACGGCCCGACGCGCAACGGTCTTTATCTCAATTCAATCATGGCGCTTGACATGATGGCCACCTCAGCCGCCAACGGCTGGAACCGCCCGATTTATTTCGCCATGACTGTGCCTGAGCGCAACTACATGGGTCTCACACCGTTTATGCGCAACACCGGTCTGGCCTATGAGGTTACTCCCCTTTTCAACCGCACTCAGGAGGCAGCCGTCAACACCGACAAGATGTATCGCAACGTTACTGAGCGATTCCGCTGGGGTGGTCTGGACAAGGTTACGGCTCCCGGCCAGGTTTATCTCGATGAGACTGTGCGCCGCATGGTTACCACCAACCGCTCGGCCATGCTCGACCTTGCAATAGCGCTCACAACCGAAGGTTCGCTGGCCGACAGCATTGCCGGTCCCGACCCCAAGGCCATAGCCGAATTCCGCAACGACCGCTACACCAAAGCCCGCAACGTACTCAACCTCATACGCGAGAAACTGCCAACTGCCGCCATGCCCTACTCGATGCAGGTTGGTCTGCAGATAGCCGATGTCTACAACGCTCTCGGCAAAGCGACAGGCAACAAGGCCGATACCGAACTGGCACGAAAGATAATCAAAGAGGAGATTGACCGCTACACAACCAACATCCTCTATTATCAGAGCCTCAGTCCGAGTCAGTATCAGTCGCTCCAGAACGCTGACCGCTACATTGACATGATCTACTATCTCGACCTTATCGAGGGCTACCGTGATGCCGGAGGCAACGTTGACAAACTCGCTGCCGACCTTGCAGCCAAAGGTGTGCGCCTTGACCGTCAGCTCAACTACCGCGAACGCAGCATGCAGGCTCAGGAGCAGCAGGCCGCGGCCGCGGCCGAACCAATGGAAGAGGAAGAATAATGCTTATCGAACAGCCGCCCCTTGCCTACCGCCTGCTTTTTCCGGAAGCCATCTGGCGCATTAAGCACAAGGGGCGGAAAGTAGTGTTTCTCACGTTCGACGACGGACCGGTACCCGAGGTAACCCCCTGGGTACTCGACACACTTGACCGCTACGGAGTGAAAGCCACCTTTTTCATGGTGGGCGACAATGTGCGCCGCTCCCCTGCCCTCTTTGAAGAAATCAAGCGCCGCGGTCATTCATGGGGCAATCATACCATGCACCATCTGCAAGGCATGAAAGTCGATACTTTCCGCTATATTCGTGACATCACCGAGGCCGACCGTCTGATCGGGTCGCCCCTCTTCAGGCCCCCCCACGGCATCATGCGCTGGAAACAAGCCGCTGCCATAAAGAACCATTACAACATTGTGATGTACGACCTTGTTACGCGCGATTATTCCAAGAAACTCAACCCCGAGCAGGTGCTTGACAATGTGAAACGCTACGCGCGCAACGGCTCGATAATAGTGTTCCATGACTCTCTCAAGGGCCGGCGCAACATGCAGGCCGTACTCCCCTCCGCCATTGAATGGCTGAAAGCACAAGGCTATGAACTCCTCCCTCTCGAAATGTCCTGATGACATATTTAAAGGGCTCGGAATAGCCCGCTACGCCGTGGCCACAGCCGAGCCGGTTGAAGCCTCGCACCTTAGCGCTTACCGCGAATGGATTGCCGCCGGAAACCACGGCTCGATGGACTATCTTGCCCGTCATGAAGCTCTGCGCGCCGACCCTCGGCTGCTCCTGCCCGGAGCGCGGGCGGTTATAAGTTGCGCGCTTCCCTACCCTTCGCCCTGCCACAGCGCAGGAGAGCGCCCTTGCATCTCCATGTATGCCCTTGGAAGCGATTACCACGAAATAATGCGACAGAAGCTCCTCACAGCCGCTCAGAGGCTCTCGGAGGCAATGGGTGGCGAAACGCGCGTTTGCGTTGACACCGCCCCGATTCTTGAACGATACTGGGCTGCGAAGAGCGGCCTCGGTTTCATCGGGATGAATCATCATCTCATAATCCCCGGCCTCGGCTCATGTTTTTTCCTCGGTGAGATACTCACCACTCTACCCCTCCGCCCCGACAGCCCGCTGGAAACCACCTGTGGCTCCTGCGGCAAATGCATCACGTCGTGTCCCGGGGGAGCGCTCGGAGCCGACGGAACGTTCGATGCACGGCGATGCCTCTCGTATCTCACCATTGAACATCGCGGCCCAGTGCCCCCAGGAACTAACCTTCACGGATGCCTGTACGGCTGCGACATCTGCGCCGCCGTCTGCCCCCACAACCAGGACGCCGAACAGCTACCCATTGACCCTAAGCTACAGCCTCGCAGCGCTGTGGCTTCTCTCACCCCTCAACGTGCCGCCACGCTCACGCAGGAAGAATTTTCATCCCTTTTCAGCCACTCGGCCGTGAAGCGCACCAAACTCGCCGGACTGCAGCGCAACGCCATGATACTTCTTTCGGCTAAAAAATAGGGGAACGGCATCACTATTTTTCATCGCAACAGATTAAAGATTTGAAAAAAGCGACTATCTTTGCAAAACAACTCATTTTTTTTGCAAAACTTTAAATTAACTACCGTGAAGAAAGCTATTTACAGCCTGCTCTCTCTTACTTCTCTCGCATGCCTCTCAGCCCCAGCTGCTGTTCCGGGCGAATATTGGGAGAACCAGGCCATTTTCAGCGAGAACAAAGAACCGGCACACGCCACTACCGTTCCTTACGCCTCGGTAAGTGAAATGCGCGCCGACGCATCGTTTTTCGCCACTCCATGGGTTGAGCCGTCATCATCAAGAGTGATTTCGCTCAACGGAAACTGGAAATTCAAATTTGTTGAAGAACCATCGGCCCGACCCACCGACTTCTATGCGGAAGGTTTTGACGTTTCTTCGTGGAACAACATTCCCGTGCCTTCAAACTGGGAAATGCAAGGCTACGACAAACCAGTTTACGTCAACGTTGACTATCCTTTCCAAAACAATCCGCCATACATACGCCGCAAAAGTGGCTATTCGGGCTACGGAGTGAACCCCGTAGGCTCCTACGTAACCTCATTCACCGTTCCCGAGTCATGGGACGGCCACAGACTGCTGCTCAACTTCGGCGGTATATACTCGGCCGCCTACGTATGGGTAAACGGCGAATATGTGGGCTACACCCAAGGCGCTAACACTGACCATGAATTCGACATAACGGCTCAGGCACGCCTGGGAGTCAACAAACTTGCCGTGCAGGTGTTCCGCTGGTGCGACGGTTCCTACCTCGAGGATCAGGACATGTTCCGAATGAGCGGCATTTACCGCGATGTTACCCTGACAGCCGTGCCCTCCACATTCGTGCGCGACCACTACATCACCAGCACGCTTGACACCCCTTCCTACCGTTCAGGTAATTTCAACGTAACTCTTGACATTGCCAACCGCAGCACTTCCGCTTCAGCAGTAACAGCTAAAATTGAACTGCTTGACCCGGAAAGCCACAGCGTCTACACCGAATCTAAATCCACCGGCTCCATTGACTCCGAAACAGAGAAATCCGTTGAATTCACTGCTTCACTCTCAGGCCTCCGCCTGTGGACAGCCGAAACGCCAAACCTTTACACCGTGATTGTGAGCCTCACCGACGCTTCTGGCAAAGAGACGGAAGCTTTCAGCACAAAATATGGCTTCCGCCACATAGCCCTTGCTGGCAACTTTGTGACAATCAACGGCAAAAAAGTGTTCTTCAAAGGAACCAACCGTCATGACTCTCATCCGCTCTACGGACGCGCCGTTGACACCGAAACCATGCTGCGCGACGTAACGATGTTCAAACAGAACAACATAAACACCCTGCGCACGAGCCACTATCCCAACCCATCCAAAATGTATGCCATGCTCGACTATTATGGCATTTATGTTATGGATGAGGCCGATGTGGAGTGCCACGCCAACCAGTCGATAAGCAACAACACCTCATGGCGCAACGCCTTCGTTGACCGCGAACAGCGCATGGTGCTCCGTGACCGTAACCATCCATCGGTAATTTTCTGGTCACTTGGCAACGAGAGCGGAGGCGGAATAAACTTCAGAGCCTGCTACGATGCTGTACGTGAGCTTGACAGCCGTCCCATTCACTATGAAGGCTCCAGTTCATATTCCGACATGACCTCAGAGATGTATCCAGCAATCTCGCGTCTTGCAAATAACGACAGCTACGGAAGCGGACCTCACTTCGTGTGTGAATACGCCCACGCAATGGGCCAGGCAATAGGAAACCTCACCGAATACTGGGACTTCATCGAGAGCTCACGCCGCACAATAGGCGGATGCATCTGGGACTGGGTCGACCAGGCTATCTACCACCCCGATGAAATAGCATCCGGCAATATCCGAGGATTCTACACGGGCTATGACTTTCCCGGCCCCCATCAGGGAAATTTCTGCTCCAATGGCATTGTTGGTCCGCTGCGTGAACCAACAGGCAAACTCGCAGAGGTCAAGCATGCCTACCAATACATCAAGATGGGCAAATTCAACCCCGCTACCAAAAGCCTGACGGTAAATAACACATACGATTTCATCGACCTCTCCGGATTTGATGTGGTGTGGAGTGTTAGCCGCGACGGCGCAGAAGTGGAATCAGGAATCATAAGTGACTTCAACTTGGCTCCGGAAGCTTCCGGCACACTCACCGTGCCTTACACTACAGACACCTCCGACGGTGCTGAATATCTGCTAACCGTGAATTTCATCACTAAAGAGATTCCCACTTGGGCCGACTCCCGCCATCCGCTTGCCACAGACCAGTTCAGCATAACCAAGCGAGGCAATCTTCCCGAAATAACCGGAGCAACTCCCACACTCATTACAGCCGACAATGGCAATACAGTGGTCACTAACGGTTCTGTAACCTATTCATTCGACGCCAACGGCTACCTTACCTCAATGGTGAGCCAGGGCACAGAACTTATAGCGGATGGCCAAGGCCCACGCTACGACAACTCACGATGGGTTGAAAACGACGCAGCTGCAAATCCCTCTACCGACGGCGTATACGCTCCGTTTGCCGACAAAGTGGAAATCAGCTACGTCAACGGCTCAGCCAACGGAGCCGAAGCCGTGAAAATCTCCGGCTCATACACCGTGGGCGTTATGGGCTCATACTCCACCGTCTACACCGTACACAGCAACGGTATGCTTGACCTCGAAGCGGCCTTCACACCCCGACGCACAGTGAAGCGCCTCGGGCTCCGCATGATAGCCGTTCCGGGGCTTGAAAACGTGGAATATTTTGCCCGCGGTCCCATGTCGAACTTCGTTGACCGCAAGACAGGCTCAATGGCAGCCATCTACAAAACTACCGTCACTGACATGGCCGAACATTTCGTGCGCCCGCAGACAATGGGTAACCGCGAGGACCTGCGATTCATGCGCCTGACCGACGGCGATGGCTTCGGACTGCTCGTGGAGACCGAAGGACAAGTCAGCTTCTCGGCATTGCACGCCACCGAGCAGGACTTCGTTTACGCGCGCCACGATTTTGACTACGAACGCCATCCCGAAACATATATCCATTTTGACTATATGCAGCAGGGACTCGGCAATGCTTCCTGCGGGGGAGTGCAGCCGCTCACCCAGTACATGACCCCGACATCAGGCACTCACACCTACAAATTGCGTTTCACCCCACTCACAGTCGAAGGGCGAGGCTACAGCATTCCTTCAGGCAACGCCTCCGAAGATTATGCCACAGCAATCACAACCATCGGTGCCTCTACTGACCTTGATTACACAGCTTCAGAAGCGCCCGAGAGCCTTTACACTATGATTAACGGCTCTATAGCTGCCATTCCTTACAACGAAACAGCCACTCTTAAAGCCGATTTCAGCAATGCTACCCCTCAGGCTGCCGCATGGGTTGACTGGAACAGTGACTTCATTTTCACAGGCACCGAGCAACTCCGGCGAAATGCCGACGGCACGTGGAGCATAGCGGTTCCCCAAGGAATCGTTTCAGGCACTTATCGCGCCCGCATAGTGTTTGACACTGAAACTCCTAAAGCTGCAGGGCCGATAACCGACGGCCGTGTCTACGACCTGATGATTGCCGTTGTTAAACCGCAAGGCGACTTCGAATACACCATTCCTACCGGTTCGCTCCATTCTCAGGGCGAAGCCTACGTGAAACGCGTTTATACAACCAACGCTTACAACGACATTGACTACACCTTAGCAGGCACCCCGAAATTCTACACTCTGCTGTCGGAAAAACCCGTAGTGCTCCGCGACACACCCTTCGAACTCCATCTTGAAGCCAACGACCTCGGTTCAAGAGGCTCAGTGAAGCAGGATTTGCGCTATAACACAGCGTGCGTATACATCGATGCCCTCGGCACCGGTAATTTTGTCAAAGTTGCGCAATACGGCACTTTCCCACCTGATGACAATGTTGTAGGCAACTATGATGAAGTAATGAACATCACCCAGCCGCTCACCATACCGGCCGAAAATTCCACAGGCAAAGCACGCGTGCGCGTCATATATTTCCAGGCTTGGAGCAAAGATGACGGCGCCAATGCCCAAAACGTCAAGGAAGGCGCAGCTATCGACATTGACCTCAGCGTTATTGAAGAGACAATCGAGGAAGCCGAATACACCGTCCCCACCGGAACAATGCACGCTGAGCGCCAGGCCTACCTGAAACGCATGTCAACCACCGGCGCCCTCACTGACACTTATTGCGAGTGGGGAGGATGCCCGGACGAGTTTTACACACTCACGCCCTATGAGCTCCGCGCCGTTCCAGGTTCCTCATTCACTCTCAATCTACTGGGCAACGACCTCATGGAACCCGATGCTGTGCGTCAGGACTTCCGCTACAACCAGGCATATATCTACGCCGACTGGGATGCCGACGGTGAGTTCGAGACGCTACTCGCAACATATGGTGACCGTAAACCCGCCAACTATATCCGCGCCAACTACGACACCGTCATTGAGATTCACCACGGCATCACCGTTCCGGCATCGTGCAAGGCTTCCAAGACCCGCTTCCGCGTGATCTACCAGAACGCCTGGAATGCCCTCAGCAGCCCCAGCGGCCCCGTCTACGAAGGCCAAGCCATCGACATACCGCTGGAAATAGTGTCGGTTCCAACATCAATCACTGACATCACCGATAATGGTACGAACCGGCCCGTAATCATCTACGACATGCTCGGACGCCGCATCCTCGGCACCCCCGCACCCGGCTTCTATATCGTTAACGGCAAGAAAGTCTTCATCCGCTAATCGGCGGCCGACATATCCTCTCGCGCGCCCCACTCCTCACCGGTGGGGCGTTCTACATTTCAGAAGCACTGCGAGGCATGGCAAGACACACCCGCAAGAACAAACTTGCCATGTGTTAAAACCCTTTGTGGGTTCACCGTAAATGGATGAATTTGATTAACTTTGCCTCCTAAATCTGTTCATCATCATGAAAAGGCTTATCCGTTACAGCGTAATGATTCTGTGCGCGCTTTTGCTCTGTGCTGCTCCAGCCGATGCGTTGAACGGCTCATATTCACCGAACATGACGGAGGTATAGAAGTAAAATTGATAAAATTTGACTCAAATCACTATGGCAACAAACGCCAAACACATCATCCCGGCACATGCCCCTCACCCGGGCAGTGTGCTGAAAAGCGAGCTTCAGGCCCGAGGCTTAAAGCAGAAGGATTTTGCTGAAGCCATTGGTTTGCCCCAATCTAATTTGAGTGATCTCATCAAAGGTATACGTCATATCACTGAGGCCATTGCCTTGAAACTTGAAGAATGCCTCGGTATGACATTTAAAACATGGATGAATCTCCAGAATCGTTATCATTTTATTGTGAAACGAAGGGAAGAACTCGCCACAATTGAAACACATTCCACTTTCGAAGAGGACGTTGCACATCATCAATTTCCACCCAAGACCAACGTACTCCACAGTTCCACTCATCAATTAAGGTGATTTGCCCCACCGCCAACATTTCAACCAAAGAAGGCTTGGGAATGTGAGCGAAATGTCGTAACTTTCGCACTCATAAACTAAAAGCCATAAAATGCCACGAAGTATTATCCCTCTGATTTTTATTCTACTTGTAGCGGCTTCAGCCTTGCTGCCAGCTACGGGTTGTCACAAAACGAACCATGAGTCAGATTCCTTGCGCTTTCTTGATGGCATAATTATGAAAAGCGATAGCTTTGATACTACCGGAAGACATATTGACATAAGACATTATTATGCAAAGCCTTTGGATGAACGTTCAGTTCAGGCAGTTTACAAAACGTATGAGTTTGTTGACACTTCTATTACACTCTGCTGGTTTGATAGAGATGAATGGCAAGATAATAGTATATATGTCTTTCTTAACACTCAAGATTCTCTATTTATTTTTTTAGATCAGATGAGTGATGAGTACTATAATTTTATCAGCAACGATATCAATAGATTAATAAAATATATAAGAAAAAACAAGGATGCTTTGCCAATTGCCGAATTAACAACCGGCGGAATAGTTGATTATATGCGTGATTCACTTTGGAGTGTCAAATTAAAAAAAGAATATCTGCCGAGTGGAGTCCTTCTGTCCAAACCGCCGTTTAAGTATTTGGCAAAGTATAATTTTTCATCTGATATTAAGTTAACGGAAAAGGAATCACAAAAGAAAGAGAGGAAAAGGCTTCCTCCGTTTTTGATTTACGATTTTACCGATTTTTGCAATATGTTTGTTGATTCCACAAATAGAAAAGCGTTTCTTTACTATTTCTGATACGCGGCTGGCGCTGTAGGCGCCCCAAGAGAAGTAGGCCACGCGCGAGGGAGGCAGTGCCAACCGTTGCCGTGGTATTTCTGCATACACAATCTCCACGCGCCGCCCTTAGCGGTGCAACTATATCAAACAAAGCAAATTGTCAAAATTCTTGCAAAATCCATTGATTTGTGGTAACTTGCATTGCCGTTTCAAATCAAATCATTGTGCCATGGCAAACACCTACTCCAAAGTTATTCTGCACATTGTATTCGCTGTGAAAAACAACAATTCATATATACCCGCCACTTACCTTAGACGTCTGCATGCATATATGAGTGGAATACTGAAACATAAAGGCCACTACCCGTATGAGATTGGTGGCACCAACAGTCATGTGCACATTCTTATGGGCTACAATATCAATCAGCCGATTCCCGATGCAGTCCGTGACATCAAATCAGCCACATCAAAACACATAAACGAATCTCACATAATTCCATTCCGCTTTGAATGGCAAAAAGGATACGGCTGCTTTTCATACTCGCCTTCGCAAATAGATGCAGTCCGGGGATACATAAAGCATCAGTATGAACATCATAAGAACATTTCCCTTGAGCAGGAAATCAAGCATATACTTGATAAATTCGGGGTACCCTTCGATGAAAATATATCTTGAAAGAGCCTACTGACTAACTTTTTAATTGTTGCACCGCCGATGCGGCGCGAATAAAAGTGGGCGCTCTGATACCACAGCTGCGCCTCCGGCTTGCAGTGGCCTACTACTCTAATGTCGCCAATGGCGACAACATGGCGCTGTAGGCGCCTCAAGAGAATTAGGCCACGCGCAAGGGAGGCATAGCCGACCGCTGCCGTGGTATAATTGGCCATTCATAACCCCTGCGCCGCCTTTGGCGGTGCAACTTGACCGGACAATGCGCAGAGCGAAGACATTGGCATGGATTTTTTGTTTTAGAGAAAAAATAGCTAACTTTGCGACCCAAGAGTGTTCGGCGAGTGTTATTACTCTGAAATCACAAAAAAATAATCATAACCACTATGGAATCAACCCGTCAAGCCAAAATAGCCCGCCTCATTCAGAAGGAGCTGAGTGAGATTTTCCGCAAACAGACAGCCAAAATGCACGGCACGCTGGTGTCGGTGAGCGCTGTGCGTGTGTCGCCCGACCTCAGTACTGCCAAAGCCTATCTGTCGGTTTTCCCCTCCGCTAAGGCTCAGGATGTGATTGAGAGCGTCAACAAATCGGCCAAGACCATCCGCTACGAACTCGCCCAGATTGTGCGCCATCAGTTGCGCAAAACGCCCGAGCTTAGCTTCTATCTCGATGACTCGCTCGACTATATTGAAAACATTGACCATCTGCTGCAGAAATAACTCACCCGCAACCGAATAAACCAATCATCGATGGTAACGCTACGCATTGCCCTGCGCTATCTTCTGTCAAAGAAGAGCCACGGTGCTGTCAACATAATTTCCCTCATTTCAATGGCGGGAGTGGCTGTTGCCACAGTGGCCATTGTGTGCGTGCTGTCGGTGTTCAATGGTTTCTCCGACCTTGCCGGATCACGGCTCTCGGTCATTGACCCCGAACTGAAAGTGATTCCGGCCCAGGGAAAGGTGATTGCCAATGCCGACTCGCTCGCTGCATCCGTCGGCGCTGTGAAGGGAGTGGAGAATGCCGTTCCCACAATAACCGAACAGGCCCTTGCCATTTCCGGAGGCCGACAGATGGCCGTAACGATGCGCGGTGTGCCCGACAATTATCTTGCCGTCACTCCGGTGCAGACGGCTCTTATCGACGGCCGTTTCGACCTAATGGCCGACAGTACTCCGATGGGGGTGCTTTCTGTAGGCACAGCCATACGCCTTGCCGTGCGGCCCGAATCTGAGGCCCCGCTCGCGCTCTATGTGCCGCGCCGCACAGGCCGAGTGAATCCGTCAAATCCTATGTCGGCCTTCCGCAGCGATTCAATCGGCGTGGCCGGAGTCTATGAAATCGATGAGTCGGAAAAGGATGAGTCTACACTGATTATTCCGCTCGCCACTGCGCGGAAGCTTCTTGAATTTGACCGACAGGCCTCGGCCATAGAAATCAGCGCGGTGCAGGGGAGTAACCTCGCAAAGGTGCAGGCGGCGGTGCAGGCGACTTGCGGCGACGCCTACCGCGTGCTCGACCGCATGCAGCAGGAGGAACAGTCGTTCCGCATGATTGCCATTGAAAAGTGGATAACGTTCATTATGCTGGCGTTTATTCTGCTCATAGCCTCGTTCAATGTGATTTCCACTCTATCAATGCTCATGCTCGAAAAAGCGCCCGATATGGCCACTCTCCGCGCTTTAGGGGCGCGGCAGTCAATGGTCAGAGCCATCTTTGTTTGGGAAGGCTGGCTTATCTCGGTGCTCGGCGGACTGGCGGGCATTGTGATTGGGGTGTTGCTGTGCCAGGCACAGCAGACTTTCGGGCTGATAAAACTCAACGGCGATGCCTCACAGCTCTCAGTGACGGTCTATCCGGTGCGTGTGGCGCCGATTGACCTCCTTGCGGTATTCGCGCTCATAATCCTCACGAGCCTGCTTATTTCGCTCGTGACGGCGCGTTTCGCCCCAAAAAAATAATTACTTCTTTCGAATCAATGTCAATCCGTCGCGCACGGGGAGTATGCTCACTTCCACGCGGGAATCGGCTGCGACCATGTCGTTAAATTCCATTATTCCAAGGCTTTGCGCATCGGTTGGCTGGGGTACTTCGGCCACTTTGCCGTCCCAGAGCGTATTGTCGGCAAGGATGTAGCCGCCGGGCTTAACGAGAGGAAATAACATGGTGTAATACTGCGGGTAATGGCGTTTGTTGGCATCAACGAACACCATGTCCCAGTCGCCCCCGAGCTGCGGCACAATCTCAAGGGCATCGCCGGTGTGGAGGGTAATGCACTGGCCATTAGGGGCCTGGGCAAAACGCTCCAGCAACTCATCGCGCAGTTCATCATCAATCTCCACAGTGTGAAGTTCGGCGCCGGACTCAAGCGCCTCAGCAATGCAAAGGGTTGAATATCCGGTAAATGCGCCCAACTCAAGCACGCGGCGTGGGCGAATCATGGACGTGAGCATTTTTAGCAGACGCCCCTGCACATGGCCGGAGCACATGCGAGGATAGAGGTGATGAATGTGGGTGTCGCGATAGGTTTTGGCGAGCAAAGGGGGCTCAGGCGATATATGAGCCGTAATATAATTGTCAATCAGTTGATTATGCATCTCATTCGGTTGTTTTCGGCCGATTCGGCGGTGAGGTTTGCCATTGCCACGCACTCAGCGGGATACTGTCCCACGGCGGTTTCGCCAGTAAGCAGCAGCCAGTCAAAGCCTTCCATCACAGCAAGGGCAATATCGGAAAGCTCGGCGCGGGTGGGCGACGGGCGCGAAATCATTGACTGCAGCATCTGAGTGGCAAGTATGGTGGGTTTTCCAATCCGGCGTGCAGCAAGGACAGCGCGAAGCTGCACGGTAGGGATGTCGGGGAGTGGAATGTGGGTCCCGAGATCGCCGCGGGCCACGAGGATGCCGTCGCTCGCCTCAATAATCTCATCCAAATTCTCAACGGCCTCACGGCATTCAATCTTGGAAAAGAGGCGGATAGGGGAGCCGTCAATCAGGGCGCGCACAGCCTCCACATCGGCACGCGAGCGCACGAATGAATGGGCTATCATGTCAATTCCGCACTCCACGGCGGCGGCAATGTTCTCACGGTCGCGCTCGCTCACTGCCGGGAGGGGCGGAAGCTCGGCGCCGGTTATGGCTACCGTCTTACGTGAACCAAGAATCGCGGCGTTAACAGCCTCAGCCTCAATAATTCCGTCGGTCACGGAGAGGACTTTTAAGACCACCTCTCCGTCATCAATTAAAATCTCGCTGCCAAAGCTTACATAGTCGACGAGACGCTCCACAGCCACATAGATGCAATTTTCGGAGGATTCTCCGGTGCCCGAGGCGAGCCGGATGCGGCTACCGGGCTGAAGCTCAAGCGGTGAGGGGAGGGCGGTGGTGCGCACCTCCGGGCCTTTGGTATCCATGAGAATATTCAGCGAAGGGTCGACACTTCGTAGCGTCGCAACCATCTGCCGGAAGCCGTCAGGGCTCACGTGGGCCGAGTTGATTCTCACGCCGGTCATTCCGGCCTCGCAGAGGCTGCGCACAAAGTCGGTGCGGCAACGGTCGTTGGCCACAGTGGCCATTATCCTGGTAATCATAGGGCAAGGAGGGCTTCAATTCCGAGTCGGTAACTGTCGAGTCCAAAACCGGTTATGGTGCCGCGGCACACCGGAGCGATAAGCGAGGTGTGGCGCACCATTTCGCGGGCGGCTACATTGCTTATATGTACCTCCACCACCGGGCGCTCAATAGCGGCTATGGCATCGGCTATGGCAAGAGATGTATGTGTGTAGGCTCCGGCGTTGAGAACAATTCCGGCGCAGTCGGAGTCGAACCCGGTGCGGTGCAGTTCATCAATTATAGCTCCCTCGTGATTGCTCTGGAAATATTTGATTTCCAGCGACGGGAAGCGTTCGCGGAGCGAGGCAAGGCATGAGTCCATGCCGGTGCGACCGTAGACCGAAGGCTCGCGCACGCCAAGCAGATTGAGGTTTGGACCGTTGATTATCAGTATTTTCATATGAAATTTTCAGTTTGTCCCAAAGGGGTTGTAACAAGCATCCACATAGCCACATGAGAGAGCACCATGAGCATAATCAGAATCCACGCTATGGCATGTCGTTGCGGATAGCTCTGATAAGCCAAGTAGGCTGCCACAAGGCAATAGAAGGGATAAATCCACAACAAAGTGCGCACAATACTCACAGGAGGGCAATCAGAGAGAAGCACTGGGAACTGGAACACCGGCAGCAGCGTCACGATTATCACGGCGAGCATCCATTTAGGTGTGGCAGGAGGCGAGGGCATCATTTGGCATCCTCCTTTCCCTGCGCCTTGGAGCGGCGATAGGCCTCGACCGTGCGCCGCAGTCCCTCTTCAAGAGGGAAGCGCGAGGTGAAGCCGAAATCGCGAACGGCATCGCTCACATCGCAGTTCCAGTTGCGCTGCTTCATTATTTTGAATTTGTCGCGGTTTAGCGTGGAGGGCTGTCCTTTGAATGTGCCCCATTTCTCAGCCACCACGGAGGCCACATAAGCCGTCCAGAGCGGCAGACGGAGCGGAATCACCCACTTGCCGCCGAGCTGACGCGCCACAATGCGTCGGAACTCCTTCTGCGAGTAGGCCCGCGGCTCGGAGATTATGTATTTCTTTTTGAGTGTTGCGGGCGCCACAATAGCATCGAAAATGGCATTTACGAGATCCTCCACATAGATGAATGTGAGCATCTGGCGCCGGTACCCCACGCCGAAATCAAAGTGGCTGTCTATTGACTCAATCATCATCAGATAGTCCTTCTCATGAGGGCCATAGACTCCGGTAGGACGGAAAATGGTCCAGGGGAGGTCGGCGCATGTCTCAAGGAAGGTCTCGGCCTTGATTTTGGATACGCCGTAGCGCGTATTGGGTTGCGGAATTGACTGCGAGGTGAGGGGAGTGTAACCTCGTTCATCGCCGGGGCCGAGAGCGCTCAGCGAACTCATGTAGAGGAATCGGCGCTTGGGGAGCATGCCGGTTTTGCGCAGAGCCTCAACGAAATCACAGAGATACAGATAGTTGATTCGGTTGAAATCAGCGAAGTTCACGCACTTTGTAGCGCCGAGATTGTAGATTATATAGTCCCACGTCTCCCCTTCCGGGAGAGCCTTGCGGAGAGCATCGGCGAGGAGCTCCTCATTGTCATAGTTGAGCACCACGAATTTCAGGCGACTGTCGGTGAGATAACGCCGCGAAGTCGACTCGCGCACAGCCACATACGTATCGTAGCCACGTCGCAGAGCCTCGGCAGCGATGAACCCGCCAATAAAGCCTCCCGCGCCCACAACAAGCAGTCGTGCGGGCTTATTATTTGAATCATTTTCCATACTCCCACAAAGTTACAATAATTTCCATTGTGAAATTGTTAAAAAACAGCCGTCGGTCAGTAGGGACGCGATACATCGCGTCCGTTAGTATTTGTTTTATAACTCATTAGCTAAAATAGTCACCGGACGCGACATGTCGCGTCCCTACTTTTTTTAACCAATTTTTACACATCCACCTTTTTGAACAGTTATTCTTACTCGCCCGGATTGAATCTATGTTCATTTTTTTCACTATATTTGCACTCATACGCCGAAAGCAAAATCCAATCACAAACCATTACATGAACTTATCTGTGCCCGATAAAGATTTTGATGCCACAAACCCGCTATCCATTTATGAATATAGCAAGCACTTGATTGGAAAAACGTTGCAAGAACTTTCTGATGAAGATTTAAAAAATCGGGTGCGAAAAGGAAAGGGTGGCCTTGGCCAAATGGTAGAAGAATTGTTTTTCGGCTACAACATCAACTCTAACCGAGAAGCTGATTTTCAAGAAGCCAAACTTGAATTGAAATGCACTCCGTTGCTGAAATATAAGGATAACACTTACAGGATAAAAGAGCGTCTTGTGTGTACCATGATTGACTATTTTGAGTTAGTCAACACTGATTTTGAAAATTCCCATCTGCTTTCCAAGTGTCGGCTCATGCTCTTATTGTTCTATTTACACATAAGCGGTTGTCCGATATATGATTTTCGTTTCCTTTTCAGAGTGCTTTGGGAGTTGCCTGAAAAAGATTTGATTCAGATAAAAAAGGACTATGAGACAATTGCCGGAAAGGTGCGTGAAGGCAAAGCCCACGAATTATCGGAAGGGGACACAATGTATCTCGGAGCCTGTCGAAAAGGACAAAAGAATGATTCACCTCAGAGTCAGCCTTTCTCGAACATAAAAGCCAATAAACGTGCATTCAGTCTTAAGCCTGCTTATATGCGCTATGTGCTGAATCATGTTACTGAAACCACTGACGGCGCTTTCAGTAACTATCATAGTGTCAAATCGGATAGTTACGAGCTTGTAAGAAAAGAAGAACTTGCAAAAAAATCCTTTGAGGAGATAGTAGTAAACCGTTTCAAGCCTTTCATTGGCTTGAATTATCAGGAGATTTGCGAAAAGCTTAATACTGAGACGTATCAGTCAAAAAGTAAATATGCCGATGTTTGCGGACTCATAGCATCCAATGGCGAAAGAAAACGTATCACCGATTCCGAGGAATTCATTAAATCCGGTATAATAATGAAGACAATACGCCTCGGCATAAACAACATGCCCCGAGAATCAATGTCATTCAAAAATATTGATTACAAGGAGGTAATGGACAATGATGAATGGGTTGAATCAGAAGCATATGAAATCTTTACATCTCGGTTTATGTTTGTGGTTTTCGTTCCTTATGGCGACAAAACCATAACAGTTCATAACAGAAAGACCGGAAAAACTGACGTTGAACCATCTTATGTTTTGGAAAAGGTGTTCTTTTGGACTATGCCGACTGAGGATTTGCTAACCGCCGAAGAATATTGGTCGGATATCAGAAAGAATGTTTTAGATAACAACATTCACCTTAAAGCTTTCTGGAATCTAAAGGATAATCGGAAATTCCATGTCAGGCCAAAAGCCACACGTACCAACAGAACAACCGATAATCCGCATGGAGGCAGAGCCGACAAATACTGTTACTGGTTCAATGCCGCTTATGTAAAAAACATTATTGAAAATTCCACATCAAAATAATAGTATGGAGAGTAAAATCGAAACTCTTTGTGAACCATTGGCCAACTATAGCCATTTCTGCAAAATGGATTCTCTGTTTAAGACAACAGAAGTGGAAACTCATGCCGAAGACATCCGTGTTATCGAACTCTTTGCCGGAGTTGGAGGTTTCAGAATAGGACTGGAAAGAGCATCCAAAAGATTTAAAACTGTTTGGAGCAACCAATGGGAACCATCAACGAAACGACAGGATGCATCCATTGTCTATATACGTCAATTCGGCGATACAGGCCACAGCAATAAAGATATAAACACCGTTGAAACAAAGGAAATTCCTGATGGAGATCTTTTGGTTGGTGGATTCCCTTGCCAAGATTACTCAGTTGCAACAACCCTGAAAAATTCCGGAGGTATTGAAGGAAAAAAAGGTGTACTTTGGTGGCAAATCCATCGTATTCTCAAAACCCACTGTAATCCGCCTAAATACCTGTTGCTTGAAAATGTTGACCGTCTGCTGAATTCCCCTGCTACCCAACGTGGCAGAGATTTTGCAATTATCTTGGCCTCTCTCTCGGATCTTGGCTATAACGTTGAATGGAGAGTTATAAATGCCGCCGACTATGGAATGCCCCAGCGACGTAGACGTACCTATATATTCGCATTTCATAAAGATACTGCCCTTTCAGGCAAAATCACATATCCTGAATCTTGGCTCACTTCAGCCGGCATTATCGCCAGGGCTTTCCCGATTCAATATTTGACTAACAAAATAACAGAATTCAATATTGAGGGCGATTTAAGTAAGGTTTCCAATAATTTCAATAAAGGAAAGTCACAGACACCGTTCAGAAACGCCGGCGTTATGATGGACCGTCACGTATGGACTGTTGACACCAAACCGACCTACAATGGTCTATCTGTCACATTAGGTGATTTAGTTGTTGAAGAGGAGGAAGTTCCTGACTCATTCTTCATTTCCGATGAAGAGCTTCCTAAATGGGAGTATGCCAAAGGAGGAAAATCAGAACGCCGCGTAAACAAAACCACTGGATTTGAATATAACTATTCAGAAGGCTCCATGGCATTCCCCGATAGTCTTGAAAAACCTTCCCGTACTATCATTACTGGAGAAGGTGGAATCTCTGCATCAAGATTTAAACATGTTATTCTCACCCCATCAGGCAGATATAGGCGATTGACGCCTATTGAACTTGAACGTCTTAATATGTTCCCCGATAATCACACCGAAGGAGTTTCCGATTCAAGGCGCGCCTTTCTTATGGGAAATGCCTTAGTTACGGGTATTGTGGAACGTATTGGTCTGCAAATTATCCAAAGAGTATTTTAAACTCAAACCTCATCTAAAAACTGCACCAAGTTGGTGCAGTTTTTAGATGTATAAAAGAAGAAAGTTAGGCTAATTATCGGCGAATATTGATTATATTTGCAACCGATATGCATCTGGATCATCTTTCACTGACTAATTTCAAAAATATCGCTGAGGCACGGCTCGATTTCTCGCCCGAAATCAACTGTTTTCTCGGCAATAACGGCATGGGCAAGAGCAATCTGCTCGATGCCATCTTTTACCTGAGCTTCTGCCGGAGCTTCAATGGCGTGACTGACGGGATGCTGATGCGCCGCGGCGAGGATTTCATGACTGCCCGCGCCCTTTACACACGCGCAGGAGTGGCCGAGGAGCTGACACTCGGCATGACCCGCAGCAAGCGCAAGAGCCTAAAGCGCGGCGGCAAGGAATATGCGCGCCTGAGCGAGCATATTGGCCTCTTCCCCATTGTGATGTCGGCGCCGCAGGACATCGACCTCATCCGCGGCACAGGCGAGGAACGCCGCCGCTGGATGAACATGGTGATTTCGCAGAGCGACAAGCGCTATCTCGACTCGCTGATGCGCTACAATGCCGCCCTGGAGCAGCGCAACCGCCTTCTGCGCGCCAACATTGTGGACCATCTGCTATACGAAGCAATCGAGATGACCATGGCCACGGCGGCCGCCTACATCCATTCGGCCCGCTCCGAATGGGTTGCGGAGCTTAGCGGACTGGCCGGACGCTACTATGCAGCCATTGCAGGCGATGAGGCGGAGAGGGTGGAGCTATCGTTCCACGGAGCTCTCTCCGACGCTTCAGCCGGCACCGAGGCGCAGGCCATGATTGCGCTCCTCGACTCGGCCCGTCGCCACGATGAGATTGTGAAGCACACCACCGTAGGGCCACACCGTGATGACATTGAGATTCTTCTCTGCGACATGCCCATGCGACGCACCGGCTCGCAGGGTCAGTGCAAGACCTTCACCACCGCCATGCGTCTGGCGCAATACGAGTTTCTGCGCCGAGCCACCGGACTCAAGCCGCTGCTGTTGCTCGACGATGTGTTCGACAAGCTCGACTCCACCCGCGTGGAACGCATAATGCAGCTTGTCACAGCGCCCGATTTCGGCCAGATTTTCGTTACGGACACCAACCGCAAGCATCTCGATGAAATAATAGCCCACACACCCGCTTCCCATGCCCTCTGGACCGTAGACAGCGGCTCCTTTACCCCCGTATCTGCCCAATGAAACGCACCGAACCGAAATCAATAGCCCAGCTCATTGATGAGAGCATCGAGAAGGCCGGAATGAAGGACGTGGTGGCCGAGCAACGCGCCTGTTATCTTTGGCCCGAGATAGTGGGGCAGGGGATTAACCGCTACACGTTCAAGCGCTACGTTGACCGCGGGGTGATGCATGTCTACCTTACTTCTGCCGCCCTCAAAAACGAACTATCTTTCAACCGCGCCGCCCTCGTGGAGCAGATCAACCGCACCGTGGGCGAAACCGCAATCACTTCAATAGTTTTTCATTAACACACTGTTATGACCAAACCTTCATATCTCGAATCCTCCAACCCCCGTGTGCCGAAATCAGACCATCCCTTCCGCCACTGCCTGCCCGTGCAGCTGCGCTTCAGCGACGTCGACATGCTCGGGCATCTGAACAACAACGTCTATCTCACCCTCTTCGACCTTGCCAAAATCCGTTATTTCGGCGTTGTAAACGGCTCGGAAATCACGGCGGCCGAACTCTGCATGGTGGTCGTGAACATCAACTGCGATTTCCTTGCCCCGGCCTTTCTCAATGACTCGCTGCAGGTGTGGACCCGCGTCACTTCCATAGGCGAACGCTCGGTGAAGCTCGAACAGCGGATGATTGACACCAACTCCGGCGAAACCAAGTGCATTGCCCGCACCGTAATGGCCGGTTTCAATCCTCACACCATGCTCGGACAGCCCATCCTTGAAACTTGGATTGACCTCATTGAAGCCTACGAGCAACACCCTCTCCGCTATGTTTAAAGACATCAAGATTTTCCTATCCGAGCAGTTGGGAAGCTCGCCAATGGCGGCCGATTTCATAGTGCTCGCCGGTATAGCCATCCTCGCGGTCATAACCTATTTCGCTGTGAAGGGCATTCTCTATATGCTCGACACCATGATTCAGCGCACCTCCACAACCTGGGACGATGACTTGCTGAACCACCGCATGCTGCGCGGCATTGCCCAGCTCGCTCCGGCACTGATTATCAACTGGCTCCTTCCAAACTTTTTCGATGACACCACGGCGCTTCACCATTGGGCCAAGGTGCTCACGGCGTTCTACATCGTATGGGCCGTGGTCCATATCATCAACGTCGGGCTCGCCAACCTCTATTCGGCTCTCGCCTCGCGCCCTGCCATGCGCTCCTACGCTATAAAGGGAGTTTTCCAGATGGGCAAGCTCATAGCCATAGCCATGGGAGTCATTGTGGGTCTCAGCCTGCTCATCGGCAAGACCCCGCTGGCCATAATGACGGCCATTGGCGCCTCGGCCGCGGTGCTCATGCTTGTGTTCAAGGACACCATTCTCGGACTCGTGGCCTCCGTGCAGCTCACGGCCAACAATATGCTTCATCGCGGCGACTGGATAGCAGCGCCTAAATATGATGTCAACGGCGAGGTTGTCGACGTGTCGCTCACCACCGTGAAAGTGCGCAACTGGGACAACTCCATCTCCACCATTCCGCCCTATTCGCTCGTTTCCGACTCGTTCCGCAACTACGAAGCCATGCGCCTTCTGCGCGGCAGGCGAGTGGAGCGTTCAGTGCTCATTGACGTCAACAGCATCCGGTTCCTCGAACCCGAAGAGCTGCAGGAGCTTAAGCTCCAAAAACTCATCACCGAGCCCGACATGGCCGAAACCACCGTGAACCTCGGTCTCATTCGCCGTTACCTTGAGCGCTATCTCGAGAAATCGCCCCTTGTGGAGAAATCCATGACCTATATGGTTCGCCAGATGGAACCCACGGCTCAGGGCATACCGTTGCAGATCTACTTCTTCACCCCGGTTACCGAATGGAAGCCGTTTGAGCACATTCAGAGCGACATGATGAACCATGTCTACGCCACAGTGCGGCGCTTCCGGCTCACCATCTTCCAGTCGCCCTCCGGCTCTGACATTCAAAAAATCAAATAAATCAACCAAATCACATAAAAACATGGAAATCAAGACCCGAAATCTAATCGTACTGATAGTTACAGGAGTGTTCATAATCGTTACCCTTCTTCTGGGCGTTCCATACTATAGGGTTTACTCCGCTACTATGAGCGGAAAAGCCGAGTTTGAGCAGGCACAGCAGAACCGCCGAATCAAAGTGGAAGAAGCCAAAGCCAATCTTGAAGCCGAGAAACTCAATGCACAGGCCGAGATTGAGCGAGCAAAAGGCGCGGCAAAAGCAATTGAAATAGAGAATGGTAGTCTCACACCAACCTACATCCAGTATCTATGGGTGCGCCAGCAGAACCTCAATCCCGGCGATAAAGTGATTTACGTTCCAACCGAAACCGGCCTCCCAATCCTTGAAGCCAGCCGCAACGCCGTTCCCACCCCCTCAAAATAATCTTATTTTAAAAAATATTTTTTATTGGAAACTACAATCAAAACTGCCGCACTGCCCCAGGGTGTTCTATGCTGTTTCCGTAGATGAGAACGGCAAAAAAACATGAAAACTGCAAGATTGTAATTCGCTAATAATTTTAATCATACTTATTATCCGGCAGGGAAACGGAATACAAACATCCGAGTTCCTGCCGGTTTTATTTTGTGTTAGTAGTGGCACGATGATTCCTTTGGATTTTATCCGAAATCAGCGCATTATTCCTTTGGATTTTTTATAATATCAATGAGTTATTCATTTGGATTTTGCCTAACGAACTGATTGCCTTAATATTACTATTTAAGGCTAATATTGGCGAATTTTTCCATCGCAACAGGAGTATTTCTAAGTCAAAAAACTTAGCAGAAAAACTCTGCCACAGGAATTTTTGGCGCGAAAGAGGGCGCGGTTGAGGAAAATTTGCTAATTTTGTGAATTAATCTTGACTTCTATGGCAGAACAACATAAAATAAAAATAGGAATAACTCAGGGCGACACCAACGGAGTGGGCTACGAAGTTATTTTCAAAGCTCTTGAAGATTCACGCATGCTCGAGCTCTGCACGCCCATAATCTATGGCTCGGCCAAAATAGCCGGAATCTACCGCAAAATGGGCGCTCTGCCCCCTATGCAACTCAATCAGATTCAGTCGGCCACAGCCGCTCGCGGCGACCAGGTGAACATTATCAACGTGGTTGGCGAGCAAATCAAGGTAGAGCCGGGTCAGCCTTCCCTCGAGGCAGGCGAAGCCGCTCTGAAAGCTCTTGAAGCCGCCGTCAATGACCTCCGCGAAGGCAACATTGACGCACTGGTTACTGCTCCGGTGAACAAGGCCACCATCCATAGCGAGGAATTTGACTTTCCGGGACACACTGAGTTCCTTGAAGCCCGCTTGGGCGAAGAGTCCGACAAGGCTCTCATGATTCTTGCCTCAGAGCAGATAAGGGTGGCCCTTGTGACCATCCACACCCCCATTGCCGATGTGGCCAAATCCATCACCCGCCAGAACATCTTAGAGAAAATCGAAGCATTCAATGCGGCGCTTGAATCGGACTTCGCCATCCCGCATCCCCGCATAGCAGTGCTTGCGCTCAACCCCCACAGTGGCGACGCCGGCCTTATCGGCACCGAAGAGCGCGATGAAATCATCCCGGCCATTGAGGAGGCGCAGGAGAAGAATCTCAACTGTTTTGGCCCCTTTGCTGCCGACGGTTTCTTTGGTAGCGGAATGTGGAAGAAATTCGACGGTGTCTTGGCCATGTACCACGACCAGGGCCTCGCTCCGTTCAAGGCACTTGCCATGGATGGCGGCGTAAACGTAACGGCCGGGCTGCGCTACGTGCGCACCTCGCCCGATCACGGTACCGGCTTCGACATTGCCGGAAAAGGCGTCGCCTCAGCCGAATCCATGCGACAGGCCATTTACGCGGCCATTGATATATGCCGCGCACGCCGCAACCACAAGGAAGCCCACAGCAACCCGCTGCGCAAGCAATATGTGGAACGCAATAAGAAAGACAACGTTGTGCTTGACCTAACCAAATCAACTGACGAACAATGAACTATGCCATCATAGCCGCCGGCGAGGGCTCCCGCCTTGTACAGGAGGGAGTGAAACTCCCCAAACCTCTCGTGAATCTCTGCGGCCAGCCCATGATAAAACGCCTCATCGACATCATGCTATCGTGTAACGCCGAGTCGCTCAGCGTAATTGTCAATGAGCAGATGACTCAGGTAAGAGAATATCTTGAATCGCTCTCGCTGCCTGTGCCCTTCAACCTCGTGGTGAAAACCACTCCGAGTTCCATGCACAGTTTCTACGAAGTGAGCCGCGGCTTCACCGAGGGTAAATTCATCCTCACTACTGTCGACACCATTTTCCGCTCCGAGGATTTCCGCCGCTACGTGGAGGCTTTCGAGACCGACACCAAAGCCGACGGTTACATGGCCGTCACATCATTCATCGATGATGAGAAACCGCTTTACATCGACGTGGATCCCTCCATGCACATCACCGCTTTCCGCGACAAACCATTTGAGGGCGTGCGCTATATCTCAGGCGGCATTTACGGTCTCAACCACAAGGCGCTCGGCGTGCTCTCCGACTGCATGGAGCGTGGCGTGAGCCGCATGCGCAACTATCAGCGCGCCCTCGTTGAAGCCGGCCAGGACCTGAAAGCATGGCCTTTCGGAAAAATCATAGATGTGGACCATGCCGGCGACATCGCCACAGCCGAAGAGTTTCTGCGCTGAACCCACAGAAGCATAACCAAATCCAAAAAACAAACACTATCACTCACAACCACCAATCATAACGATATGGCAGACATAAACATAGCCGGCATCATGAGGGCCGGAGCCTTCTCGCCCAACCATATTGGCAATGATGCGGCCATATTCAATCTCGTTGCCGACCAGCTGCGCAAGCGCGGCTGCGCTTTCACAACCTACAGCGAGGAACAGCTCATTGCCGGACAGGTGAAAGAACATATCGTAGTCAACATGTGCCGCGAACAGCGATCCATAGCCAAACTTCAGGAACTTGAAGATGCCGGAGACCTGATTGTAAATTCCGGCTACGGCATTGAGAACTGTACCCGCGAACGAATGACACGAATCCTTGTTGGCTGCGGTATTCCTTATCCCGAAAGCTTAATAGTCAACACCGATGAAGGGGTGCGCGACGCCCTGGTGAAAATGAAAATGGACCGCTGCTGGATAAAACGCGGCGATTTCCACGCAATGCACAAAGAGGACGTGAGCTATGTCCGTCACCCCGAAGAGGCCCAGGAAGTGCTCCAGGAGTATTTTTTGCGCGGAATCAAGCGTGCGGTCATCAATCGCCATCTCGAAGGCGACCTCATAAAATTCTATGGCGTGCGCGACTCGCCTTTCTTCTTCTGGTTCTATCCTTTTGACTCAGGCCACAGCAAATATGGCCATGAAGCCATCAACGGACGCTCCCAGGGCCTCCATTTTGAGGAAACGGATCTCAAAACCATCTGCCAGAAGGCCGCAGAAGTGCTCGACGTGCAAATCTACGGCGGCGACTGCATAGTTTCGACCGAAGGTGACATACGCATCATTGACTTCAATGACTGGCCAAGCTTCGCACCCTGCCGCAACGAGGCCGCCCCACATATTGCCCGCGCAATAATGGCTCTTATAAAGAAACACAACGCAAAGCAGTAAACAACCGGAAAAATGGGTAAATTCAAGCAAGTAGGCACAAGTCTGATGACCAGCGACAATCTCTTCTACACTTTTCTTCGTAGCGGGTTTGCCAATCAGTCTTCAGGTCTCCTTGACCTGCTGACCGGATTCGCCCTTTTCGCACTGCTCGACTTGCCGGCGTGGCTCTCGGCCGCAATAGGCGCCGTGGCCGGAGGCATCCTCAACTGCATTCTCAATTACCGCTTCACTTTCCGCGCCACAAACTGCCCGTGGAAAGCCGTGATAGTGAAATACGTACTGGTGTGGTGCGGGAGCATGCTCCTCAACTCGGCCGGGACCGAAGGACTCTATGCCGCACTCTCACGCTGGCACTGGCTCGATTCAATTGGTTTCAAGCCCGACGGCTACTATGCAGCCGCACGCCTGACGGTATCAATTATCGTATCATGGTTCTGGAACTTTCTGATGCAGCGTTATTTCGTTTATCGCCCAACGCGTTTTGACCGCCGTGCAATTCAGATAATTGATTTTCTTGTGCCGTCGATCCGTCACCACAAATCACATTAACCGCTTGCCAAATGGCTGAAAACATTCAGGATAAAACTACAGAAAACACCGAGGTGCGCCCCGACGTGCTCAACTACGACGACGTTCGCCGCCTCGTGCCAAAACTTGACGGACATCCCCGCTTTGTCAACGCATTGCTGCGGTTTTTCTCCGTTGATAAAGTGAACAAAGCCCATGCCTACTCATGTGGCCAACCGGGTCCGGAATGCACCCGGCGACTGCTGGAATATTTCCGTAACACTCTGCGCGTGGACAACGCCGAACTGCTCGACCATCTTCCCGACGGCCCGTTCATAACCGTGAGCAATCATCCCTTCGGCGCACTTGACGGCATTGCGCTCATATACCTCATAGGTTCGCGCCGCCCTAAATTCCGCGTCATGGTCAACATGATTCTCAATCAAATCACCGGAATGCGACCCAATTTCATTGCTGTTGACCCCATTCCGTCAAACGACCCCGCGCGCAAAGCTCAGTCGGTTAAGGGTATCCGCGAATGTCTGCGACAACTCAAAAACGGCGACCCCCTCGGATTTTTCCCAGCCGGAGCCATGAGCAAAGTCAACTGGCGCGGACGCCTGCAGGATCGCGAATGGCAAAAGTCTGTGCTGCAGATTATTGCCAAAGCAAAAGTGCCCGTTATTCCGATATTCTTCCACGGAAGCAACAGCTGGTGGTGCAACCTTCTTGGCGTTACTCTCTGGCAAGCCCGTTCGCTACGCCTTCCCGCTGAGGTGTTCCGTAAAAATGGCAAGACACTCCACGTATCCATAGGCAATCCCATCTCGCCCGATGAACAGACCAAGCACTCGCAGTCGCTTGAAACCCTCGGCCAATTTCTGCGCGAGGCAACCTATGCTTTGCGCGACAACCCAGTGAACCCCTCCGACAAAATTATCCGTCCGTGAGGTCTTTCCTCATTCCAAATCATTGATAGAAATGACTTCTGAAAACATCAACAACCAATCATCAGGCTCCTCCTATCGTGACTCGCTCAAATCAATGGACACCGAGGAGCACATTGACCTGGCTTTCTACCGCCCTATAGGCTACGCCTGGGCATGCCTTGCAAAAAAACTCGGCGTAACCCCTAATGTAATCACCATTGCATCCATATTCCTCGGGATAGGCGCCGGCGTGCTCTTCTATTTCTCAAATATGTGGCTCAACATAGTTGGCATGCTGCTTTTAATATGGGCCAATTCATTTGACAGCGCCGACGGACAGCTCGCGCGCATGACCAAACAGTATTCGCGCCTCGGTCGTATTCTCGACGGACTCAGCGGCGACTTCTGGTTTGCCGCAATCTACATAGCTATCTGTCTGCGCGAAAACGTAACTTCCGAATTCTTCTCGGCCCATCATTGGGTGATATGGGTCATGGCAGTGGTAACCGGACTGTGCCACGCCAAACAAGCTGCCATGGCCGACTATTACCGCCAGTTCCACCTCTATTTTCTGAAAGGCGAGGAAGGAAGCGAGCTTGAAAATGCCGCTGACCTGAAACAGCAGCTTTCAACCCTCACATGGAGCAAAAACTTCTGGAAAAAACTCACTCTCTCAACCTACACCAACTACACCGTGCAGCAGGAAGCCACCGCTCCGGCAATGCAAAGTCTGCGCCGCGAACTTAAAAAGCGTTTCCCCAACGGGCGCATCCCCGCTTCATTCCGCGAAGCTTTCCGCCGCAAATCGCTCCCGCTCATGAAGTACACCAACATACTCTCCTTCAACTGGCGCACCATAGCCCTGTTCACTGCGCTGTTCCTGACCATGCCCTGGCTTTACTTCGCTTTCGAACTGACAGTGCTCAATATTCTGCTTATATATATGGTGATACGCCACGAAAAAATTTGCCGCAATTTCACCAAAGAACTTAAGGAGGGACGTTACTGATGAAACCGATAAAAGGAATAATTTTCGACTACGGCGGCACAATCGACAGCCGCGGGGTGCATTGGAGCGAAATTATCTGGGACGGCTATCAGGCTTGCCGCGTAGGAGTGGACAAATCCGTGTTTCGCGACGCATACGTGTTTGCCGAACGTGAACTTGCACGGGTTCGACATATTCTTCCTAACGACAATTTCCATGACCTCCTTTGCAAGAAAATGGTCATTGAACTGCAGTGGCTTGTCGACAACGGTCACCTTGCCCCCGGAGCGGTAGAGGCATTTGCCACGCCTGTGGCCGACTACTGCTATGACGCGGCCCGCAACGCCATAGCCGAGGCGCGCCCGGTGCTTGAGGCACTTGCCGAACGCTACCCAATGATGCTCGTTTCGAACTTCTACGGCAACGTTGACTCAGTTCTTCGCGATTTTGACCTTCGCCGCTACTTCAAAGGGGTAATTGAAAGCGCCGTGGTGGGCATTCGCAAACCTGACCCAACTATTTTCCGTCTCGGAGTCGTTGCCCTCGGGCTTGAACCTTCCGAAGTGCTCGTGATAGGCGACAGTCTTAAAAAGGATATTCTGCCTGCACGTTCCATTGGCTGCCGCGTGGCATGGCTGAAAGGAAAAGGCTGGACCGCCGAAGAGGACGCCGCCACAGACCCTTCGGCCATAAGTAAGCTAAACGAAGTTTTAGATGTAGCGTTATAATTTATTAACCATATAGCCCTATATTTTAATTAATATTCATACTATGAAACCGCATTTACTTAATAATTAACATCACTTTACAAAAATAAGAGAATATTAAAGTAAAAAATTTTTGCATTTGAAATATATACCGTACTTTTACGCGCTGATTTCAAAAGCAGCAATAGCCCTGAGGGCTTAAAACCTTAAATTTTAAGTAATAAAAAACAATTATATCATTTATTGTAATTATGAAGGCAACTAACGTAAAACCTGCCGATGGTAAGCTCGGTGTCCTCGTTGTTGGACTCGGTGCTGTATCATCTACTTTTATGACCGGCGTGCTCATGGCCCGCAAAGGTCTCGCCAAGCCCGTAGGCTCAATGACACAGTATGACAGAATGCGTGTGGGCGAAGGAGCAGAAAAGAAATACCTCAAATATGATGAAATCGTGCCTATGGCCAAACTCGATGACATCGTGTTCGGCGCATGGGACGTTTATCCCGCAAATGCATACGAAAGCGCCATCAACTGCGAGGTGCTCAAAGAAAAAGACATCAATCCGGTGAAGGATGAGCTTGAAAAAATCAAGCCCATGAAGGCCGCTTTTGACCACAATTACGCAAAACGTCTCGACGGCGACAACATCATGGTAGGCAAAACCCGTTGGGAAATGGCCGAGCAGATCCGCGAAGACATCCGTAACTTCAAGAAAGAACATGGTTGCGACCGCATCGTTGTGCTTTGGGCAGCTTCAACTGAAGTCTATGTACCGGTTGATGAAAAATGCCACGCTACAGTTGAATCACTCGAGGCCGCAATGAAAGCCGATGACAAGGAACACATAGCTCCTTCAATGTGCTACGCTTATGCAGCTCTCAAGGAAGGCGCTCCCTTCATCATGGGTGCCCCCAACACTACTGTCGACATCCCTGCTATGTGGCAGCTCGCTGAAGAAACCAAGATGCCTATAGCCGGTAAAGACTTCAAGACCGGTCAGACTCTCGTTAAATCTGGTTTCGCTCCCATCATCGGCACCCGTTGCCTCGGTCTCTCAGGATGGTTCTCAACCAACATCCTCGGCAACCGCGACGGTCTCGTTCTTGACGAACCCGCCAACTTCCGCACCAAAGAGGTTTCAAAGCTCTCTACTCTCGAGTCGATCCTCGTGCCCGAGAATCAGCCCGACCTCTACACCAACTACTATCACAAAGTGCGCATCAACTACTATCCTCCGCGCAACGACAATAAAGAAGGCTGGGACAACATCGACATCTTCGGCTGGATGGGCTATCCCATGCAGATCAAGATCAACTTCCTCTGCCGCGACTCTATCCTCGCTGCTCCCCTTTGCCTTGACCTCGTGCTTCTGAGCGACCTCGCTGCACGTGCCGGACGCTACGGCATCCAGCGCTTCCTCAGCTTCTTCCTCAAGAGCCCGATGCATGACTACACCAAGGGTGAAGTTCCCGTGAACCACCTCTTCCAGCAGTATGTGATGCTCAAGAATGCAATCCGTGAAATGGGCGGTTACAAAGCCGATGAACCCATTGATTAAAGCATATCACCTCCCTTTACTAACTAAATTCAACCGAATAGGCTGCCCGTCCCGGCGGCCTATTTTTGTGTTTCAAAAATTATAAACCATCGCTGTAAATAAATCAGCCGAAAAATCCTACTGATATTAAGACCAATCTTAAGCCCAAATGTTGTAACTTTACAACCGAAAGAAAATAATCTGATAATAAAATATATGGAAGTAATTAACTTTGCCGAGACTCCGTCGCTCATCAGCCAGTACATGACCGAACTGCGCGACATTGACATTCAGAAAGACATGCTGCGTTTCCGCAAAAACCTCGAGCGCATAGGCCAAATCATGGCCTATGAAATAAGCAAGCGCCTCAGATATGACAACGTGGAAACCACCACGCCGCTTGCCACATGCACTTCGCAGGTGATAGGTGAAGATGTGGTGCTCGCAACCATTTTCCGTGCCGGAGTGCCCTTTCATCAGGGTTTCCTGGAATACTTTGACCATGCTCAGAACGCTTTCGTATCGGCCTACAGAAAGTATCGCGAAAAAGAGAATTTCGATGTGTTTATTGAGTACATAGCTTCGCCGCGCCTGGACGGAAAAACGCTCATCCTCGTTGACCCGATGCTCGCCACAGGCTCCTCAATGGATCTCAGCTATCGCGCGTTGCTCACCAAAGGCACTCCGGACAAAATCCACATCGCCTCTGTCATCGCCTCACAGGCAGCCGTCGACTTCATCCGCCGCTCGCTCCCCGAGGACAAGACGACACTATGGATAGGCGCCATCGACCCCGAAATCAACAGCCACTCCTACATCGTACCCGGCCTTGGCGATGCCGGCGACCTTGCCTACGGCATCAAAGAGTAAACTCTAATCATGTATATGGAAGGCGGTCCTTATGGCCGCCTTTTTAATTTAAAAGCTATGTTCAAAAACGTGTTGAAAACCGCAAATAACTTTCATAAACTTTTTCATAACAAAGCTTGCATCTAACAGTAACGACACCGTATAGCAAAACCCCGCAGCAAACAATAAAATCCTTATATGGAGTTTCACCACGGTTTTCCACCCACTTTTAAACACAAACTGAGCCTATATATGAACTAAAGTTATTAACTTTGCACGTTATTAACACAGTGTTCAAAACATCACCAATCATCTAAGATAAAGCCAAATATGGTGTAAATAACCTGTAGATAATGCTGAACGCTCAGTTTAATAACCAAATAAGCAAATAATGGACCATAAAGTTATCACACATATTGACATCCATTATAAATCTTATTTAAAAGAAATTTTTTAAAAACTTAAACCTAAAAAATAAAGAAATGAATGTAAAATGGTGGTTTAATATCGCTGATTCAACCGTATATTCTACGCTGAAAACCCTTGAAAAAAAGGAATA
>ENA-ORCP01000350-ORCP01000350.1-human-gut-metagenome-genome-assembly--contig:-NODE-350-length-41225-cov-7.396350_pt1 | contig 41225 bp, 58 predicted proteins | sample MGYA00242990_ERZ507991 | MGnify/ENA primary metagenome ERZ507991 (study PRJEB26167, sample SAMN06115496) | human gut metagenome | host: Homo sapiens | place: China:Henan | collected 2015-05-07 | study... | reverse complement strand
CCGCCGACGGCGTGGTGTCCATGCTGGATGGGACCGGTGCGCCCTACCTCCTCCTCCTCCTCCTCCTCTGTGGACGCGCAAATTGATTCTCCTGAGTGTCCTGACAAAGTGGACGATCAGAACGGACTTGCAAGTGGGCTCGCCACGGAGGTACGATCTGGCGTCTCTGTGAAGACAGAAGCTGAGGACATGCAAAATGGACAGCCTGATCTTGCTGTCAAAGTGGACGCTCAGGCGTCTCAGCACTCCCCTTCGCAACGAGAAACAACGGGAAAATATTCTGAAACTTCAAGCCTTGAGTCCCTGAGCGCGCCCTCTACGTGGACGCCGATAGTGGACACTCTACATAGACATTCAAAGGCATCTCCGGCTGTTTCCCGTCCCGATGGACGGAAACGTCCTTATCAAGTGGATGTCCAGAATGGACACTCAGAATGTCCTGACAAAAGATCCTCTCACCATGAAGAGCTGCCTGAGCGGAATCCAGAGCTACCGGTGGAAAACAGACAAGAGGCGGGGACTTCCACGGAGCAGGGGACGTCTGCCTCGCGTAAGCATGATCAGAAAGAAGCCGTACCTGTCCAGGCCGCTGCGATGACATTGCGTTCGCCCACATCAGACGCTCTGAATGGCCGCTCACGCCGGACAGCCAAAGTTGACGTGCAGGCAGGGGCCCGGTGCAAACCCAAGAGGGTCGGAGAAGGGCAGATCAGCCTCCTCAGGCCTCTGGCTCCAGTGCATGGGGCCAATCCGACGAAGCTCTTCAAGTGGCTTTACGGGATCGGCAAGAAAGAAACCATCGACCTGACCCTCCCCATCATTGAGGAGACCATCGGTATCGATGCGCGCACCTGCCGTCGGATCATCGCTACATGGGCGGAAACGGGCGTGTGCGAGAAAACGGTCCATCGGCGGGGGATGCGTATCAGGCTTCTTATGGATGAAAAGGAGGCACTCGGCGCGCCGCGTGCCGCTTCCCCTTCCGTGTCGGCTTCTCCGGCGGATGAGCTGGAGAGGGCGCTGCCCGAGCTGTGCCCGAGGCTGATGGAGGTCGGTTTCACCGCCAAGCACCTGCGCCGGATCAAAGAGCTCCTCGCCGTGCAGAACATTGACCCCGGTTCCCTCACGGACGCCCTCCGGTATGCGGAGTACGAGCTGGAACACGGCCAGATGGTGGACAGCAAGGGCCAGCCCGTTTCGCGTCCGGTGGATTGGGTCTTTCGCTGCCTGTCCAAGGACGGGACCTACCGTATCCCCACGGGGTATGTTTCTCCGGCGGAATTACGCCGCCGGGAACGCGAAGAGGCCGTGCGCCGGGAACGCGAGGCATTGGAGGCCGAGCGGAGGCTGCTCGAAGAAGAGGCCGCCCTTGCCCTTGAAAAAGAGGTCGAAGCGATGTTCCGTCAGATGCTCGATGAACCCGACGGCCCGTTTGCCGCACAGATCCTGGAGAAGGTTCCCGCCGTCCTGCGTTCGCGCGGGGGGTTGGAAAACCCGCTGGTGCAGAAGGCCTGCCGGATGCAGATCAGCTATATGCTCCAGGACGCCGTCGGAGCGGGGCAGTAGGGCTATTCTGTGTGTCCATTCTGTGCAGACATTTTGGGCGGATAATGTGCCCGTCCGGGATGCGTGCGGTTGCGCATGGACAGGCAGCCCGTCCGGAAGGCCCGGACAGCGTGTCAGGGCAGGATGTCCGGACATGCTGGACACCCAATCCGTCCGAGGATGTTGTGAGCGGCCTGTGAGGCAGGACAGAATGGCCGCACACGCCGGACAGTCTTATTGGCGATGTCCCGGACACTCTGACAGGAAAAAAAGGCTGTAAAAACAGTGTAGACTCTCGTGAAGGGACAACTTGATCGTCCATTTTGATCGGATAATCTGATCGGACATTCCCTTCGCCTATAGAAAGAGAGAAAGAAAAACTCTTTCTCTCCCCAACGATTCAAGACAGAAGGTGCTGCTGCGAATGGCTTCCAAATCGACCAAAAAAGATCTTGTCCAACACATAGCGAAGGCTCTGGAAGTGAGCCCTGTGGAAGCCGAACGGGTTATGCTCGTGGTTATGCGGTACGTCCGGCGGCAATTGCTTGAAGATACGTCGGTGATCCTGCCGGGCATCGGGACGCTGGCCGTGACGGAAACCGCGGCCCGTCTGGGGCGCAATCCCCACACGGGGCAGCCGGTGCCCATTCCCCCGCGCAAGACGATCAAGCTCAAGGTGTCCAAAGACCTCAAGGAAGCGATGGAGCCTTCCGAAACCGTGCGCACGGGCGGGGCCGATTTTGACGCCCAATAGCTCCGCCGTTCCGGAGCACGCCTGAAGGCGGGGCCTGGCCGGAAGGGGCTTATCCCTCGAAAAGGACGATCCGGTTTCTGCCGGACGTCTTGGCTTCATACAGCGCCTGATCCGCATGGGTCAGCACTTCGCAGATGTCCGCATCTTCCCCGAACGAGCGGTGCGCAATGCCGATGCTGACCGTCAGCTTGCCCGTCCGGGAATCGGGATGGACAAGGTCCAGTGCGGCCACTTCTTCCAAGATGCGCTGTGCCACGGTCATGGCCGAATACTGTCCGGCCCCGGCCAGAATGATGGTGAATTCTTCGCCGCCGTACCGGAATATCCTGTCCGAATCCCGCAGGAGCGCTTTTTGCGTGGCCTGCGCCACGGCTTTCAGGGCGGCGTCCCCGGCCTGATGCCCGAACCGGTCATTGTAGTTCTTGAAGAAGTCGAGGTCGAGCATCAGCAGGGCGAGCGGCGTGCGCGCCGGGATGCGCTCCATCGTTTCCTCAAGCGCCCGGCGGTTGTATACGCCGGTCAGCGCATCCCGGAAGCTGAGGTCAGCATACTGGTCCCGTTCCTGCGCGAGCTGGCCGGAACGGGTGTTCAGTTCGTCCATATGGCGGCTGATGTCGGGCAAAACGTCGAGTACGTCCTGCAATTCCCGGATGCGTACCCGGGGAAGTTCCGAGATGGAGTGCCCGGAACGGATGGTCCGCAGCGCCTGAGAGAGCAGGGACAGGGGGCGGAGGATCTGAAGGTGGATGAGCAGCAGCGTGGCCAGCAGCCCCGCGAGCAACGCGGTCCCCATGATCGGGAACAGTTCCTTGATGCGTGAAACTTCCTCGTTGATGTGGGACATGCTCCGGTAAATCCATTCGGCCTCGTGGGTCGAAACGGCGTCGCTGAGCTCGCGCAGTTTGCCGTCGAGGGTGTTCCAGAGCTGTTTGGCTTCCACGTGCCCTCTCGCGAGCTGCGTCCAATTGGACACGATGCCGTCCCAGTTCGTCCGGAATTCCCCGCAGTCCTTGAGCAGCGTCCGTTCAGGGGGGTCGGCCTGTTCCGCCTTGGCGCACATGTCCATCAGCGGGCGCAGGCTTTCCTCCAGGCCCTGCTTGTTGGCCGTGTTTCTGGAGAAATCCTTGTCCAGGTGCCGCGCACTGTGCCTGAGGGGATAGCTGTATTCCATCCCCGCCCGCATAAGCAGCCGCCCGAGCACGTTCGAAAAAAAGATTTCCGCATGATGGAGCCGATCCTCGGCCAGATAGCTCTGCTGCCTCAGCTCAATGAGACGGAGGAGTTGCGGCCTGATCTCATCCATTTTGCTGGAGAAGTCCACCGACGTCTCCTCAAAGACCGATTCCGCGATCAGCGCCTGGGCGGTGATGCCCGCGTTCCGGCTGATGGTGGGGTCGGACGCGCTGTACACCAGCGCGATGTTGCGGCGCATGTTTTCGACGTTGAGGAGCATCTGCTGCTTGGCAAGGATCTGCGGCAGATGGCTGTTGCTGGTGGAGAGCGCCAGATTTTTGATCCGTTGAAGGTCATTGGTGAAGATAAAAGAGACGAAGGCCAGCAGCGCCAGCAGGGGCACTGAGACGAGCACGGGGAAAAGGTTGATGCCGAGTTGTCGTTTCCGCTTCGGCTCCGCGTTTCGGGAAGGCTTGCAGTACATGAACGCGCTCAATAAATGCTGAAGGGAAAATATTTGCGTACGATGCGGTCGTACTCGCCGTTCAGTTTGATATGGACGATGGCTTCGTTGATCGCCTCGATCAATTCGGAATTGTTTTTCCGGACGCCGATGTGGGCATAGGCGAGGTCTTCGTCGGGCGGGAGGGGATCATCCAGTATGGCGAAAGGCTGGCCGCGCTCGCTCTGGAGGAATTCGTACCCGGACAGACCGTCCACGAGGATGGCGTCCAGCTGTCCGGCGCAGAAGGCGTCGATCAGTTGCCCATAGGTAGGAAAACGGATGATTTCAGCCACGTTGACCCAGTGACTCCGGAGGAAGATCTCCTGCTGCGTATGATCCTGGACGCCAACGCGTTTCCCTTTCAGGCCTTCGGCGCTGACGGCCACGCTGCCCGGAAGCCCCAGATAGATGGAACGGGAGTGGTAGTAGCTGTTGGTGAAATCCATATACGCCAGCCGTTGTTCGTTTTTGGCAAGCCCGGCAACGATCATGTCCAGCTCGCCCCGGCGCATTTTTTCGAGCAGCGTGCCGAAAGCAAGGGGCTCGACCGTGCAGGAACGGCGCATGGCCTTGCACAACGCCTCAGCGATCTCCGGGTCGAATCCGGCCTGCGTGCCCTCGGCGGGAAAGGAGAAGGGCGCATAATCGTCTTCCACGCCGATGCGGAGGATTTCCTCGGCTCCGCTGCGGGGCGGGAACCCCGCGAACAGCAGCGCGAGGAGGAACCCAGCCAGAAGAACGGGCCGGAGTGAAGAAAAAGACGGTATCGTGATTCTCAAGGGAAACTCTCTCGGGGGGCAACCCGCAGCCCCTGCGCCGTTTTCGGCGGGGCTCGCGGGACGCTTCAATGTGATGCTCTCGTTTTCAAGGAGGAAAAAGCGTTCCTCAGGCCTTAACGTCGGGAAGTTCCCCAACAACCAAATCGGGAAAACGACGGAGCGGTGGGAACCCCGGAGGAGCCGGGATAAAGCCGTGCGGCGGAACTGGCGGCGGGTAGCGTCAGTTCCCGAAACCGCTCGATACGCGGCGTCGGGACCGGACAGCCGGATGGGGTTGGCCGCTTTTCCTGAGGTGCGGCCTGTCCTTTTCTAAAGGATATTTCGGCCCGTTGCAATCAGTGTTTGGGGAGGAATAACGCTTTATTATGATAAATTGCCCCGCTTTATGGCGAAGTGGGGGATGGACGTGAAAGCGGCCCCGGGCCTGAGGGGAACGCCTCCGGATGCCGCGGTTTTCGGAACAAAGGACCGGTGCGGGCAAGATATCTGCACATAATCATATGGAATGGCTATAAAATTGCGGGGAAGGCCCCTTCCCCGCTGGGGATACCACAGCGGCGAATGCCGGGGAGAAGCGGGCGGGGAGAGCGGGCACGGGAGCAATCATGCGGGGGAGAGGCTGGCGTGCTGTATTTTGTTTTTTCTCCGCAATCCTGTGGCGTGTTCCCCGTTTTTTAGGCGATCGGTTCTCCGTTCCGCACGGAGACTCTGTCCGGCATCCGTTTGGGATACGGGGCCGGGCGGAGCCCGCCGGTGCCTGCGCTCCGCCAACAGGCGGGGAGGGCACTATTTTATCGCATAATCTTTTAAATTATGTCAATTTTATACCACGGAAAGTAGCTGCGAAATCCTTCCCCCCAATGCCCGGCATATGCGCGATCCGTTGCAACCGAGTGCCGCGCATTCGTAATCAAAAAAACTGTGCCACGCCAGATAGTATTGGGTATTTGGGCAAGCGGGATCTCGTGGGACTTAGGGGGAACTGGTGGGACGGGTAGTTGAGTGGTGTTGGTGGGTTAGGTAGGAGTAGCGTAGGGAAATCGGTTCGTGGCGTCAAGGGTTTGTATTGCCGCCTAGTTTTGGGCATACCGGACAGCTTCTCCGGTTTGTACCGTTTAGTTTTGTGTATGAATGGATACCCCCGTTGCATGTCAATTCTGACATAAAACGGGGGTCTTTTTTTATCTATCCAAGTTTGCCCATTTCAGCAGGGCCACGACTAGTAAGCGGTTTGTCCATACGCTCCTCCAGGCGGGCGCATTTCTCGCGTAATTCACCGTTTTCTTTCCAAAGTTTACGGTTTTCCTCTATTGCTTCATCTCGTTGATATTCTGCCCTTTCTAATTTTCTTTCAATTTTGTCACAGTATGTACGCAACGCTACAAGTTGACTACAAATATCTGTCTCCATATTTACACACACATCAGTTTTTTCACACTCTTGAGCCGTCTCTCCGCGATAAAGCCATTCTGTACTAATATTAAATAATGAAGACATTTTAGGAAACCAAGAGGCGGGAATTTTGGCACGCAACCTAGCTGCTGCTATCGACTGCCGAGATAACCCTAATACCTTAGCAAGATCAGCATCTGTAGTAACTTTTGCAGCCTGTTTAAACCTATCAAGAATATCATCTACGCTTGCATGTTCCATAGCATAACCTGCAAGTAAACATGCAATTCAATACGAAAGGCATATTTACTATTATTATAGTATGTTATAGTAAAGTTTAAAAAATGTTAACATGCAAGCGCTTTTTTGTTGACTTGTCTACAAAAATTAGTCAAAAAGAACTTGCGGGCGGTTGACATGAGAATTGACAAATCAAGTTTACCCGTCCCGTTCCACAAGATCAACGTCCGGGCTTTTGAGAAGTTCGGACAAGCGGCGGGGACTCCACCATGTCTCAATTATCCCTTTTCGACTGTGATTTGAGCCGGATCGCCGGACTCATGCCCGCCGTGCGCGCGGCCATGCGTCGGGCAGCTGGCAATCCCGACGGCGAGGGACGCAAGGCGCTGGTAGACAAGATCAATTCCATCGCCAGAGACGCCGAAGTCCGCTTGACGGCGGGCCGCGCGGAGTCCGTATCCAAGGACGTTTTGGACAAATGGCTCAGTCCGTCGGACGTGAACCATCCGCCCTCGATCCTCGCCGTGGTCGTGTTCTGCAAGGCTACCGGAGACCATGAGCCGCTGCGCGTCATCCTCGCCGCCTGCGGGCTCGACGTCATGACGCCGGAAGACCGGAAATTCAGGGATTACGGCAAGGCCGATCTGGAAATGAAGGCGGCGAGGAAACGCAAGAGACAACTGGAGGAAGGGCTATGAGCTGGCAGGCAACAAAGGAACGGGCGGAACTGGGATCGAAGCGGTGCTTCTATTCCATGCGCATTCATGAGGCGTTGCGGCGCAACGGGCGTTCCGCCGCCGTGGTCGCCTACGAAATCGGCGTCAGCCGTGAGGCGGTCTCCGCGACCATCCTCGGCAAGAATCATTCCGAACGGGTTTTGAACGCGCTCCGCTCGGCGGGCGTCCCGGAAAAGTACCTTTTTGACCCCCGCCGCGTTGAGGCGGCGGGGAAGGAAGCGGCGGCATGAGCGGCGTAGACGAGCATTTTCCCAAGTACAGCTCCAAGGAATATCTGCCCATCATGTCTACGGAAGGGTTTTACATGAACCCCAAAAAGATAGTCGTAGATATCCTCGATTCTACGCCTAATCCCGTGTTGTCATGGCAGGTTGTCTTTATGGCGCTCTTTTGTCGCACATCTCTTGAAGATGGTCGATCAGCGCATTCAGAAGGTGCCACTCCATCTCCTGCTCAAAGTGTGGGTTCGTGATCATGTCATCGCGTTTCTGGATGCAGTACTCCAGCAGGGATATTCGTGAGACAGTCTTTCCTGCAACCAGCAGGGGCCACACGACATCGAAAAAATAAGGTTTGTAATTGACTTCCGCCTTAGCTCCTTCCTTTAACGCGTTAGCAACGTTCGCACGACACTGTAACAGCCAATCCTGCTGTTCTTTCATATTTCCAGTCCTTCTGGTTCCCGCATGGTGCGGGGGTTAAGGGTTTGGCAAACTGACCATACCAGAAGGATTGGGACTCAACAACGGGCCGGGTGTCCCGTAACCACCCGTAAACAGTTTTTTTGTTCCATTTTATACCCGCCGCGTTGAAGCGACGGGGAAGGAGGAGACGGCATGAGCAAGGAAAAGAATCTCGGCGAGTTCATCCAGGCCGTAAACAAGGAAGTGATCAGCACGATCATCAGCAAGCAGACGAATCCGCTCAAGCCTGACAAGCAGTTCACCTGCCTCATGCAGGACGTTCGGGCTCAGCTTGACGTGAATGTAACATCGGAAGGGAAGGTAACTGACGGTGAGGGCGTCGCCGCCAGTCTTCACCTCGAATACGGTTACGTCCCCATGTTACCGCGCGAACAGGTGAAGCCTGGAAGCGTTCCGCCGAAAGAAAGCGGCACGGGCGAAGGTGGCGTCAAGGCGTCCGATCTCCGTGATGATGAAGACGATGTCAGCGAGGCGGTCGGCAAGCGGCTTTTTGAGGAGCCGCAAGGGGTTTTTATTCTGACGCGCGGATTGAGCGGAGAGGCCAAAAGGCAACTGTTGAAAGGCATGAATGACCTGGTGGCCCCTCTTCTGGATCAGGCCGTTCCAGCTAACGGACAGTCTTCAACCAATCAGTAAACAGTCTTTGTTCCATTTTATACCCACCGCGTTGAGGCGGCGGGGAAGGAGGCGACATGACGGTTATGTTCGACAATGTCCATCATCCCCATGTCGGTTTTACCGAACAGGAAGAAAAGGCCGTGCGGGGCTGTCCGGGGAAATCGGAAAGCGTCGCCTTTCAGATCGAAGAAGGGTTTATCGGCTTGTACGATTTTATCGAAATCAGCCGGGAGTTGGTTAAAAAACACGATGAAACCGAGCTTACCGTTATTCTGTGGAGCTTTATGGAACGACACTGGACGCTTTGCCGTAAGCTCGGCTTCGTCTCGAATTTTAACGATTCCCAGACATAGCAGCATCTACGCCCGCTTGCGTCAACCACATGACGCTAAGGCTGAATTGAATAGGTGTTCCCCCGGTTGCACGCAGTATGCCGCTCTTCCTTAAAAGCCCTCTTGAGGCGAGCCGCTCTAAGGCATCAGCGAGCTTTACTTCGCTTCCTCCGGCTGCGCTGAGCATCTGTTCAAAATCGGCACGGGTAGGGAGTCTATTAGAATTTTTACCGATAGTTTCAAGGATAAACATTTCAAGTTCAGTAAAATATCCCATATTTCCGCCTCCTCGGCGTCCCGGATGGTCCGGGTTAGATGGTTTCTGTTTGTATCTCCAGTCTAACCGAGAAGGCGGAACCCAACAACGGGCCGGGTGTCCCGTAAACACCTGTAAACAGTTTTTTGTTCCATCCAGCTACCGCGACCGTGTAGGCCGTCCCGAGTTCTTCCATGTAGGGGCGGCAAAACCTGCACAACGGCGGATACCGCGCCAACCTACGCGGGACGTTTCCCCGGCACGGCACAAGTCCGGGGCGAGTTTTGAGAGGTGAAGACATGAACGGGATGAAGGAAGCGTACACGACGCAGGAGCTAGCGCCGCTGCTCGGCATGACCCGGCAAGGTGTGGACTGTCGTGCCAAGCGTGAAGGCTGGCAATCCCGCCCCCGCGCCGGACGCGGGGGCGGGCGCGAGTGGCTCGTCGACTCCATGCCGGAATCCACGCGCCTCGCCATCGCCGCCAAGGTAGCCCCGTTTACGCCGGTTCCGGTCATCCCCTCAAAGTCGATCACGATTCCCGTGCAGGCCACGCTTTCCGAGGGCGGCAAGGCGAGAGTCGAGGCGAAAACGGCGCTGTTCCTTCTCTACCGGACGTTTACGAAGGCCGCCGGGCTTCCCAAAGTCCGAGGGCGGGAAGTTTTTTCCGCGCACTGGAACGCCGGGGAGATCGAGGCCGAGGCGTGGCTTCGAGAAGCTATCCCGCACGTCAGCAAGAACACCCTGCTCAACTGGGAGCGCGCGATTGACGCCGAAGGCTCAGCACGGCTTGCGGGAGATTACGGCAAGGGTATGCGCGGCAAGGGCCGCATCGACAGCCAGCTTGAAGTGAAGGAGATCGTACTCGGCATGTTGGACAAATATCCCTACACGACGGCGAAGATGATCCTTGAGGAGCTTGCCGCCGCCAACGAAAGGCGGGTGCGCGAGGGGCTTGAGCCCTTCATCCTCCCGTCGGAATGGCGGCTGCGGGAGTGGCTGCGGGCGTGGAAAAAGTCCAATCCCGCCCTGTATCAGCTCATGAAATCCCCGGACGGCTACAACGACAATTACAATCCCTCTTTCGGCGACATCTACGCCGGGATCATCCGCCTCAACCAGCGTTGGGAATATGACGGGACGCCGTCCGACGTCATGCTTTCCGACGGCAACAGGTATGCCATCATCGGCGTCATCGACATCTACTCGCGCCGCCTCAAGCTCGAAGTCGGGCCGCGCTCGAACGCCGACGTCGTGTCGAATCTGACGCGGCGCTGCCTCCTCGACTGGGGTGTCCTCGAAACGCCCGTGACGGACAACGGGAAAGAGTTCGTCTCCCGCCAGATGGGGCAGGTGTTCGCGGATTTCAACGTGGTCCCCGACATTCTTCCGCCGTTCCGCCCGGATCTGAAACCCGGGATCGAGAGGGCCTTTGGGGTGTTCAACCATGATCTTTTGACGTTGTGCCCCTGCTATGTGGGCTACAACGTCGAGAAGCGCCGGGAGATCGAGAGCCGGGAATCCTTCGCGAAGCGCCTCATGAAGAAAGGGGAGGATCCGGAGCTTGTGGTGGCCATGACCCCCGAGGAGTTGCAGGAGTTCTGCGACAACTGGACTGACAAGATCTACGCCCACCGGCCCCATACGGGGCTCAAGGGCAAGACGCCCTATCAGATGGCGGCGGAGTATCCCGGCGTCGTGCGGCGCATCAGGGACGAGCGGGCTCTTGACATGCTCCTCATGCCGCTTGCGGGGCAGGACGGCTACCGCACCGTTTCCAAAAAAGGCGTCAAGGCCGACAGGGGCATATTCATTGCCCCGGAACTCGGACGCTGCATCGGCCAGCGGGTGCAGGTGCGCATCAGTCGCACGGACAAGCGGTATGCCTACATTTACGACGAGGCGGGGCTGTTCGTTTGCCGTGCGCACAATGTGGCCGACCTCACGCCGGAAGAACAGCGCACCATCAGCGTCGATGCCCGCAACGCCGCGCAGTCCGTCAAGGCAGAGACGAGGAGGCTCCGGGCTTTCGCGAAGAAGCACAACCTCGATCAGGCGTATCTCCACATTATGGAACACCATATCAGGAAGGCCGAAGAATATGAGGCCGCGCATCCCATGCCAACGCAGAACGACGTGGACTACATGACGTTCGAGCTTGCCGAAGCCCAACGCGCGGCGTCGGGCGAGAAGTCCATGCAGACGTTGACGCTTGAGGAAGCGGAACAGGCGCGGATTGAGGCCGTCGAAATCGTGGCCGACCAGACGTTCATGGTTCCGAAGTCCGCGCAAGGGAGAAATGCGTTGTTCCTTGAGCTCGAATCCCGCGCGCAGTCCGGCGAAGACCTGACCGGCGACGAGCGAAACTGGATGGCCATGTACAGAACGAGCTCCGAGCGGGCCGGGTTCGAGGCCATGAACCAGCTTTACGCCGTCAACCAATAAAAAGGCCCGTTAAGCAAAAACGGGCCAAAAATGGAGAGGCACATCTCCATGTATGAGGGGAAGTAATTATGCAGCAGACAACACCTAACGTCAATACGGGCATCGCCCCGCTCACCAACGTCGCCCTGTGCCTCGGCACGCTCAAGCGGGCGATCAACCGCCCCCGGCACCTGCCCGGGATCACGGTCTTCTACGGCCCTTCGGGGTTCGGCAAAAGCACGGCCGCCGCCTGTGCGGTCATCCAATGCCGCGCCTGTTATGTGCAGGCCCGCAGCTCGTGGACGCGAAAGGCGGCGCACGAGGCGATCTGCAAGGGCCTCGGCCTGAAACCCGGCAAGACCATCTCCGAAATGCTCGATCAGATCGCCGAGGAACTTGCACTGTCCGGTAAGCCGCTGGTCATCGACGAGGCCGACTTCCTCGTCGAGCACAAACAGATCGAGATCGTCCGCGACATCTACGAAGCGTCCCAAGCCCCGATCATGCTGATCGGGGAAGAGTGGCTCCCCGGCAAGCTCGAAAAGTGGGAACGGTTCCACGGGCGCGTGCTCGACTGGTGCCCGGCGCAGCCCGTGTCTTTTGAGGACGTCAAGGCACTGTGCAGGCTCTACGCAACCGGGACTGAGATCGCCGACGACCTGTTGCAGCGCATTTACACGGTGTCCAACGGTTCGGCCCGCCGCGTCGTCGTCAACCTCGCCCTCGTTGAAGAGGCCGCAAAGGTCGAGGGCCGCAAGACCATCAGCCTCGCCGATTGGGGGGCGCGGCCGCTGTATACCGGCGAGGCTCCGAGCAGGAGGCGTTGATATGGCCGAACTGTTTTCAAGCACGCCTTACGCGGCGCTTACCGCCAGAGAACGGATATGGGCGGCCATCCGGGAGATGAAAACCGTTACCGTCCGTGAAGTGGCGGATCGGTGCGACGCGAAGGCCGACGCCGTCCGGGGGTATTTCACCGGCCTTGTCGCCGCTGGCGTCCTTGACGTGATCCACCGGGGAACGGGCGGAAAGCACAGCGTCTACACGCTCAAGCGCGATCTCGGCGTCCATGCGCCGCGCGTCAGGAGAGACGGGACGTTCCTGCCCGATTCCGTCCGTTCCCGGCTGTGGAACGCCATGCCGATTTTCGGAGTCTTTACCGCCCGTGACCTTGCCATGTCCACCACCCTTGCGGAGTCGCCGGTTTCGTACGCCGAAGCGCTGGACTATTGCCGCTGGCTGGCGCAGGCGGGCTATCTTCGCGATCTCGGTGATGAAAAGTTTCGGTTCATCCCGGCCCGGCATACGGGGGTAAAGGCCCCTCAAATCGTGCGGGTCACGCAGGTTTACGATCCCAACATCGACAAGGTGGTCACGTCCGGCCAGCCTCAAGGGAGGGACGACGAATGACGAACCACGAGAAGGCCGAGGCCGCCTGGGGCGTGCCGCTCCCGGACTGGATCGAGAAGCTGGCCACGGCCTGCGACGGCAAGGGGCTGCGGAAGACTGCGGCGGACCTTTCCGTCTCCCCAGCCATTGTGAGCCTCGCCATTCGGCGCGGCCGCGCAAAGCTCGACTTCATCCGGAGCCGCGTCGAGCACCTTCTCGGGATTTCCATCATCCCCTGCCCCGTGCTCGGGCTTATCAGCCGGAAGGAGTGCCGGGATAACCAACAAAAGCCGTTTTCATCCATCAACCCCATAGAGGTGCAGCTTTTCCGGTCATGCCGGGGAGCCTGCCTGTACAGCGAAATCGCCAAGGAGGAACGCCATGATCTCCGAGAATCTCGAAAAATGCCTCGACGTGCTCGACAAGCTCACGAAGCGCGGCAATGACGACATCCGGGAGCTTGCCCCGTTCATCGTCAACGAAATGCGTCGGGAAGTGCTGCGCGTACGCGAGCTTGAAGAAGACGTTTACCGCTCTGCCCACGTCGTTTTTGAAATCAGGGGAGGACTCCATGCCGAAGCGCGTTAAGCCGAACCTTTCCCCCGCCGCGTTTCCCGTCCATTCGCTGGAGGACGTCGACGCCGCCCTTGCCCAGATTGCGGCCCGCAAGCGCCAGATCGACCTCATCGGCCTCGGCGTTGCCGAACAGGTCGACGAGATCAAGACCCGCGCAGCGGCCGAGACGGAACCGATCCGGCTTGAAATCGCCGCCCTTGAGCTTGCTATTGGGCGGTTCGCCGAAGCAAGCAAGGCGGAACTGTTCGGCAAGAAGAAGTCCGTACAGCTCCAGTTCGGGATCGTGGGCTTCCGGGCTTCGTCGAAGCTCAAGACGCTCAAGAAATGGACGTTCGAGCGCGTGCTCGCCACGCTCCGCGACACCGGGATGCGGGAGTATATCCGAGTAAAAGAGGAGGTCGACAAGGAAAAGCTCAAGGGCCTCGCGCCGGAAACCCTCGCGGGCATCGGTTGCACCGTCGTGCAGGAGGACGTCTTTTACTACGAACTCCCCGAACAGCCCGAACCCGAAACCCAACCTTCAACCCTATAAGGACGAGCATCATGACCAAGACCGAACTCATCAAGAAGTGGCAATCCGATTTGCAGACCTATTGCAGCGAAGACGTATACACCCTCAATCAGCTTGAAGTCCTCTTCGGGTGCCTGTGCGGCGTCATGTCTTCCGAGCTGTTCGAGGGCGGAGAGGTTTCTTTGCCGGGCATGGGGAAACTTTCGGCCGTCCACACCAAGGCCCGCGACGGCCGCAACCCGAAGACCGGGGAAAAGCTCCATATTCCCGCTCGGCTGCGGGTGACGTTCAAGCCCTCGAAGGCGTTTAGGGAACTGTTGAACTAACAAGCGAAACCGCCCCACGGGGCGGTCGCCGGATGATTTCCGGCCTGATGAGCTTAAGCAAAAAAAAGAAAGGTTACGAACCCGATATTCAAAAGGAGGGAGCCATCGCATGAACAAAAAAATGGTTGATATTCATCTCACCGAGGACACGCTCCATGCTGTGTCCAGAGCGGTAGGTTATGGTGATGCAATCCTCGCCATAGCGGGAATGATACGAAAGGGAGCGCCCCTTTTCGCTCCCGGGGCAAGAGCTGCGTTGCTTTCTCTCGCTGATACGATTGAGAATAACGTTCAAGAGATGATGCAGGAATATTTATCAGCAATCAATGACTCACAAAGGCAAAATGCGCCGACATGCCATTAGGGCGTGTCAAAGAATATGATTCCGGTTCTTTCTCATACTCCTAAAGAGGACAACAAATAATGGGCAAAAGAAATCCCGGCGCGCTGAAAAAATACAAAGTGAACGTGAGCGTCATAGGCTCCGCGAGCAGGACGGTTCTTGCCGCTTCAAAGGAAGAGGCGGAACGCACGGTTGAAAAGATGCTCCTGCAACCAGACAGACAAACGCCGCAATCCAAAACGCTCTGCGCTTTCGATTGGGAGATTCCCCATTTTTACACTTACGGCGGTTCGGACGGATACTCTTCATCTGACTGCATAGCGATCGAAGAATAACCAGCGCGAAACGGCCCACACGGGCCGTCGTCCGGCGGTGGCGCGCCGGGCCTGATGAGCAGCCTCCAATAACGGAAGGAGCACCCATGCAACTCGCGATCCATGCAACGTGTCAAAATTGCGCCGCACTGGTGCGCCGGTATCGGCGCGGCCAGCCTTCGGCATTCCGTTGCCGCCTCGGGTATCCTCTCCATAATCTGGCCCCGGTCGCTCTCTGTCCGAAGCCATTGAGCGAGTGCGAAGTCGTCCTCGCCCGAAAACTCTACAGGAGGTTTCCATGCCGCGATATGTAGCAACGGTTTCCGGCGCGGGCGTCCACGCCATCAAAGACATGGAACAGGGTGATACGGTTTGTCTTTTCATGCTCAAAAGGGGCGGAAGCTTCGAGCAGCTCAGAGACAACCTGAATACCTGCCTTCGTGCCCTGAACTACGTCGACGAGCAACGCAAGGAGAAAAAGCATGGACTGGCGTCGGATTCCCCACGCTGACGGGTATGAGATGTCCGAGTCCGGTGATGTCCGCCGGGCGGACGGGCTGCTCGTTCCTTATTACCGCTTGCTGTGGGGGGGCGTCACGCGGTCATGTCGGCGGAAACGCTCTATCGCATGACCTTTGACGGCCCGCTCCCTGAGCGCTCCCCGGGCGCTCCCCACAGCGTGGATGTCGACGAAAGGCGTCTTGAGGCCGCACAGCGTCTTGCCGAAAGACTCCGGCATGAAAACGACGAGCTCCGCGCCCGGTTCGCGGCGTTCGGCATCGATATTTGAGGTTCAGGATGAAAACTCCCGTTTTCTGCGGTTCACTCAGCGTCCGGCAAGGCTCCCGGCGCGTCCGTTTCGAGCTGGCCAAGGCCGAGGCGTACGGCGGCCCGGCGGGTTGCTACCGGGTGCGCGTGGATCGCGTATGGCATGACCTCGACGGCAAACCTGCCTTCCTTACCCCCGCGCAGCTCGTCAACATGGCCGTCATGATGACGCTCGGCGGTTTCAAGCCGGAACCGCTCCCGGACATCCCGCGCGGCACCCGCGTCAGCCACCAGACCGCCCCGGCCGACGGCGACATGCCGGAACGCCGCGAAACGGGCTGGACGATGACGGAACCGATCCGGGCGCAGGACGGCCTCGCGTACGTCGGCGTCAGTGTTTACGGACGGGGCGTCGTCATGCTTCCCGTAAACAGTCTGTCCATCATCGGGAGGACATCATGATCATCGACTTCGCCACGGGCAAGGTGAAAAAGCCCGTCCCGCCGGAAACCGCCACGCCCGTTTCCTCTCCGGAACCGAAAAAGCCCTATACGCCCGCGAAACGCAAGCCCGCGAGCCTTCCCGTGGAGAACCGCCGCGCGGAGCTCGCCAAGATCCATGTGGCGAAAAAACAGCTTGCGATGGATGACGAGACGTACCGGGCCATGCTCATGTCGCAGTTCGGCGTAGAGTCGGCCCGCGACCTTTCAGCGCACCAGCGCAAGAGCTGCATTTTGTACATGCAGCGGCTCGGATTCGAGGGCAAGCGCGGCAAGGCGTCCCCGCAGCGCACCGGCGAGCGCCGAAAACGCCGGGACGTGCCGCTGACGCTGGAAAAGGACGACTCCGGCCTCGGGCGCGACGTCTACATGCGTAAAATCGAGGCTCAGCTTGCCGAAAAAGGACGCGCCGAGGGGACGAAAGTGCCGTGGGGCTACGCCGTGGCTATTTTAAAAAGGCAGTCCGGGGGCGTAACGAAGTGTTTCGAGCACGCGACGGTCGAGCAGCTCCGGGGCGTCATCGCCGCATTAACCTATGACGCCAAGAAAAAAGGCCGGTACTCCGGCGCGTGGGGGACGTGATGAGCGAGTGGGTAAGCCGTCCGGATTTGGAGGAGTTGATAGGGAGAGAGGCGACGGAACAGCTCTGCGAAGCCCTCGGGGGCGTTCCATTCTATGTGCCGATTAAGCCAAAACCAGACATTGAACTTGCAAAAATCGTTGGATTCGGGCGCGCCTGCGCTCTGTGCGAAGCGTTCGGCGGCGCATACATCACCGTACCGCTCGGCAACCGACCGGAACCGTATAAAGTCAGAATCATGCGCCTGATAGACGAAGGAAAGGCCCCGCCACAGATAGCAAGGGAGCTCGGCACGACCGAGCGATACGTGCGCACAATCTTAAGCCGCTACCAGCGCAAGCCCCGCCAACTCACCTTCTTCTGAAAATCACCCTGATCAACATCGGGGTGCCGGGAAAAAACCTCCCGTGTGAATGTGGAATCATCACACAGGAGGTTTTTCATGTTCAAAAAGCTGTTTTCCGCCCGTCGCTGGCTTGCCCTGTGCGGGCTCGTCACTGCCTTGATCCTCGCCTTTCTCGCGGTCGTTTCCCCGCAGCAGCTCCCGGTCATCGCGTATAAATCCGCACTGGTGTCTTTCGCCGCGTGCATCGGCGTGTGGATCGACCGGGCGGTCTTTCCGTACGCCCGCCCGTCCGGGTATCTGAAAAAGGACTGGCTGCGTAACCCCGACGCCGACGGCGGGGAGGACGAAGTCGATTTCGAGATATGCACCGGGTATTTCCGCGTCTTTGCCATTGCCACAATCCGGCGCGGGATCATGGTGGGCATGGTGATCCTCGGCATGTGTCTGGGGCTGTGATCATGCGTATCGATCCGCAAAAACTCCTTTCCTCCTGCGTCGAGGCGTTTTGCGTGGGCGTCGCGTTCGCCGTGGGCGCGGCCATTGTCGTATCGGTGCTGTTTGGCCTGCTCGCCTTTTTTGCTGGCGACGCCGAGGCCGCAGAAGTCCAGATACCCCGCGCCGCGCTCCAGCACCGGGCGACGCTCATTCGGGAGGCCCGCGCCGCGTGGGGATTGAATGCCCCGGTATCCATCTTCGCCGCCCAAATCCATACGGAATCGTGGTGGCGGAATAACACGGTGTCAGCGGCGGGTGCGCAGGGACTGGCGCAGTTTATCCCATCGACGGCGACATGGCTTCCGAAAGTCGCCCCGGAAGTCGGCAAGCCACAGCCGTTCAATCCGGCGTGGTCGCTCCGGGCGTGCGTCGTCTATGACAAATATCTCCATGACCGCATGAGTGCCATGAGCACCGACAAGAGCGCCTTGAGCGCCTGTGATCGCATGGCCTTTGCCCTCTCGGCTTACAACGGCGGTGCGGGCTGGGTGAACCGTGACCGGAACCTCGCCGCAAAGAAGGGGCTCAATCCGGATCGCTGGTTCGGACACGTCGAAACCGTAAATGCGGGCCGCAAAGCAAGCGCGATCCGGGAAAACCGCAGATACGTCTCGCGCATCATGGAATACCAGCACGTGTACATCCGGGCGGGCTGGGGGCCGGGGGTGAGTTGTGCTGGGTAAGATTCCTTCGTGGCTCTGGGCCGTCCTCGTCTGCGTTGTCATCTACGGGGCGGGCGTCTGGAGAGGGCTCGACGTCGTGACGGAAGAGTACGAGGCCAGGATTGCAACCATGAACGCCACCCACGCCGAGCAGGAGCGCGCCCGTGCCGAAGCCGTGGCCGCCGCCGAAAAGAACGCCCGCGAGCGTCTGGCGGCGGAAACGGCGCGGGGCGAGAAGTTCGCCCGAGAGCTTGCCGTGAAAACCGCCGAACTGGACGCCGAGCGCGCGTCCGTAAACAGGAGAATCCGGGATGTATCCGAAGCCGCTCGCCGTGATTGCGCTGGCCTTTCTGCTGGCTGGGTGCGCCTCTACAACGAAGCCCTCGGCCTCGCCGATTCCGGTGATAGCGCCGGAAACGAAGGCTCCGCCCCCGGCGGCACTCATGACGCTCCCGGTTCCGCCGGATCCGCTGGAGCCCGGGTACAGCCGGACGCACTAGCGACGCCGGAAGACGTGCTCGCCCATATCCGGGATTACGGTCTCTACTGTCGGCGGCTCGAGGCGGGATACCGGGCGCTCACTACCTTATATAATGGAGACTCCAATGACCGACATCCTGACTGAGCTTGACCGCTGGTGGCCGGTGCTCGGGATACTGGCGACGCTCGTGTACGGCTGGGGAGTCTACCACCTGTCCCGGCGCTTTGCGACCAAGTATGAGCACGACGGGCTTGCCGGGTGCGTCTCGGGGCTTGCCGGTCGAGTGGATGACCTGGAGCGTCGCATGGAGACGGTGCCGGACGGCAAGACCATGCTCGGCATACAATTGCTCCTCAAAGAGCAGCGGGGCGACATGAAAGCTCTTGAGGCTCGTCTGGAAGGCATCGAATCCGGCATGGTCGGGCTTAAGAACCAAATTGACATGCTGATACAGCATCATCTTGAGGGGTCGAAATGAAGACTTTTGCGCAGTTACAGGCCGAGTCTCGCAGGTGCGCCATATTGCGCTTTTTGGCCGGGGCTGCGGGGTGTGAGATGAATACGTCGGTCATGCAGGATGCGCTTGACGCCTACGGGCATCCCGTCTCGCGCGACCAGGTAGAGACGGACGCCGCGTGGCTCGCGGAGCAAGGGCTCGTCGAGGTCGAGGATCTCGGTCCGGTCAGAGTGATCCGCCTGACCGGACGGGGGGAGGATGTCGCCAAAGGCCGCGTCGCCGTCCCGGGCGTAAAGCGGCCACGGGCGGGGAGGTAACATGGTGCGTGCGTCTTCCATCCGCCGCCTTGATCCGCGCATCGTCTCCGAGATCAACGGGCTTTTCGAGCGCGGGCGTACGCTCAACGAGATCCTTGCCAAGCTCCGCGAACTCGGCGTTTCCGACGTGTCGCGCTCGGCGCTCGGACGCTACAAGCAGTCCTACGACGAAGTGATCGCGTCCGTGCGCGAAAGCCGCCAGGTCGCCGAAGTGCTGGTCAAGGAGTTCGGGAAGGACTCGGATCCCAAGGCCATGCGGGCGAACATCGAAATGATGCAGGCTATTATCTCGAGATTGACCCGCGAAATCACCCGGAACGAGAAGCTCGACGTGAAGCAGGTCGCCATTCTTTCCGGCGCGCTGGAGTCGCTCGGGCGGGCCAGCAAGACGGACATTGAGATGATGGCGAAAGCCAGGGAACAGGCCCGTCGGGAAGTCGAGGCCGAAATGCGCGACCGCGTCCGGAAACTCGGCACGGCGCAGGAGCTGAAGGAGCTGTCCGATGCGGAACTTGAAAGGCGTATCGCCGAACTTGCCAGACGCGGAACTTGACGCGCTGCTCGTCGAGCGGAATCGGCGCGTCCTTGAGGCCGAGCTTGCCCGGCGGAACATGGCGGCGTTCGTCTCCTTCACCAAGCGCGATTATTGCCACAACCGTTTTTCCCGCGCGGTCTGCGAGGCGCTCGACCTTTTTCTTGAGGACGTGCGGGCGGGGAAACGCCCGATCCTCATCCTTCAGGCCCCGCCTCAGCACGGGAAAAGCGAGCTCGTCTCCCGGCGGTTTCCGGCCTACGCCTTCGGGCGTTTCCCTTTTTTGCGGATAGCGGCCTGTTCGTACGCGTCGGACCTTGCCCGTGACATGAACCGCGACGTCCAGCGCATCATGCTGGACGACAGCTACAAGGCCGTGTTTCCGGACGTCTGGCTGAACCCCAAACGCGTCGTCAGTATGGAGAATCAGGCGCTCAGAAACTCGGATCGGTTCGATATCCCGGGGACGACGGGCTATTACGTCTGTACCGGCGTCGGCGGGCCGCTGACGGGCAAGTCCGTGGATATCGGCATCATCGACGACCCGATCAAGAACGAGGCGGAAGCCCGCAGCGCCGCGGTCAAAAAGACCATCGAAGGCTGGTACAACACCGTCTTTCTGACAAGGCTGTCCAAACTGTCCGGCCAGATCATCATGGCCACAAGCTGGGCCGTGGACGATCTGGCGGCGACGGTGGCGAAGAAGAACCCCCGCGCCCGCGTGCTGAAATTTCCGGCCATCGACGAAGACGGCGAGGCCCTCGTGCCGGAGCTGCACCCGCTCGAAAAGCTCCTTGAGGTCAAGGCGCTGCTCTCCCCCGGCCAGTGGAGTGCGCTGTATCAGCAGACGCCGATCGCCGAGGGCGGGAACATCTTTCAGGAAGACTGGATACGGCGATGGGACGCGTCGACGTATCCCCCGTATTTCGAAGAGGTGATTGCTTCATGGGACATGACCTTCAAGGATACGGACGGCTCCGACTATGTCGTCGGGCAGGTATGGGGGCGGTTCGGCCCCAATCACTACCTGCTCGATCAGATCCGTAAACGCATGGGCTTTACGGCTTCGAAAGCGGCCGTGCTGGCCATGCTCGCCCGCTGGCCGCAGGTGACGGCGGTGCTCATCGAAGACAAGGCGAACGGCCCGGCGGTGCTCGACGCCCTGCGCGGGGAGGTGCCGGGACTGATTCCGGTTTTGCCGGACGGCTCGAAGGTCGCCCGCGCCTACGCCGTGACGCCGCTGTGGGCCGGGGGGAACGTGTGGATTCCGGAAGACGACGCCGTATGGACGCGGGATTTTGTGGAAGAGCTCGTCGCGTTTCCGGCCGGGGCGCATGACGACCAGGTGGACGCCATGACGCAGGCGCTCAGGTACTTGAGAAGCCACGGACTCGCCGTGTGGGAGGCCCTGGCCGATGACTGATGTTTTCTTAACCGACGAATCACGAGGCGTCCTATGACGAAAAAACACCCTTTGCGGGGCACCCGTAAACAGTTTCGGGACGGGTTCGCAAGCTTCACCGCCCGTCTCGGCATGGGACAGGACAACCAGCTCGCGAAAAGCGGCTATGTCGCGGAAGGCTATGTCACGCGCAGCAACACCGAGCTCGAGGACATGTACCGCACGAGCTGGATCGTGGACCGCGTGGTCAACGTGGTCGCCGAAGACATGATCCGGGGCGGCATCGAGATCCGTTCCCAGATGGAACCGGACAAGATCGACGAGCTCATGCGGGCCGTACGCAGCGCGGGCATTCCCGGGAGGTTCTCGGACGCGATCAAGTGGTCACGTCTCTACGGCGGAGCGCTCGCCGTCATACTCATCGACGGGCAGGAGCTTTCCGAGCCGCTCGATCTCGAGGCCGTCCCGCAGGGAGGGTTTGAGGGGCTGTACGTCCTCGACCGCCACCAGGTCACGCCGTCCGACGGGAAGATAGACGATATCGGGCCGATGCTCGGGTATCCCGAATCGTACCGCATCAATCTGGACGTTTTGACGGGCGAGACCATTCACCACAGCCGGGCGATCCGCTTCATCGGGGCGGAACTCCCGTGGCAGCAGCGGCAATCCGAGCAGTGGTGGGGCGGGAGCGTCGTGGACAAGCTCTATGATCGCCTCGTCGCGCTCGATTCAGCGACCCACGGCACAGCGAACATGCTCTACAAGAGCTTTCTGCGCGTGGTCGGCGTTGACGGGCTGCGGCAAATCCTGCAACAGGGAGGCCGCGCCGAGGCCGGGCTTCTCAAGCAATTCCAGATGATCCGCCAGGTCCAGACGAACGAGGGGATCACATTGCTCGACAAGAACGATACCTTCACCACGCACGGCTGGAGCTTTGCGGGCATCTACGACGCCATGCAGGCGTTTATGGAGCAGATCGCCGGGGCAACGGGCATTCCTCTGGTCCGTTTGCTCGGACAGTCGCCGAAAGGCTTTTCAACGGGCGAGGCCGATCTGCGGACGTATTACGACACGGTGAGCACGCTTCAGGACGACGATCTCCGTCCCGCCTACGATACCGTCTTCCGGGTCCTCGCGCGCTCGCTCTGGGGCGAGGCGCTCCCGGACGATTTCGCCTTTGAGTTCCGCCCGCTGTGGCAGCCGTCCGAAACCGACAAGGCGACCATCGCCACGGCCGACGCACAAAACGTCGCGGGGCTCCATACCGCCGGTGTGCTTACAAGAAAAATGGCGCTGACGGAGCTCAGGAACGCCGGGCGCGCTTCCGGGCGGTTTGTGAGCATCACGGACGAGGACATCGCGCAAGCCGAAAAGGAAGACCAGGCCCCGCCTCTTCCCGAGGGTATTGACATGTTCGCGCCGACGGGAGGCGATAATGGCTGAGTGGGCGATGCCGTGGGCGTTTACGGATCGCCTGAAAATCCGGGACGCGGCCTCGGCCTTCGTCGCCTCCCGCGCGGCGGAACGGGCGTATGAGCGGAAGCTCCGATCGGTCGCGGAGCGCGTCAGAACGACGCTGGCAACGACAAAGCCCGAACAGGCGGAAAAGGCCCTGCGCGAGTACGCCGAGCTCATCGGGCCGTGGGCCGCGCAGTCGGCCGCGACCATGCTGGCCACGGTCGATCGGAAAAACCGCGATTCGTTTCTGCGCGAGGCGGCACGGGCGGGGATCGACATGCGCATTCTTCTTGCTTCGCCCGGCGTCGGGTACGCGGTGCAGGACCGCATCGCCGAAAACGTCAGGCTCATCAAAAGCATCGTGACCCATTCCGCCGACGACGTGGCGAAACTCGTGCAAGAAAGCATGGCCACGGGGATGCGCGCCGAAGATCTGGCCAAACGGATCGAGCGCGTGGGCGAAGTCTCGAAATCGCGCGCCCGCACCATAGCCGCCACCGAAGTCTCCAAGGCGGGAACCGCGCTCACGCGCGCCCGTGCGGAGTCCGTCGGTTCCGAAGGGTACATCTGGCGCACGGCGAGGGACGGGGCAGTACGCGATTCGCATCGAATGATGGAGGGAAAGTTCGTCCGCTGGGACTCGCCGCCCACGCTCGACGGCATGACCGGGCACGCCGGGGAGTTCCCGAACGATCGCTGCTACCCCGAGCCGGTCATTCCGCGCGGCGACGGGACGTCCTACAACCAACCGCTCCCGACGCAGGAAGAGGAAAAGGCGGCGGGCGAGCAGCGACTTATGACCGCGTGGGAGCACCACACGCCGGAAGGCGGCGAAGCCTGGCCGGAAGTGGTGCGGCATGTGCCGGGTGAACCTCTTTATAATATAGGGAAAGCAAAATTCATTTCACAAAAGCTGACGAAATATTCGCTCGACGTCACCAGCCCGAAGGGGAAGGCGAAGGCGGAAGCCTTCCGGAAGTTCCTGGGTTTTGGACCGGATGATGCCCAAACGATCGAACGGCTGGCTATGGAAGGCATACGGCACCTCCCCGCCGAACGGATGGATACGGACAAGTGGGGGGAGCGCTTCAGCGTGTACGTGCCCATGAAGGGCAACAACGGGAAGGTCGCGAACGTACTGACGGCCTGGATATACGACCGTCTGGAGGACGGGAGGCTCTCCACCGTTCCCCGCCTCTCCAATTGCTATCTGGACAAAAAAAGCATAGCGTACATCAAAAATATGGAGAAATATCATGCTTGAGGCGTTCACCGGAGCCCGGCTTACGCGGGACTTTGAGATGCGCAGGAGGGACGGAGAGGTGATACTCATCCCCGCCGGAACCTCTTGCGTCGTCCTTGACGTCTACAAGTCCCCTCCCGGCTATGAAATGGAATTCGACTACGGCGGCGAGGAGTTCAGTATCGGCATCCCGGCCGACATCGTGGAGCCCTACGGCGGGTAAAACGGGATTTCTCCCCTTTTCGTTTTTTACGGCCTTTTTTTCTTCCGCCCTTCCCGGTATTCACGTTTTCGCCTTTCGCGTCTTGTAAACGGCCTGTAAACACCTTAACGGGCATATCGGGCTCTTCCTTCCCCTCCCGCGACGAATGAAAAGCACCCTGATCAACATCGGGGTGCTTTTTTTGCGTCCGGCGTGCCAGTGTCGGCTCATGCGCTACCACACACGATCCCGTCTTTCCGAACACATGTTCGAGACCCCCGAAGGGTTTCTTCTCTGCCCCGGCGTCGCCATCGCGCGGACGGGTCCGCAGCCCTACGCCGCGGACGAAGTCGCCGACGACGTAGAGGGGTTCTCCGACGTCGTGGTCATGCTCCGCGACGAGGACGAAGTCTTCGACTCCGAAGCTATGGCTTCCTTCGAGGGCAAGCCGCTCGTTATCGACCACCCCGACGAAGATGTGAATCCGGACAACTGGAAGGAACTCGCCGTCGGCCACGTCCAGAACGTGCGCCGGGGGGAAGGGACCGACGACGATCTGCTCATCGCGGACATTCTGGTGACGGACGCCGAAGCGATCCGGCTCATCCGAAAAGAAGGGCTCCGGGAACTGTCGTGCGGGTATGACGCGAGAAACGAGGCCGTCCGTCCCGGCATGGGACGGCAAACCGACATCCGCGGCAACCACGTCGCGCTCGTCCCTCACGGGCGTTGCGGGGCACGGTGCCGCATCAACGACAGGAAGGGGACAATGGCAAAGAAACCGAGCTGGTGGGACCGCATCATGGGCAATCCCAAGGTGAGAAAGGCGATGCGGGACGCCGAAGAAGAGCTGAAGGCGCAGGACGAGGGCTGTCCGAACAAGGACGAGGACGATCCCAAGGCCGCTACCGCCACGGATGAGGGCGATCCCGTTATGGAAAAGCTCGACGAGGTGCTGATGCTTTTGCGGACGCTCGTCGAGGGCAAGAGCACGTCGGATGAGGACGATCCCAAGACTGCCGGGGATGAAGACACCACCGAGACCAATGACGACGAGACCGTAAACACGGACGACAACGAGCCGGACGGCACGAGCGACGAGGACGATCCCGCAAGAACAACCGATCGCGCCATGCGCCGCCGGACCGCGGACGCGGACACGCTGCGCCGGGCCGCGACGCTCGCCCCGGGGCACGCGTTCAGGGCAACGGACAAAGACTGCACGGTCAAGCGCATCGCCCTGCGTGACGCCTGTCGTGACAAGGGCATTTCCCGCATCGTCGACGCCTGCCTGCGCGGCACTGATCTCGAGCGTTGCGACTGCATGACGCTTGACGCCGCCTTCATCGCGGCTTCCGAAGTGGCCGCGAACCGCGCCAACCGCCGCACGGCCGACGCGCTCACCAGGGCGAGCGTACGCGACTTCGGCAAAACCGTCTCCCCGGCCGACATCAACAAAGCCAACCGCGATTTTTACAAGAGAGGTTAACATGTCCGCCTATCTCACCCGTATGCCCGCAGGCATCCCCGGCGACGTCAGCCGCAAGGAAGGCGCGACCATCGAATCGAGCCTCGTGGGCTCAAAAGCGATTCCGTACGGCGCGTTCGTCAAGCTCGTTTCCGGGAAGCTCGAACCACTTGCGGCATCCGACACCGCAGCCGTCATCTACGGCCTCGCCGTCCGCCCGTATCCCAAGCAGTCCGACGCCGTCGGCTTCGGAGCGGCCAGCGCCCCGGCGGGGAGTCTGTGCGACGTGCTCCGTTCCGGCTACATGACCGTCAAGCTCGCAAGCGGCACAGCCGCGCGCGGCGGGCAGGTCTACGCCCGCGTCACCGCTGACACTGGCAAGAATGTCGGGGACATCGAAGCCGCCGACGATACGGGCAAGACCGTGGCCGTATCGGGCTGCACATTCATGGGACCGGCCGACGCCGACGGCAACACCGAAATCGCCTACAACATCTAGGAGCTCATCATGTTTACTTTTGACCGCCGTACTATCGACTCCTCGGGTGCGTTCCTCGTCGGCGAGCTCGAACGGCTCGACAAAACGCTCCACGCCCCGCTTTCTTCCGTCACATGGGGGCGCGACATCGATCTGCGCGAAGACGTCACCATCGCCGACGAATCGAGTTCGTTCACCCTGTCCAACTACGCGGCCAGCGGCAACCCCAATCCCAAGGGCAAAAACTGGATCGGCGGCAATGCCACGGCGATCGCCGGGATCGCGCTCGACATCAACAAAGTCTCGCTCGCCCTGCACCTGTGGGGCATGGAACTCGGCTACTCCCTGCCCGAGCTTGCCGCCGCGCAACAGGTCGGGCGGCCCATCGATACGCAGAAGTATGAAGGGATTAAGCTGAAGTTCCAGATGGACACCGACGAGATGGTATACGTCGGCGACGCCGATCTCGGCGTTCCCGGCCTCGTCAACAGCGATGCCGTCACGCCTGAAAACGTCACTACGAAATGGAGCGACGCCTCAGCCACGCCGGAAATGATCCTCGATGACATCAACGGCCTCATCGACGCCGTCTGGAAACAGTCGGGCTATGCCGTCTGCCCGACGCACCTGCTCGTCCCCCCTGCGGCGATGGCGAAGCTCGTCAAGCCCGTCACCACTGCGGGCAGCAAGTCGATCCTTCAGTATGTCCGGGAAGAGTGTCTCGCCCTTCAGATCAACGGGCGTCCGCTTGAGATCAACCCTGTCAAATGGCTTTCCGCCGTCGGCGCGTCGAGCTCCGGCCGCATGGTCGCGTACACGAAAGACCCCATGTACGTCCGGTTCCCGATGGTGCCGCTCACGCGTACGCCGCTTGAATACCGGGGCATCTACCAGCTCACCACCTATTACGGAAAGCTCGGAGAAGTCGAGTTCGTCTACCCCGAAACCGTGGGCTATGCCGACGGTATTCTGTAGGAGCGCGGACATGAAACGCATTTACGTGGACAAACCGTTTCGGCTGCGTACGTCCGACGGCGTGCGGGAATTCGGCAAAGGCGCGCACTCCGTCGACGACGCCACGGCGGATCATTGGGCCATGAAGGCATGGCTTGCCGAAGGCCGGTACCGCGTCGCCTTCACCCGACCCGACGGAGTCGAAGAAACGCCCTTTTCGGAGGAAGACGTGCGGACGGAAGAAGATCCGGAGATCACGCCCGCGCCCGAAGCCCCCGCAACGAAAAAGAAGGGCAAGGCATGATCAGCGTCGCCGGATTCCGGGATTCCTTCCCACAGTTCACCGAAGCGCTGTTTCCAGACGGGCGGGTGGCGTTCTACCTCTCGCTCGCCGGGAAGGCCATGTCGGAGGAGAAGTGGGAAGACCTCTATGAGGAAGGCGTCTGCCTGTACGCCGCGCACCACCTGACGCTCGAAGCCGCCGCCATGAAGGCGGCGGACGGCACGGGAGGCATGGACGCGGCCGCCGGGCCGGTGACGAGCCAGACGAAAACCGTGGGCTCCGTCTCAAAGTCCGAAAGCCGGGGAGGCGCGGCCGCGGCCGGAAGCGCCAACGTAAACGCCGGACATTGGAACGATACCGTTTACGGCAAACAGTGGTGGCAGCTCGCCATGATCATCGGCGCGGGGGCCGCGCACGTATGATCCCCACGCTCTCGATCCGGCAGACCATGAGCAACCTTTCCGGCATCCGAAAGGCTATGAAGGCGCTTACCCGTCAGGACGTCCTCATCGGTGTCCCGGCTGACGAATCTGGGCGGGAGGAAGGCGACGGGCTGAACAACGCCGAGCTTTCCTACATTCACGAGTTCGGGACCGAGGACGGGCGCATCCCGCCCCGGCCCCACCTCGTGCCGGGAGTGAAGAAAGCGCAGGCGGACATCGCCGACGCCTTGGAGAATGCCGCATCAAGGGCGCTCCACGGGGACGCGTCGGCTGTCCGCGCCGGGCTCGAAAAGGCGGGCCTTCTCGGACAGAACGCCGTCCGGGCGACGTTTACCGACAACGACTGGCCGCCGCTCGCTGACGGCACGCTTGACGCGAAGCCGCTTAGAAAAAGCGATACGGGAGACGTCCTTACCGATAGGAAAGGACGTCCGCTCAGGGAAAAGTCGCGCAGGGAGTCGGGGAAGATCAACCCGCTTATGGATACGCGGCAACTGCAAAAAGCCCACACCTACGTCATCCGCGACAAGTCGGCGGGCGGCGACGGTACAAAAATACTGGGGTAGCACATGGACATCGACTTCTCGGACATGCTCTCCGATCCCGACTTCGTCGAGCCGTTTACGGTGACAAGGCGGGAAGCCGTGGTTTTCGGGGACGACTACAGGACCATCGAAAGCCGGTTTGATGCCGTGGGTTCCATCCAGCCAGCGACGCCGAAAGAACTTGAGCGCCTTCCCGAAGAGGATCGGGACAAAGAGACCGTGTCCATCCATACGGCTTTCCCCCTGCGCACGGGCGGCCGAGACACGGCGCGACCGGACCGGATAACCCGCACGAAAGACGGCGCGGCCTATCTGGTGGCCAGCGTCGAGCCGTGGGGACATCTCGGCTGCGAGTTCGTGAAGGCGCTCGCGCAGCGGGAGCTTGAGTAATGGCCAACACCAGCGCCACCGGCGGCTACCTTGTTCCCGAACAGGGCATGACGCGCCATGAGCTTGAGGAGCTTTTGCGGACGGTCTTTTCCGGCTGCACGGGGATCAAGCGGATCAACGTGCGTACGAAATGGAAAGCGGAACCCGACAACATCCCGAAAAAGGCCGAAACATGGCTTTCGTTTGCGATCATGAGCCGGGAAAGCCCGAAAGCGCAGGTACTGCACCTCGAAACACTGGACGGGGAAGGAAGCAGCCGCGTCATGACGCACGAAACCATCGAAGTGCTGACGAGCTTTTTCGGGCCGGACGCCGAGGACATGGCCGTCAGGCTCAAGGCCGCGCTTCAGGTTTCGCAGAACCGGGAGGCGCTCTTCCGGGAAGGCGTGGCCTTCGTACGCGGCGGGAACGTCACGACGATGCCGGAACTTGTCGCCTTCGGCTGGCGGCCCCGCGCCGACATGACGCTGACCTTCCGCCGCGCTCCGAAAAAGAGCTTCGGCACCGTTGAAATCCCCGCCGAATCCCCGTCCGAGGGCACCGTAAACATCAGGCACGCGAAAGAGGCGGAAACCGGCTTTCGCGTAAACAGATAGGAGAACCGTCATGGCGAAAGCGCTCAGCGTCGATCGTGTCGTCAAGGTCACGATCAACCTGCAACCCCTGGCTGCGGGCCGCCGGAACTTCGGCGTCCTGCTCATCGTCGGCGCGTCCGACGTGATCGACATGGAGGAACGCATCCGGGCCTATACCGGGATCGACGGCGTGGCCGCCGACTTCGGCGTGTCGACTCCCGAATACAAGGCGGCGGAACTGTTCTTCTCCCAATCCCCGCGCCCCTCGCAGCTCAGGATCGGAAGGTGGGCGAAAACAGCTACTCCGGCCGTGCTCAAGGGCGCTGTCCTTCCCGACGACGAGGCCGAACCTTCGGAGTGGACGGGAATCACGGGCGGAACCTTCGCCGTTTCCGTCGGCGGGGCGAGCAAGGAAATCACGGGGCTCGACTTCTCCGGGGAAACGAACCTGAACGGCGTGGCGGGCGTGATCAGTACGGCGCTGGCGAGTGCCGGAGCATCCTGCGTCTGGACGGGCGAACGCTTCGTCATGACCACCACGGCGAAGGGGACGGCCGCGAAAATCGGCTACGTGTCCCCTCTGGGCAGCCCGTCCGGCACGGACATTTCCCGAAAGCTCCGCATGACGGAATCGACCGGGCTTCCGCCCGTCGACGGCGTCGACGGCGAAACGGCCAAGGAAGCCGTCATGGCGCTCGCCGACAAGTCCGGGGATTGGTACGGCTGCGTCTTCGCCGACGAGGCCCTGACCGTGGACGATCATCTGGACGTCGCCGCATACGTCCAGGCGGCATCGAAATCCCGCATCTACGGCGTAACGGATACGGACACGCGGGCGCTCGACGCCACTTATGCGAACGACGTCGCGAGCAAGGCCAAGACGCTCGGCTACACGCGCACCATCGTCGCCTACAGCCAAAATCCCTACGCGATCGTCTCCGCGATCGGCCGGGCGTTTACCGTCAACTTCAACGCCAACCGCTCGACGATCACCCTGAAATTTAAGCAGCTCCCCGGCATCACGGCCGAAGGGCTCACGGAAACGCAGGCGACGGCGCTTGAGAGCAAGCGCTGCAACGTGTTCGCGGCCTATGACAACGACACGGCGATCTTTCAGGAAGGCGTCATGGCGGGCAGCGCCTACTTTGACGAAATCCACGGGCTCGACTGGCTGCAAAACGCCGTGCAGACGGAAGTCTGGAACCTGCTTTACCAGTCGAAAACCAAGATCCCACAGACGGAATCCGGGGCGAACCAGGTTATCGCGTGCATCGAGGCGTGCCTTGAAGAGGCCGTAAACAACGGGCTCATCGCACCCGGCACGTGGAACGCCGACGGCTTCGGGCTCCTTGAGCGTGGCGACTACCTCGAGAAGGGCTACTACGTGTACGTGTCCCCCATAGCCGATCAGCCGCAGTCCGAGCGGGAACAGCGCAAGCTCCCGGTCATCCAGATTGCCGCGAAGCTCGCCGGGGCCGTCCACTTCGTCGATGTACAGATCGACGTCAATAGATAAGGGGAAAAACAATGGGATACACCTACAGTTTTCTTGACGTGCAGGCAGCCATTTCCGGCCCCGGCGGCAACTTCCCCCTTGCCGGGGACGAATCCGGGAACAGTGAGGAAGGCATCACCATCGAGCCCACGGGCGACAAGAACATCATGACCGTAGGGGCCGACGGCTCCGTCATGCACAGTCTGAAAGGGGATCGTTCCGGCACGGTGACGGTGCGCCTTTTGAAGACGTCGACCATCAACGCCGCGTTGCAGGCGCTCTACAACTATCAGACGACGTCGAGTTCCCGCCACGGCCAAAACACGATCACTATCCGCGACGTGGCCCGGGGCGACACAATCACATGCCAGAAGGTCGCCTTTGCGAAAAACGCCTCGAAAACCTACGCGGGCGACGGCGGCATCATGGAATGGACCTTTCACGCGGGGACGATCTCCGCCCTTCTCGGAGCGTAAGCGATGCAGTTCACCATCAAGGACAAAACGTTCAGCGCCGGGCTCATGCCCGCCATAAAGCAATTCCATGTCGTGCGGCGGCTCACGCCGCTCGTCGACGCGGCAAAAGACATGCTTGACGACAAGGCCGTCAAAAGACTCATGGAGGGCGGGAAAACCGAAGACGTGCAGCTTTCGGACTTCCAGTTCGGGCCGATCGCATCCGTCCTCGCGTCTCTGCCCGACGCCGATTTCGAGTACATCGTCAACGCCTGCCTTGACGTAACCGAGCTGGAGCAGCCCGACGGCGGGTTCGCTCCGGTACGCGTCAAGGGCGTCGTCATGTTCCCGTTCGATCTGTCGACGCTCATCGGCATCGTCTGGAACGTGCTCAAGGGGAATCTTTCCGGTTTTTTCGGAGACCTCGGCTCGGCTTTGTCCGCCAAGGGGCCGACGTCGCCGTCGAATGGGTAAGCCTTCCCACCGGCGAGGACTGGATCATGCGGCCGGTCATCCGGGGGGTATGCCGGTTTGAGAGCCTCAAGGACGGCGTCCTCACGCTTGAGGACGTCGCCCTCATGAACGAGGCGCTCGACGTGCAGGACGAGAACGAACATAGGTATATGACTGCAAAGGAAAGGGAGCGCAGATAATGGCGGGTGCCGCGAGAATTGCCGAGTTTTTCGCCTCGGTGGGCTTCCAGGCCGACGAAAGGTCGCTCAAGTCCGCGCTCACGAAAGTGGCCGCCTTCGGCGCGTCCGTTTCCGTGCTCGCGGGCGGCGTCTTCGCGTCGCTTGTGGGCATCGCCAAAGCCGAAGCCGACATCGCCGCGCAGGCCGACAAGCTCGGCACTTCTTCGGAACGCCTTGAGGAACTGCGGTATGTCGCCGAACAGACGGGCTCAAGCGCCGACAAGCTCACGAGTGCGCTCGAATCCATCGCCTCGAAGAATCCCCGCATCAAGGACACGGCCGCCGCCTTCGATCTGGTTTCCGACCGTATGCGGGGCATGTCCGAGCTGCAAAGAAAACTCTACGCGCAACGGCTTGGCATCGATCCGACGCTCATTCCCATGATGACGGACGACGTGGCCGGGCTCCGGGAGGAATTCCGGGCCATGTACGCTGTGGCCGGGACGGATGCGAAGGCCGCCGCCGAAGAGTCGAAGGGCTTTTTGAACGAGCTTGCCAAGCTGAAGACGCTTTCCGGGATGCTGGCCAAGGCCGTGGGGCTCGCCTTCATCGGCAAGATCCGGCGCGACATCGAAAACCTGCGCCGGGTCATCATGGAGAACTTCGGGAAGATCCAGCGCATCCTGCAAATCGTGATCGGCTTCGTCATGCGCGTGGCCGGGGCGATCGGCGCGTTCGTCTACCGCATCATCAAATGGGCGGGACAGCTCGTCGGCTGGTTCGACAGTCTTGACGATGGGCAAAAGAAGCTCGTCATCGGTGTGGGGCTGCTCACCGCGGCATGGAAGATGCTGAACCTAGCCTTCCTGACCACGCCGCTCGGTATGCTCATTACCGGGCTCGCCGGTATCGTCGCCCTTATCGACGACTATCTCACATTCATGGAGGGCGGGGAAAGCTATTTCGATTGGAGCCCGTGGGCCGATACCATCAAAACATGCGTCGACTGGCTGCAACGCGCGGCCGGGGCGATCGGCACGTTCATTACGGAACATCAGGATCTCCTCATGAGCGTCGCCAAGGGGATCGGCGTATTCATGGGCATTCGGGGCGCGATCGGCATGGTCATTGCCGGGATCGGCGGCATGAAGAAAGCCTTTTCCGTATTTACGGCGGCGCTTTCAGCCAACCCGTTCATGCTCCTGCTCGCCGTGGCCGTTACCGTCGCGACGCTCATCATAGATAATTGGGACGCTGTCAAGGCGTTCTTCGTTGATGCATGGGCAACCATCAAAGAGACCTTCGGCAACGCATGGGACGCCATTTCCGCCAAGTTCCCAAACCTTGCGGCGGCAGCCGAAGCCATGCTTCAGGGGCTCCTGCAACAGTTCGGGTTGCTGCGGGACTTTGTGGTCGCCGTCTTTACCGGCGACTTCTCCGGAGCCGTTGATGCCGCGATCGGACTGTTTACGAACTTTCAGGAAACGCTGTGGAACATCTTTTCCGCGCTTGGCAGCGCCATCCTCGGGATATTCTCCTCCCTGTGGGGCAAGGTCGCCGAAACCTTCCCCGATTTCGGCAAATGGGCCGAAAGCGCTGGCGAAGCGATCAAAGGGGCTTTCGGCCGCGCGATCGGATGGGTCAAGGAAAAGCTCGGCGGGCTTGTGGACATGCTCCCGGATTGGGTGCTTGAAAAGATAGGATGGAAAACGGAAGGCGACGAAAAAAGCGGCACCCCCGAGAAGGCTGTCCCGGCGTCCGCAAACGGGGTTCCCGAATACCGGGCGGCAATGGAACCGGCATACCGAAATCCCTATATGCCTCCTTCCGGTCCGGCCATTGTTCCGACCGCCGCACAACGCGCCAACATGACGACGAACAACCGGAGCATGAAGATCGACGCCAAAACCGAGATCACCGTCAACGGCGCGCAGTCTCCCGCCGAAACGGCGAAGAACGTCGCCAGGCAGCAAACGAACGTCAACGCGGATCTCGTCCGTCACGCGCAAGGGGCCGCCCGATGAACTGGCTGTCGCAATCAGAGGAGCCCGCAACGCTGCGCCCTCAGCGCAGTATCGGGGGCGTCACGTTCGACGTGGTCGTCGAAGAGCAGCACGAAGATACGCTCGAGCTCACCGAGCACCCCGTCGAGCACGGCGCAAACATCAGCGATCATGCGTTCATGAAGCCCGCGTCCGTCACCATCCGCGCGGGCGTTTCGGACAGTTCCGGTTCCATTGCCGGAGAAAAGGCGGGGGTTTCCGTGTATGAGGCGCTGCAAACACTCCAGAAGGCCCGCGAGCCGTTCGACATCATCACCGGAAAGCGCAAGTACCGCAATATGCTTATCGAAACGCTCTCCGTACTGACGGACGCCGATTCCGAAAACGCGCTCGTCGTCACGGCGGATTGCCGCGAAGTCATCATTGTCAAGACGCAGACGGTTTCCGTCCCTCCCCGCTCCAGACACAGAAACGCGGGAAAGACCGGCGGGACGGCGAACAAGGGGCAAAAGCAGGCGAAACGCCAGTCCATACTCAAGGCGGGGATCGGATAATGGCCGTTTATACCATTCCTTTGGAACCCGAACCGCAGAGCTTCACCATCGCGCTCGGCGGCAAGGAATACCGGCTCACCGTCCGCTGGTTCGACGCCCCCGAGGGCGGGTGGCTCCTCGATCTGGCGACGGTTGAGGACGAGCCCGTCATAGCGGGCATCCCGCTGGTGGCCGGGTGCGATCTTCTGGAGCAGTACGGGTATCTCGGTATCGGCGGCAAGCTCGCCGTCTCCGGAGACGTGCCGCCGACGTTGGACAACCTGGGGGAAGACGTAACTCTGCTTTTTGAGGTGGACGATGACGACTAGCGCATCAAACAAGGAAGAGAAGGAATCCGGCCGCCAGTGGCTCCGGAAGTGCTCCCTTCTCGTCGGCAAGGGGAGGGACGGACTGGAGCTCGGGGATCTGCGGATCGTCTTCAAGACGACGAAGGGCGACGTCGAAACCCCGAATAGCGCCGAAATCAATGTTTACAACCTGTCCGAAGCCACGAGCAGCAAGATCAAAAAGGAATTTACCCGCGTCGTGCTTCAGGCGGGCTATCAGGACAACTGCGCGGTCATCTTCGACGGGACGATCAGACAGGTCCGGCGCTTCCGCGAGAACGGGACGGACGTTTGCACGTCCATCCTCGCCGCCGACGGCGACGCGGCTTATAACTACGCGGTGGTCAATACGACGCTCGCGGCGGGTTCCACGTCCGCCGAACACGTCGGGGCGTGCCAGAAGGCTTTCTCGGGAAAGGGCGCGGATACCGGGTATATCCCGGACATGGCAGGCCCGGCGCTCCCGCGCGGCAAGGTCATGTACGGCATGGCGCGCAAATACATGCGCGATACCGCGAAGCAGGCGGGCACGTCGTGGAGCATCCAGGACGGCAAGGTGCAAATGATCCCCGTCAGGGGATATCTTCCCGGCGAGGCCGTAGTGCTGACGGCTGAAACCGGGCTTGTCGGCGCGCCGGAGCAGACGAACGACGGCATTAAAGTCCGTTGCCTGCTCAATCCCCGGCTCCGCATCGGCGGCCGCATCAAGCTCGACAACGCGAGCGTGAAGGAAATGAAGACGGAACTCAAAATGAACGCGAACCTGTACGGAAAACCGAAGCTCGACAATGACGGCCTGTACCGCATCATCAAGTGCGAATTCACGGGCGACACGCGCGGCAACGACTGGTACGCCGATCTTGTCTGCATCGGGATCGACGACACCATGCATCTTCCTTTGGACCAGCTATGATCGATAGACGCGAACGACAAGACGATCCCGTAGAGGCGCAGCGCGCGGCCCTTGACGGCAGGCAGGCGGAAATGTGGACGGCGCTCCCCGGTATCATCCAGTCCTTTGATCCGGTGGCCATGACCGTTACCGTGCAGCCCGCCGTGGCCGGGCGGGTGACGGACGAAACGGGCAAGACGTCTTCCGTAAACATGCCCCTTCTGCCCGACGTCCCCGTGGTCTTTCCCGGCGGCGGGGGTTTTACGTTGACCTTCCCCGTCGCCTCCGGGGACGAGTGCCTTGTGGTGTTCGCTTCCCGCTGCATCGATGCGTGGTGGCAGTCGGGCGGAATAGGCGAACCGATGGAGCCCCGGATGCACGACCTCTCGGACGGCTTCGCCCTTGTCGGCGTGCGCAGCCAGGCGCGCAGGCTGTCCCCCGCAGTCGATTCCGGAAACGTGCAGCTCAGGTCCGACGACGGCAAAACGTTCGTGGAAATGACCCCGGGCGGAGATGTCAATGCCGTCGGGCCGACATCCGTCACGTTGAAGAGCGAAGGCTCCATCACGCTCGACGCCCCTCAGATCATCATCAAGGGGCTGTTCTCCATGCAGTCGCAGTCCGGCGGCGCGACCACGGCCACGCTCGACGGATCGCTCAACGCAACCGGAGACGTCACGGCCTCGAACATCAGCCTTAACAGCCATACACACCCCGGCGACAGCGGGGGGACCACGGGAGGCCCGCAATGAACGGCAAGCTTGTAGGCGAAGGCGTCCGGTTTGAACGCATCCGCCGGATCACCGGCTATCTCGTCGGCTCGGTCGATCGCTTCAACGACGCCAAGGCCGCTGAAGTCCGGGATCGCGTAACGCATATCAACATGAAAGGGGTACGCAATGAGGTACCGCAAGCTCGATGATTCCGGGGATTTCATGTTCGGCCACGGGCAAGCGGACTTTCACCATAACACTCCGGAAGCCGTCGCTCAGGCCGTCGCCACGCGGCTACGCCTTTTTTCCGGCGAATGGTTTCTCGACGTTACGGAAGGCACGCCCTACGTTCAGGCAGTCTTCGGCAAGCACACGGCGCAAACATACGGCCCGGCGCTTCGCGAGCGTATCCTTGACACCGAAGGCGTGACGGGGCTTGCCGCGTTCGAGACCGTTTATGACGGAGAAGCAAGACGCCTTACCGTAAACGCGACCATCGAAAACGTTTACGGGGAAGCCGTTGTTCAGGAGGTATTGTGATGGCGCTCGCCTATATTGATGACACGGGAATCCATCTGCCCGATTACCCTACCGTCCTCGACCATGTCAAAGGCATCATGCACGACATCTACGGAGACGATCTCTATATTGAAGCGGACAGTCAGGACGGACAGCTCTGCGCCGCGTTCGCTTCAATGATGCACGACACCTATGCGCTTTGCGGTGACGTATACAACGCCTTTTCGCCGTCAACCGCGCAAGGCGTGGGGCTCTCAAGCGTAGTCAAGATAAACGGCATAAGGCGCAAGACGGCCAGTTATTCGACCGTTGATCTACGCATCGTCGGGCAGGTCGGCACCATCGTCACCAGCGGCAAGGCCGAGGACGTGGCCGGGCAAAAATGGCTTTTGCCCGCTCGGGTCGTCATTCCCGCCGAAGGCGAAATTACGGTCACGGCCACGGCCGAAGTCATGGGAGACATCCGGGCCGCCGCCGGGGAAATCACCAAAATCGCCACGCCGACGCGGGGCTGGCAGACCGTAAACAATCCGGCGGCCGCGACGGCGGGTGCTCCCGTGGAGAAGGATTCGGAACTGCGCGGACGTCAGGCCATCAGTACGGCTATCCCGTCACAGACGCCGCTTGAAGCGACCAAGGGGTCCGTAGCCCGGCTTTCCGGCGTGACGCGCAGTGCTGGATATGAAAACGACACGAACGAAACGGACGAGCGCGGTATCCCGGCGCACAGTATCGCCGTTGTTGCTGAAGGCGGCGACACGGCTCAGATCGCCGAGGCCATTTTCGCAAAAAAGACACCCGGCTGCGGCACCTACGGCACGACGACTGTCTCCGTGCGCGACGAATATGGCGAACCTTCGCAAATCCGGTTTTTCCGTGCGACGGACATGCCAGTCTATGCGCGGGTCACGCTCAGGGCGCTTTCCGGCTATCTTTCATCCACAGGCGATACCATCCGCAAGAACCTCGCCGCGTACATCAATACGCTCGGCATCGGCGAAAAGCTGTACGTGAGCCGCCTGTATACCCCTATAAACGCAGTCGCCACAGAAACCTTTTACGTCGAATCCATCGAGATAGGTACGAGCCCGGGAGTGCTCGCCGCCGAAAATATCGCCGTGGCGTTCAACGCCGTAGTCTCCTGCACGGTGGAAGACATCGAGGTGATTGCTACATGAGCGCGGACGACTACCTTGCCTTGATCACTTCCGAGCACCGGCACCGTCCGAAGTTCGAGGCCGTCGTCGCCGGACTGGCTGGGCCGTTCGTCGAAATGCAGGCCATGCTCGAAAGGATGCGGACCCTGCACGACATCGACATGGCCACCGGCGTACATCTTGATCGCGCGGGAGAATGGATCGGAAGAAGCCGCTATGTGGCCATTCCCCTTGAGAATGTCTATTTCTCGTGGGGCGTCGAAGGACTTGGATGGAACGAAGGCTACTGGAAAGGGAAGTATGACCCGGATCGCGGCATGGTGCGGCTTTCCGACGACGCGTACCGAACCGTCCTGAAAGCGAAGATCGGCGCGAACCGTTGGGATGGAACCATCCCCGGGGCGTATGAAGTTTGGAGAACAGCTTTCGCGGATATCGGGAGTGTCGTCGTCATTCAAGACAATCAGGACATGAGCATGATCCTCGGCATAACCGGAGTCCGGCTCGACAACGTCATGCGCCAGCTCATCCTCCAGCGCTACATCGACCTGAAGCCCGAAGGCGTCCGTATCTCGTACTATGCCGTATCGAACAGCGGCGCTCCCCTTTTCGCCTGGAACTGCGATTCCGAAGGGCTCGCGGGATGGGCAAAAGGGGCATGGCCTGAAAAAATCCTGCCTTTTTCACCCTGATCACCGTCAGGGGAGATAAAAAAAGCTGGCGCGGGCATATTGGACTCACAGGAGGACGACATGCCCGTTACCAATGAAATATTGCCTTTCGCCCCACAGGCGACCGTTGCCCTTTCCGAGATTCTGAGCCTCGCCGAGTATACCGCCGACAGCCAGCGCCTACGCGGGAATCAACCCGGAATCGCCCGGCTCGAGCTCGTCAACACGGTACTCAAGCAGACGTCACATATGACCGCCGGGCTCGCGCAGTTCATCGCCAACCGGTACGACGGCGGCGTCAAAGACGACGGAAACCTCGACGCCGTCGAATCCGGATTGCAGGCGGCGATCATGAGCCTCGTCTCCGGCGTCACGGACCCTCTGTCAAAAACGCTGGCGACACTTGAAGCAATCCGTAAAAGCTGGATTGGAGCCCCCCGTTACCACCGCTCTACGGCGCTCCCCCCGGACTACGCATGGGTGAATGGCGACCTCATACTTTTTGAAGATCGTCCAGAATTTGAAGAGGTTTACCTCGCTGGCGGCTTCGAGGGAATGCTTCTCGAAGCAAACGCCACCAGCGAGCAGATCGCCGCCAACCTCGGGAAGTTCAGAAAACATCCTAACGGACTGGGATTATACCTTCCTTCGTGTGGCGACCAGTTTTTCCGAGCGTGGGGGCAGGGAGGAGATCGGGAGGCGGGGAGCTGGCAGGGGGATGCTATCCGCGAATTATCAGGGCGCATTGACCTCAGCCGTATAGGGAGTGCTTATACAAGTGAAGCCAGCCCTTCCACTGGCGTACTGCAAATTGAAAAAGACGCTTTACCGGGGCTGTTGACGTCAAATGGTACTTCCGAGTTCTGGATGTGGGGAAAAGCTTCTTTTAGCGCTTCCCGTGTAGCCCCGACCGCTGAGGAAAACCGCCCGCTCAACATCGCCTTACCTGTCGTCTTGTATCTGGGCATCCATGCTTAACTTTTAACCATATCCCGCGCCTTTCCGAGCTTGGACGGGGGCGGGACAAGCTGGTGGGGCTGTCACGGATACGGGACGGCATATCTCCGGCTCGTGGACGGTAGGTTGGAATGTCGCACTGGTACCGACAATCGGGGTGAACGGCGCAGTCTATACGGTATCCTCGCAAGGACATGAACTCGCATATAATGCAAGTACAGAGCTTGCGACCCAGCCGTTCCATGTAGGATTCGATTCTGCTCGTGTCTGGGATGAGCATGATGGAGCTGAGTTCGTTCCGGCCCATGTCCGTATTCCTGTGATTCTTTATCTTGGTAATTCTACTTGATATTTTTCCTTACCCCCCGCCTTTCCGAGCTTGGGGGCAGGGGGCGGGCCGGGAGGCGGGCTCGGCGCAGGGAGATGCTGCACGTAATATCTCAGCGAACGCTCCATATCTTTCGACAAATCAGATTGGCGCACAAGCCGAGGGCGCTTTTTCTTGGCATACACTGATCGGTCCTCTGACACTTATAACATATGAAACAGAAGCGTCAGGAGGTCTGTCTTTTGAGTCGTCTCGTGTGGTCCCGACAGCCGAAGAAAACCGCCCGGTCAATGTCGCGCTCCCCGTGTGTATATATCTTGGCCTCCCGGCCTAAGTGGTAAGACCAAGATACAAGATCACAGGAAGGTTGATAGATTCAGGCATGACAGTAGTAGACGAGCCGTAGAGCGGGTTAGAGCGGGATGCATCGATATCCAGACTATCCCAGACTCCAGCAACCTTCGTTTCCACAGCGACAACTCCATTGGGTGCCCAGTTCGCCTGAAAGGCTCCAGAGGAGCCACCACCGGCGATTGACATAATGTTCCATCCAGACCAAGCGCCTTCTATCTCCGGCAACCCCGGAGCGTTGTACCCTCCAGCGTTCCCCGCCCCCTGCCCCCAAGCTCGGAAAGGCGCAGTCCGTCACAAAAACTCAAGCAGGGATACCGAGATAGATGATGGAAGGCTGAGCGATATTTGCGGGTCGTGTTTCCTGTGCCTGACGCTGGTTAATATAGTATCTACGGTGAGCTACTGGTGTACCAATGTCTGCCATATATACTATAATACTGTCTGCGTAGCCGGTATCATGCAGAGAGACATTCCCTTCTAGTGTAACTGTAGCAGGATAGTTATCCCCATAGCCTCCCATTGGCTCGCAATACACTGAGATTATTCCCGTTTCAACAGCATCCTGTTGCCAACTTCCTGCCTCCCGGCCCGCCCCTCCCGTCCAAGCTCGGAAAAACTGGTCGCTCAGCTTGGGAACATATAATCCCGTGGGGTTAGCGGCGTTGGGGCGCCA